>JABAOH010012168.1_pt1 | contig 18276 bp, 10 predicted proteins | sample 7062181 | NCBI WGS metagenome assembly JABAOH01 (sample SAMN14538630, study PRJNA623070) | marine sediment metagenome | biome: marine biome [ENVO:00000428]; feature: marine pelagic biome [ENVO:01000023]; material: deep marine sediment [ENVO:00002113]; isolation source: pool of 5 deep marine... | reverse complement strand
TCATCACCCGCCATGTAGCGGCTTACTTCTTCTTCTGTCGCACCCCATGTCATTTGCCACTCCCGGAGCCAGGCAAAATAGAGGATAAGAAGTGCTATTATGGCTATTATCCAACTTCTAAGAAAAATGAATAATGCCCTCAGAAATGGGTGTCGCTTAAACATGAGCTTGTTTCTCCTGAACTGACATCAGTTACGGCGCCAATTGTTAACATTGTTCATGATCGAATTCCTGCTGTGTATTGTGAACAGTTCTGCAATTATATCTGATAATGTTTATACTGATCCGTTTAGCACCCCAAACATGGCTTTAAATGCCGCATCAGACATCTGCGGCGTGAACCATATGGTTCACGCCTGCGAAAAAGCCGTCTCTTTATGCATAACGAACAAGAGTTCAAGATGTTGCGTTATTGTGCTGTCTTGTGGTGGTGTCTTAGGGGAAGGCCCTCTTTAGTTGGTAACGGACACTTTCCAGACGGATCTTCAATGTCCGTTGCACTACGCATCACCGACGAAGTCGTCTGAGACGAAGAAGTGTACGATCCCACAGCCCAGCTGTAAGCCACCCGCCGGAAGTCGGGACGTGCCGGCCGGACTTGCTGGACATACTGGGCTCGCTGGACATTGTTTTTCGTTTTTTTGCCTTTCAGTTTTCTGATGGCGTTGTCGATCAACGCTTTCAAGAGCTTCGGTTGTTTGGAGCTTTCCTTGGGATTAGACTCAGGCTTTCGATCGATTCGATGGTTCATGACGAATCTCGTTTACGCATAGTTGTTGCGGAGTATCAGGTGACACCCGCCAAAGGCTGCGCCCGTCGGGCGGGCAGGACCCCCACAGAACGACAGAGCACATGACAATACACCGTCCGTAAACCCTGGTGCTATCCTGTTCACCACAGAAGTCAGGCTATTTTTGCTCTTTGTGGAAAGAGAAGAAGCGGATTAGACTTGGTATCTCACAGCAGAACTGTGGGCCACCTGCCCCGTTGTCGTGGTGTCTTGGCGGAAAGGAAAGTGTCATGAGCCCAGACGGGCCTGCCCGGGCACGGGGGTCCTGACCTACCTCCTTGCTAGGATAGACCCGGTCCGGCAAGCAGACCGGACTACTCGCCCGTCCGTGACGAAAAAAGAAGTAGGTGCGCATGATTCCTGCCCTACCTGCTATTTCACATGTATATACTTTTGCTGATAAGTTGAATCTTGTGTTTGACACTCGATTAGATACTCACCTCTAGGTAAAGATGTATCAGGCTCTACTGTGTAGACATGGAATCCGGCTTCCAGGGTATCTTGGAAGAACACTGCAATCTCGTTTCCTGACAAATCACACATTCTTATTGTTACAAGTTGCTTCTCCTCTAAGGAGATGGATATGTTTGAAATAGGGCTCAAAAAAGCAGCAGGAGGGTATTGATCTGCAGAATGGTTGTCTCCTTGTTTCGTTATTGCGGTGCAAGTGCAGAGGCAATAAGCGAACGAAAGCACAATGATCAGATGTAGTCTTAATGGCCTGCTCATCTTGTCTTCTTTTCGCTTGAATCCAAACATGGGTCGTAGCCGGTAAGTCGGGAGCCCTGTGCTCCTGACTTATCTTCTCGCCCACCTGTGATTCCCCTCGATATCTTGCCCTACCCCGATTCCCGGACAAGTCCATTCTGTCGATATATTCAATTATAATCACTTCGCTACCCTTGTCAACCACTTTCTCAATCGCCTCTTAGGCGGCAAAAAAAGTCGATTTTTTCCTTTGCTTTCGAGGTGAATTTGTTATATTTTTCACAAGCGTTTCGCAGGCAAGCGGCAATTCGAGCATTAGTCGCCAAAATCAACGTAACAACTTCGGAGGTGTTGTATGACGCTTGACGAGAGGCTGAGGAATGTTTCCGTCATCGGAGCTGCGGGGAAGATGGGAAGCGGGATAGCTCTCCTTCTGGCCCAGGAGATGGCCAGGCTGAAGAATTTGCCCGAAAACAAGAACTCGGTCTTCCGGCTGCACTGCATCGACATAAGCGAGCAGGCCTTAGACGGCCTTCAGAGCTATCTCAAAGCCCAACTGGTCAAGGCGGGAGAGAAGACCACGGTGATGCTGAGGGAGCTCTACAGAGACCGTGAGGATTTGGTGGAGAATTACGACATCATCGATGCCTTCGTGGACGATGCCATGTCGGTGATCAGACTGGGAACCGATTTGGCAGAGGTCAAGGATTCGAAGATCATCTTCGAGGCCATAGTGGAGGATAAAGACGTAAAGGTGAACGTGCTGAAGAAAACTGAACAGCTCGTTTCCCCGGATACGTACTATTTCACCAACACCTCGTCCATCCCCATCAGTGTTCTTAACGGAGAGGCTAATCTGAGCGGCAGGATTATCGGGTACCACTTCTATAATCCCCCTGCTGTTCAAAGACTGCTGGAGCTGATCTCTCCTGAGGGAACCAAGCCGGAGCTTAAGGAGATGGCCCAGGAATTGGCCAAGAGGCTGCGCAAGAAGATCGTGCCGGCTAATGATATCGCCGGCTTCATCGGCAATGGTCATTTCCTCCGGGACGGCCTGTATGCCACTAGAGAGGCCAAGAAGCTGGGGCCAGAGTTCGGCCTGGCAGGTGGTCTTTATATCATGAACAAGGTCAGCCAGGATCTGTTGGTTCGACCAATGGGCATATTCCAGCTTATCGACTACGTGGGGGTGGACGTGTATCGGTGTATCTCGGAGACCGTCGCCACTTACATCAAAGGGGAGGACCTGCAGGATGATCTGCTGGTGCAAATGACCGAGAAGAAGGTTCTGGGTGGTCAGTATGCAGACGGAAGCCAGAAAGATGGTTTCTTAAAGTATGAGAAGAATCGCCCGACAGGGGTATATGATCCTGAAAAGGGAGAGTACAAGATCTTTGATCCCAACGGATGGAGCGGCGAGTTGGACAAGAAAATCGGAGCTTACCCCGAGGGACATGCTCCCTGGCGCAGCCTTTTGATGGATCCCAAAAGAGGAGACAAGCTGTCCGTATACTTTAAGAACTTGAGCGCTACCGACACGCTGGGCGCGAAGTTGGCGAGATCCTATCTGAAAAGATCCAAAGAGATCGGGGAATTCCTGGTGAAGACCGGCGTGGCGCAGTCGGAACAGGACGTCAATCATGTTCTCCTCAACGGGTTTTATCACCTATATGGGCCGATCAATGATTATGTCTAGAGTCGTCTTAGGGACTGGTTTCACAGTGGCGACGCTCGTATTGAAGCTCGAGGCTCCACTAACGAGAGACGATACGAGTTTCGCCGACGAGAAGCGAAATACGAAAACGGGTCTATCTTAGGAGGTAACAGATGAAAAAGCTTAGAAAGCCGGTATATGCATGCGCGGGTTATAATACCGTTTCCTTCGGTTCGGGCAGGAGAGAATTTCACCCCAAGAAGCCGCGACCAGGTTTGGAGGAATATATAAAAGAAGCGGGCAAGGGTGTGATTGACCAAATCAACGATGTCAATAACATCGATGAGGGAGTTATCGGCAACTTCATGGCGGCCAGGTTCAACCGCCAGGGCAATCTGCCGGGCTTCATTCCCTTTATCGATCCCGCATTAGAATATAAACCTTGCACCAGGACGGAAGGTGCCTGTGGATCTGGTGGGTTGGCCTTGTACACGGCCATCAAGAGCGTCTTATCCGAAGTGTCCGACGTAGTTCTGACTATGGGGGTTGAGGTGCAAAACACAGTGAAAGCTATCTATGGTGCGGACATCCTGGCAGGAGCCGGGCACTACAAGTCCCAGCGAAAACAGGGAGCAGCCTATTTCTTCCCTGGTCAATTCTCAGACCGGGCAGGGGCATGCTATGAGAAATTCGGCTATGATTACGTAAGAAAAGGAATGGCTCACTGGTACGCTAACGCCATCACCAATGCGCGAAAGAATCCAAAGGCTCAAGAATATCATAACACCATCGAGGATTTAGTTGCCGCCGGTATGACACCACCCAATCCCAAGGTGTTCTGCGAGCACATCAACGTATACGACTGCTCCAAGGTCTCCGACGGTTGTTCCGCTTTGATCTTCGCCTCAGAGGAAGGCCTGGAGAAGATCGGCATCGATAAGAAGGATGCGGTGGAGGTCGTAGGCCTGGGGCAATCGCAGGCTGACGTGACCAAGCTGCCGGAAGACAAAACCAGACTCGCTACCTCCAGAAAATCGGTGGAGAAGGCGTACGAGATGGCAGGTATCGGCCCCAAAGACTTGGGCCTTCTGGAGGTACACGACTGCTTCACCATCGGCGGTCTGCTTCACCTGGAGGCCAGCGGAGTGGTCGGCTATGGAGAGGCGGCAGGGTTCGTAGCCGAGGGTAAGGCAGCTACGGACGGAGAGATGCCCACCAACGCTACCGGCGGACTGGTCGGATTCGGTCATTACACCGGAGGCACCGGTGTTCGGCAGGCGGTGGACCTCCTACACCAGCTCACCGGAAAGGCCGGAGACTGCCAGGTCAACATTAAACCCGACCGTCCCTACGGTATGCTGACCAGCATGGGTGGAAATGACCGAACCGTGACCTGCATGATATTCAAGAAGGCAAGCTAATGGTCCGTGATGTAGCTTCCTTTTTCCGCATATGACCTATTGGACGTAAGGGCCTTCGAGTTAGCTTATTCTGGCGGGGGACTTGATCCATCGCCAGAATCACTCTTGAATAGTTTGGAGCATGATTTAATCCCGCCCACGGGGATACTAGGTTGTATTGAACCCGTAACATGAGTTGCAACCAATAGCAAGGAGCGACTTATGGATTTTCAGCTGACTGAAGAACAGAGAATGGTGAAGGAAGCCGCCGCCGACTTCGCCAAAAACACCCTTCTTCCCAAAGCCCAGGAGTTCGACGAGAAAGAAGAGATCCCGCAAGATATTTACAAGCAGTTGGCCGACCTGGGGTACCTGGCTATGCTGCTGCCAGAAGAATTCGGCGGCTCCAATTTAGATTTTGTGAGCTACATCTGTGCCATGGAGGAATTCTCCAAGGCCTGCGCCGCACTGACGATAGGGCTTTCGGTACATAATTCTCTGGTTTGCGATGCAATCCTGAAGTTCGGGACAGATGATCAAAAGAAGAAGTATCTGCCTGCCCTGGCAGGCGGAGAGAAGATCGGTGCATACTCCCTGACCGAACCTGGTTCCGGCACGGATGCAGGGAGCCTAAGAACCACTGCGGTGCTCCGGGGGGACCACTATCTGGTCAATGGAACCAAAACCTTCGTAACTAACGCGGGGATAGCAGATCTTTTCGTGGTCTTCGTGCTCACCAATCCAGAATTAAAATCCAAAGGCATCTCTTGTCTTTTGGTGGAAAAGGGGACCGAGGGTTTCTCTATCGGTGCCAAAGAGAAGAAAATGGGAATCAAAGGATCGGACACCCGAGAGCTTTCCTTTGCAGACAGCAAGGTTCCCAAAGAGAATCTGCTGGGAGAGGAAAACAAAGGTTTCCGAATCGCCCTCTCCCTTCTGAACTCCGGCCGGATAGGGGTGGGAGCGCAGTGCGTGGGAATAGCTCAGGCCGCATTCGAGGAGGCCCTCAAGTACTCCAAGGAGAGAGTTCAATTCGGACAAGCCATATGTAACTTCCAGGCCATCGCCTTCAAGCTGGCAGACATGGCCACTGAGATAGAGGCGGCAAGGCTTCTGGTATACCGAGCGGCTCACCTCAAAAGCAAGGGAGAGAAGTGTAACATTGAGGCTTCCATGGCCAAGCTCTTTGCTTCGGAGATGGCAAACAGGGTGGTCAACGAGGCGGTTCAGATTCACGGTGGATACGGCTATATGAAAGAGTATCCGGTGGAGCGGTATTTCAGAGATGCACGAGTCACGGAGATATACGAGGGAACCTCGGAGGCTCAAAGAATCGTCATCTCCCGAGACCTTTTGAAGGACTAAGCGGAGGAGAGCCAGATGAAGATTTCCAAACAACATCAAGAATTTCGCGCCAGAGTAAGGGAATTTGCAGAAAAAGAGATCGAGCCCAAGGCCAAGCAGCTGGACGAGTCGGGAGAGTTCCCATTTGATACGGTGAAGAAACTGGGGGAGATGGGAATTCTGGGAATGGTGGTGCCCGAGGAATACGGCGGATCAGGATACGATACGCTGAGTTACTCAATTGCAGTTGAGGAGATCTCCGGAGTCTGCGGATCCACCGGCATAACCGTTGCCGCTCACAACTCTCTGGGAGTCTATCCCATCTTTCTTTTTGGAAATGAAGAACAGAAGAAGAAATACATTCCCGATCTGGCCTCCGGGAAAAAACTGGGATCATTTGGCTTGACCGAGCCGGATGCAGGATCGGATGCAGCGGGCACCAAGACCACCGCGGTGCTGGATGGTGATTCTTATTTGATAAACGGCTCCAAGTGCTTTATTACCAACGCCAGCGTCGGAGAGACTTTCGTAATCACGGCGGTAACGGACAAGAGCAAAGGATACAAAGGGATAAGCTCCTTCATCCTGGAAAAAGGGAGGAAAGGTTTCTCCATCGGAAAAAAAGAGGACAAGATGGGACTGAGGGGCTCCGACACCGCAACTCTTATCTTTGAGGACTTAAGACTCCCCAAAGAGAATCTTTTAGGAAAAGAGGGGGAGGGGTTTAAACAGTTTATGATCACCCTGGACGGCGGGAGAATCAGCATCGGTGCCATGGCCTTGGGGATAGCACAGGGAGCCTATGATAAGGCTTTGGAGTACGCAAAACAAAGGGAGCAGTTCGGACAATCAATCGCGAACTTCCAGGCGATTCAATGGAAGCTGGCGGATATGGCGACTCAGCTTGAAGCAGCCAGACATTTGATATATCATGCCTCTGAGCTAAAAGACAAAGGCGAGAGATTCATCAAAGAATCCGCCATGGCTAAGCTTTACGCGTCCGAAGTGGGGAGATCCGTGACCTATCAGGCGATCCAGATCTTCGGGGGATACGGATACATGTCCGAGTATCCCGTAGAAAGATACTTAAGGGACGTTAAGCTATGTGAAATTGGCGAAGGAACCTCAGAAATTCAGAGGCTGGTCATAGCCAGGGAGCTTATGAGGTAAGATGCTCATTCTGGGACTCATCGCCAGCCAGGTTCGGCACATCAGAAGAGGTTTTTGAAGGCAACCCAACGACACAGGAGGAGGGATGGAGTTTAAGAATATCATCGTGGAAACAAAGGACAAGGTGGGCATCGTCAAGATGAATCGCCCCGATGCTATGAATGCTCTGAATACCGAGACTCTCCAGGAACTGGATAGAGCCATTACCCACCTGGGGGAGTCAGACGAGGCGAAAGTTATTGTTATCACTGGTGAGGGAAAGGCTTTCGTGGCCGGAGCGGACATAGCCGAAATGAAGGATATGTCTGCTGACCAAGCCAGAGAGTTTTCTCTGAAAGGACAAAAGGTTTTTAATCTCATCGCCAAGACAGAAAAGCCGGTCATCGCTGCCGTCAACGGTTTTGCTTTGGGGGGAGGATGTGAGTTAGCCCTTGCCTGTGACGTCCGCATCGCATCCGAAAGGGCAAAGTTAGGGCAGCCAGAGGTCAATCTGGGGGTGATTCCGGGTTTTGCAGGGACACAGCGGTTATCCAGATTGGTGGGAGTGGCCAAGGCAAAGGAGCTCATCTTCACTGGCGATATGATCGATGCCCAAACAGCCCAGTCCATAGGCTTGGTCAATCAGGTTGTCCCCGCAGATCAGCTCATGAATTATTGCCTGGACATGGCGAAGAAGATTGCCTCCAAGGGACCCCTGGCCGTTAAGCTGGCAAAAAGGGTGATCAACGAAGGGATCGAGGCACGCCTGGAGGAGGCAAGCGCTTACGAGGCGCGTGACTTTGGTGAGTGTTTTCGCAGCGGGGAAGCCAAAGAGGGAATGTCTGCATTTCTGGAGAAACGAAAGCCAAACTGGCAGGGATAGATAAGATATCTGGAGTGTCAAGCCCCCAAGGCGGCATCTGCGACTTCAGCTCGAACTTTACCGAAGTCTTGATCGGGCTCGACTAAAGCCGAGCATTCCACGTTAGATCAATCTGCTGGAGGGCAGGTTTGGAGATATTCAAATCGTTAGCTCACAGCGAGCACGAACAGGTGGCTTTCTGGTCGGACAGGGTTGCCGGCTTAAGATCGATCATTGCCATACATGACACCACCCTGGGTCCTGCCATAGGCGGGGTGAGAATGCATCCCTACAAGTCAGAAGAGGATGCACTCAAGGATGTGCTTTTGTTGTCGAAAAGCATGACTTACAAGGCGGCAGCAGCTGGCACAAATCTGGGTGGAGGGCAAGGCGTGATCATCGGAGATCCGGTCAAAGATAAGAATGAGTTGGTGCTCAGATCGTTCGGTCGTTTCGTGGAAAGCCTGAAAGGGCGATATATAACCGCCGAGGACGTTGGAACTACCGTTGAAGACATGGAGATCGTCAAATACGAGACCCGGTATGTTACCGGTCTGTCTCAGGCGCTCGGTGGAGGCGGGGATCCGGGGACAGTCACGGCAATCGGATTAGAGAGTGGTCTTTTGGCTTGCGCCGAGAAGGTCTTCGGCAAGAAATCGTTGAAGGGACTCACCGTAGCCATACAGGGGTTGGGCAATGTGGGCTTCAACCTGGCCAGACAGCTTTCCCGACAGGGGTGTGAGCTTGTGGTAGCTGACGTGGATCAAAGCAAAGCTGATCTGGCCGGAGAAGAATTCGGGGCGAAAGTGATCCCGCCGGATCAAATATATGACCTGGAAACGGACGTTTTTTCTCCTAACGCCCTCGGAGGCGTGATCAACGATCAAACTATCAAAAGACTGAAAGTCAAGATAGTAGCAGGAGCGGCCAATAATCAGCTGGAGGAGGAACGGCACGGCGATGTCCTTCACGAAAAAGGAATCCTCTATGCCCCCGACTTCGTGATCGGCGCTGGTGGATTAATTAACGTGGTGAATGAGCTGGAAGGTTACGATCAGGAAAGGGCGACAAAAAGGGCCAAAGGAATCTACCAGATACTGTCGCAGGTATTAGAGAAATCGGAAAAAGAGAACATACCTACTCAAAAGGCTGCAACTCTTCTGGCCGAAGAGAGGATCAGGCAAGTAAAGCGTTTCAAGCAGGGTATGGCTGAGGAGACCAGCTGCGGGTGTTAGTCGGCAGTTAGCAGTGACGGATTCACGGCAAACAGTAGGTTTCTGTCCGGGCAGTCATTTAAAGCCAATTCGAGGCGAACCAAGAGAAGATGACAGGTCAATTCAGAATATTGAGCATCAATCCCGGCGCCACCTCTACCAGGGTGGCGCTTTATATTGACGAAACTCCTTTGAAGGTGGAGGTGATCAGACACTCGACAGAGGATCTTTCCTCTTTCAAAGGGACCTTGGAACAACTGGACTATAGAAAGGAACTGGTTCTGAAGTTTCTGGAACAGAATCAAATCAGGGTGGCTGAACTTTCAGCGGTGGTGGGAAGAGGAGGTCCCTTCAAGCCGCTGGAAAGCGGTACTTACGCCGTCAACGAAAAGATGCTCTCGGACATAAGAGGCGGTAATGTTCAGGCAGATCATCCGTCCAATTTGGGTGCGCTGATTGCCCACGAGCTGGTAAAGGGAACAGAAGTCCCAGCCTTTATCGTAGACCCTGTATCTGTGGACGAGTTCATCCCGGAAGCTCGCGTCTCCGGATTGCCTCAGATCGACCGAAAAAGCCTCTCCCATGCTCTTAACCAGAAGATGGTGGCAAGAAAGGCGGCAAAGAAGTTGGGTAAGAGATACGACGAGCTGAATCTGATAATCGTGCATCTCGGCTCCGGGATAAGCGTCAGCTCCCACTTCAAAGGCAGAATGATTGACGTCAATAATGCCAATGACATGGGACCCTTCTCACCTCAGAGAGTGGGCGCCTTGCCGGTCACTGGATTGGCGAAACTCTGCTTCTCCGGTAAATATACTGAAAAGGGGATGATACAGCTTCTCACCAAAAAGGGAGGGCTCTTAGCTCATCTGGGGACGGACAACGTGGAGGAGGTTGAGAATAGAATCGACCGCGGGGATCAGAAGGCAAGACTCGTTTATGACGCCATGGTCTACCAGATCGCTAAGGAGATTGGTGCTATGGCTACCACGCTGGAGGGCAATGTGGACGCCGTCGTCCTGACCGGAGGGATCGCCAATTCCAAGAGACTGACTGATGCGATCACTCAGAAGGTCAAATTCATCGCGCCAGTGTTAGTTTTTCCGGGAGAAGACGAGATGGAAGCTCTCACTTTGGGTGCACTCAGGGTGATTTCGGGAGAAGAGAAAGCCAAAGAGTATTAAACCAGAGCATTAAATCTTCAACCTAAGTCTCACCAGAAAGCGTACTTACGGGGCTGCCGTCCTTCAAACAGAGATGCGCTGACCTTCGAAGACTTTGATATCCGCCCTGTTGGATTGATTCGTGGTCTTTCGTGACTGGTAGCGGTAATACTGATTTAAGAAGGCCTTTCCCCGGACCAATTCCAGGTGTGTCGGAAAACATCCGGTATGGTGCGTGCTGGAATGGATTAGCGCCGGCCAGAATTTCATGGTTTTTTTCCTTGACATTGATGGTGAGTGGCCGTATATTAACTATGTAGGGGTTCTACTCATATCTGAGGGGCGACACAACTACTTTCTTCTGGTTGCCCGTGTCGCAGCGAACAGTTGAATCTCAGTTCCCGGAATCATCCGGCGAGCGGTGTGGTACGGCTTCTTTGAGCAGCATTGCGTGTCTCTCCGGCAACGGGGATGATTTGTGTCACAGAAAGCGAACGGTCACCCTCCAGCGGATTATAACTCAAGACAACAGTACTCTCACAATTTAAGATTTCCTTTCCAGAAGGAGGAGAAACATGAAACCTAAAACGCTGACACTTCTCGTGCTGTTGTATGTGGGGGTCACGATTTTCGGGGCACCAGCATTTGCTGCCACAGCACAAAAAGGCTCGAATGCAAAATGGATGAGACATATCTCTGAAGACTGGCGCGTAGACGGCGCTGGATGGGAATCATATCGAGTGCCTCGGAGAGTGTACGCCAAGTATCTGAGTGGCGGCGCAAAGCTGACCTGCGAGGACATCCAGCCGCAAGACGGAACCATTATTCAACATGACCAGATCGGAGATACCTGGTACGACTTCCAGAAAAACGGCTCCATGGGTAGAATGATCTCCGTCACTCCCGACGGTTATCGGCACTTCTCCTGGATGTATTGTGATGGTATATATCCGGGCGTCCCTCGGTTCGTGGACGCCAACTGCAAGAATCCGTTAGGCACTTATATCGGCCAGGTTCATGCAGACTATGGAAACTCTGGATACAGCAACCAGACCCATCTGCATGATGGCACGTCGGTGGTTATCCATCACAGGACTGCCGGTACACCAACCTGGGCCAGCGTTCTGACCTTGGCCGACGCTGTGTGTAGTGGTTCATTCAGCAAGCATTGGGACCTTCCGGACTGGATTGCGGGCAATACATCAGGAGAGGAAGGAATGTGGCCCAAGGCCGAGGTCTTGTATGATCCCCTTGAGGAAATAGATTACATCCACGTCGTGATGACCGAGGGGAACACTGCTGGTGGAGTGCCGGTCATGGTGGCTTATGAACGGTGCTATATAAGTCCGACTAACCCGGATACGTTATATTGTCAAAGCTACGTCAATTCAGCACCTGCCACGTACGCCATCAAGGTGAATCAGAATGGCCTGGGCTCCTTTGCTCCCATAAGCCATTTCGATTCCTCCTGCAGCGTCACTCCGGTGGTGGCCGTGTCTGCTGTCTCTCAAAAGGTGGGTGTGGCTTATCTTTCACCCGCCTGTGACGGGAGCTGTGACTTTCTGGCTGATTGTTGCTGGTTCGAGTCCGTGAGCAACGGCGATGACTGGATCGACGGAACCCAGTGGCCGCCTATTATCCACAATATCACCAACTTCGGTTGCACTGGCACGGAGAGGTGTTTTCATGATCTTAGTGCCTGCTATGACTACCAAGACAGCCTGCACGTGGTCTACCTGACCGCCGGCTTTGATCCTGCCCAGCCGGGTTACTATCAGCCTGGAATAGCTCGGATTTATCACTGGAGCAAGGAGGCCGGCGTGAGTATGATCCACAGGAATCTGCAGGGCACGGGTGCGGATCCGGGAGCCCACAACTGCTATCTGGCCAAGATGAGCATCTCTGCCCAGGACCCCATCTATCATCCGGGAGATGACTCGGTTTATCTGTACTGCATCTGGACTGGATTCGACAGCTCCGATAATTCCGCCAGCGATTTGAGCAACGGAGACCTGTATGGCGCTGGCAGCTTTGATGGTGGTGACACCTGGGGTGACATATTCAACCTGACCAACACCCAGACTCCGGGGTGCTCTCCTGGGAACTGCGTGAGCGAGCACTGGTCCTCTATGGCTCAGAATATGTACGATGGTGATCTTCATATCCAGTACATCTGTGATCGGGATGCTGGTGGTGCAATCCAGGACGGTACACAGTGGATGTCCAACCCTGTCATGTACCTGCACCTGACCGACTGGTCGGTGGTGGGCTGTCTGCCATGGCACTATCGCATTCTGGAGCCCCGCACCTGGCATTTGTATGAGCCGCCGGTGAAAGTCCCCCCGGGTGGTTCCAAAGACCTTGTTGTCAGGATATACAATCGCTGGGGATGCCCCGATCTCATGTACAACGTAAGTGGTGATCACCAATGTATTAACATCACCGGCGCCGGAATGATCCAAGCTGGAGACTCGGCAACCGTGTCAGGTATCCTCGACGGAAGCGGAGTATGTAGTGACGCATTCATTGCGGGCAATCTAACAATAACCGTGGATTATGCTGGCATAGAGACTATAAACGAGCCGATTCAAGCAATCGCAGCGGACGACTATTACGAGTGTCCCATAGATCCCGAGACGGTTGATACTCTGTATAACGGGGTGTTGGTGCTCAGGGTGAATGCCAACTGCGGTGAGAATATCACGGACAGTGCCAGTTTCCCGGACACCGCACACGATGTTTTCTTTGAGGGGGGAACCATAATTGCTACCACCTCAGACGCCGACACTTTAGTTGGCAGGTTCATGCGTGAGGATCGGCATGCGGGCGTCCGCGATAAGCTTTACACCGACGAATGCAGTCAGGACTGGGAGCCTGATTTTTGGCTTGTTTATACCAAGAACGTTTTCATGCATGATTTTGAGCCGCCTGCCGACTACAAGTGGTATTGGTGGGAGCTTTCCAAGCAGATCAAGTTTTTCAAGGAGACGGCACCTGATGCTTACAAGCATCTGGTGATCAAGTACGTGAAGGTGAGACGTCACGATCCACCTGGTTGGTGGCCTGATCAGAGCCCATTTACCGGTTATGAGGATACCTACCTTGGTGTGCTTGAGGATATCGACTGTCCCTGGGATAGCTCGCAAGGAGAGCCCAATGTGACCACGGAGGAGAACGCCACCAATGTGGGCGGCTACGATCCCGTCAACCATATTGCCTGGCAGAGAGGTTTTGGCAGCGGAGAGCATCCACAGTATAATGATTACTACTGCGGGATTGCTCTGGCTGATGCTGATGGTGAGGGACCGGAGCAGACAATTCCCTATGGAAGCTACTGTGTGAAGAACAACCATTACGTTTATCCTCAAGGTGGTTGGGGTTGGAGGGACGGAGAACTTTACTGGCTTGCCTCACAGACCGGAAACAACATAGAGTTTCCGGATTCAATTCTGGATCGGTCTTACATTTTCACTGCCGCCAAGATCGATGCCGGAGACGATCCTGATGCAGAAGCTACTTTCACTCTGATCTTAGCGGCTGCTCCGGGTGGCCTGGGTCAACTCNNGTGACATCGTTTACCTGATCAATTATCTCTACCGCGCTGGGCCTCCGCCGGTGTGTCCGGTCAACCGAGGCGACGTTAACAGCGATGGTGGTGTCGGTGCCGGTGATGTGGTTTACATGATCGGCTATCTGTTGAGGAGCGGGCCAGCGCCGGATTGTCCTGGCATCTGGGGTCCTTAGTTGAGTTCCGGCAGTCGTAATTTGCTCGATATTCAAAAATAAACAGAGTTGTGGGATAGCCCGGAGGGCTATCCCATTGTTTTTATCCGGAGCATTCAGCTAACCACAGCGGTGACTTCCACTACGCACGCTTAAGCGTGCGGGTACGCCTTCCGATCCCACAACATCGATTCCAGTCTGATTGATTTGGACAGGATTGATAGGAGCGGTGGATTGCCACGCGGGATTTTCCCTTGACAAACCGCGAAGGGGAACGATAATTACCGCAAGAGAATCGGAGGAGGGAAGGGCCGTCATGAACCTTCTGCAAATTCTGGACGAATTTAGACAAGGCGGATACTTTCAAAAGTGCGTCTCACACTGGGAAGTTATTCCTCCAAGGAAAGCGATATATTCTGAGTTTCCGCCAGGCATAAATCCGCGGATTAAATCAGTCCTGCAAAAGAGGGGAATCCGCAAGCTTTACTCTCATCAGGCAACCGCGGTAGAGAACGTTCTGTCCGGCAAAAACGTGGCGATAGTGACACCTACGGCGTCGGGAAAGACGTTGTGCTATAATCTTCCAGTGGTGAATACGATTCTGGAGAAGCCGGAGAGCAGGGCGCTGTATCTTTTTCCCACCAAAGCGCTGTCTCAGGATCAGGTGGCGGAGCTTCATCAATTGGTCACCGATTTAGANNCATTGTGGTCACTAATCCAGATATGCTGCACACCGGAATCCTACCCCATCATACCAGGTGGATCAAGCTTTTTGAGAATCTAAAATATGTAGTGATCGACGAGATACATCACTATCGGGGAGTATTCGGAAGCCATCTGGCAAACGTGATAAGGAGGCTCAGGCGGATATGCAGGTTCTATGGCACGAGTCCACAGTTCGTTTGCTGCTCAGCTACCATCGCCAACCCATCCGAGTTGTCCCGGAAGATCATCGAGGAAGAGGTCGTGCTGGTGGACAACAACGGGGCGCCGACCGGAGAAAAGCATTTTATCCTGTACAATCCCCCGGTGATTAACAAAGAGCTGGGCATAAGGAAATCCTATATTAAAGAAACGCAGAGGTTGGCAGAAAGATTCTTGACAAGCGACGTTCAGACTATCGTCTTTGCGCGGTCCAGGCTCAGAGTTGAGATTCTCCTGACCTATCTGGCGGAGGCGATGAGAAAAGCTAAGAAACCCGCCCAATCGCTGAGAGGTTACCGGGGTGGCTATCTTCCGCTTCAGCGAAGGGAGATCGAAAAAGGGTTGAGGGACGGGACTATCCGTGGAGTAGTCTCAACCAATGCGCTGGAGTTGGGGATCGATATCGGACAATTAGATGTGTCGGTGATGGCAGGCTATCCAGGAAACATCGCGTCAACCTGGCAACAGGCCGGAAGGGCAGGAAGGAGGACGGACGTTTCAGTAGCGGTATTGGTGGCCAACAGCTCTCCTCTGGATCAGTTCATCATTCATCATCCGGACTATTTCTTCAGCCAGTCCCCGGAGTCCGGTATCGTGGATCCTAACAACTTGATAATCCTGGTGAGCCACATTAAATGCGCCGCCTTTGAGCTCCCCTTCAGCGATGGAGAGGACTTCGGCGTGGAGGCCACAGGAAAGATCCTGGCTCATCTGGAAGAACAGAGACTTCTTCATCACGTGGAAGGGAAATGGCATTGGACTGCAGAAGTTTATCCGGCTGAACAGGTGAGTTTGCGAAGCGCAGCACCGGAAAACTTCGTCATACTGGACTCCACAGACCGGAGTAGAGTAATAGGGGAGATGGATTATTTCAGCGCACCGGTCTTCTTGTACAAAGATGCCATTTACCTGCACGGAGCGGATCAATATCAGATAGAGGAGCTGGACTGGGATGGCAAGAAGGCGTATGCCAAAGAGGTGGAGGTTGATTATTATACCGATGCCATCACCAAAACCGATCTCAAGGTGCTCGAGGTGGCGCAGAAATCTCAGGAGCCAGCGGGGAATCGGGCATACGGTGAAGTCTCGGTAACCACACTGGCCACCATGTATAAGAAAATCAAATTTCAGACCCATGAGAACGTGGGCTTCGGACAGATTAGTCTGCCCGAACAGGAAATGCATACCACCGCCTTCTGGTTTGAGTTCCCTGCCGATATAGCCTCTAAACTGGAACTCTCTGGAGAACAACTGGGGGGCAGCCTGAGGGCTTTAGCCAACGTTCTGCGCAACGTGGCACCCTTGTGGGTCATGTGTGATCCAAAAGACATAAGGACTTTTCCACAGGTGAAATCCCCTTTTTCGGATCTTCCCACCGTGTACGTTTATGATAACTATCCCGGAGGAGTTGGTTTCTCCGAGAAACTGTTTCACCTCTCCAAAGACTTGTGGAAGGCTTGTGGTGAAATGATCGAATCCTGCGGGTGCACCGATGGTTGCCCCTCCTGCGTGGGTCCTAAAATGGAGGTAGGGGAGAGGGGGAAAGCAGGAGCACTCAAGTTAATACGCTGGCTACTACAGGAGACAGCTAAGTGAAGTGAGAATCTTCCCTTGCATTCTGGCTGCTCTATCGACATTTGCAGGCATCGAAAGAACGTGATTGGAGTGACGGGAAGACTCTGATGCCTCTAGTCGTCCAGAGAAGCATTCGGCGGAATCAGTGTATACTCTAAGAACCTCGTGGGAGAGAGGCAGGATGCTTTCCGTGCTCTCTGTATGATGAAGTTTAGAGGAGGACGGGTCTCGAATCCGTCCTCCTCTCATGAGCGAGTGACTCCATCAATAGATTACTTCATAAGCAGCATTTTTCTGGTGGCAGTGAAGTCGTCGGCGGTCAACCTGTAGAAGTATACTCCGCTGGCGAGATCCTCTGCATTCCAGTCTGCAGTCTTTAGACCCGCCTGTTGACACTCATCCACCAAAGTGGCTACTTTTTGGCCCAGGAGATTGTAGATCTCCAGCTTGACGTGCCCATCTCTGGGCAAGCCGTAGCTGATCTGAGTGGTCGCGTTGAACGGATTGGGGTAGTTCTGATCCAGTGCGTATTCTCTAGGAGTTCCTGCATCCCCGGCGACCCTGTATCTCTCTGGTGACTCAGGTATAATGCCAGCTTGAATCATCTGACCGTTATTGATCAGATCGCAGATTGTCTTGGCCAGCTCGTCGTCCTCTGGATCAGCGTCGTTGATCAGGATCGCGACGTAGGTGACAGCTTCTGCAGCCACGCGACCGTCTTCGGAGACCACTGTCTCATTACCGATTCTCCCGGACGCGAAGTTGAGCAGTAGAGCAAACAATTGCTGCTTGGCACGATCCTCCATCAGTTTACGGCCGCTGACCGTTAGGACGTTCTTGGCGTCCTCAAAATTGAAGTTTTCGAGATCGATATATACTCCGAGGACGTTGAAATGCAGGTGAACCAGATCAAGATATTCCTCGAGGTCGGCGGAATCCTCCTGGGCACGGCCCCGACCGGATAGGTAGACGTCAAACTGATGCTTCCAGTAGCCAATAGTGCGACAGACGTTGGAAGTGATTGTCGGTGTCAGAACGAAATACACCTCGGTGCAAGGATAACCGCTCACCTCAATGTCAGTTTGGGTTTCACTTGGTGACACGGAATATCCCAGCGGGGTAACTATCATTACCGAATAACTCCCGTTAAGCAGGGTGTCGAAGTAGAAGGTTCCGTCAGAGCCGGTGATGATGGGATCACCCACTTGGTTGTTGTCCCAGTCTATGACCTTGACCGTCGCATTTGCGACCGGATCTCCATTGTCAAGAGTAACGTCGCCACAGATTGCACCAAACAAGACAGCCTTGATACCCCTGAAGGCTTCATTGTTGTCCTCGTTATATTCTTCGATATCTCCTTCAGGGTCGACCCTGACGTAGATGTCGTGAAGCACCGTGTCCCCGAGAACGTACACCACTTCTACCGGGATAGCATCACCAGCCGTCATGTTGGGGATAACTTGGTCGTCCCCGATCTGGTTAACAGCGGTATCGGGATCACCGTGGTAGAATCTCACCAGGACATCGGATACCGGATCTGATTCAGCATCGCAGCGAATAACCGCTGAAATGGTTATTTCCTCGTCCGGCCTCGGATATGGTTTAGAAAAGGAAATATCTGAGGCCGTTATGCCGACATCCATCTCCGAAGTCCACACGGTAACATATCCCTGCGAGGTATCCGAGAAGGCCCCGTACGCATCACTCACCACCAGGCCCACATATCCCGAATAGACGTAGTTCCACCTGTAGTGGCATACTGAGTCGGTG
>JABAOH010105566.1_pt2 | contig 18277 bp, 14 predicted proteins | sample 7062181 | NCBI WGS metagenome assembly JABAOH01 (sample SAMN14538630, study PRJNA623070) | marine sediment metagenome | biome: marine biome [ENVO:00000428]; feature: marine pelagic biome [ENVO:01000023]; material: deep marine sediment [ENVO:00002113]; isolation source: pool of 5 deep marine... | reverse complement strand
GAAGTACCAGTTTCTCTCGCCCGCTCTCCCCCACAAGAATCTGCGGGGTATCGCTCGAGCTCTCAGAGGTCGCAGAGTAAGAAAACTGATGGACCATGCTTTTGGCCTAATTTTTTGAGGGGAAAAATTAGGCCAAGCCATCTCCTCTGAATTGGCCTCTCACCAATCCAGAGGAAGTTCCCTCTGAGTCTCGGTGTGCTCTGTGAGAGATTGTGGAGACTTCCACTGTTTTTGGATATTTTTGGCGAAAGAATTTTGATTCGCCCTCAGAACTTCCTTTTTCGCTTTCTGCTGGAACCCTTTGGAAGTGAGTTCGGCCTAAATGGTCTAACGGTGGCGTGGATGGCCTGTTTTCAAAACAATGACAGGGGAAGGATTCCCTACCCTGAATCTCGATTGTGTCACCTCAAGAATTCCCGGATTTTTCCGAATAGAAAGGTTGACGCCAATGGTCCCGCAAATTAAGAAGACCTTCTTTTCATCCGAGAGCCGGGCCGGGGTCCAGGATGTTGGTAAAGGCTTTACGGAAACAAAAGATGCGAACATTCAGGCTTCTTGCACGCATAGGTTTCGGTCTTCTAGCTATCTCATTGGTTGGCCTTCTCTGGCTCGTACCACCGACGCACGCGCAGCATCACGAAATTGCGTCGACTTTTCTTCACCGTGTGGTTCCTGGGGAATCCCTTTATGGAATTGCTCGCCGCTATTTGTCTGTGACAGACGCTTACAGGACAACTGACCTGATCCAAGAGATCCGAGAAATCAACAGCATTTCGGGAACCCTCATTCATCCCAACCAGGTCCTTCAGATTCCTCTGGCTCGATCAAACCCTGGGATAGGGACGCATACCCCGAGGCCGAAGGATTTCGAGGCCAGAGGAATCTATATCAATCGATACTCCATGGCCACTCAAAAAATGACTCGCCTTCTCCATCGATTCAGAGCGCTGGGAGGGAATGCGGTTATTCTCGACGCTAAGGATATGAGAGGGAAATTGTCGTATTCCTCGGATGTTGAATTGGCGCAGGCGATTGGCGCAAGCGCCAACCCCGAGATCGGTAATCTTGCGAAGTTGATCAACTCTCTACACGGAAAAGGGCTCCACGTGGGGGTCCGTATCGTTCTATTCTATGATCCGATTTTAGCAAAGACGAGGCCCGAACTGGCTGTCCGTTCGATTTCCACGGGCCAAACATGGAGAGAAAAAGGAGTTATCGCGTGGGTCGATCCGTCCCAGCCATCTGTTCAGGAGTATAATCTGGACATTGCCAAGGAACTAGCGAACATGGGGGTGGATGAAATTCAATTCGATTACATCCGCTTTCCGGCAATGGGGGATGTCTGGGACGCCGCGTACAGTTTCGATGAGGAGAAAACCCCGAAACACAGCATCATCACATCCTTTCTTGAGCGAGCTTGGAAAGAGCTTGCTCCGTATGATGTCCTTCTATCCATCGATGTTTTCGGAATAGCCGCATGGGATCGTCCGGAGGATAGCCGAACAACCGGACAGAGAATACAAGATCTCGCTCAGTATTCTGACATAATCAGCCCTATGATCTACCCCTCCCACTTTTATGGGCCATTTCAATCGATCGCCAATCCAGGGGACCATCCGTTTCTACTCGTTTCAGAAACCTGCCAGAGAATCTCTGCACTTCTCGGAGATCGGAGAGTTGTCATCAGGCCTTGGATTCAGGCATTTCCCTATGGCACGACCAAGTTTGATGAGGGTTACATACTTGAACAGCTTCGGGCCTTAGATCGTTCGGTGGCGAAAGGGTGGCTTCTTTGGAGTGCGGGGAATGTGTACGATACAGCCTGGAAAGCGTTAATGCAACAGAGATCCTTGTCTTTGGCCCGGGATAGTCTCGAGTTTCGGGGTCCTTCGAAGAATGAGGTGAAGGCCTTTCCGGAGATGCGCCTGAGCGACTCCAGAGGCCCTCTCAGGCCTGGGAAACGGTGAGAAGGCCGATGATTGTCATGGCATCTTGGATTCTCCCGTCTCTGATCATATGAAGAGTCTCTTCCAAGGGAAGATGAACCACCTCAACAACCTCATCGTGGTCCAAGCTCTGCGAGGCCGGTTCGAGCTCGGTCGCTAGGTAAAGGTGGATTTTTTCGTCACAGTATCCAGGGGCTGCAATAATCTCTCCTAGCTTTTTGAATTTCTTCGCCCTGTATCCAACCTCTTCAATCAGCTCCCGCCGTGCACACTCAAGAGGATCTTCTCCAGGGTCGAGGGTTCCTGCTGGAATTTCCCAAATAAAATCCCGAAGAGAATGACGGTACTGCTTGATCATCACGACCTGATTCTCATGGAGAAGGGGCACAATGGCAGACGATCCGGGATGATGGATGACATCTAAAGTGGTTTTCACGCCGCCGGGCAGGGTCACGGTCTCTCGGCAGAGGCGAAAGACCCTCGCTTCGTATATGGTCTCAACTTTTTCGGGATCGGGCACCATTCTGTCTCCTTTTCAAATTGCCCCATCTCTGAGGAGCGATTTCATTTCATTGAGTCTATCGAATCCCATCAGATTTATCCAATTGAAAAAGCATTGTCACATGAGAATGTCCTTATCCTGATTCTGACGGCGCCGGGGGGAGCCTCGGTTGAGATGTCTCCTCAACGGGGAGGTGCTTCAGGTCTTCGTAGAGATTCTCCCTGGGAGACGGCAGGGATCTTTCATTTGAATCTTCCTTACGGAAACAGTACAATATGAATTCAGGGTTGGCCTCCGTGCACACTTATGTTTCGTGGGTTTCTCGATGCATCCTGTCCTATTTAGTTTTGGTTCAATACAGATTCGGTTTTATGGCCTCATGTATGTGGTGGCCATCGTAGTCGGTTACTTCCTCGTAAAGAGTGAGATACGGCGCAAGGAGATGGGTCTCACCCCGGACGATATTATGAATTTCATATTCTGGGTGGTTCTCGGCGGTATTATCGGTGCAAGAATTTACTATGTTGCGTTTAATTGGGACTACTATTGGCCCGACTGGAAGGAGATCCCGGCGATCTGGCATGGGGGGCTTGCGATTCACGGGGGAATCCTTGGTGGGGTTGTGAGCGCATATGGGTACACGCGGAGAAAGAACATTCCTTTTCTTCAAGCCGCTGATGTGGTGGCCCCTTCTTTGATACTGGGCCAGGCTTTTGGACGGTTTGGGAACTTCATGAACGGCGATGCCCACGGTCTGCCCACGGAGATGCCCTGGGGAATCGTCTTTCCAACAGAGAGCATAGCTGGGCGGCAGTTTCCGAATACGCCGATCCACCCAACCATGCTTTATGAACTGGTTATCAACCTCGCCATTTTCTTCTTTTTGTGGGGGATTCGGAAGCGACCAGCCAAGGACGGGCTCCTTATAGTTCTTTATCTTATTCTCTACTCTATAGGCCGGTTTGGTGTCAGCTTTTTTAGAGCCGATAGTCTTATGGTTGGGGGTCTCCGAGCAGCTCACCTGATCAGCGTTGTCATCATTGCGGTTGTGACGCCCATTCTGATTATAGAAAAGCCGTGGAGACGATAAGGGGCTGAATCCTGACGGTTATGGAGAATCTCTATCCCTTTCTAGCAGCCTGTCGCCGGGAAAAAGTCGCTTTTACCCCAGTCTGGTTGATGCGCCAGGCTGGTCGGTACATGAAAGAATATCGTTCCCTGCGGGAGAAGCACTCTTTCCTCGAACTTTGTAAGACGCCAGAGCTTGCAACTGAAATTACACTTATGCCAGTTGATCAGATCGGCGTCGATGCGGCCATCATTTTCGCGGATATCCTACTCCCTTTGGAAAGTATGGGGATTGGTTTGGGATTTTCTGACGGGAGAGGCCCCGCAATTCACAACCCTGTTCGGAGTGAAAAGGATGTCAAAGCGCTCCGCCTCATCAATCCCGATGAGGATGTCCCGTTTTTGCTAGAGGCGATCCGTTCCGTCCGTCGAGAGCTCGAGGGTAGGGTGCCCCTAATAGGGTTTTCAGGGGCTCCTTTCACGCTTGCAAGCTATCTCATTGAGGGGGGCCATTCGAAGAATTTCGTCCAAACCAAGAGGGTTATGTACCAGAACGCTGAAATGTGGCGTGGACTCATGGAGAAACTCGTTTCTGTTGTGGTCCGTTACGTCAAAGGTCAGATCAAAGCAGGTGCCCAAGCGATTCAGATTTTTGATACCTGGGTGGGATGCCTCGGTCCTGATGATTACGAAAGGTTTGTTCTTCCCCATTCTCAGCGAGTCTTCAGGGAGCTGGGAAACGAGGTGCCGTTGATTCACTTTGGGACCAACTCATCGACGCTGCTCCCTCTTATGAAGCAAGCGGGAGGCGATGTGATCGGCGTGGATTGGCGGATTCATCTTGGAGAGGCGTGGGAGAAAATAGGTTACGAAGTTGGCATACAGGGTAATCTCGATCCGACCATCCTCTTTGCACCCCCCACAGAGATTCGGGAGGCCGTCCGGGCAATTTTGAATGGCGCAAGAAATCGGTCTGGCCACATCTTCAACCTGGGCCATGGTATTCTTCCTGAAACCCCTGTCGATCACGCTCGACTCATGGTGGATGCCGTCCATGAGATGAGTCAACGATGAGTCATTCTCAAGGAGATACTGCCGTCCTCGTCATGGCCTTTGGAGGACCGGCAACCCCGGAGGAGGCGGAGGAATTCCTGCGCCGGTTTCTGGGAGGGAAACTTCCCTCCAGAGAGAGGATCGAGGAGATCAAGAGAAGATACCGTCTGATCGGTGGAGGGTCACCGCTCACAGCAATCACACTGCGCCAGGCCAGTTGCCTCAGGGAAGAACTGGTGCGAAGAGGTTACCGATTGAATGTGTTCACCGGCCTCCGCTTCTCAAAACCCTTTATCGAGGATGCGGTAGCCCAGATGAAGGCGGCACGGATTCGTCAGGTCATTGCCCTGCCCATGACCCTTCATCGATCTAAGCTGAGTACAGCGCCCTATTTTGCTGCCCTTGAGGAATCGATGAAGGCCCAAAAGGCCGAATTTGATTCAATCAGGATCACAGGATGGCATATTCATCCCCTTTTCGTCGAGGCGTTGGAAGAAAAAGTCATAGAAGGACTCTCCCGGTTCGCTCCCGAGGCCAGACAGAGGGTCGAGGTCATTTTCAGCGCCCACAGCTTGCCTGAAAAGGTGGTGTCCGATGATCCTTACGTCAGAGAGATTCACGAAACGATCAGGGGCCTTTTGGAGCGAGTGGGCCCCATGAGTTGGCATTTGGCATTCCAGAGCAGGGGAGGAGGGTCTCTGGCCTGGTTGGAGCCGGAAGTAGAGGATGTTCTCAACGACCTTTCACGAGAAGGGTGCCGCGAGGTTCTCGTGGTTCCCGTGGGTTTCGTGTCTGACCATCTGGAGACACTCTATGATCTTGATATCAAGTACAGGGGACAGGCGGAAAAACTCGGCATGGAATATGAGAGATCGCCTTCTCTCAACGATTCACCGAAGTTCATCCAAGCCCTAGCCCACGTGGTGGTTGGGCATCTCGAGACATCCGGGGCAAAGAGTAATTAGCCCAAACAGCGGTGTTTGAAAAGGGTGGCCCTGTGCTTAAACCTGTCGGTCGTGGTGGGCTCTCCGTCGTTGGTGGCCCGGCGAGGTGAATCTCTGGGATCCGAATTGGCGGGGAAGCATCTGATCTTTAGCTTCCGAGTGTTACGGCGTGTGGCAACTGACGAATGACGACCGACTCCTGAAGAAAGGTTTCTAAGAGGAAGCGCGACTTTTCCGTAGGTCATATACCGATGAATCGGAGGTTCAAGTGAAACGTGTCGTGATTGTCGGTGGAGGTATTTCAGGTTTATCAGCAGCCTATTTTCTGCAAGAGAAAGTCAGAGAATCAGGTGAAGAGATTGAAACGCTGCTCGTCGAGAAGGACCAACACCTCGGTGGTTCCATTATCACAGAGGAGGTTGACGGTTTTGTGATTGAAGGGGGACCAGACTGCTTCTTGTCAGAGAAGCCATGGACGCTAAAACTCTGTGCCCGTCTGGGCATTGAAGACCAGCTGCTTAATACGAAGGAAAATCGCCGGACCTTCATTCTGTCCCACGGGAAGCTCCACGCCCTTCCAGAGGGATTCATGCTTTTGGTGCCGACAAGCTTCATGCCTTTTATCCGAAGCACTCTCATCAGTCCGTTTGGGAAGATCCGGATGGCCATGGACTGGTTTGTCCCGAGAGGGAAGAGCGATGAAGAGGAGAGCCTGGCAGAGTTTGTGTCTCGGCGCCTCGGAAAAGAGGCTCTGGAAAAAATCGCCGAACCACTGGTAGCTGGAATTCACGCTTCGGTTCCGGAAACGATGAGTCTGAAAGCGACCTTTCCACGGTTCCTCGATCTCGAGCAAGAGCACGGGAGCCTCATTCGAGGCATGCTCGTCAGGCGAAAAAAGTTCGCCCAGTTCATTAAGAATCGGAAAGGGCCGGAGCGGACGATGTTTGTGACACTGAAAAACGGCCTGGGAGATCTAATTGAAACCCTTAAGAGCCGATTGAATCCCGGATCGATCTTTCTGGAAAAGCAGGTGATTTCCCTGGAGCAAGAGAATCGAGAGGGTGTCCCCTTCTACTCCCTGAAGACAGACGGGGACGAGATTCTAGAAACTGATGTTGTGGTTCTGGCAACCCCATCCTTTGTCAGTGGCGACCTGCTATCAGGTTTTGACAAGCCACTGATGGACCTTCTTCATACCATCCCCTATGTCTCGTCAGCCATTATCCACCTGGCGTACAGAGCATCTGACATTCGCCATACTCTGGACGGTTTTGGGTTTGTTGTTCCGCGAACAGAAAAAAGGAACATCATGGCATCCACGTGGACGTCGGTCAAGTTTGCCAACCGGGCTCCTGATGGCAATGTTCTTCTTCGGGTCTTTGTTGGTGGTGCGAAAAATGAAGCTGCCATGAAGCTCAACGATGATGAGATGGTCGCCATGAGCCGGGAAGAGCTGAAGCACATTATGGGGATTGAAGCCAATCCTGTATTTACGAGGGTTTATCGATGGGAAAAATCGATGCCCCAATACCAGCTCGGCCACCTGGAGCGGGTCACAGAGATTGAGCAGGGGGTTTTGCGACACCCTGGGCTATTTCTGACGGGATGTGCCTATCGGGGGGTGGGAATCAGCGACTGCATCCACGAGGGAGAACTGGTGGCAGAGAAAGTTATGAAATACCTCGAGGAGTCAGGAGTCAGAAGTCAGGAGTCAGAAAGGGCCGCAGAATAGGTGCCGAGCAGCTTGCTAACTTGTTGAGACTGAAACCTCAAATCCATCTATTTGGACGATCCCGTCGATGGACAGACGGAAAAACGGTGGAAGCCGAGATTTCGATATTCATAACATATTATCACTTTTTAGTTGTTCCATATCTTGGCAAGATATCTCCAGTTTCAAGCCAGGCAATGGGATACTCCTCAGTTCAGGGACGTCGTGAGAGAACTCGGAACTGCAGATGAGGCAGATTTTGGATTTGCGAAGGAGCATAGGTTTTCTGGTGGAATGACTTCTCGACTAATCTTTCGAATCAGGTAATGCACTGGACCCCTTTTGTAATCCTTAGGGGTAGATATAAACGGAAATACTGTACCTCTTCGGCGTGACCAGAACTTATTCCAATCTCTTGCTCACTTCATTTCTCTCTGGGTGGTTCCGCCATCCTACCCAGTCCTCCACGCTCTGCCACGTGCTGATACAATATTGCGTTGAGAGATCATCCTTGGAACGCAGTGTCTCCCAAGAGATATAACCCCTCCCAGGCAGAGCTAAGGTCCGAAGCTCCTGCAAAATGATCATCATCTCATTCTGGCTGCCCTCCCTCACCCTTCTCTCAACAGTGACCCTGATTGCCATGGAAACCTCCTTACCGTATTTAGCATATGAACCTATTTCATCCCACCCATCTTAATCCAAAAATCGACCTGAATTTTACAACCTTTGCAAATCTCTTGACATCTCCTTAAGATCGTCAATAATGGGGTCATGATGTGGGGCACGATCAGGGAATAGTTGAGTTGAGCGACGGCCGGATAGGGTCCGAACAATGAACCTACCTGGCATACAACATGAAATCTAATGAATAGGCATCGGCCAGATGCAGAGGAAGGGAGTGAATATGGCTAAGAAGGATAGAATCTCGGGGTACTTCAATGAAAAAAGGGAGGTCATGCCGCAAGAGGAGAGGTGGCATTACCTTAACGCAAAACTGCGAGAAGCCCTGAAGTACGCCTATGACCATTCCAGTGCAGTGAAGGAGAAATTGGACACGGCTCGAGTCAAGCCCGAGGAAATCGAGATCGTCGAAAATCTAGAATGGCTCCCCATTACCACCAAATCCGACCTAGTGGAAATGCAAAAGTCTATTCGCCCCTTCGGTGGATTCGAGGGCGTTCCAGTGAAAAAGATGAGACGGATATATGTCCTTCCAGGCCTCATTTACGAACCTGGAGAATGGGAATATAAGGATACCCGATGGGCAGAGGCCCTGTACGCCTGTGGCTTCCGGGCCGGAGATATCGCCCAAAATACTTTCAGTTATCACATGTGGCCCTTTGCCTTCATGCTGGACGATTCCCTAAAGATGCTCGGTTGCACAACAGTACCCGCTGGAGAGGGGAATACCCAGATGCAAGTGAAAATTATGTACCACTTAAAGGTGACAGGCTATGTGGGAACTCCCAGCTTCCTAATGAGCATCGTCGAAAGAGCAGAGGGAATGGGATACGACCTGAGGAAGGACTTCTCCTTGGAAGTAGGCTTTGTCGGCGCTGAAATGCTTCCGGAATCGCTTCGGGAAAGGCTGGAAGGCGATTTTGGAATAGCCATCAGGCAGTGTTACGGCACAGTGGATGTAGGGTGTCTCGGCTATGAGTGTTTCGATAAACAGGGCATGCACATCCCCCATGACGTCATCGTCGAAATCGTTGACCCCGATACGGGTAAAAGGCTTCCTCCAGGGGCCACAGGGGAAATTGTGGCAACCAACTTCGATCGCACCTTCCCTATGGTTCGCTACGGCACTGGTGATCTATCGGTTCTTTCCGACGTGCCGTGCCAATGCGGCAGGACCTCCATGAGATTGATGAAGATTTTGGGAAGAACGGATCAGGTGACAAAGGTGAGGGGTGTTTTCATCCATCCCTGGCAAACAGACGAATTGATGGCTAAATACCCAGAGGTCAGCCAGTATCAGTTTATAGTTAGCCGAAGGGGCTATCTGGACAAGATGACCATCCTAATTGAACTCGCCGATGAGCCTGTGGATAAGACCTTTCTCAAAGCGAAGCTTGAAGGAGATATCGAAGAAGTCCTCAATGTGAGGGGAGAGGTCGAGTTCGTGGAAAGAGGCGTTATCTTCGACAAACACAAGAAGATAGAGGACAGAAGGAAATGGGATTAAGGCAAGAGGCCGTATAGAATGGAAAGGATCAAGGTAGGCGGGATCATGCAAAGTGACGGTCACGCCGTGGTTAAGGTGATGTCATGCCCCGCTCGTTCGGATATAGCGGGGTTGGTATTGCGCGCATTGGGAAATGAGAACATCAATATCGATTTCCTCGTACAGAGCCTCGATGTGGATGGTTTTTCTAACTTCACCCTCTGCATCGATCGAAAGGACCTGGAGTCTGCTATAGGCTGTTTGGAGACGATCAAACCGTCAATAGGGGCCAAGGTAATTTCGTACAACTCGAATGTTGCTGTGGTTAGCGTCTTTGGTCCCCATTTCCGTGAGAAGCCCAGAATCTCTGGTATCATGTTTTCCGCTTTGGCCTCAGTTGGGATCAATTCCATTGCCATCAGCACGTCTATTTCAAGCGTTTCCTGTATCGTAGATGCAGGGGATGTTGAAGCCGCGGTAGACGCTCTGAACGAGGCCTTCGAAACCCCTTACGAGGTAAGAAAAAGGCCCAAGGGATATTGATGTTCTCGCTGAACCTTTACGTCTCCCGGATCACGTTTGCGTCACCCTTCAAACCATCTCTGACGAGACTCACAGACGCCTTTTCTCTTGACATGGATCCTAAGCTTGCTAGAATTGAGGATACGGACAAATGGGGAACCATCCCTTGCATACGAAAACGGGGGTGGTTGACGAAAGATGTAGGATTGGGGTATTGATCATTGGCGTTGGCAAAAATATCCTAAGTGCATCTGCTGCTTCTCCGGAGAGGGACGGCTGAGTCATATTTATCGTAAGGGGGGCGGCTTTTTTTGCGCCTTTCAGGGATTTGGGCGGGAGGGAGGTAAGGATGAGTCTGAGAGAGCAATTGGAATCCGGTAAATTCATCGTTGTCTCGGAGATTCAGCCTCCTAAAGGTTTAAACACGAGCGAACTCTTGGAAAACGCCGACTTCCTGAGGGGAAGGGTGGATTTCATCCTCGTCCCGGATCTTCAGAATGCCGTGATGAGGCTCGGGTCGCTGGCCACCTGTCATTTCCTGAAGAAGAAAGGAATGAGGCCCATCTTTCAAATCGCCTGTCGCGATCGAAATCGGTTGGCTTTGCAATCAGATCTGCTCAATGCCGCCGCGTTGGGCATCGAGAACATCCTTGTAGTGAAAGGGGAGGATCCCACGGTTGGAGATCATCCGGAGGCCAAGGCGGTCTTCGATCTGACCTCAGCTGAGCTTATCTCCGTCATCGAGGGATTGCAAAAGGGCCATGACATGGCCGGAAACGACCTTGATGGCTTCCCAAGATTCTTTACCGGGGCGGAGGTGAACCCAGGTTTGGAACCTGGTGCCCTGGAGTTGGAGATTGTCGATATGGAGAAGCAGATCCGGAACGGGGCTAATTTCTTCGTAACACCGGCGGTGTTCGATATCGATCTCCTGGAGAAGTTCATAAAGAAGGTGGAACATCTAAAGGTTCCCATCTTCGCGGGGGTCACCATACTTAAGTCAGCGGGTATGGCTCGGTACATGAATCGCGCTATGAGGGGTGTTTTCGTGCCAGAGGAGACCATCACTAAGCTCTTGAAGGCTCCGGACAGGCTCAAAACCAGCACCGAGATTGCCTCTGGTCTCATAAAAGAAATGAAGAACCTCTGCCGGGGGATCTACATCATTCCTATTGGGTGGGAAAGCCGGGTTCCCGTTGTTTTAGATGCCGCGGGCCTTTGAAGATTTTCCCCCGTGTCTCAGTAAAGGGTAGATCAAAGGGAAATGGCGAAAAAGGGTTCGACAAATCAGCGCATTCGAAAAAATAGAGAAGATGTCCCATTCAAGATGATCGCCGATATGGGCAACGATGGGATCCTCGTGTGCGATGGGAACGATGAAATCGTGTTTGCTAATCGAGCGGTAACAGAGATCACTGGCTACGCTCGGGATGAATTACTGGGCAAGGAACTGGCGAGTCTTTTGGGGGAGGGAAATAGGGCACTGCTGCGAGATATCCAAACTAACAAATGCACTGTTGGTGAAAAGTTTTGCGCTGAAATGCAAATTGTCACAGCTCCCGGAAATACAAAGGAGGCCGAGGTCTGCATCGCTTCAACAGAAACCAATGGGGAGGGGAAGACCTACGTCTACGTAAGGGATATAACTGGGCAGAAACGATTCGAGAGTGAGGTTAAAGAATCAGTAGAGAGGCATAAAGACCTGTTCGAGCGAGTGCGAGACGGCATCTTCATCAGTACCAAAGAGGGAAGGTTTCTGGATTGCAATCCAGCTTTACTGGCGATGCTGGGGTATGAGAGCAAGGAGGAATTCCTCAAAATCGATATCGCGAAAGATCTGTACGTCAACGCAGAGGACAGAAAGACCTTTCAGAGATTAATCGAAAGGAATGGCTTCGTCAAGGATTTGGAGGTGGAGTTTAGGAGAAAGGACGGATGCAAAATTACGGTTCTTCTCACGGCCCACCCGATCCGCAACCAGAAGGGGGATATTATCGGCTACCAGGGCTTGAATATCGACATTACCGAGCGACGACAGAACATGACAAACGAAATCAGCCAGAGTAGCGAGTTCCTGACTAAGCTCATTGCCAGTTCCGGGGATGGTATTATTGCCACCGACATGAAAGGAAACATCGTCATATTCAACAAGGCGGCTGAGGATCTCCTGGGGTACAGATCGGAAGAGGTGATGGGGAAGGTCAACATCGTCAAACTTTATCCTCCTGGACAGGCAAAGGATGTCATGAGGAAATTGAGAAGCGAGGAGCATGGGGGGGTCGGGAAGCTCACCCCCCAACAGGTCACCCTCATCAGTAAATCTGGCGAACACATCCCCATTCAGCTCTCCGCCTCATTGGTTTTTGATGATCAGGGTAGCGAACTCACAAGTGTAGGGTTTTTCACGGATCTACGGCCCAGAATCGAAATGGAGAAACAGCTGGAAGAAACTCATCTTCAACTAGTAAACTCGGAAAAGATGGCCTCTCTGGGCAAGCTGGCCGCTGGGATCGCTCACGAAATTAACAATCCATTAGGGGGCATTCTCATATACTCCAGCCTGCTGATAGAGACATTGGAGGGAGAGGATGAGAGGGCCGAGGATCTGGGAAAGATCGTCCAGGAAGCCACCCGGTGCAAGGATATCGTCAAGAGTCTGCTGGAATTCTCCCGACAAACAGATCCCAAGATGGAGCCCACCGATATCAACAAGGCCATCACCGATGGCCTCTTCTTCCTGGAGAACCAGGCCCTCTTTTATAATATCGAGATCATCAAAAAACTCGCACCATTCCCTCCAACTGTCCTGGGCAATGCGGGTCAGCTCAAGCAGGTGTTCATGAACATAATTGTAAATGCGGCAGAGGCGATGCACGGAACTGGGACCCTCACCGTAACGACGGGCCAATCAGAAGACCAGAAGGGGATCTGGATCGAGTTTGCCGACACTGGAGAAGGTATCCCTCGAGAAAACCTCTCGAAAATATTCGACCCTTTCTTCACAACAAAAGAGGTGGGAAAGGGGACTGGTCTCGGGCTGAGTACATCTTATGGAATTATCGAAGGACATGGGGGCCGGATCGATGTCAAGAGCCAGGTAGGGAAAGGGACCACCTTTAGGATAGAGTTGCCGGCACAGCCAGACGACTTTCTATCTTTTCAAGGGGGATGAAAGAAATGGGTGATATCAAGCGAGAAATAGGAACTAAGTGGATAAAGATGGGAGGGGATTCGACTGCTATAGACCCATCCTTTTCCGACCTGGTGGTTAAGGAGAGCGGAGAGAATTTTTTGGCCTGTTATCAATGCCAGAAGTGCTCTGCTGGGTGCCCCGTTGTGTATGCGATGGATATCCTTCCCAACCAAGTTATTCGCTTGGTTCAATTCGGCCGCCGGGAAAAGGTCCTCTCTTCGCACACCATCTGGATATGTGCGTCCTGCTACACGTGCAGCGTTCGATGCCCAAATGACATCGATATTGCAAAGATCATGGATGTCCTCAGGCGGATTGCCCTAAGGTCCGGGGTTAAGCCTGCAGAGAGGGATATCCCCATCTTCCATTCGGTCTTCCTTGATTCGATTAAGTCGAAAGGGCGGATCCACGAACTGGGATTGATATGGCAGTATAAAGCCAAGACCAGGGACTTTATGAAGGATGCGGCCTTGGGCTGGAAGATGTTTAGAAAAGGGAAGATTAAGCTCTTCCCCTCCAAGTTTGGTGGGGGAAAAGAGGTTAAGGATATTTTCGCGCGATTCGAAAGGGAGAAGTGAGGTGAAAGAGCTCTCATACTATCCAGGCTGTTCCTTGGATGGCACCGCTCGAGAGTACGACGAATCGATTCGAGGTGTCTGCGAGATTTTGGAAATCCCCCTCCATGAGATTGAGGATTGGACGTGCTGTGGGGCGAGTTCGGCCCATTGCACCGATGAGCACCTTGCTGTCGAATTGGCGGCTCGGAACCTTGCCATAGCCGAGGAGGGAGACAGCGAACTGCTCGTCCCCTGTGTTGCCTGCTATAGTCGGTTCAAGGCAGCCGAAAGAGAGGTTCGGGAGCATCCGGAAAAGTGGGGAACCAAATACCAGGGTAAGGTCCGAATCCGATATGCCCTGGACTTCTTCTCTGAGACTTCAATCCTGAATGCGGTAAGAGAGAAAACGGTTATGTCCTTATCTGGTCTCAAAGTGGTCTGCTATTATGGATGTCTCAGCGTTCGACCTCCCCAAATCACCGCGGTGAGGGATTATGAAGACCCGCAGCACATGGACCGGTTGATGGACCTATTGGGGGCCGAGCCTCTTCCGTGGTCCTACAAGACTGACTGTTGTGGCGCGAGCCTGGTTATGACCCGGACCGATATTGTAAGGAAGCTTTCCTACGGTTTGTTGGAGATGGCGAAAGAGGCGGAAGCGGACTGTTTGGTGACAGCATGTCCTATGTGTCAGACAAACCTTGATACCCGGCAGGAGGAGATTGGTAGTGAATTCGGTCAAAAATATGATCTCCCCACCTTCTATTTTACCGAACTGATGGGGTTGGCGATGGGGCACCGGGCCGTCAAGAAGTGGCTCGCCCGACATTTGACCGATCCTGTGAAGCTTCTCAGTTCAAAAGGCTTGATCGCATGATCTCGGGCTTCAAGAGTCCAAGAAGATGGGATGTAAATGAAGGTGAGTGTTATGGGCGCAACCTCATCCCCTAACTCCAACGACGGACCTGTGGGCGCCGTCCTTATTGTCGGGGGAGGAATTGCCGGCATCCAGGCGTCCCTTGACTTGGCGGAGTCGGGGTACTTTGTCTATCTGGTAGAATCGTCTCCGGCTATCGGCGGGGTGATGGCCCAACTGGATAAGACCTTCCCTACCAATGACTGTTCCATGTGTATCCTCTCCCCAAAGCTCGTGGAGTGCGGACGACACCTCAACATCGAAACCCTTACCTACTCGGAGGTGGTGGACCTCCGAGGGGAACCAGGCCATTTCCAGGCGGTTATCAGAAGGAAACCGCGGTACGTGGATTCGGCTAAATGCACGGGGTGTGCGGAATGCCCGGATGTCTGCCCTGTCGGTATTACCAGTGAGTTCGATGAGGGCCTGGTTGACCGCAAGGCCATTTATCGCCCCTATGCCCAAGCTTTTCCCAATGTCTTTACCATCGACAAGAGAGAACGGCCCCCCTGTGTGATGGCATGCCCGGCTAGGGTCAATGCTCAAGGCTATGTCGCCCTCATCTCCCAGGGCAAATATGAAGAGGCTCTTCAGCTGATCTATAGAAACCTTCCCCTCCCCGGCATACTGGGGAGGATATGTCCTCACCCCTGCGAAAAGGAGTGCAACCGGACTTCCGTAGACGAGCCCATCGCGATCTGCGATCTGAAACGGTTTGTGGCCGATCGAGCCGAGATGAAAGCTCCCGCGAAGAAGGATGAGAGGTCGGAGAGAGTGGCCATTATCGGTTCCGGCCCCGCTGGGTTAAGCGTTGCCTATTACTTGTCCCTGGAAGGCTATCAGATAACGATCTTTGAAAAGCTTCCAACCCTTGGGGGCATGCTGCGCACAGGCATACCCGAATACCGCCTTCCTCGGGATGTACTCGATGGGGAAATCGAATTCATACAAGGTCTTGGTATAGAAATTAAAACAAATATCACCGTTGGAGAGGATATATCCATAGAGGACCTCTTCTCTCAGGGGTTCAAGGCTATTTTCATTGCGACTGGGGCATACGAGGATCTTAGGATGAACATCCCCGGTGAGAATAGCCGTGGAGTAATCCCGGGAGTGGTTTTTCTTGGAAGGATCAATTCGGGCGAAGGGGTCGAGGTAGGGAAGAGGACAGCGGTCATCGGTGGGGGGAACGTGGCTATCGACGCAGCCAGGTCGGCCCTCCGTATTGGTTCTAAGGAGGTAACCATTATCTACAGAAGGTCCAGGGAGGAGATGCCCGCCAACCACGACGAGATCGAGGAAGCCCTTTCGGAGGGGATTGTGATCGATTATCTCGTGGCTCCTACCGAGCTTGTTCCTAAAAGTAATAAAGGAATCGAGGTACGTTGCCTTCGGATGCAGTTAGGGGAACCAGACGAAACGGGAAGGAGGAGGCCCATCCCCGTCGAAGGATCAGAATTCTCCATCGAAGTTGATACGGTTATTCCCGCCATTGGTCAGGCTCCCGATCTCTCCTTTATCTCGCCAGAGATGGGAATAGATCTGGCGAAGGGTAGAACACTGCGGGTGGATCCCATAACCTTTCAAACCTCCCGGGAGGGGATCTTCGCGGGCGGTGATGCCGTCACAGGGCCGCGCTACGCCATTGAGGCGGTTGCGGCGGGGCAGGAGGCGGCAATCTCGATCCATCGTTATATCAGGGGGCAAGACCTAAAAGAGGGCCGTGACCCACCTCCATGGCAACGGGCAGATGTGGACGATCTTTTGGCCAAGGCCCAAAGGGCTCCAAGGGAGAAGGCAACTCTCCTCCCTCCCGAGAAGAGGCGAGATAGTTCTCAGGAGGTGAGGCTAGCGCTTACTGAGGAGGGTGCTCTCCGGGAGGCTAAACGTTGCCTCAATTGTGGGCTCTGTTCGGAATGTCTCCAGTGCGTTTCCGTCTGTAAGGCTGAGGCAATTGTGCATGATATGGGAGAGAAGATCATCGATATTGAGGTGGGATCGGTGATCCTGTGCCCGGGCTTTGATGAATTTGATGCCGCGCGACTCGCTGCCTATGGATATGGTCGATATCCCAACGTGGTTACTAGCATCCAATTCGAGCGCATCTTGAGCGCATCAGGTCCCAATCAGGGAGCCTTTCTTCGGCCCTCTGATGGAACCGTACCGAGGAAGATTGCTTGGATTCAGTGTGCGGGATCAAGAGACATGACCGGAGAGAATGGAAACGAATACTGTTCTTCTGTCTGCTGCATGTACGCCATCAAGGAGGCGGTTATCGCCAAGGAACACCAAGGGGAGGTAGAACCCACTATCTTCTACATGGACATGCGCTGTCAGGGAAAGGATTTCGACGCCTATTTTGAGCGGGCAAAACAAGAGCATGGAGTTCGGTTTGTCCGGTGTATGATCTCGAAGGTTGCTGAGAAGCCCAAATCCAAGAACCTGGCCATCTCCTATATCGACGAGTACCAACACGTCATGGAGGAGGAATTCGATCTAGTTGTTTTGTCTATAGGGTTGACCCCCCCCAGTGCTGTGAAAGACTTGGCAGAGCGGTTAGGGCTGGAGTCTGATGCCTATGGCTTCTGCAAGACAGAAGAGTTTTCGCCCCTTGCCACCTCGAGGCCGGGGGTCTATGTCTGCGGAGCCTTTCAGGGACCGAAGGATATACCTGAGACAGTGGCCCAGGCCAGCGGAGCTGCTTCAAGCGCCTCTTCCGCTCTGGCCTTGGCGAGGGGAACGCTGGTAAGGGAAAAGGAATACCCATCCGAGAGGGATGTCGTAGAGGAAGAGCCTCGTATTGGGATCTTCGTCTGCCATTGTGGGATCAACATCGGCGGGGTAGTCGACGTGCCTCAGGTAAAAGAATTCGCGAAGGAATTGCAGGATGTAGTCTACGTAGAGGAGAACCTCTACACCTGCTCTCAGGACACTCAGGGGAAGATCAAAGAGGCGGTCGAAGAACACCATTTAAACCGCGTCGTGGTGGCTTCCTGTTCTCCCCGGACTCACGAAACGTTGTTTCAGGAGACCATCCGAGAGATAGGGCTCAACAAGTATCTCTTTGAGATGTCGAATATCCGGGATCAATGCTCCTGGGTTCATATGCGTCAGCCCGAAGAGGCCACGGAGAAGGCAAAGGAGTTGGTTCAGATGGCGGTAGCCAAGGCCCGGCTCTCCCGACCGCTGGAGGAATCCGTTGCGGAGGTCATTAGGAAAGGCCTAGTCATCGGGGGAGGACTCGCGGGCATGGTTTGCGCCCTGGAGTTGGCCCATCAGGGATTCGACTGCTACCTTATCGAGAAGGATACACAGCTCGGCGGGAACCTGCGGAATGTGTATGATACCCTGGAAGGGAACGACGTCCAGCAGTTGCTTCAAAAAAGAGTTGAAGATGTGGTGAATCATCCGAATATAGAGGTATTCACCAACACGGTGGCGACCGAGTTTTCCGGGTATATGGGAAACTTCAGGACTAAGATTCTGATTGGAGACGAAAAAGAGACTGAGCTCGAACACGGGGCGGTGATCGTCGCGACGGGAGCAGAAGAGCTCAAGCCCTCCGAATACCTGTACGGGCAGGACGAGCGGATTATGACACAGCGGGAATTTGAGGAAAAAATGGCCCGTGATGAAGGTTTCCTTTCCGAAGATAAAACTGTGGCCATGATTCAATGTGTGGGGTCTAGGAGCGA
>JABAOH010153231.1_pt1 | contig 18279 bp, 25 predicted proteins | sample 7062181 | NCBI WGS metagenome assembly JABAOH01 (sample SAMN14538630, study PRJNA623070) | marine sediment metagenome | biome: marine biome [ENVO:00000428]; feature: marine pelagic biome [ENVO:01000023]; material: deep marine sediment [ENVO:00002113]; isolation source: pool of 5 deep marine... | reverse complement strand
AACAAATGTGATGTTTTTTTGATTCCCAAAATAATTTTTGATTTGACCTCCCAATCCAGTAAAATCTGAGATAATAATCACCTCCTTTACAAAATTAAATGATTTTAGGTATCTGACAACATAATCTATCAATGGCTTTCCATTGATTGGAGTCATTGCTTTTGGAAAATATTCTGTGTATGGTTTGCCTCTTGTTCCTTTGCCGCCTGCTAAAATTACAGCCTTCACAGCCTAACGGTATGATTTTTGCTTTCTTCTTCTTGCACCAGGTCCGCCAAATTTCTTTGGTTCTTTTCTTCTGGCATCTCCGCTAATCAAATATTTGTCAAAATCTGTGATTCTTTTTCTAAGATCTTCTCTGGTTGATTTTGGGAATGGATGATCTTTTGGATCTTTTTTTGATTTTGTCCATCCTGTTAGTGCTCTTGAGATTCCTGTTGCAACAGCACTTGCTTGTCCCATGAAACCTCCACCTCTAACTCTAACAGAGATGTCAATTTTGTTTCTCAAATCACCTGTAATTTCTAATGGTGCTAAAATAACTTCACGAGCGGTTTCTTGTGGAATCATTTCAACTGGAACATTGTTTATTCTAACTTTTCCTTGTCCTTTTGTAATGTAAACATGTGCACTAGATGTTTTTCTAGTTGCAAAATAGATTTCAGTTTTTGGTGTTGTCATTCAGTCCACCCTATTACTCTGCATAATTCTCCCATTGTTGTATAGTTTGATGCAGATTTTTTAATTTTTGCTTTTTCAAATTGAATTTTTTCCAATGATTTTAATTCTTTAGGAGAACCAATGTAAGCCCTTAGTCTTTTATGTGCTTCAACACCTGATGGTTTTTTTCCAAATGGTAGCATTCCCCGAATCATTTTTGTAATTATTGTGTCTGGTCTTCTAGGATGGAATGGTCCATGTTTTGGATTAAGAATACTTGAAATTTCTAAAAATTCTCTGTATTCTTTAATGATGCTTGCTCTAGTTCCACTAATCATAATTTTTTCACAATTTACAAGTGAGACTCTATTACCTTTGAGCAACAATTTTGCAACATGTGATGACAATCTACCTGCTATGTGATCTGTTGCATCAACAACAATTGGCCTGTCTGTTCTAACAACTGTTTCTTGCTCAGCCAAGTAATACAACTCCCTTTCCTGTTGGATTTTGTTCAATTAATTCTGAATAGCTAATTAGTTTTCCACCGTTTTCTAGAATTTTATTTGCTGCAGAATTTGAAATTGAAAATGAGTATAATGTAATTTTATGAGGAATGTTGCCAGTACCAAGAACTTTCCCTGGAAAGACTACAGTATCGTTTTCCTTTGTTAGCTGAGCAATTCTATTCAAATTGATGTCTCTTCTTGCAACTGAAGGTTTTAGTGCATATTCTGCTAGTTTTGCCCAAATTGGAGCATCATTTTTAGCTGATGCCTTCTTAAGATCTTTGGCCATGCGAACAACTACTTGATTAGTCATGTGAATAATGCGGTTTAAAACCCAAATATAATGTGTATGCTTAGTTTATTCTTCGATTTGGCTGATCATTTCTTTGAATTCGCCGAGTCTGTTACTTACTTCATCTACTCCAGCAAGAATAATCTGTTCAGGATTAAGTGCCCCAGTTGATTCAATAGTTAGAATTCTTTCGTCTTCTTTGTCTGTTTCAGTTAGCATTGAAATATTTGCAGAATTCCATTTCGAATGTTCTGTTCCACGTCCAAGTCTTGCATAGCATTCAACTTTCACTCTTTGACCTGGTGCTAGTTCAACAATTGGAATTTTATCTGAAATTGGTTTTACTGTATCATCTTCAGAGGATAAATCATTTGAAAGAATTGTTTTTGTTACATCCGATTCTCCAGAATCTAAAACTAACATGACTTTGCAGTTTGAACAACCCGATTCACTATGACAATCACATTTTGAAGGTTCGTTGAATCTAGAAAGGTCTGTTTTTATTGGAATAAGTCCTAATCTATGAGCTAATCCTTCATCTGGTAATACAGAAGAATTTTCAATAATATCTACAGTATCTATTGCAAATACAGGTACTCCGTTAAGACATACACGTCTTAATGCGTTAGCATACTGTAAAGGCACGCCTTTTAGTTTTACAGATATTTTTTGATTATCTTTACTAATTACTTCTAAGGATGACAAATCTTGAAGAAAATCTTCAAAGTCCACATAAATATCTAGCTTACTTTACGTATAGATAAATACCAAATTATCATAAGTATTTTAGAAATGACCGATGTTACAGTGGCAAGGTATTCCTTTGAAGGCGAAAAATTTGAAATTTTGGTAAAGCCTGACCCAGCACTGGATTATAAGCTGGGTAAGAAAAAGGATATTTCTGCAATTTTGGTTTCTGAAGACATCTATACAGATTCAGGAAAAGGCACAAAACCCTCAACTGAAAAATTGTTAAAGGCTTTCAAAACTGAAGACCAGACTGAGATTGCTGAAATCATTATGCAGAAAGGCGATTTGAATCTAACAACTGATCAAAGGCGAAAAATGATTGAACAAAAGAAAAAACAGATTGTAGAGTATATTTCAAAAACATATGTTGATCCTAAAACTCACTTGCCTCATCCACCATTGAGAGTTGAGCAAGCAATGAAAGATGGACGAGTTTCAGTTGATCCACAAAAAAGTGCAGATGAACAGGTAAAAGATATTGTTGAAAAATTGCGTTCAATAATTGCTTTAAAATCTGAAAATCTCAAACTAGAGATTCTAGTTCCTGCACAATATGCTTCACAATCCTACTCCGTTCTCAAATCAGTAGGTTCTTTGAAAAAAGAAGAATGGCAAAATAATGGTTCTCTAAAAGCAATACTTGAAATACCCGCTGCAGCAAGGCCAAACGTGATTGATAGATTAGGTTCTATAACCAAAGGTTCTGCTACAGTTGAGGTAATGCAATAATGGATAATAAGAGAAAATATGTTATTCCTGGTGATGTAGTAACTACAGGACCATTTAGACCTGAACAAAATGTTGTCCTTGAAGGAAATAAAATAATTGCTACCACTATAGGAATTTCTGAAATTTATGATGATTCAGTTAAGGTAATTCCATTAACTGGAAAATATATTCCAAAAATTAATGACTTGGTAATTGGTAAAGTAATTTCACATACATCATTATCATGGGAATTAGACATCAACTCTTGTTATGTGGGATTCTTACCTGCACAAGATGTTTTTGGACGAGACTTTTCTGCTCATGCTGATGAACTCACTTCAAAACTAAAATCAGGAGATCTAGTTGCTGCAAGAATTGCAAATTTTGATAGAACAAGAGATCCCCTGGTAACCATATCTGATAGGGACTTGGGCAAAATTGATTCTGGAGACTTGGTAAAAATTTCTCCTAGCAAAGTCCCACGCCTAATAGGAAAAAGAGGTACAATGATTCAAACCATTGAGATGGCAACAAATGCTGCAATCACAATTGGTCAAAATGGTTGGGTGGTAGTTTCATGTGAAACTCCCGAGGGATTATTAAAGGCTAAAAAAGCCATTCAAATGGTCGATGAGCAAGCACACGTAGCAAATTTGACTGATCAGATTAAGGAAATGTTAGAATCAAAAGGTGAATGAAATGGGTGGAAGAGAAGCAACAATGGTCCTACTGGACGAAAATGGAATTCGTTGTGATGGAAGAAAAGTAGATGAACCAAGACGAATTATGATTAAAGCTGGTGGACTAAAAAATGCAGATGGCTCTGCATACATTGAATTTGGTGATAACAAAATTCTAGTTGGTGTTTTTGGTCCTAGAGATGTTCATCCAAAACATATGTCTGATACTGACACTGGAATTTTACGAGTTAGATATCATATGGAACCATTCTCTGTTGGTGAAAGAAAAAATCCTGCACCATCAAGAAGAGAAATTGAAATCTCCAAAGTCATCAAAGAAGCATTAGAACCTGCAGTTATGTTAGAAAAATTCCCAAGAACAGCAGTTGATGTATTTATCGAAGTTTTACAAGCAGATGGTGGAACAAGATGTGCTGCACTATCTGCAGCATCAGTTGCATTAGCTGATGCTGGAATTCCTATGAAAGATTTGGTTGCAGCATGCGCTGCTGGTAAAGTTGCAGACACTGTAATTCTTGATGTTAACAATGAAGAAGACCAAGCAGGTCAAGCAGACATGCCAATTGGCTACATGCCAAATCTTGAAAAAATTACATTATTGCAATTAGACGGTGTTTTGACACCAGAGGAATACAAAAAATGTGTTGAAGTCGGAATCAATGGATGTAAAATTGTTTATGACTTGCAAAAGAAAGCTCTCAACGACAAATACTTTGGAAATGGTAGTGCTTAGAGATGACATCAACTTCAGTTATTGACCAACTAAAAAAAACACAAATCCTTGAATTATTAGAACAAGGAAAAAGAGTTGATGGACGAGCACTTGATGAATCAAGAGAAATATCTATTGAAACAAATGCAATTCCAAAAGCAAATGGTTCAGCAAGAGTTCGTCTTGGTGACACTGAAGTTGTATGTGGAGTAAAAATTCAACCCGACAGACCTTTCCCTGACATGGGTGACAAAGGAATTTTCATTTGTACTGCTGAACTCTTACCACTATCACACCCCTCTGTTGAAACAGGACCTCCAGGACCTGATGTAATTGAATTAGCTAGAGTTGTTGATAGAGGAATTAGAGAAAGTCACATGATTGATGTATCTCAATTAGTAATTGAAAAAGACAAATCTGTTGTAGGTGTATTTGCTGATAACGTTGTAGTAGATTATGATGGAAATCTCTTTGATGCATGCTCTTACGCAGCTACTGCAGCACTGCTTTCATCAAAGACACCAAAATGGAATATGGTAGATGATGTCCCTACACTTGTTGAAGGAGAAGAATCTGATGTACCAATTACAACAATTCCCGTTTCTGTAACAATGGGAAAAATAGGAAATCACATTATTGTTGATCCAAATGGTGATGAATGGGATTGTATGGATGCAAGAATTACAATTACTAGTGATTCTGATGGAAACATCTGTGCCTTACAAAAAGGTGGAGATGATGGATTTACACAAGAAGAAATTGTTCAATGTGGAGAAATCTCAGTTAGAGTAGGCGCAAAAATAAGAGAAAAATTAAAACAAGCCCAACAGGCAGGTCAATAAAATGGCAAAAACAAAAAAATCTCTCAAAGGACTAGGTGCAAGATATGGAATTAAGATTAGAAAACAGTATACCAAAGTCCATCTTCAACTAAAAGAAAAAAGAACTTGTCCTGAATGTGGTTCACAAACATTTGGTAGGGATGTTATAGGAATTTGGTCTTGCAAAAAATGCAGCTATAAAGTAGCTGGAACCGCTTATGACGTTAACATATAGTGCAAAAATTATCATTGATGCTAAAGATAATACAAAAGCAATTTTTGATTCAGTAAATACTGATAATGAATTTTATCCAGAAAATCCTGTTAAAACGAAGATAAAATTTGACAAAAAAATTACCATTTCAGTTGAATCTGAACATTTGCCGCACCTGAGAGCAAATCTAAATTCTACTCTGAGATTGATTCAAGCAAGTTATGATTCAATAGAATCGGTAAAGATATAATGAAACAAGATTTGTGATAAACCATGTCTTCATCACAAATGCCTCCTTGGCTTCAAGAACAACTAATGAAAATGCAACAATCCCAACAAAATCTCCAGTCAATTATGACTCAAAAGCAACATCTAGAAATTGAAAAAGCAGAGACAGAAAAAGCTCTTGAAGAATTAAGAAAAGCAGCAGATGGTGATGCAGTCTTCAAACATGCTGGAACCGTACTAATCAAATCAACAAAGCAAGCATTGATTGATGAATTAGAAGAAAAGCAAGAAATGGCAAAAACACGAGCAACTGTTCTTGAAAAACAAGAAACTCGAGTCAAAGAGACCCTTAAAGAACAAGAAGCAAAAATAACTGAATTAATGAAAAGCGGTTCTTCAAGTCCTCCTCCTGCAGAAGATAACCCTAGAAAATAATCTCTTTTTTAATTTTCAAATAAAATATTAACAAACACTTTACAATATTATTGTGAAATTAGAAAATCTTCGAATTATTGTAGATGAAAGAGAACGAAAAAGTGGAATTCCTGAACTACTAAAATCAGTTGGATTGAATTTGGAAATGGAAATGAAGACACTTCCAATAGGTGATTATATTGTTGCGCCTGAAACTGTAGTCGAAAGAAAGAGTATTCGTGATTTAATGTCCTCAGTATTTGATGGAAGATTGTTTGATCAGTGCGCCAGACTCAAAGAACATTTTGACAATCCTATTGTTTTGATGGAAGGAAATGTAGATGAAATTGAAGAGATTGCTGATAATCCTCTTATCTTTTATGGTGCAATCTCTACAGTCGTTCTTGATTTTAAAATTCCAGTAATTCCTACTCCCAATGCAACTCATACCGCAAAGTTGTTGGTATCAATGTGCTCTAAAAAAGATACTCCTAAAGGACCTTATCTGAAAAAAATCAGAAAATCTTCTGATTTAGAAAGGCAACAACTATCAGTTCTTTGTAGTCTGCCAGGAATTGGAGAAAAGTTTGCAGTAAGAATGCTAAAAAAATTTGGAACACCATTGAAAGTTTTTACTGCAACAACAGCTGAATTGGCAAAGGTAGAAGGATTAGGAGAAGCAAGAGCAAAGAAAATTAAAAAAATGTTAGACTCTAAGAGTAAATATCTACAAAAAACAAATCAAAAAACTCTGCATGATTCATNNGGGGTTCCACACATTGGACATTCTTTTCCACTAGAATGGTTTGTTTTACATCCTGGACAATAATGAATCCATTTACCAACATCCTCTATTCCTTGAGTCATTATAGGGGAAATTTTTAATCCTAGGTTTCTTGCAACATTTGAAATTGCAAAATCATCGCTGATTATCTCGCCGTTTAATTCAATGCATAATGCAATAACAGAGATGTCCTGCTTTGATAGTTGTTGAAAATCACCCGTATTTTTTGCACCAATTATTGCTGCATCAGTTGATTTTTTGTCTGGTTCTCTAATTTTCAATCTGTTAGTTTCAAGTAATGTTCCTAGGGCATCATGATTTTTCTTTATGTGCTTTATTTCATCATAAACAAGTGATGTTGTATAGCAATCACTAGATGATCTAAATGGAACACCTGCATAAAATGCACTAGCATCTAAAATTCTAAAATCCAAGTTTACTCATCTGTCTCAGTCCTCGCTTTTTTAATCTTACAAAGACTGCGGGTTTTTTGTATTTTTTAATAACTATTGGCTCTTCATATCCTGCTGTTTTAACAACTTGTGCATCCATCACAATGTTGCAATCATGGGATGATATAATCTCAATCTTTTCATCAGGTACAACTATTGATTCTAATCTATAAACTGGTGCAACAGGTGTTATGATTAAAACATCTAAACTTTCATGCAAAATTGGACCTCCTAATGAAAATGAATGTCCAGTTGAACCACTTGGTGTTGCAACTATTACTCCATCCATCTTTTGTTTTACAGTATCATTTTGAAATTTAATTTCAATTTCTGCAGTTTTTGTCAAGTTAGTCCTACTAATTAGAATCTCATTTAATGCAGGTGGAAATTCTTTTCCTCCACATGATGCCACAACTCTAATTCGTTTATCTAAGAAAAATTGATCTTTTATTATTTTATTTAACGCATCATCAATTTCATCAATTGTTATCTCAGCTAAAATACCTCTATTCCCTCCAACGTTAATTGTAAGAATTGGTGTTTCATTTTCTAGATTTCTAAAAACCCTTAGAGTAGTCCCATCTCCTCCCAAAGTAATTACAAGATCGAGTTTGATTTTTTTTAATTCCTCTAGTGTCTCAACTTTTTTTGCTCCCTCAATTTCTATTGGGGAGATTGTATAGACTGTTGCTTTTTTAGCCAATAGTTTTTTTGCTACGTCTTTGGCTGCTTTTTCAGATTCTTTATTTCCGACTTTACTAACCACTGCTACTTTTTGGAGTTTCAAGCAGTACTTCTGAAATTGTATTTACATAAAAATGATATTTTTGTGCTTTTTTGGAAAAACAATTAAGTATGCAAACAAATTCGTACAAAGCATGAATTACGCACATCCTGAAGTTTTAGTTGATACTGAATGGGTATCTCAAAATCCTCCTGATCAAAATAGAAAAATTGTTGAAGTCGACTATGACCCAGTAAACGGATATCAGAAAGGTCACATTAAAGATGCCAGTCTTATTTGGTGGAAACGTGACATTAATGATCCAGTTACACGGGACATTATCAACAAAAAACAATTTGAAGCATTAATGTCTAAAAACGGAATAACTCCTGATTCTGAAGTTATTCTTTATGGTGACTTTAACAATTGGTTTGCAGCATTTGTTTTTTGGGTTTTCAAATACTATGGACATGAAAATCTCAAGATTATGAACGGTGGAAGAAAAAAATGGGAATTAGAAAACAGAGAATATACAACTGAAGAACCAAAGATTCAATCAACAACTTATCTTGCATTGCCTCCAGATGAAGGATTAAGAGCATACTTGTTTGATGTTAGTAGAGCATTAGATAGAGAAGATACAGTAATGGTTGATGTAAGATCTCCTGCTGAATTTACAGGTGAAATTACAGCTCCTCCTGAATATCCAATGGAGCATGCACAAAGAGGCGGACACATTCCAGGTGCAAACAACATTCCATGGGCAACAGCAGTAAATGATGCAGATGGAACATTCAAAGCTGTTGAAGATTTAAGACAAAACTATGAACCAAAAGGAGTTACAGCTGATAAAGATGTAATTTGTTATTGCAGAATTGGAGAAAGATCTTCACATAGTTGGTTTGTTCTAAAATATCTGCTAGGATATCCCAAAGTTCGAAACTATGATGGTTCTTGGACTGAATGGGGTAACATGATAGGAAATCCTGTGGAAAAATAAATTGCTACTAGACCTTCCTGTTCTTGAGAAAGGTTCTTTCTACTTCATTAAAGATGGTAAAACAGATCTTATAATGGAAGATAAAACTAAGAGAGGACTAACTGTAAAGGAGACATCCATTGATGAAAAACTCAATGTAAAAGCCGACAAAGGAATGATTCATGATATGGAGGGAATTGGACACTGGGTTCCAATTAGGTGGTATTTTTCAAAGGATGAATATGATCTTTCACAAGTTATGGTTCATGCAGAAGCCATGGAAAAAAAGTATACTGAACTCCGAGAACTCACATGCCCTGACGATGATGACTGATAACCTTTTTAAATAAAATCAGGTTACAAAGAACGAATGTCTTTACTTTTAAAAGATCGAGTTTGGTCAATGGAAGACGCAACCGCAAAGCGTGGCGTTTATCCTTTGCATGGATTCAAACTTGGACTTTACAGACTTCCAATTAAACTTGAAGAGCCAAATGAAATAAAATCTGTTTACGAGGGTCTCAAAAAAGCATTTGAGATGGACATGTATGCAGACCGTGTTTTTGCTACATATCGCTGGAAAGAACAAAACATGAAAGATGAAGATGCCAAAGGTTACCAGGAAGTTGAATTATCTGTCACCGTAGAGATTGTTACCGGTGAAGTTGTTGATATTATCTATCAAATTTTCCCAATTGAAAAATTTGGAGATCCTAATTGGGTTAAAGATTACAGAAAGAAAGCAGACCATTTTGCAAAAATGGTAATTGATACTATTTTACGTAATACCATTCTTGCCGATAAGATGATTTCATATTTTGCTAAAAAAGAAAAAATTTCTGAAGTTGCAGCAATTCAAAAACTTGAAGAGCTAACTCCTTTGGCAAAAATTGTTCTTGGTGCAAAACCAAAACCAATTGAAGCAAAAGAAGATGAGGAAGACGAAGATGAAGGTGCAATTGAAATTCCAGATGGCGCCAAACCCGGACCAATTGATGTTGAATTTAAATCAAAATTAAAACAATCTAAATCTTATGATGCCCCAGAGCACACAATCAAAACTTGGGGAAGACGAGGTACTAACAATGCAATCATGGGTGTTTGGGGAGAGTTTGTTTCAGTTGATTATGATATTTGTATTGCAGATGGTGGATGTATTGAAGCCTGTCCAGTTGGCGTCTATGAATGGATGGAATCTCCAGGAAGCCCTTCTTCTGAAAAGAAGCCACTAATGTCTAAAGAACCTGATTGTATCTTCTGTCTTGCCTGTGAAGGTGTTTGTCCACCACAAGCAATCAAGATTTTCGAGCAAAAATAATCAAAATTTATTGCAAGTATAAATAGCGAGTAATGATTCCCAGAAGCAAGGGATATGGCTGTTAATCCTTTTACGCAATTTGTATTTGATCTGTTTATCATATCCGCAATCATAATTATTGCATATACTTGCAATTTTTACTATCTTGCATTACTTTCTAGAAAAAGAAAAGATGTTTCATCAACAACAGAACTAGGAACTCCGTCAGTTACTATTCAACTACCGATATACAATGAAAAGTATGTCGCAAAGCGACTTGTAGATTCCGTATGTAACTTGGATTATCCTAAAGAGAAGATGCGAATAATGGTCTTGGATGATTCTGATGATGATACTGTTGAGTTACTTGGTAATGTAGTAGATGACTACAAGAAACAAGGATTTCAAATAGAGCATGTTAGGCGCGGAACACGACAAGGCTACAAAGCAGGTGCTCTGAAATATGCAATGCAAACTACTGATACAGATCTTGTTGCTATCTTTGATGCCGATTTTATTCCTCCTACATGGTTCCTAAAAAGAGCAATTCCTCATTTTTCCAAACCAAACATTGGTCTTATTCAGTGTCGTTGGGGACATGTAAATGAAAATTATTCAGCAATAACTCAAGCACAAGCACTAAGTTTAGACTTTCATTTTCTTATTGAACAAAAGGCCAAAAGTAATTCTCATCTGTTTATGAACTTCAATGGCACTGCTGGAATTTGGAAACGTGAATGTATTGAAGATGCTGGTGGTTGGCATTCTGCTACACTAGTTGAAGATCTTGATCTTAGTTACAGAGCACAAATGAAAGGATGGAAGTGTGTGTTCTTGCCAGACATTGTAGTTGATGCAGAGTTACCTGTACAAATGAATGCTGCAAAAAGACAACAATTCCGTTGGGCAAAAGGCTCTATTCAATGTGCAGTGAAACTACTTTCTGATATTGTTGTAAAACGTAAAGTTGCCTTTGAGGCAAAGATTCAAGCATTCATTCAACTTACTCGTCATATAGTTTATCCATTAATGCTAGTCCAATTTTTGGCACTGCCAGTTTTGTTAGCTGCTAATGTTAATCTCTATATTGTTAGCTTTATTCCTGCTCTAACAATTGCAACCTATCTTGCAATGGGTCCGGGTGCCTACATTATGATTATACAGAGTATGTACCATAAATCTTGGAAATCAAAAGCAAAGATTCTTCCCGCATTACTAGTCTATAATGCAGGAATGTCAGTAAATAACACAGTTGCAGTATTTGATGCAGTATTTGGAAAGAAGAATGAATTTCTTAGAACTCCAAAGTATGGAATAATCACTAAAGAAGATGATTGGAGAAATAAAGCATACAATCTGCCCTTTACTCAAACTACTTTACTGGAAATATTCTTCGGCGTATATGGAATTGTAGGAATCTTTATTGCGATATTTTCCAACAATCCTATCTTTGTACCAATTATTGCACTTCAGGTCGTTGGATTTTTCTTTATTGCTTACATGAGCCTATCTCATACGCGATTTAAAAGAAATAAATCAAGTGATACTCACGTAATGACCAAGAACGAGAAAATGGCAAATATCATTTACAAAATTTCCATGGTAGGAATCATTGCAATTATTATTTTTGGAGGCTATATGGCAATAACGGGTTACAATTCTGACATCTATCCTCTTGATAGAATGAGAGGCCATTTCGACGGAATTGTAGGCTCCTCAGATCCTGCAGCAATACGTGCTCACTTGGTAGCCATTCAGGCAGATTTGGATCTTGTAATCGACAAAGTTCCTCAAACAGCAAATGCCAATGGAGAAATAATCTCAAAAAATCCTGTTTGGCTATTTCCTACTGAATCTACCAACTTCCTAAGAATTCAAAATGATGTTAACACAATGATTGCAAGTATTGATAAAATTTCAACTGTTCCAAAAGATAGTTCTGCTTATCATACTGGAATGCTGGATATTAACGACAGATCCTTGTTGTTAAGACAAAATATTATGGATGCAACTCCTTACATGTATGTTAGTGTTGCAAACATCGTCTTTAGTACAATCTGGATAGTTGCCATCTTGGGTATTTTTGCAGCATTAAAGAGAAAGAAAGATCAACTCAAAGAAGTAGACGAACCAGGCGTCTAAGAAATATTTAGATCCGCTCTAATTTCATCAACGGCCCTAATGCCATAAATGTCTCTTATTTGCTGAATCCTAACAGATTCTTTTAACATGTCTCTTCCAATTGCATTGTTTAAGATTGAATAGACATCACTAAATCTAATCTCCCATTTATCTGCACAATCTAAAATTTTTGCAACTGCCCATTGCCTAACTTCATGTGGGAGTGGAATCTTTTCACCTGACTCAATTGAAAGTCTGTCAAATAGATTTACAATATCTGCTGTCTGCTTTGCCATCTTTTCAAGATCCTTGGATTCTCCATATTTTGATTCAGCATTCATTCTGATGTTTGATTGATATTCAGATAGCTTCAGCAATGCCATCATCTCTTTTGATGAATCACTTGATGCTTTACTGGTAACATTTTTGACTGATTGCAATTCCTCAAATAATTTTGAAGATTTTTTATGAAATTCTGCTGTTGATGCGTCTTGTCTTTTTAGTATGTCTGATACCGTGGCAACCTTTTGCTCAATACTATTGGTTTTATCAAAGACATTTTGTTTGAAATCCGAAATATCTTCTTGAACTGATTTGAGACCTTCCCCAACAAATGCAGTTGAATCTGCTCTCTTTGATAATGAGCCTATTTCAGTCTCAATTTTGTCTATTTTCCCTGCTAGATCATTGATAGACTCTAGGCTCAAATTGTCAACCGCGCCTGCTTTAGAGGCAATGGTGTCAAATTGCTGCTTTAGCCCATCAATTACACCCCCCAGAGAATCTATCTTGGCTGCTTTTGAGGAAATTGAATCAATTGTTACTTTGATTGCTTCTAACTCTGCATCAAGATTTGAATTGGATGTCACTCCTTCAGTAATTTTTCCAAGCTCTTGCTTCAGGCTTTCAATTATTTGAGTCCCCGTTTCTAATTTTGTAGTTTTTCCGGAGATGTCTTCGATGTTCTTCTTTAATTTGTCCATCTGAGAACCAATATCCAAGAACGAATCTGTTTTTCCAGAAACTTTTCTAAGATCATCTCTGACTTCATCTATTCTTTGGGCTATCTTGATGATCATCTGGGAATTATTTTTAATTGAATTCATGCTATCTTCAACTTGCTTTGAGAGCTCCTGAGTCTTGGATGACTTTTGCAAATCTGAAATTCTAGATATCTCTTCTTGCAATTTTGCAGTTTGGTTATTGATTTTATTTACAAGATTTGATTGTGTTCTAACTTGATTTAATCCTGCATATAGCTTCTGTGTGTCGTCTTCTATAATGTTGATTTGTTTTGATTGTTTTTGAATATGTTCTAATGTTGATGTTAATGCGTCAATCATTCCCTTCATTGATACAAGGACTTTTTGATTTTCTCCAAAAATTTTTGACATTACTTTGATCTCTTTTTGTAATGCTTTGTTAGAATCTGATACTGATGCTACTTTTTTCAGTAAGGCAGAAGAACTAGGTTCTTTTTTTGTAATTTTTTTAGCAACTTTTTGTGTTTTTTTCTTTGTTGTTTTTGCAGCCATATCAATGAATAAAAAAATTAACGATAAAAAAGTTAGGTCTAAAATAAAAAATGTAAAGAGTTACTTGTTTACAACTTCTGGTTCATGAAGTAATTCATGAAAGGTCTTTTCAGCCAAACCATTTGCTGTTTCGATAAAACCTCTTGTGCAATATTCACATTGAATCATATAGTACGGTATGGTACCGTACTATTAATAATCAGGTAATTACAACGTAACCAATTATGCAGTCAGATACCCCAGGTCATATCTCTACATTTTATTCAGTTGACCTAATCATCACTCTGCATTTGGATTAATGATAACTCAGCATAAAGAGGTTAAACATTTTGAAAATGTTGAGCCTGTCTCAACTATCCATTATTTTTCCAATTTTTTTTCTGAATTTTTAATCCGGAATCGTTTTTAAACAAATTTGTTAAAATATAACATGCAAAATACTGCTCTGCAATTAGATTCTAATGGAATTCAAAGTTCGTTAAACAACACAGTCAGCAGTTTGGTTGAGCAAATTACTCCTGAACTTCCTCACACAACTTTTGTAACTGATTTGGCTTTTATCATGATAATTGGCGCAGTAGTTACACTTGCGTTCTTTAAGATTAAGCAACCATTAATCATCGGTTATCTTTTTGCAGGGATGCTGATTGGTCCTCTCTCTCCTTTTTGGTCTTGGGTTTTACCTGAAGGAGGCCCACCTACCGATGTACTAGAAGGCGTAGGAATTTTATCTGATATTTCTGCATTGAATCTTTTTGCTGAAATTGGTGTCATCTTACTTCTCTTTGTTATTGGTATAGAGTTCCCTTACGCAAAAATCAGAAGCATTGGACGTGTAGCAGTAGGTGTAGGAACTATAGGTCTCTTTTCAACGCTTGGCGTAATATTTTACACTGCCAGTGCACTTGGCATGCAATTCATGGATGCCTTGTTTATTGCAGCTGCATTATCTATCTCAAGTACTGCAATAATTGTAAAAATATTAGAAGAAATGGGAAGGATCAAAAGAGAATCCTCTATTCTTGTTTTGGGTATTTTGATTGTAGAAGACGTAATTGCCGTTATTCTAATTTCATCATTGCAGTCTATTGCATTAGTTGGAACAGTTTCAGTAGAATCTATCATAATTGTAGTAATAGTTGCAACTGGCCTTATTGTAGGAACATTTACAGTAGGAACTCGTGTAATCCCACCACTAATCGATAGAGTAGCTGCTGCAGAACATCGCGAAATTTTGTTACTAAGTGTTCTTGGTGTTTGTTTTGGATATGCATTATTTGCAAACATTGTAGGATTATCAGTTGCAATTGGAGCATTTTTGGCTGGAGTTCTAGTAGCTGAATCAAAATCAGCTGAAGTTGCAAAACTTCTTTCTAGTCCAATCAAAGACATGTTTGTTGCCATCTTCTTTATCTCAGTAGGTGCTTTGATGGATATTTCACAACTAGAAAATTATCTTTTCATAGCAATTGCCTTGATTGCTGTTGCCACAGGCATGAAGTTTGGAGGAAATATGGTTGGTAATATTATCTTCAGGCAAAGACGTGGCAAATCTTTGCGCTCAGCATTTACCCTAGCTGCACCTAGAGGGGAATTCTCAATTGTAATTGTAAAGGCTGGTGTAGATATTGGTGCAGTCAGTTCATTCTTGTTCCCACTAATTGGTATTATTTCCATAATTACAGCATTTATTTCTCCATTTTTGGTAAAGGCTGGAGATAAAATAATTCCCGCTTTAGAAGAAAAAGAAAATGTCTGATGAGCTAAAGCGATTTTTAGAGCTAGTGCATGATGGCATAACCACTTTTGATTTTGATGGCAAAGAAACTCCTTGTATTGTTTTAGAAGAGAAAAGATATGATGAAATACTCTCGAAAGTTGCTGGGCAATCGCTATCAATTAACACTGATCTTAACATTTTACAAGATGGATTAGGAAATGTTTTCGTTGAAATTGTTTTAACATTTTCTAGAGGAAATATAGTTGAAAAATTTCTCATCAATGCAAAAACAGACCTTAACTTTTTTGAAGCTCTTGCAAAGACATCTATGTTTGCAATGTCTTCTCCAAGATCCCATTATGGAAAAGATAATGTCTTTATGGTTCAATTACCCCGTCCTGAAAAAGCTCAGGATGCATTAGAGATTATTCAAAAAGCACTGATACCTAAAAATCAAAGATAAATGGTGCAGTCACCGGGATTCGAACCCGGGTCACGAACTTGGCAAGCTCGAATATTAACCAAACTGTACTATGACTGCAACGATCCTAGAGGCTGAATTTGGATATTAAACTGTTTTTAACTATTTCAATTAAGAGGTATTGTGGATGAAATCCTACTAAAGAAAATTGAGCAAAAAATTCAAGAAGCTGTTTCAAACAAAGATGAAATTAAACAATTAATTAAATTGCTTTCAACTATTGATGATTCAAAATCCTTTGCTTTGGGAATTGTAGTAGGAAGAATTTACAACTCATTTTATTATCAATCAAAACGAATTCTTAATCGTGAGCCAACTAACGAAGAATTCAAAGAGTTTTTGGATTTTCTAAAAAGCAAAAAATCTGAATTTGAAAATTTATGGTGACATTTTATTCCATTCAACCACTTTGATTAATGGTGTTCCTGGAATTTTTACACATGCTCCTTTGAGAGCTTTCTTTGCTGCCTCGAGATGTTCCTCTCCATTTACGTATAATTCCATAATGCATTGACCCTGGTTGACTCTAGCACCTAGGCTAGTTGCTTTTCCCCATGATCTTCTCATTCCTTCTGAAATTCTGTCTGCACCTGCAGTTGCAATTTGTTTATTTTCTCTTAGCATGTTATGTGGGTAAATTCTAAGTCTTGAATAATATCCTGATTCTCCAGTGGTTTTTTCTAATGTCTTGTTAGCTGCTAGTCTAGTTGACTCGATTGCCATATGTCGAAGCTGAACTTTTTCATTAATGCATAGTTGTACACAGTACTGGTATGTCCCTCTTTTACCACCTTGGAATTTTGCAATTTTGATTTGTGGTTTACCTTTGATGTACTCCTTTCTGGTAAACACTTGACCATTGCCTTTTCTGTAATTAGCACCATGCATGATATCCTCAAACCAGAATGCCCATATTTTAACGGTTAGCCAGAGTTCATACGTATCCTCCAATTCTTATATGGAAATCCTTTGACTCACATCATCATGGAAGAAACTCCTCTGGTCAAGGGTATAATGATTTCAGATCAAGCTTGTATCTCTGACAAGAAGATGATTAATGACCTTGAGCAAAAAGGATACGGCGAAATTGAAAAAGAAAAATTGTTCCTAAAACAATTTGAGAGTCTTTATCTCCTATACACTAGAAGATTAATTCTCAAGAAAGGTAAAAAGCAGATTGATTTTGATCATTTCATGAATCTTTGTCAAAAAAAGGATCCTGAAATTCTAACAAAATTTTTGATCTATCGTGATCTTAGAAATCGAGGTTATGTTGTTAAAGACGGATTTGGATTCGGCTCAGATTTTAGAGTTTATGAAAGAGGACACTTTGGAGAAAAAGGAGCTAAATTCCTAATCTTTGGTCTTAATGAAGGCCAACAAGAGAAGATGGGCGCATTCCAAAAAAAGATTGAAGATATTACACAAATGGGAAAAGAACCAATAATTGCAGTTATAGAACGCCGTGGTGAAGTGATATATTATAAAATTAACAAAATGAATTTTTATGAAAACAAAGCTAGACTAAAAGANNAGACTAAAAGAATCGTTCCAGTTCTAATCCCGCATAATCCAATCTGAGGAATATCTTAAAAGATTGTTCTCTACTGCAAACATAAAATCATAGACTTCGACATATTTTGTTTTGTTTTCCCATAATTCCTCAAAGTCTTTCATCTTTCTTTCAACTCTTGATTTATCATTCCATGAAGTAAAAACATCCACTGATTCAAAATCTCTTGTTTGAGTAGAAAATGATTCTCTTGAAGTTCCTGTAAATGCAACAGCATCATCTTGATCATCTCTAAAAATCCCAATTCTTTCAGAAAATGAATCTGCTACTTGCTCTGAATTTGGAATTGCAATTTTTAACTCCATCTGACCCTTATCAACAATATTTTGGAGTTTCTGAATTTTTGAATCTTTGATGTATTTTCCTTCAAATGATTTTGTGTATTTCTCAGAAAATAGTTTCGTAAACAAGTTTAGATCTGATGTTCGAAATCTATGGCCTGTGATCATTCTTAGTTTAGCTTTTCCGCCTGCAAAGTTATCAAATGCCATTGAAATTGTAGCCAGGGTTTGAATCGATAGAAAATCCACACATCTGTCATACTCTATACATTGTTCCAAACAAGGAAAGAAAAATTCTGCTACAATATCATTTCTGTCTGAAC
>JABAOH010009848.1_pt2 | contig 18281 bp, 14 predicted proteins | sample 7062181 | NCBI WGS metagenome assembly JABAOH01 (sample SAMN14538630, study PRJNA623070) | marine sediment metagenome | biome: marine biome [ENVO:00000428]; feature: marine pelagic biome [ENVO:01000023]; material: deep marine sediment [ENVO:00002113]; isolation source: pool of 5 deep marine... | reverse complement strand
TAAAAAAATTGGCGGCGGAAATATCGCGATTGGTCTTATTCCTGTTTTCTGGATTATCGGCTTCAATTTTCCGCAAATTCTGATTGCAAGTTACGCCCAGCGCTTCCGCATAAAAAAACGACTGATGTTGAAAACTGCGATGGCACAACGAATTCCCTGGCTGTTGATGGCAATACTGTCATACTTTATTATTCCCAGGGTGAATACACACCTTCGACTGATTCTTTTCTTCATCCTGTTTGCATCAGCCGCAATCAGTGGAAGTATTAATTTACCTGTCTGGTTCGACATGATCGCCAAGATTACTCCTGTTGAAAGACGGGGACGACTTTTTGCATCACGACTGATTCTGGGTGCTGTGTTGGGAATCATCGGTGGCGTTGTTGTCAAGCACATTCTCGACTCGATCAATTTTCCAACCAGTTTTGCACTGTTATTTATTCTTGCTTTTTGCATGATGATGATTTCCTATTTCTTTCTGACGATCTTGAAAGAAAGAAGAAGCCAAGCCCGATCCCAGCAATTGCATATTCTAGATTATATACGTTCGCTACCGAAAATTCTGATACATGAACGAAAATATCGTAACTTCCTGGTTGCTGATACACTTCAGTATCTCTCAATAATGGCAAATGCTTTTTTACGGTTTACGCTCTGGAAAAATTTTCCTTACCCGATTCTTATGCAGGAACTTTTACAGCCATCATGATGGGAAGCATGATCCTTGGGAATATTTTTTTCGGCTACCTTGCAGATCGTTATGGGCATCGCATTAATCTCATTCTCTCTGCCAGCATGATAGTAGTGTCGTGCAGCCTTGCATTATTGGCGCAAAAGATTGATGTTTATTATATCGTTTTTATTGGTATCGCCTTTACACTTTCACTATCCCAGATTTCAAGATTGCCAATTATCGCTGAGTTCTGTTCTGAAGAGCTGCGACCGACTTATATTGCGTTGACAAACTTGATCTCTTCACCATTCATTCTTTCGGGAATTTTAGGTGGCTGGTTTGCGAGTCGGTATGGATACAATATTATTTTTTTAATCTCAGGGGGAATTGCACTGTTGGCTTTAATCTGGTGGTTGACGATGGTGAAAGAACCGAGAAAATATGCGTAAGTGGGTAACAAGCTAATTTGGTTATTAAGTGATTCGTAGTTATTAAGCTAAATTCTTGCAAAGGACAAAAGCATGAAAAAATACTGGTTAATGATAACACTTAGCTTATTCATCTTAAAAAGTGGCTTTTCGCAAATTCCAATTGCCCCACCAAATCCACAGCCCGATCCCCGTTTCAAAACAGATATTTTGCTCATCGTGGCACATCCTGATGATGAAACAGCAGTGGGGAGTTATCTGGCGAAAGCCATTTATGATCTGAATAAGAAAGTCGCCATCATCTATTTGAATCTTGGTGGCGGAGGCGGCAATACAGTCGGAAATGAACAATCGAAAGCTATGGCTACGATTCGTGAAATAGAAGTCCGCAAAGCGACGGCAACATTGGGCATTGATCTGATCTGGTTTTTAGATGGTGTGGATACCCCTGGTCAGGATGTATTCCACTCGCTGACTAATTGGGGACATGGACAAAATCTGGAGCAGGTTGTACGGCTGGTTCGTCTCACCTGTCCTGAAGTCATCATCACCTGGCTGCCGCATTACGTGGCAGGTGAAAATCACGGTGATCATCAGGCAGCGGGCGTGCTTGCTGTGGAAGCGTTTGACATGGCTGGCGACCCCACCGTCTTCCCGGCGCAAATTATTCCGCCACGTGAACGAATGGACATTAATAATTTCACAGAAGGATTACAGCCATGGCAGCCGAAGAAGCTGTATTTTTTTTCGGATGCGTCTCACCCGATTCAAGCCGATGGCCCTTCATTTAATGTTACAGAAATATCGTCGAGTCAGAAGGTACCGTATTACCAACTGGCGCTAAAACTGCATCTGTCCCATTTGACCCAGGGTGATATGTCAGAAGTAGCTATCAGGGCACAACAATCAAGCGATTATACGGAATTTGTGAAATGGATTTCCCAATTTAATTTGATTTTTGGTAAATCGGTTGTACTGTGCAAAGCAACGGACAATATGTTTGAAGGCATCCAGCCAGGTGGAATTTCCTTTGTGCCCGTGAAAGGATTTCAACCACAACAAAGAACAGGCGTGACTTTAGAATTGGGCGGCGTGTTTACTTTTTATCGAGAATTCTGGAAGGCGCATGAGATTGAACATATCGGATCAATCATAAAACCTGAAGTGATGATCAATACGGGAGGCTACTTACATATCCCATTGTTGCTTCAGAATGAAACGAACGATTCGGTAAACATTAAATTAACAGCCCAATATCCCGATGGCTGGAATGAAGTAGCAGGAGCGGCGATTTATAAGTTGGCGCCAGGGGAAGTCTATCCCGTGCAAACATTTTTCTTTGCGCCGAATGAATTGAGAAAAGAAGTTCAGAAAATTGTCTGGACAGCAACCGTGAAAGATACAAATATTGGCTCGGTGAAAATGAATGTTTATCTGAGCGAGTGGACGTTGCCACAATAATTGGTTTATTTGCAAAAATAAAGGACTTTGCGTTTTAGCGTCCTGGTGGTAAAAAATTTATGACAATGATTAAAAATTAATTCTATGAAAATTGATCCCAACAAAACTAGCTCTTTTCTTATTATGATTCTTATCGTACTACTTGTTGCAATTTTTAAGGTACCTCAAACCAGAGCCAGAGTTGATGTTGATTCAAATGTGACTCGCTATGTCAATCCCTTCATCGGCACAGCAAACGGCGGAAATACCTTCCCAGGAGCAGTACGTCCCTGGGGTATGGTTTCGGTCAGTCCCCATACGGCTCCTGGTGCGCCATCGGGTTACATTCACGGTGAAAAATATTGTTATGGCTTTGGCATGGTACATTTGAGCGGAACAGGCTGCGCTGACCTGGGCAGTATCATTGTCACCGTCAGTCGCGGTGATATTCGTACCGATCCAGAATCATACAAATGTACTTATGCCAACGAAACTGCCGCACCAGGTTTTTACAGCGTGGTATTGAATGAACCTGCTGTTCAGGTCAGGGTAACTGCATCCAATCGATGTGGCATGTTGCAATTCATTCCTTTAGTGGATGGTGAAATCAATATGCTCATCGATGTGGGTAGAAATTTAAGCCGCATTGGGGGCGGTGCTGTAACAATTCGTTCGGATACGGAAATCGAGGGCTATAATATCGCAGGGGGATTTTGTGGCGAAGCCAATCGTCATAACGTCTATTTTGTGGGTCAAACGAGTACGCCAGCAATGGATTACGGTGTATGGCAGGGAGAAGAACACCTTCAAAAAGAGAAAGCAGAAGCTGAAGAGTCAGCTATCGGGAGTTGGCTTCATTTCAATGTATCAAAGAATCAACCGCTGCTTCTAAGAGTCGGAATCTCTTATGTCAGTATCGCCAACGCCCGATTGAACTTAAAATCCGAGATGCCTGACTGGAATTTTGACCGAGTAAAGGCAGAATCACAACAAGCCTGGAAACATGAGCTGGCGAAAATTCACATTCAAGGTGGGAAGCAGGAGGACTATGTTAAATTCTATACAGCACTTTATCATACTTTAATTCATCCCAATATTATAAGTGATGTCAATGGTGAATATCCGTTAATGGGACATGCAGGTGTTGATAGAGACAAAGATCGAGATCGTTACAGCGTTTTTTCGCTGTGGGATACTTACCGAACATTACATCCGTTGCTAACGCTGGTCTATCCTGAACGCCAATCTGCCATGATTAAAACCATGCTGGACATTTATGCTGAGTCGGGCTATTTGCCCAAATGGGAACTGATTTCCAATGAAACCTACATGATGGTCGGTGATCCTGCCACTCCTGTGATTGCTGATTCATATATCAAGGGGATCAAAGACTTTGATATTGAAACTGCTTATCAAGCCATGAGAAAATCCGTTTTTTTGAGGGAGGGAGAAACAGCGCCACCGATCCGAGCAGGGTATCATGAATATTTAAAATATCACTATATCCCTTTTGAGCAGGATACGACAACAGCGTGGTGGGTCTGGGGACCTGTTTCCACCACGCTGGAATATTGCTATGCTGACTGGACTTTGGCACAGGTAGCCCAAAAACTTGGCAAGATGTCAGACGCTAAAGAATTGATTCGACGCTCAGGTTACTATAAAAATCTATTTGATCCAGAGACGCAATTCATTCGACCTCGACTAAAAAATGGCGACTGGCTGGCGCCATTCAATCCGCTTGAAACAGAGGGTTCTGGCTCATGGGCGGGATCAGGTGGTCCTGGTTACGTGGAAGGAAATGCCTGGAACTACACCTGGTTCGTACCGCACGATTTGAATGGTTTAATAACTCTATTTGGTGGGCAGGAAAAATTTGTCAAAAAACTCTGTCAAAGTATTGAAAACGGTCAATTCATAATGAATAATGAACCAGATATTGCTTATCCGTATTTGTTCACATATCTCCCTGGAGAGGAATATCGCACCCAACAGATCGTTACTGAAATTATAAACACTGAATTTAAAGATAGCGAAGATGGGCTACCAGGAAATGACGACTGTGGCACGATCTCAGCCTGGTTTGTATTTTCAGCCCTGGGAATTTATCCTGCCTGTCCTGCCTCGCCAGAATACCAACTGGGTATTCCATTGTTTGAAAAAACTGTCATTCAATTGGACAATCGATATTATAGCGGCAATCAATTTGTTATTGAAGCGCAGGGTCGGCAATCAGGAAATGAAACAACAAAGAAGATTTTTTTTAATGGAGAGAAAATTACTGATTTTCAAATTCTTCATCAGCAAATTGTTGCGGGTGGGAAATTGGTGTTCGAATTTTAAAAGAAGATCATGAATAATCATTGTTTAGCAATCGGACTGGCTCTTATTTTGGGATTATTTCTCATTGAATCGAGCAATTCTTCGACTCAAAACATTAAACAAACCGACGACGGGGTCATCATTCGATTGCAGGATGGTGCCGTGAAACTCCAGGTTTGCAACGAACGGATCATTCGTGTGCTATACGATCCCTCGGTAGTGTTTAAGCCTGTTGAAAGTTTGGTGGTTATTAATGACTGGCAACCTGTTCTATTCGAGGTGCGGGATCGCCAGACTGATGTTGAAGTCTGTACTAAAAAAATGATTGTACGTGTCGATTTACATTCTGAAGCAGTGAGCTTTTTTAATATGAAGGGGGACACTCTGTTTCAAGAAAATGATATTCAGCCAAGAATCATGACACCTGCTCATGTTATGGGCGAAGATACCTATCACGCTCAACTCAATATGAAATTTTCCAAAAATGAAGCGGTTTATGGTCTGGGACAACATCAGGATGGCGTGATGAATTACCGAGGACATGAAGTCGTTCTCACCCAGGAGAATACAAAAGTTGCAATTCCATTTTTGATTTCCACTAAGAATTATGGCATTTTACTGGATAATTATTCAAAGATAATTTTTCATGATAAAAATGATAATAGCTATTTCTGGCTTGAAGTAGCGGATGTGATAGATTATTATTTCATTGCGGGATCGGATATGGATGATGTGATTCGCGGTTATCGGGAAGCAATGGGTCAGGCGCCATTGTTCGGCAAATGGGCTTATGGTTACTGGCAATCGAAGGAGCGTTACAAAACACAGTGCGAATTGTTAAATATTGCCAGAGAATACCGAGGGCGAAAAATCCACATTGATAACATCATCCAGGACTGGCAATATTGGGCCGAAGACTGGGCGAACTGGAGCGCGATGCAGTTCGATTCGACTCGATATCCCAATCCGCAGGAGATGATCCGTCAGCTTCATGAAGATTATCATATTCATTTGATGGTGAGTATCTGGCCTGTGTTGGGATCAGCGACAAAAATCGGCAATGAGCNNTGGCCTGTGCTGGGATCAGCGACAAAAATCGGCAATGAGCTGCAATCGAAAGGACTTTTATTCGAACCGTTCCACTGGACGGACGGGCACACCTATGATGCATACAGCCAGGAGGCACGCCAAATTTACTGGCGCTACATCAATGAAGGTTTGTTCGTTAAGGGTGTGGATGCATTCTGGATGGACGCTACCGAGCCCGAGATATTTGTCGCTCCCCACGAGCGATCGATCAAAAGCGCCAAACGAAATGTACTGGGGACCATGGCTCGGTATCTCAATTCCTATTCGCTGATGGCGACCACTGGTGTATACCAGGGACAGCGATCAGTTACCTCGGACAAGCGTGCCTGCATTTTAACTCGCTCTGCCTTTGTGGGAAAGCAGCGGAATGCGGCAGCCACCTGGTCGGGTGATATTGTCGCCGATTGGAAGATTTTTCGCCACCAGATTCCGGCAGGACTTAATTTTTGCATGAGCGGCATTCCCTATTGGTCCAATGATATTGGTGGATTTCATGTGCGGCGATACGGTGGATTCCCTGATGGATGTGAGGACCCTGGTTATCAGGAATTGTATGTACGCTGGTTTCAATATGGCGCTTTCAACCCGATATTCCGCGCTCATGGCACAGACACACCCCGTGAAATATGGCAGTTCGGTGAACCTGGCTGCTGGGCTTATGATTTACTAATGAAATTTCTCAACCTTCGCTACCGTTTGTTGCCCTATATTTATTCGCTGGCATGGAAAGTGACAACTGATGGTTACACGATGATGCGGGGTTTGGCAATGGATTTTGCTCATGATAAAAACGTTCATAATATCGATGACCAATTCATGTTTGGGCCAGCCCTGCTCATTAATCCCGTGACTGAACATCTGTATTACGGTGAAGATTATTACAATGAAGTGATTCCAGCAGACCAGCTTTTTACCGAAGATGGAAACCAGGGCGGATTCCCGGCTCAATATTTCAATGGTCTGAACTTCGATACACTGATGGTGGACAGTGTGCAGACGGAACTGCTGTTTGATCTCTATCTTGGCAAAGATTTGCCAGAGATTGTGCGCTGGGATAAAAATAGCAAACGCTGGAGCGGCTGGATAAAGTCGAAAACTGCTGGCGAATATGAATTCTGGATTACCAGCGACGATGCTGTTCGATTCTGGCTCGATAATAAATTGCTGGTAAACAACTGGAATGACAAGGGACAGGATAAAACACATTGCATAAAAAGTGAGCTTGAAGCGTATCGAAGATATCATTTCAGACTGGAACAGGCGCGCATGGCGGATGCCACCAAATTACGGCTCGGCTGGCGCACGCCTGAAATGAAAACACAGAAGCGTGACCCAGAAAAAGAGGCAGGAACTCGTAAACTCTATTTGCCCCAATTCTGCGACTGGTACGATTTCTGGACTGGTGAAAAACTGACTGGTGGCAGGATAATTGATAGAAATGTTCCCATTGATATTATGCCGATCTATGTGAGAGCTGGATCGATTATTCCCCTGGGACCGCAATTGCAGTATATTGACGAAAAACCTGCTGATCCTATCGAGCTGCGTGTCTATATGGGAGCGGATTGTCGGTTTGAGCTGTATGAGGATGAAGGGGATAATTATAATTATGAACATAGTACATATTCCATCATTCCGATTGAATGGGATGAAAAACAGCAGACTCTTACTATTGGTGCTCGTAAAGGATTTTTTCCAGGTATGCTGGAAAAGCGAACGTTTCATGTGGTTTGGATTAGTGAAGATCATGGTNNGACAGGGATACTTACGATTGGGGGAGCGGAAAGGGTCGTTTCCAGGTATGCTGGAAAAACGCACATTTTATGTGGTATGGATTGGGGAAGATTATGGTATCGGTATTGAATGCGAATCATATCCTGATACTTCAATTTTTTATAAAGGCGAGGGTATTAAATTAAAGCGATAAAGTTAAAAAATCCATAGTTTGGACTTCTACTAAATTTTTTCATAACCATATTGCTAAAAACGATAAGGGGCAAATTTCGAGATGAAGCAATAAAAGGAATCACTCATGAACCGACGAAAATTCTTAAAAACTACAACAGCGGGCACAATTTTTTCAGTAGCGGCTGCCAATAAAATTCTATCCGTGCCTCTGGTATTGACAAAACGCCGAACCTCACCATCCACTGAACAGGGGGAATTGAGTTTCCGACCTTATTTTGTTCAAAAAGGTGTGGGACCCCATCTGCTGGATTGGGCTTATGCCAGCGATGAAAATTGGGACGCTTTTCATTCCAATATTACATCATCCAATGAAGGCGTAAAAATTTCTGATACTGAAGGAGTTAAAAAATTCGGCATCGATGTGCGCTGGAATGTGGAAGGATTCGGCTATATTTACATCACTGCAGATAATGGCGGTGAATTTTACCAGTTGCCAGGCCAGCGAAAGACTGTCGTGCTGAATCTGAATTTTGAATTGGCAAAAAGCCGTGTGCTGCGAAATCGAAGACGATTGAAACAGCTTCGGCAAAATGGATGGAAAGCATCGCCAGAAGTCAATGGTTTAATTGCGATTTCAGAATCCTATTATGAAGATGCAGTCAGAAGGCACGCTGATGATTTTACCTGTGGCAAACTCTCTCAAACTGCTCTACTCTATGCGATGTGGGCAGGAGAAAAAATGGAGTTAGAAAAGGCTGAATTCGACATTCAACAACGAGGATATCGTCCTAATTTTTTTATTGGTTGCGATGCTCGCAGTTATTTTCAAATGGATACCGATTTGTTTCTGGAGCGATTCACTGCCGTTTTTAATTATGCCACCATCACTCACTATCTGATCAGTGGCTATTTTCAGGATTTTGAGCCTGCAGAGGGAAATAAACAATTCAACCTGCGGACCGCGTTATTTAATGAATTGCGAAAGCGGAATATCACCGTTGAGGGCAGACCGCTGTTCTGGTTTTATCGCACCACCACACCTGACTGGCTACGTAAGAAATCTTTCGATCAGATATTGAAGTATGTGGAAGACCATACCCGCAAAGTGGTTGGACATTACGGCGATGGCATGTATGCCTGGGAAGTGGTCAATGAATTTCATGACTGGGCAAACGAAATTGAAGTGACGCCCGAACAGGCGGTGGAAATAACAAAGCTGGCATGTGAAGTTGCTAAAGCGACCAATCCGAAGGTGCATCGGTTGATTAATAATTGTTGTCCCTACGCTGAATATGTCCAGTTAAAGAAATGGGGCGAGTTGGATGCCAAATACTGCCAGCGAACTCCACATCAATTCATGCAAGACCTGATCGATGCAAATGTCGATTTTACGATCACAGGTCAACAGATGTATTTTCCATACCGTGATCTGCAGGATACGATTCTGTTAATCGAACGGTTGAAGCGATTTGGCAGACCCGTGCAATTGACTGAAGTCGGTGCTTCTTCAGGGCCTAACAAAGATTCAGTTATGTCCGATCGATTAGGATTCCCCACTGAACCCTATATCTGGCATCGTTATTGGGATGAAGAATTGCAGGCAGATTGGCTCGAAGGATTGTACACGCTGGCGTACAGTAAATCATGGATCGAAGCGGTGAACTGGTATGATTTTGTGGATCCTTATTCTTTCATTAAAAATGGCGGCTTGCTGCGATCGCCACAGGGAGAAAAGAAGGCAGCGTATGAGCGATTGCTGAAATTACAGGAAAAGTGGAAGATGCTGCAAACCAAGTAAAACGTGAGATGTGAAAAGTGAAACGGCAGACGTAAGACTGTTATAAAAAAACGTTTTACGTCTCTCATCTAACGTCTCACATTTGACGTTTCACAATTTTAAAAAATAGGAATTACAAAAGATGAAGCATAGTGCAATCATTTTCAAACCGCACTTTATTCAAAAAGGTCGTGGTCCCCATCTGGATGAATTTGTCTTTGCGACTGATGAAAATGGCGATACATTTCATTCTGACATCGGACTTACACAGGATGGTGTCGTTATTTCTAATACCGAAGGAAGGAGAAGATTTGGCATCAATGTACGCTTGAATGTGGAAGGCTTTGGTTTCCTTTTCATGACAGCGGATAATGGTGGGGCGTTTTATCAATTGCCCGCTTCGGGCAGCCATGAATTAAATTTGAATTTTGAGCTGGCAAAGAGCCGTGTTGAACAGAATAATCGTCGATTGAAATTATTTGCAGAGCAAGATTGGCAGCCATCTCGTCAATGTTTAGCTTACTTCGATCTATCACAGGATTATTTAGGAGACGCCAGACAATCTGAAACCGATAGTAAGAAATGCAGCCATTACGCACAAGAAGCGCTTAAATTTGGATTGCTGGCTGCTGAATTGCTTGAGGTAGAAAAAGCCCGCTTCGATATAGAAAAGCATGGTAAACGATCCCCATTTCTTATCGNNAAAAAGCTCGTTTCGATATAGAAAAGCATGGTCAACGATCCCCATTTCTTATCGGCTGTGACAGTCGTAGTTATTTTCAGATGGATAAAAACTTGTTTCTGGAGCGGTTTTCAGAATTGTTTAATTATGCCACCATAACCCATTATCTCATTGGCGATTTCGTCGATTTTGAACCTGAAGAAGGTAACAAGCATTATACCGAGCGTGAAGAGGTGTTGGGGGAATTGCGCCTGCGCGACATCACGTTAGCAGGACGACCATTGTTCTGGACGCATACCTGGGTGACGCCCGACTGGCTGAAACAGAAAAAATATTCTGAAGTATTGAAATACCTTGAAAAACACATCCGTGAGGTTGTCGGGCATTATGGCGATGAAATTCAGGTATGGGAAGTCGTCAACGAATTGCATGACTGGGCAAACGAATTGGAGTTAAATCATGAACAGACCATTGAACTGACCAAATTAGCCTGTGATGTCGCCCGAGATACGAATTCCAGGGTACGACTGCTGATTAATAATTGCTGTCCCTTTGCACATTATGTACAAAGGGGAAAATGGCATGAAAAGGAAGCTAAATATCCTCAGCGTACGCCGCATCAGTTTGTAAAACAGTTAGTGGAGGTGGAAGTTGATTTCGATATTATCGGGGTGCAGATGTACTTCACCAAACAGGTGTTCTCAGATTTTGTCCAACTGATTGAACGATACGAACAATTCGGAAAAAAAGTTCACCTGGCAGAAGTCGGGGCGCCATCGATCGGTATCTCACAGGAATTTCTGGACAAAGAGGAAACCCATTTTTCAACTTTACCTTATGAATGGCATCGCCACTGGGATGAGGAGTTGCAGGCAGACTGGCTGGAATACGCATTTACTTTTGCCTATAGCAAGCCCTGGATTGAAGCGGCCAACTGGTATGATTTTGTCGATCCATACAGCTTTTTGAAAAATGGAGGCTTGCTTAGATCAGTGAATGGTGAGAAAAAAGCAGCAGTGGATCGGTTATTGAAATTGAAAAAGAAGTGGAATTTACATTAGCGCACGAATCATGCTAAATTAATATGACGTTTTCGATTATTGCCTATTTAAATGAAAAAAGATAATTAGCACAGGATAAATGATGACATCAAAAGAAAGATTATTAATCACGCTCAAAGGTGGTCAGGCTGACTATGTGCCTGTCAGCCCCGATATTTCCGTAATGGTTCCTGATCGATTAACAGGCAGACCATTCCATGAAATTCATCTCGATGGCAGGGAACACTTCGGTTGGACATCTGCTACTCATGGCGAAGCCTATGTCGAAGCTGTCAAATATTTCGGGTTCGATGGTTTCTACATGTACGGCGGTCTCAAACAGATCAAACCCGAGGGTAGACCCGAATTTCAAAGCGAAGTCATCGATGTCGCCAAAGGTAAGCTGGTGAAGCGCATCTGTCACACTGCAAAGGGCGATTTGACCGAAGAGGAGTTGTTTTTCACCGACGTACCACCCTGGCGAGAAGAAAAGCCTTTAAAAATTCTTCGCCAGGATTTTGAGAAACTAAAATTAATGATGGGTGAGAGTGACTGGGATTGGGAAAAGGAATACCGAGATAAACATGTCATTGGCGATCTTGGCGTTTACCTGGGAATGGTACCAGTATTTCAAGATTGGTATTTTCATAATCGTCAGGGCGGCTTTGAGCAGATGATCCACGATTATTTGATGGAGCTTCAACTCTTTGAGGAAATCCATGAATTCTGGATGGAATGGGCCCTGGCTAACGTCCGAGCCATGATCCGTACCAATGCCGATGTCATCATGCTCGGTGGCTCCAGCGCCAGCCTCAGCGTCAGCTCACCCATGCTATTCCGTCAATTTGAGCTACCGTTCATACAGAAAGCCTCGACAATTTGCAAAGAGGCTGGAATTGTGTCGCATTTGCATGTCTGCGGCCGATCGATGGAATTGGTGGAAATCGTTGCTGAAGAATCTGACCTGGCTTCCATGGAGCCGATGGAAGAACCGCCATCGGGGAATGTCGATTTGAAAGAAGTGAAACGTCGATTTGGCAAAAGGCTCTGTTTAAAAGGCAATATCAATACCACCGAGTTTATGCTGCGAGCCACACCTCAGCAAATAGAAGACAAATGTAAAAAACTTATCGATGATGCTGCCGAGGGTGGCGGTTTCATTTTATCCACTGGTGATCAATGCGGTCGGGATACGCCTGATGCCAATATTTTTAAGATGGTGGAAGTGGCGAAGACGTACGGGAAGTACTAAAAAATTCTCAGTATAAATATTTCCCAGGTGGTGAGCTAGTACAAATAATTAATCAAATAAAATAGGAGTTAAAATATGCAGTTGCCATTTACTATTGAGCAATTTTTAAGTTTTTTTGAGAACTACAATCTTTCAATATGGCCTGTACAAATATTATTGAATATACTTGCACTGGCTTGTATTTTATTCGCAATTAAGAAAATGAAGTAATTGTAATCATATTATCCCTTTTTTGGGTATGGATGGGTAGTATTTATCATCTAATCTTTTTTACATTAATTAATAAAGCCGCTTATTTGTTTGGAATCTTATAAATTCTTCAGGGAGTCTTATTTTTGTGGAATGGCTTTTTCAAAAAGAAACTTTCATTTAAGTATAAATCAAACTTTTATGGAATGGTTGGAAGCGTATTTATTCTTTATGCTCTGATTATTTATCCAATTCTTGGATATTTGTTAGGGCATGTTTATCCAAAGTCACCCACTTTTGGTGCTCCCTGTCCAACCACAATTTTTACCTTTGGTTTATTACTATGGACAGATAAGAAATTCTCCAAATATTTATTAATAATTCCATTAATTTGGTCAATTATCGGATTTAGTGCAGCAGTCAACTTATCTGTTCGAGAAGATTTCGGATTAGTTGTGGCAGGAATTTTAGGAACCATTTCGCTTTTAGTAAGAGACAAAAAATGAAACGCTACCTTGCTCTTGACGCCTTTCGTGGTTTGACTATTGCGGCGATGATTCTGGTAAATATGCCAGGAAGCTGGGATTATGTATATGCGCCTTTGAGACATTCGGTATGGCATGGCTGTACCCCGACTGATCTCATTTTTCCTTTTTTTCTGTTCATTGTTGGTGTGGCAATGTGGTTCTCATTCACGAAATTTGATCATAAGCCAGCGCCAGGCATCATGAAAAAAGTGCTGAAACGTACAGCGATCATTTTTCTGATTGGGTTCATGCTAAATGCATTTCCCTGGATTCGGGATTATTCGACAATACGAATCATGTGAGTTTTGCAGCGAATCGCACTGGCGTATGGTCTGGCTGCACTGTTGTGCCTGTACTTGGATCGCACCAGACTCTGGATCGCTTCAATGTCGATTTTGATGGATTAGTGGCTGCTGCTGCGGGAATTCGCAGGTAGTTCCCCTATTGCGTTGATTCTATTTGTCAGTCTCATCTGGCTTATTGAAGTCAAGCAATTCAAAGCCTTGACATTTCCGCTAAATGTGTTCGGTACCAATCCACTGTTTGTGTATGCATTATCAGAATTATGGATCCTGGTTCTCAATTATATTCCAATAAAGACCGCAGATGGAAAAATCGCGGAAGGCTGTGATTGGCTCTATCGAACAGTATTTGTATCCATTGCGGGAAATATGAACGGATCGCTTCTTCTCGCCATTGTTCATTTGTTGTTATTCTGGTTACTTTTTTTGGTGCTTTATCAAAAAAATGTTTTTATAAAAACTTAAATTGAATAGGAGGGTAAAATGAGGTTTATTAAATATATAATTGTCGTTTTGTTTGTCAGTATATTTTTAGATTTACGGGCAGGTGTGATTCTTCATAAAAAAGATGCGACTGTCTGGGGACGCCAGCAAATCATTAAAGGTGAAGTGGGTTCGCTGATGGCAAACCAGGGCATCCTTTATTTGAACGGTTCGCCGATTCCGTTCCAGATATCGGCTATTGAAAATTCATTTGAAGTGCCGATTGTGATCTGTGAGGGATTGAATACCATCGTTGTAGAAGTGGACAGCAGCGGGATGACTGTAACTTCCGATACATTGAAACTGACACTCGGTTATCAACTTCGACCAGAGATTTATGCATTTGCCACTGTGTATGGAAATGTGGTTCGTCTTCATAGCCAGGTGATTGAAAATCTTGACAGCGCAGCGCTTTCCTTTTCCTGGGAAGCTGATCCAATGAATCCCTCGGTTGCTCTGCTTGAAACGCCATTTGATAGTTCGACAAATGTCGAACTGGCTGGTGAAGCACCTTATGGCGAGTACTATTTCAATCTGGTTGTCCTGGCATCTGATGGTGATACCATAACCGCCAGAACATTCGTAATCCTGGATTCAACAGGGATAAGACCGTTTCAAATTAAAACGGATCACGCCGCCTGGATTGATCGGGCAGTCCTTTATGAAATCACACCATGCGATTTTGTAAATAATGGCAAGTTTCAAGACATTACCGATAAAATTCCTGAACTGGATGATCTGGGAGTAACCGCGCTGTGGATGCAACCCACTTTTGGAACACCAGATATCGGCGGTATGGGTTATGGAATAACGGATTATTTTTCTGTACGTAATGACCTGGGCACGGAAGCGGATTTGCACCATTTAATAGAAACCGCCCATAACTACGGATTGAAAGTCTTACTTGATATCGTTCCCAATCACACCTATCTGGAACACCCCTATGCTATCAATACCGTGGATTACGGAACAGATTCCCACTATTACGACTTCTATCAGCGGGACGCGACAAAATATCCCAACATCCCATATTCTCAATATTATCACTTACACCCGCTGGGATTTGTCTATTACTTCTGGGAATTGCTCCCAAACTTGAATTACAATAATCCTGAAGTCCAACGGTGGATGAGTGAAATTTGCAAATACTGGATTGAAGAATTTGATATCGATGGTTATCGCTTTGACGCTGTATGGGGTGTCACTGCACGTAATCCTGAATACACGAAGCAGCTGCGATTGGCTTTGAAACGAATCAAGCCAGAAATATTAATGCTGGCAGAAGACAAAGCCTCCTGGCACAATGTTTTTGATGAACGGTTTGATGTATCATTCGATTGGGCAGCAAGTGAAAGCTGGGTTTCCCAATGGTCCTGGCAGGAAGTTTACCATGATTATTGGATGGACAAAAGTATTACCATCTTTAATGCACCTGTATCAAACCGCAGTCAGCGTCTTCGAGATGCCTTAACCAATGATGGAAATGGGTATCATCCACGAGCAAAGATTTTACGCTATATGGAAAATAATGACATGCAGCGGTTTATTCGGCATCATGGTATGGAACGGGCTAAAATGGTGGCAGCGCTCATCTTTTCGCTTCATGGTATGCCGCTGATTTATAATGGTCAGGAAATCGGATTTGATGGACTTCATCCCTATTACGGCATGCCGATTTTTAAACGCGGGCAGTCCATTCAATCGCTGGATAACCAGGGTTTATTTCCGTATTACCAGCGGCTGATCAAATTGAGAAAAACCTTGCCTGCGCTTCACAGCGATAACTATGATGAACTTGTCATTTCTCCTACACAAAATATTTTCGCGTTTCGTCGTTGGCAGGACGATCAGAACGTTTTTACTGTGCTCAATATGGGCGACCAGAGCGAGACGGCTAATTTGAGTCTGCCGATTGAAATATTGCAATTGGATTCCATAAAAACTTATTACCTGACCGAACTAATGACAGGTGAAGTCATTTCTGGTAAGCCACAGGAACTTCATTCGGTGAAATTAGCTTTGAATAAATACTCGACGAAAATGTACATTTTAGCAGATACGGTGACAGCGACTGGTATTGAAGAATTAGCTTATATCAATAAGCCTCGTACCTTTGAATTAATGCAAAATTACCCCAATCCATTCAATCCTTCAACCACGATCCGGTTTAGCATTCCCAAAGATGGACATATGAATTTGAAAGTGTATAATATTCTCGGCAAATGGGTGGTGACTTTGATTGATGATCATAAAAAAGCGGGCAGTTATCAAGTGCAGTTCAATGGAAATAACTTCGCTAGCGGCGTGTATCTGTATCGACTGGAAACTGGCGGTAACTCGATTGTGAGAAAGATGTTGTTAGTAAAATAAAATTGAACCGCTGACACGTAAAGGCGTTAAGTTATTATATCTTTTCTTGCGTTACGGTTTTAATAAATAATTCAAACAGAAAGTTCTCCGATGAAAATACTTGTCATTGGCGGCACAGGATTTCTTAGTGACAAAACTGTCCACAAGTTGATTGAAAGCGATTATCATGTCACGATATTCACGCGAGAAAAATCTCAAAACCTATTGCCGCAACATCAAAATTTGAGGTATATTGTTGGTAATCGGCAAGATGAAAGAAAATTAAAAGAAACTCTTTGTCATGGAACATTCGATGCAGTGTACGATTTCGTCGCTTACGAACCAGGTGTATCAAAATTGGCGGTGGAAATTTTTCAAGGGAAAGTCGGACGCTTTATCCACCGCAGTACTATTTCAGTATACATGATCTCGAATGAAGTTCAGTGCCCTATTACTGAAGATCAAGATCAAAGACCACTGATGCCGTTCTGGGATCGCAATCCATTTGGCATGGATTATGGCATTAAAAAGAGGCACTGTGAAGATATTTTATGGCAAGCCCACAATGAAAAGCTGTTCCCTGTAAGTATGCTACGACCAACTTATGTTTCAGACCCGAATGATCCAACCAGGCGAGATTTGTTCTTCGTGAAATTAGCGAAATTTGTGGTTTAAAAAGGTACCAGGAGCAAACAATGGGAAAAGTGCTTGTCCTATTTGATAGCGAAACGGGTAACACAAAAAAATGGTATAATACGTCGCTGAAGGCGCTAAAAAAGTTTCAGGAACTGAAGTACGATTATTATCTGTTGACAATGCAAAGAAAGAAGATGTTCTCTGGTGTGATGGCGTTGCCGTTGGAAGTCCTACTAATATGGGAATTCTCTCATGGAAAATGAAGCGGTTCTGGGATAAAGAACTGCAAGAGCTATGGAACAAAATCGATGGTAGGATCGGCTACGCTTTCTCCACATCAGGCGGATGGGGAGGCGGCTCTGAGCTGACCTGCCAGTCGATTTTGACTGTATTGATGAATTTCGGATTCCTTGTGTTTGGTGTTCCCGATTATGTTGCAGATCAATTTACCCTGCATTATGGCGCTGTGGTTGCAGGTAAACCACGGCAGACCCCAGAAATTGATGCCTCTAAAATAATTGGAGAATGGTTGGCACAATGGGTAGCATATAATGTGGATGGGAAAAAAGAAATGCATCCAACATTGCTAAAGTAATTTTTTCGTTGCTGTTCTTTTTCGTTGTAAGTATGTTTTATAGGTAATTACTATGCATACTAAAATACTTTTAGACACGGACATCGGCACCGATATCGATGATGCTGTTTGTCTGGCTTATTTGCTGGCAAATCCCGAATGTGAATTAATGGGTATCACTACTGTCACAGGCGAAGCGGACAAACGAGCCATGTTAGCCAGTGCCCTCTGTCGAGTGGCAGGCAAAGACATTCCGATTTTTCCTGGAGCCGAAAATCCGTTAATCGTTCCACAAAAACAGACAACGGCGCCCCAGGCTACTGCTTTGAAACAATGGGATCATCAGAAAAAATTTCCAAGAGGAGAAGCTGTTGAATTTTTACGACAAACCATTCGGGCAAATCCTGGTGAAATAATTCTGTTAACGATTGGTCCGTTAACCAATATTGGGCTATTGTTCGCAGTCGATCCTGAAATTCCATCTTTATTAAAGGCTTTGGTCATGATGTGTGGTTATTACTTCCATCGATTGGAAGGAATTAATCGATTGGAATGGAACGCCTTTGGCGATCCCCATGCCACGGCGATAGTTTATCGTGCCAATGTTCCA
>JABAOH010001457.1_pt3 | contig 18284 bp, 19 predicted proteins | sample 7062181 | NCBI WGS metagenome assembly JABAOH01 (sample SAMN14538630, study PRJNA623070) | marine sediment metagenome | biome: marine biome [ENVO:00000428]; feature: marine pelagic biome [ENVO:01000023]; material: deep marine sediment [ENVO:00002113]; isolation source: pool of 5 deep marine... | reverse complement strand
AAGGCTGCCTCTCCCAAGCCGGATGCGGTGTTTATTTCGGCCATCCCCAATGAGGCGGGCCTCACGGTCAAGCAGATCCGGGAAGCGGGGTTGACCCTACCCATCGTCAGTGGAGACGGCTTTGATACAGAGCTGGTCACGACTGTTCCCGGCCCCAAACTGGCCAATGATGTCTATTTCTCAACGCACACCTATCGAGAGGACAAGCGTCCTGAAGTCTTGGCCTTCATCGAGGCGTATGAGAAGGAGTATGGCCGTCCGCCAGAGAACGCCTTTGCGGCTCTGGGATTTGATGCGGTAGGGCTGATCGCTGATGCCATTCAGCGAGCGGAAACCACTGAAAAAGCAGCACTTCGGAAAGCACTAGCGGCCACTCGAGGCTACAAAGCGGTCACAGGTGAGATCTCATACACCCGACCGAGTGGTGTACCCATGAAGGCAGTGGCAATCATCGGTGTCAAAAACGGTGGATACAGCCTTCTGGAGAGTTGGTTTCCTAAGGAGTAGCGTTTCCCTTACCTGGTAGTTGGGGGCGGTTCCCATTGGGTACAATGGGGCCGCCCCTGGTCATATGAAGATGGTGTATGGGGGGTATCATGAAGCACGTCAAGCTGGAGGAATATACTGAGGCTGGTTTTCACGAGGCAGGGTTTGACAAGGCGATTTGCGCCTTCGGCTCCTGTGAAAGTCATGGTGGGCATCTCCCCTTCGGAATGGACACGTTCGTTTCCTATGACCTCGCCCTTGAGGTCGCTCAGCGACTCGGGAAAACGGTGGTGGTGCCTCCTCTCTGGTATGGCATGAGCTTGCACTATCGCCACAAGCCCATGTGCATTTCTCTGACCAATGAAACACTCATCCGAGTCGTAAAGGACGTTCTCTGCTCTCTCTATCATTGGGGACTCCGTAAGGTTCTCATCATCAGTGGCCACGACGGCAACAATCCATGTATCGAGATAGCAGCCCGAGACGTGAAGTTAGAATTCCCGGAAATGGGGGTGGCAGTTCTCGACGCATGGTGGATAACTGCGGGCAGTCTTCTCCCTCCCGACACCTTCGAGGTATGGAATGGGCTCGGGCATGGAGGCGAGGGAGAAACGTCTATCGCTCTGGCTGTCGTTCCCCATCTCGTGGACATGAGAAAAGCCCGAGGAATGGTTCCTGAGATGGACCCCCATGTGAAACTGATCTGGAACTTTGAGGAGTTGACTGATTATGGGGCAAGTGGGGCCCCTGAAAAGGGCACTGCTGAAAAAGGGCAGAAGATGAGGCAAGTCCTAATCGATTATCTCGTGAAATTTGTCGAACGCATGGACCGGCAGAAGTGGAAGTATGAAAGACACCAAGCTTCGGGTTAGCACGGCTGGGGTCACCCATGAAGTCTCAAGCTTAATTGAGGAGTTTCCTGAGTTTTGGATGGAAGGTTTGTCTACGGGTTCGATTTTTGAGGAGAATTTTAGATCTCTAAATGGGACCCTCATATCCCTTCGCTCCCTTGCTCTCGCGTTGACCCTCTCGGGGCTCGCAGATTTTGCTATCGCAGGACAAAGGAAAAAGGCAAAAGGTTCAAGGAGAACCACTCCCAACAAACCTTTGGCCTTTAGCCTTTATTCCTTAGCCTATCTGAATCCCCAGCGTTTCCGCAAACGTCCCTCAGGGACATGAGCGTCCACAAAACTGAGGAAACTCCTCCAGGTTTTTTTCTTGATTTTGCAGGAAAAATCAAAGAGAATACCCCGGAACGTCGTTGGCGGGGAATGGCGGGCCTTCTGCATTCACAAAACGGGCAAACAAGGAAGGAGTGGGTAGGGCTAGATTTCAGCGGAACCAAAGAGAAGGCATGATTTTTGCTTAACTCGAATGGGTCGAGAGCCTTTGATGTTCTGGTACTCAAGCACGGGGGGGCAACCCGATATGCCTTTGGTTGACGAAAACGCCCGAATATACGGGCAGTTACTTAGTCGACGTCGTTTCTTGAGATTGAGTGCTTTGGCCGCAGTTGCGAGTTTCTCGCCCCGCCTAAGCCTTGCCGCTTTGAAAAATTTTCAATCACCTGAGAGATCGCTCTCCTTCTACAATACCCACACTGAGGAGTGTCTGGCGAGGATTTATTGGGCTCAGGGCAAGTACCTACCCGAAGCACTCTCCGATATTAACTACATTCTCCGGGATCACCGGTCGGGCGAGATCAGACCCATAGATTTCCGGCTTTTGGATCTCGTCCATGGGATTGGGTTGAAACTCGACGCCCGAAAACCATTCCACATTATTTCTGGCTATCGATCGCCCAAAACGAATGCCCTCCTCAGAAAGCGCGGTCGTGGCGTCGCCAGAAATAGCCTCCATATGGTCGGCAAGGCGGTGGACATTCGCCTCCCTGGCTGTCCTCTCTCTCTGCTGCGTCGCGTGGCAATGGAGATGAGAGGGGGCGGTGTAGGGTATTACCCGCGTCCCGATTTTGTTCACATCGACGTTGGACGGGTTCGATACTGGTAGAGAGATTGTTGGATTTTCAGGACCCGTTCGTTTCGCTCACCCCAGGCCTCCCGCAGGGTGGGTTTCATTTGCCGGGAGGGTGGGTGGTTAATCTTCCCGGAGACAGGGACCTCACAGGAATGCGGACAATAAGATGCTGCCTGTAACGAATAGCATTGATGCGCCTTGCATAGAAACCGCTACGGGCCTCGTTGTCGCTCCGGGATGGGCGGCCGCTCGCGGAGGACCCTGCCTAGTTTTTTGTCCCGCCCATAAATATCATCGCGGAAATGGATCTTGCCATCTGCATCGACCCAGGCTGTCCAGTAGAGAAGATGGACCGGTATCGGTTCTGGTAGTCGTACAATCTGGGTTTCGCCGCTATCAATCGCGGTAACGATTCTTTCGTGTGTCCATTCGGGATCACCTCGTAAGAGGTAAGCTGTCAGTTCGATCGGCTTTTCAACCCGGATACAGCCAGAACTAAAAGTCCGCTTTCTCTTCTGAAATAGCGCGTGGGCGGGTGTGTCATGCAGATAGACACTGAATTTGTTGGGAAACATGAATTTTACACGACCAAGAGCATTCCTGGGGCCCGGTTCTTGACGGAACTTGAAGGAGAGATTTGTCGGAGTGACGTGGAACCAGTCGATTGAGGCTGGATTGATCTCGGGCGCATCAAGTTCCCAGCTTTGGAAAACCCGTATGTTCTGCCTAGTCAGATACTCAAGATCATTTTGAATCTTGGGGAGGATATCTCTGACAGCGATCTTCGTAGGTATATTCCAGTATGGGTTCAGCTCCAGATGGGTCATGTTGCCGGTGAAGACTGGGGTACGCCGATATCGCCTCCCGACAACAACGCGCATCGTCATGACGATTTGACCATTTTGGACAGCATCTAATTCGAAGTTCGCTATGTTGACCAGAATATAGCGCCATCCCAGATTATGGGGGAGCCACCGCCAGCGTTCCAGATTGGTTTTGATCTGCCCCACACGCTGTTTGGCTGAAGTATTCAGTGACCGCAAGGTATCCCGCCCCACAACGCCGTCGACTTCGAGTCCATGTCGTTCTTGGAATCTCCGAACTGCGTGTTCTAGGGTTTGGTCGAAAAGATCGGTGATGGATTCCAATGGTTGGTCGAGATCACCTGAAGAGATCAAACGGGAACGCAGGGCGCGGACACGAGGGCCTTGGTCACCCTGCTCCATCTTAGGTCCCCTTGGCACTTCTGGCCAACCACCGTTTTGCATGATCTTTTGGTAATGTACGAGGGCCTCTTTCAACCGCGCATAGCCTGGATGAGAGGGCCGCAGTTCAGAGAGGGCTGTCCCGATATCGTTTGCGTCGAGAGCTTTCTCAAGGATCGCGACCAAATCCGTCTCTCGGCTTTCTATCAGCCATTCTGATTGGATTGTCTCAGGATTGACATGACCAATCAGGAGGTGGGATCCATAGAGAAGAAAGGCGTCGGTCAGCAGGACGTCAAGATCGGCCAGCATCTCGGGATTCAGCGGACGATTTGTTTTTTCGCAGTCATCTATCTCTCTTAAAAGACTCTCAATGTTGACGATATGGTAGTCCTCAGACCTCAGACCCTCACGGTCAGCTTCGTGAATCGTTTCAGCGAGTGTCATCGCTTGGGGTAGGGGGCCAGTGTTGTTACTCCAAGCTGGCCGGAAGTCGCGGCCTGCATAGAAGCGAAAAAGAGCGCTCGGACCGCACAGCAGCTCTTTCCGGCATATGAGCCTCCCAGCCGCAGGCGCAAAGGTAATTTTATGTCGCAGGATATCACTCACCTGGTCATGCAAATTCGAAGATGGAAAACCATGAACAGGGGTAAAGAGACTCCCCCAGATGAACACCATTGTGATCACCGTAATTCGCTTCATGATTCGGATGCGAGTCGCTGAGAAAAGTGAGAATTCCATTTCCTGTCAGCCAAGAGTCTTCTCGTTCTCAGAAGGATGCCCCTCTGGGATAGCCGTCGCCCCCAAAGATAGCAGAAGCGATTTTTTTGAGCAACTTGAACTGAGAACCATCAAGAAATATGATAAACATGGGGCTTCAATCCTGGTCTGGAATTCTCACGTCATCCAAACGCGTGAGGACGCGATAAGGGGGATTTGCCGTGAGCGTGTTTCGGCGTGAATTGACGAAGAAAAAAACCGATTCTCCGGGGCGTCGTTGGTTGTTTGTTCCCTATGATCAGTTGTCAGATGCGATCGGTCCCCTCGCTCGGGAAGCACCAGAGAACCTCGGCATCGTCCTTGTTGAGAATCCATGGAAGGCAGGGCGGCGACCCTATCACAAACAGAAGCTCGCTCTTATTCTGACCAACATCAGACACTTCGCCTTGGAACAGGCAGAACGTGGGATCGCCGTGCGACACGTGATAGGCCGTGGGCCATACCGAAAGGCTTTGGAGCCCCTATTCGAGGAACTCGGCCCGATGCAGATCATGGAGCCGGCAGAGCGCGAGCTCAGGGTTGACCTTCAGCCCCTTGTCGAGGCGGGGAAACTTGCGTTCATTCCTCACGAGGGCTGGCTCACCACGCGTGACGAATTCGAAATGAGTGCCCGGAATGGTCCGCCCTGGCGGATGGATAAGTTCTATCGATTCATCCGCCGGGAAAAGGGCATCCTCATGAAAGACGGAAAGCCTATGGGCGGCAAATACAGTTTTGATCCAGAAAATCGTCTTCCCTGGACAGGAGATCCGCCGGCGCCATCCTCTCCGACCTTTCCGGTTGATCCCATCAAGGAAGAGGTGAAGGAACTCATCCAAACAGAATTCAACCACCATCCGGGTCGAATCGATCTCGAGGCCCTTCCCGGAACCGCAGCCGATGCCGAAGCCCTCTGGTCATGGGCGACGCGTGAGTGTCTCCCTAACTTCGGCCCTTACGAGGATGCCATGTCCACGAAATCCAGAGGTCTATTCCACACACGCATATCGTCCCTCGTGAATATCCATCGGCTTCTCCCAAGCAGAGTGATCAATGATGTCGTCAATGCTGACTTGCCCCTGCCCAGCAAGGAGGGCTTCATAAGGCAGGTACTTGGCTGGCGAGAGTTCGTACACAAGGTTCATGTCACGACGGATGGGTTTCGCGATCTTCCCACAAACCCTCCCTCGATTGCCAAGATACCTGGTGACGGTGGATACAGCCGCTGGAGGGGAGGGCCTTGGCCTTCAAAACGGTTTCGAGGCGATCCAGATGGAGGGGCTAAACCATCCTTACTTGGAGATGGCATCCCCCTCCCAACCGCGTATTGGGGGGACGAGTCAGGTTTGGCTTGTGTCGACTGCATCGTCTCAGATGTTTGGAGGGAAGGTTACAGCCACCACATCACTCGTCTCATGGTCCTCTCAAACCTAGCGCGACTTCTCGATGTTTCCCCACGCGAGCTCACCGACTGGTTCTGGGTAGCTTACACCGATGCTTATGATTGGGTGGTCGAGCCGAATGTGTTGGCCATGGGGAGCTTTGCGGTTGGCGAACTCATGACAACCAAACCTTATGTGTCTGGTGCGGGCTACATCAACCGGATGAGCGACTATTGCACAGGCTGTGCTTTTGATCCCGAAGTGAATTGTCCCTTCACCAATCTCTACTGGGCCTTCCTTTCGCGACACGAAAATGTGCTGAGAAACAATCCGCGGCTGAGAATGCCCATGGTTTCTTTGTCTAAACGTAGCGACCATCGGCGGCGTCACGATCATTCGGTGTTCCAGTGGATGCGCGATACGTTGCTCGCAGGCAACCTCTTGACGCCGGAAAACCTGCCATAGCTGGGGGCTAGAGGGACGGAAATGGTGAATCAAAAACGCGTGAGAATTCTGGAAAAGGGAAAGGAGAAAGCGGGTCCGGTCGTCTACTGGATGAGCCGGGATCAGCGTACGAGGGATAACTGGGCGCTCCTTTTTGCACAGGAACTCGCATTAGAAAGAAGGGAACCGATGGGGGTTGTTTTTTGTTTGGTACCGAGGTTTCTCGATGCGACGATGAGACATTACGATTTTATGCTCAAAGGCATACAAGAGGCTGAGAAGGAATTGACAAAAAAGAACATCCCTTTTTTCCTACTACCGGGCATCCCCGAGGAGGAGATACCGTCGTTCGTGAACAGGAACGGAATAGGGACCCTGGTTTCTGATTTTGAACCTCTCCGCATCAAAAGAGGTTGGAAGAAGAGAGTCGGGGAACAGGTCGATATTCCTCTTTATGAAGTTGACGCACGTAATGTTGTTCCTTGTTGGATCGCCTCACCAAAACAGGAATATGGTGCATATACGCTGCGGCCCAAGATTCGACGAGTCCTACCAGATTATCTAGAGGATTTCCCTCTGCTCAGGAAACATCCGATCTCGTGGAAGGCGAAATCCAAGGAAACAAACTGGGACGGCGTTCGAAAAACGCTGGACGTCGATCGAAGTGTTTCAGAGGTCAATTGGATTCAGCCAGGGGAAAAGTCGGCACAGAGGACTCTGCGAAAATTCATCAGAGAGAAGTTACCCCGATATGATGAGTTGCGGAATGACCCACCCAAAGATGGAACGTCAAATCTCTCGCCTTATCTCCATTTTGGGCAGATCTCTGCGCAAAGAGTGGCTCTTGAGGTTTCAAAGACGACAGGGCACAAGAAATCGAAAGATGCCCTTTTGGAAGAACTCATCGTGAGGAGAGAACTTTCTGATAATTTTTGTTTCTACAACCCCAACTATGACAACTTCGAAGGTTTTCCGGATTGGGCAAAAAAGACGTTAGATGATCATCGGCGTGACCGGAGGGAGTACATCTATTCCCTGGAGGATTTTCAAAACGCGAATACCCATGATCGATTATGGAATGCCGCTCAAAGGGAGATGGTCGAAAAAGGTAAAATGCACGGCTATATGAGAATGTACTGGGGCAAAAAGATTCTCGAATGGACAGCGTCTCCTGAAGAGGCCACGAAGATTGCCATTTACCTCAATGATCGGTATGAGCTCGATGGCCGAGACACAAATGGATATACGGGCGTTGCCTGGTGTATTGGAGGGGTCCACGATAGGGCTTGGCCGACGCGTCCTATTTTTGGGAAAATCCGCTATATGAGTTACAACGGGTGCAAGTCGAAGTTTGATGTTATCGCTTACATCCAAAAGAACCGAGCGTGATCTCACGGCCTCTTTGGCTTGAACGGACTAGGCTCGAAACAGAGCAGCTTTCGTGTTCTTTCTGGAGAGTCAAAAAAAACCTGAGCATTGCCGCTCCATCCTTGAGCTGGCGATAAGTGGAGTTTCCTGAGTTTTCAAAAGAAGGAATTTCTAATTTCTGATGTTTCACGACAATTTTGAATCCTTGGATGGACCGTCATGTCCCTTCGTTCCCTTGCTGTCGCGTGACAAAGGAAAAAGGCAAAAGGTTCAAGGAGAACCACTCCAACAAACCTTTAGCCTTTATCCTTTAGCCTATCTGGGTTCCCAGCGCTTCCGCAAACGTCCCTCAGGGAAATGAGCGTCCCCAAACCTGAGAGAACTCCACCTGGCAATAAAGCTTGACATCGCGAACCGCTTCAATAACAATGTCTAAGAGCTCACCAGATCGAAGGTTCATGGATGGCAATAACGCATAGGATCTCGTATCATTTCAATCGCGTTGCTTCGAACTATGCCCAAGTTCGCGACACAGACCCACACGTCGTTGAGACCATTATCGACAACCTACCCCAGAATGATCGTCCGGTCGACGTTGCCGACGTTGGTTGTGGTACGGGACGATATACGAGTATCCTGGTGAAAAAGTGCGATCGCAGCCTTCGACTTTTCTGTTGCGATTATTCCGGCGCCATGCTCGCCGAGTGCAGCAAGCGCATGAATCGTGAATTCCCCCTCAGGGAGATCCACTACTGCCGAGTCTGCGCCAACGACCTTCCCTTCAGTGATGCTCGTCTCGACGCCGTTCTCACCTTTAATGCTGCCCACCATTTCGACCTCGATCGTTTTGTCACGAGTGCATCACACGTTCTGCGCCCGGGAGGCCTCCTCTCTATTTATACCCGAACACCCGAGCAAAATGCCCGAACCATTTGGGGGCGATATTTCCCGGGCTTCACACAACGAGAGACCCGTCTATACTGTCGCAAGAGGCTCGAAGAAGCAATCGTTTGTGCTTCGAGCCTTGAATTGGAGACTCTGCGGGAGTTCGAGTTTGTGCGGCTTGAGTCACGAGAGTCGTTGTTGAATCGGGCACGCCATTTCCACTATTCAACGTTTGCCCTTTATCCCAGGGACCAATTCAACCGAGCCATGGCCGTATTTGCACGGAGACTTAGCAAATTGCAGGGCCACTTGATCAAACATTCGGCTGAGAACACGTTGGTGTTGGCTCGGAGAAAATAAGGGAGAACTTCTCTTGCCGGAGAAGGCGGTCAAGGGAGCCTTGGGCGGAAAGATTTGCTCACGGGTCGGCAAAACCTGCCGCTGTGGAAACCTTGACCAGTATGAGGGGAGAATGCGACGGGAGCGGAAGGTCTGGGCGAGAGATCGCCGTGTCCGCTCCCTAGCTTGTCGTTTCTTAATATACGGAGCTTAAGGCAATGCCATCATTGAGTAACTTTGAATGGGACAGAGACGAGCAGATCACCCTGTGCGTCGAGTATGTCGACGTACCAATCACCAGTCTCGTGTGGCTGGATGATCTTTGAGCTGTAAGTTCGCCAGCTGTTAGAATTGACAGGAAGGGTCACTCTGGCGCGTTCGACACTGCCGTGGTACCAGACATGGGTGATCTGTGTCGGGTCTTGGGCATTCACAATCTTTGTAAAGCAGAAAAGCTTGCCCACCGAAACCGGGAAGCTTGTGCTCACATCAATCGCTGAACGATCGATTACGTCCCGACAAATCATTGCAAATTCAGCGTCGAGAGACTTTGACTGGTAGGCCATAACCTGCACTGTCAAGAAAAGCATCAGGCAGAGCGCGGCTAGGGCAAGGGCCAACAGGGGGGGCACGGTAAATCGTTTCATGGTTTCTCCTCCTAAAAACGTGTTTGACTTCGACTGCGGTGTCTTACCCTCACAGACCACGGAGAACCGCGGCTTGGGCTCCTGCAAGATGGGGGCCACTGATCGGCCTCTCGTTCCCAATGAGCCTTCATGAGATGTTTGATTCTCCAGGTCTCGGTGAATCGTTTGATCTTTTGTCTGGAGTGCTCGGTCCTCATGGAAATGTCCTTTTCGATCCCACAGATTCCAATCCATCTGTCGGGGACTTCCCGCCTTCTGAGCCGGGATTCAGGTTCTCATAAAATGCCGGTATTTTTGCAATCCTGTGACAAAAAGCCACGAGAATCGGCCACAGCAAATCCAAATCGGTCAGTGTTCCCTACTTTTTCGTCTCGGGATGGTGGGGTGGCCGATCAGCGCGGATTTCAGCTAAAATGTCCATAATTCGCCCTAGTCCTGCTGCCTGACCTCTGAGAATGGCCAATCCGATAGCGACGATGGCGCCGAAAATGAGCCATAGGATCGCCTTTTCTCCCACTTTCAAAAAAAGCCCGGCAACGGCGATCCCCGCCGTTTGAATACCGACGACCAGTGCAACAAACAAACTGAAATCTCTCTCGCCTTTCATAACATCCTCCTAGTCACCCATAGTTATCGGCAAAAATTGAGAAAAATTTAGGTTTTCCTTCGGGATGTCCAGTGGAGTTTCCTCGGTTTGTGGACGCTCATGTCCCCGAGAGACGTTTACGGTGGAAGGGTTTCAGTATTCCTCGGGTCGTTCCCAAATACCTTGAGAACACTCAGGTCACGGCTTTGCAAGCGTACTTCGCCGGAAAGTGGGAAGGGAAGCTCTGAGCGCGATTCAAGGTTTTTCTGCCATCAGTTCGAAGCGAATTCGATCTCTTTAGTCTCTTACAGAGTACACAGAGCCCCGGAGAAAAGTTGCTCTGGATTGGTAAGAGGCCAATCCAGAGCAAAGCATTTGCCCCAGTTTTTCCTCTCAAAAAATCGGGGCAACCATCTCATGCATGAGGTTTCTCTCTCTGCGAACTCTGCGGGCTTGAGCGATCCTCGTGAAACGGGGAGAGCGGGCGAGAGAATCGGTGATTAGCGAGCAAGGGAGAGTTTTGAGATCGCCTGGAGCGAGCCTTAGATTTATCAAAAAACCTTTGGGAACCAGCGAAGAGGGAATCGGGCACTTGCGTAATTCGAAAACAGAATGAAGTTCCGACCACTTGCATAGCTACATACCTGGTTTTTGAGGAAACTTCAGCCACCCTGATCCATACGCAAAAATTTATCGCTAGGCGGAGCGGGACTATTTCAGTGATGGTTTGGCCGAGGACTTTATTACAGAGCTTTCGAGGATTTCGGGGTTGTTTGTCATCGCTCACGACTCGGTCTTTACGTAGTACGCTTAGGAGTGAAGGGACAGGAGGTTTCCACTTGAGAAACTGTAAATATCATAAGAAATCAGTAACTTCTGTGACATACCCCTTAGAAAATGGGGATACTCCTCTCAAAGGAGGGGCGGCAGGCCCCTTCCAGTGAGAGGGCCTGCCCTGAGTGCGAACGGGGTACGGCATGTCAGCTGTCAAAAAACCGTTCGCATTGATGGCACAATGACAAGATCAATCCGCCGATTAATTGCCCGGCCTTCAGGAGTTTTGTTCGATGCCAGGGGTCGCTTCGATCCATAGCCAACCGAAACGATCTTTTCGTCCCCCAAGATTCCGTTCGCCACGAAGTACTGACGGACCGCATCCGCCCGTTGCTGGGATAGGTGTTCGTTCATCGCGTCAGAGCCCGTGCTGTCCGTGTGTCCCTCGATGACGATCTTTGGCTCCCCAAAGGTTCGAATGGCCTTTTGGACCTTGCTCAGTAACCCGTAACTGCTGGGCATGATGAAGTCTTTTCCAACTGGAAATTGCATAGCTTTTAACCGGATGACCAGTTGGTTACCCTGCTTGTAAACTTCCGCTTCATCCGGTCTGAAATACGATTGAACCTCAGTGAACAATTCGTTGAACCACTTCTCTTCTGCCAGTCGGTCTTTTTCTGCCTTCTCCTCCAGCGTCTGTCCCTCCAGAGAGGCAATCTGGGTCTCCATGGTTTGGATCTCGTTCTCCAAGGCTCTCACTCTATCGGTCATAAACTCGTGATCTGCCTGTAGGGTGGCAATAGAGCCCACGATATTTTCGACCTGCATATCAAATGTCCGGTCACGCATGTCAGGGGCGGAAAGCTTGCTTGTCGGCTTATGAAGGATTTCCTCCACCCAAAGAGTAATTTGTTCGGGTTGCATCGTTTGAAGCTTCTGGCTCTGCCGTGTCACCTGCACAAGTCGTCGAGCGTGAAAGAGAGCTTCGCCGGCCCTCTTATGGATCGTTTCTTTTTCATATCGGTGGCTGGAAATATACATGTCCGCCTCTGCGAATTTCTCCTGGGCGAGCGCGAGTGTCTTGGGGGCGACCTTCTGTGCATTTTCCTCCTCTGCCTGTGCGATCAGCCTGCGAACCTCGCCAAGGGTCTGTTTCTTAATGGCCCGTAACTCAAGTTCGACAAAAGCCTTCGTGACCTTTGACTCTTTTTTGCGAGCCCAGAGCAGGTTGTTATTCTCGATCGCTTTCGTAAGTTGGAGGAATTTCTCTTCCACATCGGAATAATCCCTTCCCAGTCGGACGGCTCCTGCGGCGCGGGCAAGTTCACGAGCTTTGATAGAATCCGGTAAAGCCGTTCTTGCCAGCTTGGCCATCTCTTCGGCGCGACCCAGTTGGGCTCTGCCGTCTGCGATCTTCTTTGAAACTTTCGAAAGCTCGCCACCTCGATCGAGTAGCTCCTTGGCCTCCTTAAGTGATGTCTCGGCCTTGGCAAACCAGGTAGGAGACAAGACATTGATTTGATTCTTTCGGGCGTTACTGACATCGTTGTCCAGTCGGTTATAGTGCTCGATTGGATTTTCTGACCTCGCAATGGGCTCCACCTTCAATTGATTCCCCGCACACGCACCGAGAAAGAGTGCCATGGTCGTCACCAGCACCATCAATCGAACGTCACTCTTGATTAACATTGTTTCTCCCCCTTTCCTTTACCCTACGTACATGGAGATCCTGACCTCTCCAATGCAATGTTACGAACTGCTGAACATCAATCGCCTGAAGACCGTCCTTCTGGGATGCACCTTACGGCACTAGACCCGACTGCTCGTGGTGCCTTGGTGATCCCTGACGGACCAGTCGTTCATCGCTACACAGCAAACGGGGTGCCGAAGATTGTCCAAATAGGGTGTCGAATTCTTAATAGAATAAAGCCTGTCTTGACAATAGGTTATGGATCATTAGCAGGTGTTCTCGCTCGAAATTTGACCAGCGGTGTTCACTTTTTTTTCAATCGTGTAAGGTGAATTTACGAAAATGTGATTCCAAAAATCCCCTCCTGGGCAGGAGGCCTGGCGGGATTCAGGAGGCCAAGAAATCGAAGATTGACTTGATTCTTGGATCTGCTATGATGTGTTCGGCGCACCTGCCGACCTGTGACGAGAAATCGGGCACGAAGGAAATGGAGTGGATCTGGAGCCGGTTCTTTCAGAACTGAGGGGGCTAGTTTTTGTTTGTTATCAGTTCCTTAAGCCCGGCGGCAAAGAATCTCTCAAAATCTGAGAGGAGAGGTTGACAGGAACATCGAGCAAGGAGTGTAGTCATGGAAGAAGTTAGTGCAGGGAGCCAAATCACAAAGATTCGGAATTACCACAGGGGGTTTATTGCAACCCATTTGATCAACATTGGTGCAAAGCTCGGGGTATTTGAAGCCCTCAACGAGGCAAAAGAGGGGATGGCGATATCAGATCTCGCTTCGAAGCTCGAACTTCACGAACCCTATTTGAAGATCTGGTGCGAGACAGCCTACGGTCTCGAAATCCTGGACTGCGATGACCAAGGCCGATTCAAGCTTCAGCCCTTTCTCGATGAGATTCTTGGGGATCGATCGCATTTCAGAAACTATCTCGGAAATATCGCCTTGTCTGTAGACATCATCGGGAAAATGCTGGAAGACTATCCTGAGTACTTCAAAACAGGAACAATCGTTGAAACCGTTTATACACCTGAACTATCCCAAGCTGTCTCCGAAACGACAAAGAATGTCTCTTTGGTTTTCTTTTTCAGGATCTTTCCGAAGAATGACCAACTCAGGCAAATGCTCGAGCGTGGTGTAAGATTTCTGGATATCGGCTGTGGAAGCGGGAATCTCATCATCCAGTTAGCTCAGGCCTTTGGGAAGAGTACATTTGTTGGTGTAGATCCTGATGCTTATGGAATTGAAGAAGCAAGAGGCGCGGTCTCGCAGCGTGGATTGGCGGATCGGGTATGCGTCGAGAATATAGGATCGGAAGCATTACCTTATGCGGAGGAGTTTGATCTGGCCAGCATGGTGGTCACCCTCCATGAAATTCGTCCAGAGATTCGTATGAAAGCGATAGAGAACGCCTATCGAGCGTTGAAAGCTGGCGGGTACCTTCTGATCCTTGACTTTCCCTATCCAAGTGAACTGGAGGATTTTAGAAACCCAATGTACGATTTCGGCGTCCTTGACCAGTTCTTCGAAGCGTGTGCTGGGTTCATCCACCTCAACATGGACGAACAGAATCAGATGCTCACCAAAGCTGGCTTTAAGAACATCCAACGAATACCTATCGGTAAAGGGATGTTTGAATTTGTCACAGCCGTAAAGTGAGAGATGAACCAATCGGATGAGAAGCCTCCTGGTCGCTCGGCCCTCCCTCCCGCTGTCAAGGCACTACTTCCATACTCGCTCATCTAATTTCGCTATTCTTCTTGGTAACTTATCCAAACAACTCACAAATCCTGGGGAAATCCTGTGGATAGATCGGGCTGGAGGAACGATAAGTTACTGTCCAAAAAGAAAAATTAGCAAATTGCCTAATTCTTGTGCATCAAAAAGCCATTTAATTTCAATCGGTTAAACTAAGTAAAGTGATTGTTTGCTTCTTTAGACGAATCATTAGACCGTCTCCAGTTCGATGGTGATGGTAGTGTGGATAACTTTTTCACTATTGTGCTATTGATTTCACACCCTTTTCTACTTCTGTCTGGGAGAGTCGTATTGTTCACTCGGGAGCAAAACTCGAGCCGCACCTTCCAAGATCGAACCTCTTACGCTCACTGGGTCTGACAGGGCGGTGTCAGAACGGATCGGACTCGAGGAACGACACCTTTCATGGCCTGAGGCTCTCTTGGTTGAACATTTCCGAGAGTGCTGTTATAAAAAGTCGAGACGCTCTCTCCTACAAGGTATTAGACGCAGGCTCGGAGCAAAGGCCTATTTGACTGAAGTTTCCTAACCTTTGAAGAGAACGCCTTTGCCTATGAGGGACTCTAGACCATAGGGAGTAAACTGAGGAAACTTGAGTATATTTGACCATTCCAGCGAGGTCTATTGAATATGGGCTCGGATCGTAGGGGAATTCTGGCTGTAGCGGGTAGTTCGATCGCAATATCCTGCCCGGGAGTTCTGATCTTCAGTTTTCCCGGTGTAATGGGGCCATCCTGGCAGGACATGTTCGATGTGGGAAAGGGTGCGATCGGGAATACTCTGTTTTTCCTGCTGGCTGCTGTGGGGATATTCATGTTTTTCGTGGGCCAATGGCAAGAAAAATTCGGCATCAGAAGAATGATAACCATTGGGGCGATCATAACGGGCTTGACCGGCATCACACTGGCCTATGCCTGGAGCATTTATCTGGTCTACCTGTGGGCTTTCTTGATTGGTCTTGGGTGTTCCTTCATCTATATACCCGCCCTCACGACAGTACAGCGCTGGTATCCAGAAAGAAGAGGGCTCGTCTCAGGAATTGTCAACGTGATGTTCGCATTGTCGGCAGCCATTATGTCCCCTGTTTTCGCTCATATGCTGCGGGTGATGGGCTATTTTGTCATGAATATTGTTGTGGCAGTTTTCACCCTGGTCATTGGTGGGGTGGCAGCACAGTTCACTGAGAGCCCAGAAAGGCTTAAGCGAGTAGAACCGGAGTCCGAAATAGATGAGGGATCCAGAAGGCTTTCCGGAGCTTCGGTCACGGTGAGGGAGAGCATCCGGACAAATAGCTTCTGGTTTCTCTGGGTCACCTGGGCACTCCAGGGGGCTGCAGGGATGTCCATGGTGACGCTGTCTGTCGCATTTGGATTGTCCATCGGATTGGCAATTGAATCTGCCGTTGTCATTCTCACGGTTTTTAACATCATGAACGGATTGAGTCGGCTCCTGATGGGTTATCTCTCTGACGTCGTTGGACGAAGCTCAACGATGAGTATCGCTTTTTTCGCAGCAGGATTTGCCTATTTTGTTTTGCCCCAGGTCGAGGGTCTTGCCTTGACTGCCGTCCTCGTGGCGATCATCGGTCTAGCCTTTGGGACACTATTTGCCGTCTCGGCTCCCCTGGCTGCGGATTGCTTTGGCCTTGAGCACTTTGGAGCTATTTTGGGCCTGGTTTTTACAGCCTACGGTTTTCTTTCCGGAGCATTAGGACCTTCGTTGAGCGGATACCTCCTGGATATCACTGAAGGGAATTTCACGATCGTATTCACCTATCTGGGCGTCTTTTGCGTGCTGTCAGGGTTTCTCATTCGATTTGTTCACCCCCCTCAAGCGGATTGATCGCGTGGTACTCCGTGAGAAAAATCACGAAGAACCTCTGTCCCCCAAAAGGACGTTCCTGTTTGAAAGTTCGATATTATACTGGAGAATCAAACTAACAAAGAACTCCTCCTGATTGACACCCTGTCTACTCACAACCAATTGGTCTCTCTGGTCGTTGACACGCGTCGTTTTGCCCTGTTATAGTCATGCCTGAGAACTCCAACCCCCGCCCTTCCGAGAAATCCCAGAGGTAAAAAGGCATGTACTTCAAGCACGATGCGGTCATTGTCGGTTCTGGTCTGGCAGGCCTTCGGGCGGCCCTTGAGATCGCTGAATCGGGTGACGTCGCCATCATCAGCAAGGTTTTTCCGACACGGTCGCACTCTGCGGCTGCGCAGGGGGGAATTACAGCAGCTCTGGGAAATGAAGAAGAGGACCGGTGGGAGTGGCATATGTTCGATACGGTGAAAGGCAGCGACTATCTCGGAGATCAAGATGCAATTGAGATCCTGGCTCAAGACGCGCTTCGGGCGATCTACGAGTTGGAGCATATGGGGGTCCCATTCAGTCGGAATGAACAAGGGAGAATCGCGCAACGCGCCTTCGGAGGTCATACTCGCAATTATGGAAAAGCTCCGGTCAGGAGGGCCTGCTATTCAGCGGATCGGACTGGCCGAGTGATTCTGGACACCATGTACGAGCAGTGTCTCAATAGGGGCGTGAGGTTTTATTCAGAATTCTATGTCTTGTCAGTCGCCATCGAGGCGGGCCACTGTCGCGGGGTGATGGCCTATGAACTGGCAACTGGAGAGATTCATACGTTCCAGGCCAAGGCGATACTCTTTGCCACGGGCGGAAACGGCCAGATCTTCAGGACCACCTCTAACGGGTTTGCCAGTACGGGGGATGGCATCGCCATCGCCTATCAATCCGGGATTCCCCTGGAAGACATGGAATTCGTTCAGTTTCATCCCACAGGGATCACGGGCCTCGGAATCCTGATCAGTGAGGCAGCCCGAGGGGAGGGGGGCATTCTCAGAAACGGAAAGGGAGAGGCTTTCATGGAGCGATATGCTCCGGCCGTCAAAGATCTTGCCCCCAGGGACATGATTGCTCGTGCCATCGTCACGGAAATTCGGGAGGGAAGAGGGATCGATGGTCAGAGTCACGTTCATCTCGATTTGACTCATCTCGGGAAAGAGCGAATCGAGGAGCGACTCTGGGAGATCGCCTCTTTCTCCAAAATCTATGCAGGTGTCGACCCTGTCGAGGCTCCTATCCCTGTGGAGCCAACCTGTCACTATGTCATGGGCGGTATCCCAACGGACAAAGATGGAAGGGTCCTGGGAGACGGGAAAGACACCATCATTCATGGGTTTTACGCTGCAGGAGAGTGCGCATGTGTTTCTGTCCATGGTGCAAACCGATTGGGAACCAATTCATTGCTGGATCTGATCGTCTTCGGAAGAAGAGCGGGGAAGGACGTGGCGGAACGTATCAGATCCAGGACTCAAGAACTCGTTCCAAAGGCTGCCGAGGACGAGCAGCGGGCACGGGTAGAGGCTCTCCTCACTGAAAATGGGAAAGAGAAGCTCCACCCTCTCCGCCAGGAGATGAAGGAGATAATGATGGACTGCTGTTCGGTCTTCCGCGATAAAAAGGGGCTCAAGGAGGCATTGGAGAGGATCAGAGTTCTCAAGGAAAGGCGTACCCATATCGGCCTGTCCAATAAGGGGCGTCGTTTCAATTACGAGCTGATGGAGGCCTTTGAACTAGGGCACATGCTGGCTCAAGCTGAGGTCATTCTGGCAAGTGCAATGGCAAGAACCGAGAGTCGCGGCGCCCATTTTCGGGAGGATTTTCCAGAGCGAGACGACAAGAAGTGGCTGAAGCATACCCTTGCCATGCCAACACCAGCGGGGCCGAAGATCATGGATAAACCCGTGACGATAACCCGGTTCGAACCCAAAGTGAGGACCTACTGATATGAAATGTCAGTTTAAGATCTTTCGCTTTGATCCTGAGAAGGATAATAAATCCTATTACCAGACCTATAAGCTCGAGGCAGAGCCGACGGACAAAATCCTTGATTGCCTCAATCGGATTCGATGGGAACAGGATCCGACCTTGGCCTTGCGTATGTCTTGCGCCCACGGAGT
>JABAOH010018522.1_pt1 | contig 18290 bp, 19 predicted proteins | sample 7062181 | NCBI WGS metagenome assembly JABAOH01 (sample SAMN14538630, study PRJNA623070) | marine sediment metagenome | biome: marine biome [ENVO:00000428]; feature: marine pelagic biome [ENVO:01000023]; material: deep marine sediment [ENVO:00002113]; isolation source: pool of 5 deep marine... | reverse complement strand
CGGACAATGGCAACTTCATTGTCGATGTGAATTTCGGTCCGATTGACGCGCCTAAGGAGCTGGAGACCCAGCTTCAAGTTGTCCCTGGCGTGGTGGAGACGGGGTTGTTCGTGGGGATGGCCGACTTGGTCTATGTGGGTACCCCGAAGGCCGTTGGGAAGCTGGAAAGGAGCTAGGAAAGAAGAAGAGAACTTTTATCCCTCAAATGACGTGTTAGATTCGTGCCTTGCCAAGCTCAGAGCGCGTATGCCGGGGTAGCCCAGCCTGGTTAGGGCGCCAGACTCATAACCTGGAGAGTTTTTCTCCTATTGGAAGAGGGTCCAGATGTCGCGGGCTCGAATCCCGCCCCCGGCACCAATACTCAAGTCCTTGGTCCCGTCAAGACCTCGAAGTAGTGCAATACGATGTGCCTCGATGATTACCGGCAACTGGCTAAAGCCCTGAAAACCCCGCCGATGTTTGCGGATGTCCTTCCAATAATAGTCAAGCCAAACGAGATTGAACTGCTTCTTAATCTGTCGGAAAGCAAGCAGTCCATTGGTCAACTATCCAAACTACTAAATTTGTCACAGAAGACCGTGGAATCAAAGGTTAACGGCCTGTTCACCAGAGGCTTTCTTAGGAAGAAGAGAGACGGTGTAGTATACTATTCGACGAAGTCCTTCCAAAGCATAGTGAACAGCTATCTCTCGGAGGGAAGAGCGGGATCCCTAGGAAGATACGTGGCTGCACTGGCAACCAATCGACTGGAAGAGCACGTGCGACGTGGAAGAGCGGACCCCTACCCCGAAGGCAAGGTCCTGCCTGTTCCAGAAGCCGTTCTTGAACCGGTTTCACTTGTATTACCTTTCGAGACCGCAGTTAGCGTCTTGGAAAAGGCCAGATCCTTCTCACTTCGTGACTGTGAATGTCGAATGACCTACAAGAACTGTGACAAACCTCTCCGAACATGCCTCGGACTCGACGAATTCTCCGATGAACTCGTAGAGCGTGGGGTGGCCGAGGAAATTTCTCTAGACGAAGCGAAAGAGGTCTTGCATCTTGCAGATGAGCATGGTCTAGTACATCAGGTTCTTTACACCGACTGGCTCCAAGGCGAAGTCTTTGATCTCTGCAGTTGTTGCACTTGTTGCTGTCTATACCTCCGCACAGCGATTAACTACGGGGTGAAGCATCACATAGCGAAGTCCGGGTTGGTGGCGAATGTGGATCTAGAAAAGTGCACTGGCTGTAGCATATGCGTCGGACGCTGTATTTTTGAAGCCAGGAAGATCGAAAACGGCAAGAGCTATGTCGTGGAGGAAGACTGTTACGGATGCGGGCTTTGCACCACCACGTGTCCGACAGGGGCTTCGAGACTGGTTTCCGCATCTAGGTAGATCTCCAGTTTCTCGGGCTTGGTGGACTCCACTCCGCTTTCAGCACGGAATGTTGATCTGACTACTGAAGCCTTTGTGGAAGAGAGAAGGCGTATGTATGCGTCTGATTCAGGTCGTCTGTACGAAGCAAGCGGGTCCTAAGATGAGAGGAAGAAAACTTTAGTACAAATACTGATTGAATGTAGGCTGGTGGCGGGGGTCTCCAAGTCTGGTCAAAGGAGCAAGGCTTAGGACCTTGTCGCATAGGCGTTCGTGGGTTCGAATCCCACCCCCCGCACTTTGGCATGCACGCATCTTGAAAGTGCGTTAATGTTGTTGTGTGGTGTACTTTCGCTTCGGAACAGGCCGCCTTTCAAGCTCGTTTGGAGAAACAGGGCTTATTTCCATCTTCATTTCGGAAAAAATTTCGCCTGTTTACGTATATGCATGTCTTATGGTTTCTGTTTCCATGCCCTAATCGTTTCATACCACATGGCCCCTGTCGCAAGTGATGCTGAGATTAGAGCGAAGACACTGTAGAAGTCGACCCGCCTAAATTGGGTCAAGTAGAAGACGAGAAGCGCGGTAAACATGGTGGCGTACAAAAGGTAACGGGGTAGCAGCAAAGTTCCGAATCGGACAAACTGCTTCAGGATTCCCACGTTCACAGTCTTCACTAGGTGATATTCACCGTGGGTTTTCCTGACCAGTCCCAACTCAGCTAGCTTGTCCAAGTGATAGACGGCTAGAGAGGGGCTTGAAAAGCCGAGCGCCCGTTGCGTCTCCCTTGCCCCGACCAATCCGTTTGACGAGCTTAATAAAAACCAGTAGACGCGCAGAGTATTCCCCTTCAAAACGCTCGCTACTTCGTCTTCGTCCATCCGTCAGTCACGTCAACACGCGTAATAATTTGAACGCCGCCATTTAGCTTTTGAAGGCATGCGCGGACCAAAAGGTACGCCTACTAGAGATCAGACCTAGTTCATCCCGATTACTTGTGCAAAGCAAGAAAAACGATATGCCAGAACTCGATATGTGTCATTCGATGGAAGATGAGATTTATAGAAAAAAGTAGTATTCATCTTTGAGTGCCCTCAATGAAGCCGGTTAGAATACCGAAAATTGTCTACCTGAGGGGAAAAGACGCCATCGAAGCCCTCTCCACCTTCGTGGATGAACTTGAAGAAAAAAGGGGCAGCGAGCTTACCGACAAGCAAACGGACGCCCTAATCAGGATTGCCCGCGAACTGAGCAGCAGCATCGAAGCTCGGATTCGGGCGGAAACCAGAGTCAAGGAAGGCTATCTCCCGCCCCAATGCGCTTTCAAAAGAATCATAAGACCCTTGACAAAGCTCATCTATTGAAACCGATGTCGACTCTCTTCTTTTTCCATCATGGGAATCGATTGGCAGTCTATTCCCTCATTTCGCGCACTGTTATCTCTCCAGTTTAACTCCCCTCACCAAGGCGACCACGTCGACCAGATCGTCAATCCCCGACGTCTTGATCTTCCGCTCCAAGACCTCCTCTATCTGAAAAATGCCTGCGGGATTGTCCATGTTCACCAAGATTTGGACGGGCTTCTCCGTGCCTTTTACAATCTCAACTTGTCTAATCGAGAGAGCGGAGAGGGAGTGAATATCAACTTTTCCGGCTCTGTAGGGTATTCGAGCTCGACCCTCGGCCATGTCCGTTCCATCCGCCACCTTCGCAATCCCTGCCTCTACACTGAGACATTCCATGTCTTCATCGTGAGAAAAAATGGCGTGAAGCACCTCGGCCTTCACTCTTAACGCAAGATCACGCTCATCTTTGTAGACTATTCCAAGAAGCCGGTCAAGAATTGGATTCGACACCACCACGCCGTGAATGTGATGGTTAACCCGATGAACCACGTTGCCGATGTCATGAAAATAAACTCCGCACAACGTGATGACCTTCGCATCCACTAGAGAGCAGAGCTCATTCTCAACACTCGTAGGCGTGACGTCTTTGGTCAAGATGTCGAATATCGCCATGGCACTACCGGACGCTATGCGGGAGTGCACAGGACCGTGATCGTTATACATCAACCGGTCGACAGCCATGACGTTGGCCATGCGAAGGCAATTCTGAACTTCCACATCCCGTTCCAATAGATGAAACATCTCGTTTACGCGCGGCTCTTTCAAGTGAGAGTAGATTAGATTAGCAGAGACACGTACCATCTTTCGAATTCCCTCAACACTATAGAGGCGCGGCATTGAACTTAAAATAGCGTAGCTAGCTCAAGCCCGGTCAAACCTGATTGCCGTTCCCAAGTATGTTCCCGGATCGATTTCTTGCACAGTCGCCCCGTCTACGTCAATGGTGTAAACCGCGTGCAAGCGCGCCTTCTTGATCTCGTCGAAGCTTATCGGCGGTTTCTTGTAGTACAAGTCACAGAGACGCTTTATCGCCGCCAGCTCTGCGGATTTTCTACATCGTGGTGGACGAGTGAAAGCTGGGGGAATCTGCAAAATGTAGTAGGGGGGAATTCCCAATCCAAACTTGTCTGCATGGTGACTGTAGCGGGTTATCTTGCTCGCTATTCTCGCCCGACAGTAGGTTATTGGATTCAGAGCGTGGGCTGGCGGCACGAACCCCGTCTCTACCTCGACAATTAGTGTTCCATAGCCCTTCACTCCATACAGATCGCAGACCAACCCGTCTCCAGTAGGATGCTCTAAATCTACATCGTAGCCGTTGAGGATTAGATGCTTGGCACACACGAGCTCCATGACTGAATGGTTGATCTTCACGACGTTCTCTTCATTGAGGTGAATCAGTCGCTCCTTCAACACGTTAAGTTTCCTTATCGATTGTCTGTCTGAGGCTTCGGTCAGTTGGGCCAGCAAAAAGTCAAGGTCTTCGTCGAATTTTTTCATAGCCATTCCTTTTAGAACGTTCCAAAACTATAGGTTGGATTTGTTGATAAGATTTTGAGTTGTCAGCAATTTGTGCTTTTGCAGTGATTTCTAAAGCCTCGAATCAATATGTGGCTAGCGCCCCGGTTTCTCGAGCTTTTCGCTCGAGCCGCGCGTAGAGCGCTATTCCAATTGGAAGAAGGACGATTATCTGCAAGGCCAGCATTCCCAAGGCTGTGAGTACGGCTGGATCGGAAATTCCGATTCCTAAGAGGAGGGCCCAACGCGTTGCTTGCACGCCATGAGTTATGGGTAACCCCCACGCTAAGACCTGTCCCCATTTAGGTAACACCTCTACAGGAAAGGCGAGACCGCTCAGGAAAACCATCATGGTCCACAGTACCTGGCTGAGTTCGCGCTCCCGTTTGGCGATGAAACAAACGCCAGCGAAGACAAACCCGAAGGATGTCATAGCGATGATGGTCAACAAGACAAAGAGTGCTGCAAGCCAGACATTGGGTTGAGTAGTAGATTGGAAGCCGAAGATGAGTGATCCCAGAAGCAGGATAACCGAGAAGTTCACGAGGCTGAAGGCAAGGTTGCCCATGATCTTGCCTAGCAGCCACATCAGCTTGTTGGAAGGCGTCACGAAGACAAGTTCAAGTGTTCCGTGCTCTTGATCCCCTCGAAGAGCATGCGCCCCGCCAAACGATGCCGAGAAGATGAACCCGTTGAAAGCAAACCCTATCGTCACGAACGACAGAAAATGGGGCATCTCAGTCAAGCCCGTGAAGAAGTTCCCACCGCCCATGATTTGGAGCGTTATCCACGATGTGAGAATGAAGAAAAAGGGGACTGACAGGTTGAAGGCCACGAGACCACGGAAGGTGACAGCGCGCAGAACCATCTTCAGCGAAGATAGGAAAGAGGCCCAGAAGGTGCGTACCAAGAAGAGCGCGTCCACAGCCACACCACTCAGAAGAGGTATAACGTCCCCTTGCTCTTTGCACGGCGCTCAACGATTCTGAGGGTGACGTATCCAGCGAACATAAAAAGGGCAGCCACGATGTAGAGCGGCAGAAGATCCAACAGAATGTTGCCTATGCCCGCCCCTTGGAGGATCGCTTTTCGCAGCACCAATATTCCGTAGGTTACTGGTATCAGATAGGAGACGTATTGAAACATCTGGGGAAGCGCATCCACTGGAAAGGCCACCCCGGAAAAGAAGCGGATTGGGGCCTGCAACCCGGAGGCCAGATTGTCAGCAGCTCGGGTATAAACGAAGAAGCCGGCGAAAAACACTCCAACCGCTATCAGAGCGATCATCGTGGACACTATGGATAGCACAACAGCAAGTACACTTGTTATGTCGGCTTGAAGACCAAATATCGCCCCGCCTAGAAAGAATATGCATACGATCCACCAGGAGGCCTCTACCAGAGAAGACACTCCAGAGGCTAAGAGTATCGTCATCTTGGTGGTGGGAGTGATAAAAAGGACTTCGATGGTTCCCATCCATCGCTCACGCTGTATGGACGTACCAGTTCCCCAAAGTAGTCGATTGTAGAGTAGGTAGACGATCGTTCCGACCACGATCGTGCCTGCAAAGGGGTATCCATACTGGGTGAAAGCGTCAGAGACGGCTTCCGGTGTGCCCAAGGCACTGTAAGTGTATATGTTCAAGGCCAGCAGCGGAATAGGCCAGATCACCGTTGCCACGATCCACGCCTTGTAGGCAGTGAAAAGCTTCATGTTACGTATAAACACGGCCTTGAAAGTGCGCCATTCGCTTGCGAGATTCAATCTCGCAGCTTCCTCCCAGTCATAGATATAAACACGTCTTCAAGCGTTGGCTTCGTTTGTTCGAGAGCGATGATCCGGGCGCCGTGCCGCATGAGAAACTCAGTGGCGGATGGAATGACTTCCTCAGCCTCTTCTGCGTGGATCTTTATTGTGGCCTCACCAACGACGGGATCAGAGAAGGCTACAACCGCTTTTTCGACACCGCTCATCGTCCCTAGCTCTCGACCGTCTTCTTGCTGGAAGTTCGACACCTTTATCTCAACGATCCCTGTCTGCTGTAGGCTCTTCTTGAGATTGTCGGGGGTGTCCAGGGCAATTATCTTTCCGTGATCTATGATCGCCACGCGGTCACAAAGCTGGTCTGCTTCTTCCATATAGTGCGTCGTATGTAGAATCGTCTTCCGCTGCTCTCTCTGCAGCTTTTCTTTGATGAAATCACGAATTACTCTGGCAGCACCAGGGTCCAGTCCCAGCGTCGGTTCATCAAGGAGTAGAATCGGAGGGTTGTTGACAAGGCCTCTGATGACGTGTAGCCGTTGCTTCATTCCTCTCGAGTACTTCTCAACGGGGTCGTCAGCTCGCTTCTCCAACTCCACAAGCTTTAGCAGCTCGTCGATTCGTTCTTTGGCTTCTTGATCCGGAATGTTGTACAGCTGGGAGAAGAACCATAAATTTTCTCGTCCCGTTAGCCTCCAGTATAATCCTCTTTCTCCTCCTGTTACAACGCCGATGCACTTCCGTACTTCCTGGGCCTGTTTGACCACATCGTAGCCGTTGACAGTGGCCGTTCCGTCATCAGGAAGGAGAAGAGTACATAAGAGCTTAATTGTTGTTGTCTTGCCAGCGCCATTTGGTCCCAACAGACCAAAGAGTTCGCCTTCCTCTATGCCGATCTCGATGTGGTCAACTGCAACTGTCTCTTCTTTCTTAGGCCTGACCCTGGCAAGCAGCCTTTTAATGCTGCTTCCTTCGGCCTTGGCCTTTTTCTCGAATACCTTGGTCAGGTTCTGGGTCTCTATGGCATAGGCTGGCAAGTTGCGTCATTCCGGCGAGTTTCCCTACTAGAACGCAGAAGGTGCCTTCTTATTCTTTTCCCCGCGTCGCCTTCGTACCACACTTGATTTACAGTCATCTCTTGAACGCTACCCAGAAACACGATTCGCCTCCTGGTTTCATCCACCAACAGCTCAAACGCTCCCGGATCCTTTATCGCCTTGACCAGTCTCACAACGTTTTGCAAAGCAAATGGTATCTTAAATGGCTATAAAAGTCTTTCCATATTAAAACATTTATTTTAATAGTTAAAAAACGATTGTGCTAGGACCTCGGTGTTCGCGCTCCATTGCGGTCACGAGAGTTTCGAACTTTCTTAAAGACGTCTTCACACGAATTGGAGTTAAATCATAGCGTTAAGGATCAGAGATTCATAAAGAGTAAATTCAATCACGCAGATGCAAATCTGGGGAAAAATGATTCCACGACGCTCCTCGGCACCAGTGATCACCGCGCTAATGCTGGCTACCTTCCTAGTGCCAGCTGGCTGGTTGGTCACCAGTTACGCGCAATCTTACTGGCTTCTAGATCCCTCACATAGCGCCACCCGTCATCGCTTAACAGTCTCGGTGACCGATTCTCTATATGAGTACTACGCAAGCAGAAACCACAACATACCCCTAGACCAAATCCCACAACTTGTGACCCCCGACGCTCTAGAGCCTATTGCAGATAATCTCTGGAGCATTTTCAGCAACGAAGAAGACTTCGCCAATGGCGTATTGATGATTCCCCACCAGATTCCCTACGTAGAGACCGACCCGAAATTCCCTGTAGAGACAATCGTCGAGAACCAAGGCGATTGTGACACCTTTTCGTATATGGCCGCGTCAATTATGATCGCGGGAGGACTCGATGTTGTTCTGCTCTACTACGAAAGTGAGAGTCACATGAACGTAGGGGTTCACCTTGCAGAGATGCCAGACGATGCACGATCGACAGTCCATTATTACAGTTACAGAGGCAAGCCGTATTACGTGGCGGAATGCACCGGAGGAGACTGGGAGAACGGATGGAGAGTGGGCGAGTGCCCGGAGGGATTCGAAGAGGCATCCGCCCGGATCATCCCGCTTGAGAATTGTGAACAACAGTCTCCTGGACAAGTTGCAGCCAGTTACACTTCACCCGTCTCTTCTTCACTCTCCTTGACGCTCTCCTCAACATATACATTAGGGAGCGGTGCAGTCACAATCAGCGGGGCAATCTCCCCGGCCCAGGCTTACAAGAACGTCACGATCTACATGAGATTCTACGCGTCTTCATGGGACGGTCTAGCGACTGTCTCGACTGATGCTAATGGAGAGTATTCTTATGCATGGAACCCGACGTCGGGAGGAATATATCAGGTCAGAGCGAGCTGGTCTGGAGACGGAGAATATGTGGGGGCTGATAGCAACATCTCCACGCTCACAGTCATCTCCAATGACTGGATACTCATAGGAACTGTGGCAATCGTGCTCATCGCAATAGCGATAATCGTGGCGCTGCTTGCCAGACAAGCAAACCCTGCAGAAACTCCGCCTAACCTCGACGACTACGATTTTTGAGAATGCCGCTCTTCCTCGAGTTGACCAATAGTTAGCCGATTCTATTTTCTTGCTCCTTAGCATCGCGGAAGGGGAGAATCTCTGTCAGGCGCTTCCAGAGCCCTAGTTGTGTCAATACGCGCCTCTTCAGTTAGTCCCATCTTTTGGTTCCCTACGCACGCCGTTCTTCCGGGCTGTTCCAGTCGCTCGAGAAGGTTCCGTAGACTCGTTTTCGTCTCTCTCAATGCCAGCCGTTTTCTCGATCAGTTTCAGAAAGATTGATCCAGCTTCCCTCTCGCTAACAGTTTTCGTGAAAACGGAGACGAGCACGAGCTTCTTCGTTCTTTGGGAGAGCCGTTCAGCAAGGATTCTCGCAATCATGGTGTTTCGATCTCCAAGTAGAATTGAGGAAAGCGGAGGCCCGATCAATTTTCGCGCTTGCGGTAAAGCCACGGCTAAGGTGCCCAACTGGTCCTCACCCTCACTCAGAAGCAGCAGATTCGCATTTTTTGTCTCCACGAAAAGGCTGAGGAAAGGCGTTTCATCCCTCATTATCTTTTCTTGCACGACCTTTGCCCGCGCCATCGACATTCCAACCATGTTTATTTATAGCGTTCTCAATCACTATTTAGGATTTTCAAGTGGCATTCCGGAGGAAATCGACACGTGGCAAGCGCTAGAGCAACAAAAGCTCTCCATCTTCTCAAGAAGAACTTCGCTCTTCCAGCATGGACTGGGCGCCCTCGGGAACCTTTTCAAACGCTGATTAGGACTGTGCTTTCTCAAGCCACGGCCAGCAGAAACGCGTCAAGAGCCTTTGAGAACCTCTCAAGAACGTTGCCAATAAGCCCCGACGCCTTAGCAAAGGCGAATGAGAATGAGATCGAGAAGGCAATCAAGGTGGCAGGATTGTACAGAAACAAATCCAAGGTCATCAAAGCGCTATCCTGTGCAATATTGGAGACACACAAAGGCTCGTTGGAGTTCATTCATTCTCTGCCTCTGGAAGAGACTCGAAGAATGCTTACGAGTCTGCCCGGAGTCGGACCGAAGACTGCTGATGTGGTATTGCTCTTCAGCGCCCGAAGGCCCACGATCCCGGTCGACACGCACGTGCGTCGCGTTTCCAAACGGTTAGGACTTGCCCCGCCAGATGCGGACTATGAGAATGTCCGAAAAGCCCTTCAATCCGCATATCCTTCAACGGACTACCTTCCGGTTCACCTCTTATTCATCGCTCTGGGGCGGAAGTACTGCAAAGCAAGGAGACCAAGATGTGAACCTTGTCCAGTCAACACGCTATGCCCCTCCAGCACCCTCGGAGATTGAGAGAAGCATGCAAAAACTGCCTCAAAAAGTTGCAGAATACTTTCCTTACTCAACCGTTCGGCCGTCGCAGGATGAGTTCATCAAAACCATCTACAACGCCGTGCAAAGGGGCAGTAATGTTCTCTTAGAAGGCAGCAACGGCCTAGGTAAAACAATTGGTGCCCTCGCAGCATGCCTACCCGTGGCGAAGGAAAAGAACTTGCAGATACTCTACGCAGCCAAAACGCATCGCCAGCACGATCGCGTAATCGAAGAACTGCGAGGCATCACAAAGAGGCGGTCGGTTTCGGGCATCTCAATCCGAGGCCGAGCTGTGATGTGTTTCCACCCGCTCATTATCAGACATACTGCTGACGCAGGGTCAGCCATGGAGATCTGCGAATTACTCAAGGCTAGAGGACGATGCTCATACTATGAGAGAATGAAGGGCGACGCAGACAGATTCGCTGAGCTCCAGGCTCATGTTTCATCAAATGCCTACACATCTTCTGAAGTTCGAGAGGTCTGCCGAGTTGAAGGCTTCTGCCCCTATGAATTCACTAAACGCGTAGTTGGCCAAGCTGACGTCACAGCACTGAGCTACCTATACGTCTTTGATCCAAATATCAGGAGCGCATTCCTCCAACGTCTTGAAAAGCCATGGACCCAGACCATCCTCATCATCGATGAAGCCCATAACCTCCCAAGTACTGCAATCGACATAGCAAGCGATACCCTCTCTTTGTTCGTGGTGAGACAGGCGGCACAGGAGGCAAAGAAACACAACCTTCCGGATCTCGCCGTTTTCGCGAACCAGCTCAGATCGATCATCGAGAAGATGGCTGCTCAAACGCAAGAGGAATCCCACGTTCCTCCACAACTCTTGCTTCAGTTCATTAAACGTAACGCAGAGATCGATGTGCCTGAGCCCTTCTTCGAATATCTTCACAACACAGGACACGCCATCAAACGCAACCTGCTAGAACATGGAGAGTACCCCCGCTCTTACATCCACAGATTAGGAGAATTTTTGTCGAAGTGGCTTGAGACCGCAGACGATATTTCTTTCACCCATGTCCTTAGCAGATATATCACAAGAGCAGGTGCGCCTTCGGCTCGACTCGAGATACTGGCCCTCGACCCGTCACGAGTGACCGGACCCATCTTCTCATCCGTATACTGCAGTGTGGGCATGTCAGGAACGTTAGAACCGTTGGAATCCTATGTCAAAATCACCCGCCTTCCCGAAACCACTATCCAAAAGGTGGTGGAATCCCCCTTTCCAAGAGAACACATTCTGTCGCTAGCCTGCTGCGGCGTCACCACTGCCATGAAACATAGAACCAGAAGCATGTACAAGAAACTCGCCGACCGCATCACCGAGGTGGTCTATTACACACCAGCCAACGTAGGCATCTTCACAGTATCATACAGAGTCTTAGAGAGCTTGTTAGAAGCGGGACTAGAAGAAACCATAGACAAACCCCTCTTCTGCGAGCGGAGAGACATGGCATCAAGGGACAATGACCAGCTAGTAAACCGATTCAAGTCCTATGCCAAACGGGGAGGCGCGGTCCTACTCGGAGTACAAGGTGGGCGCTCCTCCGAAGGCGCGGACTATCCAAGCGACACAATGAATTCCGTCGTTGTGGTCGGAGTTCCCTACGCCAAGCCCACACCAAGAACAAGTGCCCAAGTGAGGTATTATGAAACCTGCTTTCCCAAGCACGGTCGCGAGTACGGCTACGTTCTCCCCGCCTTGAAGAAGGCTTCGCAGGCCGCTGGGAGACCTATACGCACCTTGGAAGACCATGGGGCCATCGTTTTTCTCGACTATCGCTTCACAACTCAATATTGCCAAAGATACCTTCCATTATGGATTCGCCGTGGCTTGAAAACGCTGCCAGACATCGATGGCGCCATTGCTGAAGAGCTTATGCAATTCTTCGGTGGTCAAGAAGAAAACTGATTGCCTGGCGGAGTTCTACCCGCTGTAACCTGTAAAAATCGTGCTCAAGCCTGTCTCTCGACCATTTTTGTCGAGTTTCATTTGTCCGAAACGAAGGCTCGTCACGTCCTCGGTCACCGGAGTATAGACTTTCAGCACCCGTCTTTTGTAGTCAATTCCACAGAGGACGCCTATCCCGAGGAATTCGTCCTGTTCGTTGCTAAGAGCAACTAGTAACCCGTCTTCGTCCCCCTCTATGATCACCTGCAGTCGCTTTCCTAGTTTTTCCGCAGCCTTCTTGATTCTTTCCTCATCAACCCATTGGCTCTTCCTTAAAACAACGAGGATTCTTGTCTGCGTTTCTTCACTGTAAATGGGAGCGTATCTCCCGACCGCGTCTCTGACAAGTCTCATCCGTTCTGGCGTCAAGACTCGGCCAACCCCGAAGAATCCATCCTCGACCTTGATCCAGTCTAGAGGAAACGACTCGACCTTGGCGTTTTTCAGATATTTTGTATAAGCTAGTTCTCGCAGGACTTTGCGTTTCTCCCTGCTCCTCTTATGTACTGCGGGTGAAGCGCTCACTGTCAAGGTTTTCGTCTTGCCTAAGGCGTCCAAAATGGGCGCTAGCTCTTCTCCATGTCGAGCGCCTACGACTATGTCAGGCCTAGCATGATCAACCAGACTTGCTTTGTACTCTGTAGCCGCTTCACCTTCAATCCACCCATCGGTGTTTATGATCAAGAAATCAATATTCATGTCGGAAGCTTGCGTTCGTAGAGTGGTCAGCCCCTCCAGCACGCGTTTTGCAGCCCCCGTAGGACTGGTAACCCCCACGAAATACGCCTTCTCCGCCTCCAGCTCAAAGAGATCCTTCACGTACGACTTGATAAGGCTGAACCCAATAGTCGTGGGGGGTCCGATATCCGACTGCCCCAGATCAGCATCAATAATTGCGGTTCTCCGCTTCGTTCGCAATGCTTCGTTTGCAAGAAACGTACAGAAGCTCGTTTTGCCGGAGTCTACATCGCCAATCACCATAACCGTTACCGGTTTTCCTAGGGAAAAGATATCGTTCAGAGCGGCCTTCCAGGAGGGAGGAATTGTGCTCCCCTCGATCTCTTCAGAAGAGGCTCCGTTGCCCAACGTGAGATCAAAAGAAGCTCTTTTGTCGACTTCAAAAGGTGCTCGTTTACCTTCTCGTATTATGAGTCTTTCTCCTTTCTTGGCGGTTGCACCTAGGATGTTGACTTTCCCAGAGAGGATTTCTACTGATGCGGGACCATCGACGAGAATGGTCTTTCCCGTCTCAACCGTTCGTTTCACTCTGTCTTCGTCCTCCTCGGCAAGTTTTTGCCGTTTCTTCCAGCGATCTTGATGGCAGACATTGCATCTTTTAGTTCCCTTCGATGGGAAGTTTCCCTGGCAAAATTGCTTGTCCCAGCTTCACGCACTATTTGTATAACTACCTCGTCAGGTAAGGTTTCGTCCAAGAACTGCAGTAGTTTCTGGGTATAAGGAGGAACACCATCCCCAACCTTCACAACATAGTGCGCAGCCGGAACTTCATGGATCGCACTCGACACCGCCTTGACGGTTTCTCTCAAGCCTGAGCAGTTGATGGTTCGTACAAGGTGGCCATCACCGAGTATCGCAAGTCCAGATCGTTTACCAGGGTCGATTCCGACAGTCACGGCTTCGAAGTTTCGCTTTCCCTGAGCGATTCGAATTGCTTCACCGATTACGCTTGCAGGATCGTCTTCCTCGTTGAAGATTAAGACATTAGAGTGAGTCACTGAAGGCCGCTCTTTCTCGGTGGTTACCACGACCTGAACGTCCAGAGGGACAGGGTCCCACGGTCTCAAACTCAGGAAAGGCAAACCCTTTGCTTTGATTGCCTCTACCAACCTGTAATAGGCTTTTCCCGAGACTGTGGCCAGGGCAATTTTTGCTTCCATATGACTACACTTGTGCTAGTCGTCACTTAGGTCGCAGTTCACGAGATACCCTCAATCAGATAGGCGCGACTCACCAAGTTTCCTCATGTTTGGCGTCCGAATCGAGGTCCTTTCTAGTCTCTTAAATATGTTATGAATCAAAGCCCTATGACTACCTCAAAGCGCGACACCGATAAAAATCAAAGTTTCTTTCGATGCGAGCGGTAACCCTTTATAATTTCCACCTCTACTTCGCTTTGTGCGGAGAGGCTTGTACGAGACGCTTACGACTGGTTGCAGTTCGCTTGACACGCTGTTGGAAGGGGGGCTCCCATTGAATGGGGTGACCTTGGTCTACGGAGCGGCAGAAACCGGGAAAACCTCCTTGGCGATCCAATGCGCCATCTACTGCGCAAAAAGAGGGCAAAAAACCTTGTTCGTTGACTCAGATGGAACTTTCTCGACTCAACGATTGTCACAAATAGCTCACCAGGACCTTGAGAAGATCTCGTCAAAGATCATTCTGATGCAACCAACCACATTCGGAGAACAGGGGCGCGTAGTAGGACACCTTGATAGATACGTGTCAAAGAAATTCGGCCTCGTAGTTGTTGATACCGTTACGTCCCTGTACAGAGTCGAACTCGGAGGTCCTGATGCAACTTTCACCCTCAATCGAGAGTTGAATGGACAAGTTGCTTCCCTGGCTGAAGTTGCCAAGACCCGAAGGGTGGCCGTCTTTATCACCAGTCAGGTTCGAAGTGTCTTCCTAGGCCAGTTCAGAAGTATAGAACCCGTTGCCACACGCACCCTCAAGTTTTGGGCAAGCGTAGTGCTGAACTTGGAACCCGCCGGTCAAAAGGGAGTCTTGAAAGCTATTCGTGAAAAGCATCCCAGACGCAAACGTCCCGCAAGCTGTTATGTTTCCTTAGAAAAGACGGGGATCCGTGACTATGGCTAGCTTACGTTTCAATCAAAGAAGGGAATAAGAGACTATGTCAATATCGATCATCACCGTGATTGAAACCTTCATTCACGCCATGTACTTCATATTCCCAGCATATTGCGCCAACGCAGCACCGGTAATTTTCGGCGGAGGCCTCCCATTGGATGCAGGTCAGCTTTTTCCTGATGGCAAACCCATATTTGGCGCACACAAGACAGTTCGAGGTCTCCTTGCCGGTCTCATCGTTGGGACCTTGGTAGGCTTCGCCCAACAATTCATACCATTTGGTCAACAATCGGCCTCGCTTGGATTCACGCTCTCGCTCGGAGCNNATGAAGAGGCGGCTAGGACTAACCCCCGGGTCGCCGGTGCCTTTGGCGGATCAACTGGATTTTGTGTTCGGCGCATTCCTATTCTCCGTCGCAATAGGGCAATCGCCGCCAATATCCTGGATCTTGATAATTCTGGTTGTGACGCCGCCTATTCACCTCTTAACGAATTTCGTTGCATATCTTCTTGGGGCCAAGAATAAGACGCGGTGAGTACGTATCCGCTATTCTATGTGCCCGTTTGAACTATCTCGTCCCTATGAGCCCCACCCAGACTGACTATTACGTCTCTGACGTTTCTGAGGTCTTCAAGGTGCACGAATTCGTTGACTCCATGATAGTTGGTGTCGGCTCTAATCGGTCCGTAGCAGACAACCGGGATCCCGTTTTTGGCAAAGAAGCTTCCGTCGTTTCCTCCCAACTCCCCAGCGAACCGTGGACGCGCACCCAGAGTCTTTGCCATGCTTTGAGCTACCGTTTGCACAAATATGTGATCGCCCGGCGTGTAGTACCCTGAAAGTTTGTGGATAGTCTCTAAAGATGCTCGGCACCCGGTCTTCTTGGCTGCCTGCTCGAAGAAATTCACGAGTTCCTCCTCAGCGGCTTCTACTGGCTCCTCGGGTAAGAGTCGCCGATCGAAGCGAATTTCACATGCACCTGGGATTATGTTCTCTTTCTCCCACGCCTTTATCATGGTAACTGTGAATCGTCCCCAAATGAACTTCCTGGGTGCCTCGGATGGCGCCTTCAACGATGATTCTTTCTCCTCAACCTTGCTTCTGTACTTGTCAAACTCGGAAAGCAGTCTCACTGTTTCTTCGATGGCGTTCTTCGCTTTGAAGGGGTGTCCTGCATGTCCCTGTATCCCTTCCACGTTGATCTTGCCCCAGATTACGCCGCTTGCGCCCAAGAAGAGCCCCTCGGATCCCGCGTCAACGACTAGTCCCGCATCGCCCTTGAGTTTGTAGTCACTGAGTACATAATCTACCCCGTACTCTCCACCAATCTCTTCGTCAACGCCCGCAATCAGCTTCAGATTGACGTCCAAATCGTGCCTTTTCCCCAAACGGCGCATCGCCCCCATAGCCGCTGCGATACCTGACTTGTTGTCTGCAGCCCCCCGGCCATACGCTTTCCCATCTTTAGTCGTCAACTTGAATGGCGGATAATCCCAGTCTGCCCCGGGCGGCACGATGTCGAAATGGGATTCAAGAAGAAGGGTAACGTCGGACCCTGCATCCAGTGTCACGATGACGTTTGGACGTGACAGCCCGTCTTTAGCCGCCTTCTCGCCATCAATTATTTCCACATCCAAAGAGTTGCGTCTTGCTTCTTCTACAATCACTGAAGCACATTCGTTGTATCCGCTTTTCGTCACAGAGTTTGTATCGATCTCAACCATCCTTGATAGAAGATCAAGCTCATACGACAAGGAACTCAAACTGCTTCACCACGACTAGTCCACACACGTAGCTACATGAAAACCTAATATCCTCTCATTATTTAACTCTCAACGCTGGTTCAGACGACGCTGGATTGAGAACATGAACAGTCAAACGAACCCGGTGAGAATGCTGGAGCAACTCATAACGTTTCCCACCTATCAGATTGCCCGTGACGAAGTCGCCGACGGAATGAAGAATTGCTCCGCCTTTCTATCAGATCATCTGAAGCAGCTAGGCTTCACCGTTGCCGTCGACGAGCTCTGCAACATCACGGCCGAAAGGGAATTTGATGGAAAGAAGACCTTCCTGATAAATACACACTTTGACACGGTCTCCCCGGCGAAGGGATGGGAAGAAGCCCTCAAGCCCACGCTAAAGAATGGCAGGATGTATGGTCTTGGCTCTTCAGATGCCAAAGGGGGAATAGCTGCCACACTCTCTGCGCTTTCACGGCTCGAAGATTCGAGATTCGCGAAGTTGATTGTTCAATTTGCAAACTACGAAGACAACACAATTGTGTATCGCGGAGTCCGCCGCTTAGGAATGCCCCACTTTCTCGCAAAGAATCCCGGATTCACGGCAGACTATGGCATAAACGTTGAACCCACCGTAGTTGGCGACAAATTGACACTCAGTATTGGATGTACTGGACGGTTGGCTTTCAGAGTGAAGACCATCGGAAAAGAAGCGCACTCTGCTACACCAAAAGAGGGAAAGAACGCCATATACGACATGATGGTGGTAGTAAAGGCTCTGAGAGAGATTCAGCCGGGACGATTCAAAGTGGACGGTTTTCAAGCAGAGATGCCTATAAACGTCGCCACGATTGAGGGGGGAAGGGCAATCAACATCATTCCGGGAGAATGCGAAGTCGTATGTGAAAGAAGACTTTTTCCCGGCGAAGACCCCGAAGAGATAGAAGAAGCCATACGTCTAACGCTAGGGAGGGTTGAGACAGTCCAAGTAGAATGTAGCTTCAGCCGCCCTGCTCAGGCACCATATGCAATCGGTAGGAACGACGAAATCGTCTCGTTAGTTGAAAGAGCGGTCTCAGCTACTCTTGGCTACAGTCCTTCGATTCGAATAGAGTTGGGAAGAACTGACTCGACCTATCTATATCATAACGCGCGAATAAAGACGGCCATAGTCGGACCAGGACATACAGGTCACATCAAAGGCGAGTTCATCTACGTAGATAGGCTGCTTGAATTCACGAAGGTTCTTGAGAATCTGCTTACCAGTAAACCATCTGGAACACCTTGAAACTGATCCTTCGTTTGGCGCCCCCCAAGAGGTCGAGAAGTCCAAACCAGTGGCTGCAGTAGAAGGCGCCTAGGCAGTCAGCCAATCGCGGCGCTTCTCTAAGCTAGCCAAACTTTGTGAGTAGAGAACGCTCAATAAAGATGTACGCGACGACTACCAAGACGCAACCTACTAGGAGGAAGATGAAGGCTTGGCGAGGTCGGTAGGCATATTTGGTGCTCTGATACGCTAGGAGAAAACCTGCAACGCCAATCGCGTAGAAGATCATGGTGGAAATGCTCTCAATCAGAAGCTGTTCGTTAAGGGCATAGGGATAGAAGGATATGAAAGTTCCACCTGCTTGGAAAACTGCTACAAGAGGCCTCTCCAAAAAGTCGTAGACTCCACCCCCAAGCAGGAAGACGGAAGCCGCGATCAATATGAGGGCAATGACGATTAGTGAAGGTTTTGCGGTCACTATTCTCCAGTAGGTCTTTCGCATGAAATATG
>JABAOH010037845.1_pt1 | contig 18293 bp, 16 predicted proteins | sample 7062181 | NCBI WGS metagenome assembly JABAOH01 (sample SAMN14538630, study PRJNA623070) | marine sediment metagenome | biome: marine biome [ENVO:00000428]; feature: marine pelagic biome [ENVO:01000023]; material: deep marine sediment [ENVO:00002113]; isolation source: pool of 5 deep marine... | reverse complement strand
AACTCACAGGAAATATTGATAGAGAAAACCTTGTCCTTTCCATGCCTGAGCATGATAGGAATAGATATGATAAAGCCTTTGAAGTCCTCTTAGAGGACGAGCTTCTCACGCCAGTAGAAAGGGAGGGAGAGGGCTATTTCTCTGTGAATCCAGAAAAAATAGATGAAATAAGAGAAACAATTCATCAATTCGTAAGAGGAACCAAAGAGGAGATCAAAGTAAAGCAGGTCCCCAGGAATCCTTTCTTTCATCGAGGCCCAATAAAAGATATGGAGCACTTCATAGGTCGTGAAGACATAATTTCACATATTTTTGACAGGTTAAGACATACTGAAGATTGTTCTATAATCGGTCCTCGGGCCATTGGGAAAACCTCTCTTTTACTGTACATAACACATGAGGAAGTTTTAAGAAAGAATCATTTGGATCCAAAAAGATACATTTTCGTTTATCTCGATCTTCAGAGGTTCGGTGAGAATGCACAGGTCAAAGATTTCTACTACGAGATGTTCTCCCTTGCGGTTTCGCAGATTATTTCAAGTGATCTTATAATAGAGGAAGAGATAAACAAAATCAACAAAGAAAGCGGTAACGTGATAAAAAAAATCAATAGATCTCTGTTCGAGTTGGGGGATTTAGAATCTCTTATCGCTGCACTTTCCGAGAGGGATTATAGGCTGGTTTACATGTTGGATGAATTCGAATCTGTGGCAAATAATCCCACTTTTGATTTCAGTTTTTACGGACAACTAAGGGCCATCTCCGGGAATCCAGCCTACAAAGTTGCCTTCATATCCGCTTCCAAAAATAGTATTTACGAGCTCACCTTTGAGGAGGAAATAAAGACCTCACCTTTCTTCAGATATTTCGAAGATTTCAAGCTTGGCCCAATGAGCATTGAAGAAGTTAGAGGATTTTTTCGCCTGGCAGCAAAAAATGGTTTCATATTCTCAAGCCGAATGAGGACCTTGATCGAGGAGTGGAGCGGAGGTCATCCCTTTTTGGTTCAACTCGCCTGCGATTATTTCTTTGATTTGGCTATGAACCAAAAGAAATTGAAACCTGGTGAAGAAGAAAAACATCTTGAAACATTCTTAAAGCGGCACTACAAACACTTCGCTTACTTCTGGAAGCAGGTGGACAGGAGGCAACAGATGTGTTTATGGAAATTGGCTTCAAGCAAAGCCTTAGATCCAGAATGTAAACAGGTTATTGGGGACTTAGAAGAAAGCTATTTCGTGGTGAAAAAGAGGAATAATTACGGGATGTTCTCCAAAGCGTTTGAAAAGTTCGTGAAAGATAAACCATCCCCAAAATCTAAAACATCGGGATGATGATCCAGCTCGTCGTTAAATAGGTGAGAGGTGGAAAAATTATAATATCTTGCCGCACATACTTATATATCGGTTTGAAAGAGATATTATCCAAAGGCATATGGAGGTGCCATCATCGCTGAGGAGAAAGAAGAGGAGAATGGAGAAGATTCTCTGGGACCAGTAGATGATTTGATTTTAGAGCATTGGTCATCCATAGTAGAAATCGATAGGGAAAATAATGGACATATTCTCCAAACGTTGAAGGCTAGAGTCAAGGTTGGACGCCTTCGTGAGAAACTCATATCCATATGGTCGACCACACCCACTGAGCTTGATGATATGGGTCTTGTAATAAAGGATTTGAATACTGGTGATGAGCTGATACCTGAGGTTCTTATCGATGATCCTAAATATAAATGGATCAAGATTCCTTTTAAATACCCAATAGAGAAGGATGAAGAATTTGGAATAGAGGCAAGGTATTTACAGCCAAAAACCTATAAAGCTGTAGGCGAGGATTATTATAGTTATATTAGTAGGCACGATAGCGGGGATATTCTTATAAAAATCAAATTTCCAAAGGATGTTAGAATCATAAATATTGACGGATCCAATATTAGAACCAGCGGTGGCATTATTCTTGATCTAAAGGGAGATAATAGACCAATCATAATATCAGAGGAAGGGAAATCATGCATAGTTTGGGCAATAAAGCATGGGAAAATCGGATATACCTATACCGTCCGCTGGAGAACTGAAAAAACGCCAGTTTAGAGTTTAAACTGGTGTATTTATCGAAAAGTGGTTGCAGATTTTAGCCGATTTTTTATCGACTGTGGTGAGATGATCGAGCCTAATTAACGGTGTTTAGCCTCTAACCGCTGCCTGCCCCGCCGCCATCTACGGTATCGCCATCACAACCGCTACCGGCTCCGCCACCATCAAAGGTATCGGCATCACAACCGCTACCAGCTCCGCCACCGTCCACTGAGGTGCTTACATCGGCACCACTACCTGCACCACCACCTGCCTGGGCTGGGGTTGATACCAAAAACAGTACCAATAGCACTATTATAGCCAAAAGTACGGTTTTTTTAAGCCCCTCACATCCTCCACCATTTCTTAGGTATCCTTCACATCCACCGCCAGGCTCGCTCCTATACAGTCGCCCCCTTACATTCATGTTCTCTTACCTCCAACGCCTTTTGTAATCAAAAAGGCGTGAAATATTGCCCCTTATCTAAACTAGATATTTATGTTGTTGACACTATATAAACTTTGGCTATATTTATTTTGATGGAACCTATATTTATCAGAAGGACCCTAAAAAGACTACTGGCTTTGAGACTCCTAGTCATAAAACAGTTTCTTTTTTATATATAAATACATATACAATAGCGATATCATTGAAAAATATTTAAGGATTAAAACATCAATGCGGGGTCCTTAAAAAAGATTTATGGATTTAACATGCTCTAAAAGTGGTAATATGGTCAATCACATTGTAAAAAAGGGATTTGATGAAGCCGAGATTAAAGGAACGGATCATAAGGAAAAATCCCAAAAAGAAATCAAAACCCTAAAGGATATGGTTCATAGCAGCGATCCCTACAAGAGGAAGGATGCAGCCCTTCTTCTTCAGGAGGAAGAACACTTTAATTGGGCATATTTTGACATGTTGAAGCGTTTGATCAAGGATGAGGAAGAGGAAGTTTGGAAGGCGGCATGTCTCGCTTTNNGCTCAGAAGAGAGGTATATACGCATTAGGGGAGTTTGCAAAATTCGATCACAGGGGCATGGAGGTTATAAAACAACTGGCCTCAACAAGTAGAAGGGAGGTAGTTGAAGAGGCTGTTGAGGTCTTGAGGAACGTGGCCTTTCAAAATGAGGACGCTTATAACATCCTAGGAGGGCTTCTTAGGAGCAAAGAGGAACTCATTATACAGCCTGTAATATATTCTATGGGGATTCTGGCTAGGGAGAAGAATAAGGCCTTAAAAGAGCTCAAACCTCTATTAAAGGAAGAAAATAACTTCGTACGTTTGTGGACAGCATCCGCTATTGGAGAGGCTGCTCAGTTTAACGACGAGGCCTTTGACCTCTATAAGAACCTCATAGATGACGAGGATGTTTACCTGCGCCGCGGTTTCTCTAAGGAGCTGATGAGCATCTCAGAAAATAGACCAGATGAAGCATTGAAACTTATCGAGAAAGCGGTTGATGACAGCGATAGATATGTTCGTACCAATGCAGCACAAGCATTAGGCCCCATCACCACAAAAAATGATGAGGCTTATATTAAAGTTCATAGGCTTCTAAATGACCACAAAGGCGATGTTCGAAGAGGAGCTGCTGAAGCTTTATTGAGTGTAGCAGATGAAATGCAAAAGGATCTCCTACCACTGATCGTTGAACTGGCGAAAGATGAGGACTATTATTTAAGAAGTGTTGCAGCCTTTGCATCCGTAAAAATGGCCATTGCATCACCAAAAGATGCTATGCAAGTTCTAAAAACCCTTGTTGAAGATAGGGACGAATATGTTCGAAGAGATGTTGCTTTAGCATTGGGAGAACTACCAACTACGCTTGTTGAAGATGCTTTTTTTCTCTTGAAAAAACTTTTGGAGGACAGAGAGAACATCGTGAGAAGAGAAACAAGGAATCTTTTGAGATTGGTTGCACGAGCGAAAACCGAGGATGTATTGGGTATAATGCCAACCCTGACCGATGATTTTGATGATGGTGTGCGAGAAAATGCTGTTGAGGTGTTGGGCGAATTGGCTCAAAACAACCCACAACTTGCATTTGAGAACCTTAGAAAACTGGCAAAGGATGAATCCCCAATAGTGAGGGAAAAGATGGCTAAAAGCCTTGAGAAGGTCTTTGATTTGGAACCGGATTCGTTTTTTACCCGCATTAGACTCCTTCAAAAGGACGGTATCAGCCCCGAGGTTCTTGAATTGATGGGCAAGTTGGCAAGGAACGAAGAGATCGGTAGAGTAAGCCTGCTTTACGCAACACTCATGAAGAAATTGGACGAATCCAATGTGGAAAGTAGACTGAAATCCGCGTTAGAGGTTCTTGAGGGTGTAAAAAACCTAAAACACAGCGAAGAAATCAAAAATGTTTTTAAAACATTCCTTCTTGGGATAAGGACCACGAACATTAATGACATCGCTCTGTTAAAATTCGATTCTAAGCCGATAATTACCGGCCAGGGCTCCCTATTCGAAACAGATTCGAAAGTATTTAGCGTTTTGGAAGACCTGTCTGAGATGGCTTTGAGGTACAAACAAATCGAGGGCCTCAGTGATAAGCATATCTACTTGGGAAAAATGTTGAGCTCAGTTGATTCAGCCGTCGAAAGTATCGAGGAGGAAAGCCTTCCCGATGCAAAAATTCATAAATTCATGCTCCACAACTGGCGGAGTGTTCTATCCAATACCATGGATGGTTTGAAAGGAAAAGCTGATCTGAAGATCGTGCTCAGAACAAAGAAGGTGTTACCCCTCGATACTTTAACTCTTCTCCTTGGCCTTGAAAATACTGGTGAGAGTTTGGCAGAGAATCTGGATATCGAGGTTATGTCCTCTCCTTCCTACGATATTATGGACAAAACCAAGAGAATCAGGATGTTACCACATGAAAGAAAAGATTCTGTGGAATTTCGAATCAAGCCAAAGCAAAATAAGGACTTCAGGGTGGAATTCAACATATCCTACGATGATTTTGAGATGAGGGGAAAATCCTTATATTTTGCGGATATGGTGAGTTTTATAGAAATACCTAGAGAATTCATGTACATACCCAATCCATATATTACGGGAGGCCCCATAAAACCCGGTTCGAGGGAGATGTTTTTTGGTAGGGATGATGTTTTTGAGTTTATAAGGAACAATATAAGCAGTACATCCCAGAAAAACGTGCTAATACTACAAGGAGAGAGGAGAACTGGTAAGACCTCTATACTATATCAGCTTCAGGACGTACTTGGCTCTGATTATATCTGCGCATTCTTGGACGGCCAGGAGTTTGGAAAGGCGACTTTGGGTTATCTATTTTATAGGATGTCAAAATTCATTTCAAATGCCTGTGAAAAGGAAGGAATTAAGGTGACTTTACCACTCCGAGAGGCTTTTGATGACGATCCTTGGTATGTATTCAAGGATAAGTTTCTCGAGAACCTCAGCGATGTTCTCAGCGATAAATATCTTATGATACTTTTTGATGAGTTCGAAGCTTTGGAGCACGCGGTGACCAACGGAAACATGGATCCTGTGGTCTTCGACTACATAAGAAACTTGATGCAACATGAGGAAAAATTGGTTTTTATATTTTCTGGTGTGCATAGATTGGAGGAGATGATGCAGGATTATTGGGGAGTTATGTTCAACATAGCTTTGTATTGGAAGATCAGTTTTTTAGAGGAAAGCGAGGCCAGGAAATTGATCACCAAACCTGTTGAAAACTACAATATGTTGTATGATGATCTGGCCATAGAAAAAATCATCAGAGCCACAGCATGTCACCCCTACTTCGTACAGCTCCTATGCCGCTTTTTGGTCAATAGGCATAATGGAGAGAAGAGGAATTACATAACCGTACAGGACGTGAACGAAGAGATCGTGAATGTGGTGGAGAAGGCAAAACCGCATTTCAATTATATCTGGACCCTCTCATCTCCATATGAAAAGATTTTACTGGCCATTCTACCTGAAATTTTAAGAAAAAAGAATATCGCAACTGTGATAGACATACTCCAGGAATGCGAGACGAGCAGGCTTGACATTTCCAGAGCAAAGCTTTCCTCAGCTTTAAAAATCCTAACAGCAAAAGACATCCTAGAAAGGATTACCAACGGTGAGGTTCATTACAGATTCAAGGTGGATTTTATAAGAATGTGGGTGGAAAAGCATCAGCCATTAGGCAAAGTAATAGAAGAATTGGAGGAGGAACTGTAAGACAGGTGAAAAAAATTACTTACTCACATCCACCATTGCCACGCGCTCAAGCACCAAATCCTTGAGTTTTTCTTTACCTACTGTGGAAATCTCGTTCTCGCTTATGCCGAATTCTTTTAGTTTGAACTCCTTGAACTCTAAAACCTCATCATCCCTTTTTAGATTTAGATGGGCTAAAAGGCCTTCTATATCCAATTTACCATCAACTACCATGGCTATCCTTTCGCACCCATCTTTTAATCCGATCTTTGCCAAGGCATTGCTGATCTGTGGTTCTCCTGCAGCGTAGATAAGTATCTCCATGGCCAAAGTGGATGAGATGTTTTTCTTCCTCTCAAACGCTCTTTGTGCGTGCTCAATAGCAGAATGTACATGTTCCTTTCCAAGGATCTTATCTGCATCCAAGAATTGGAGCAAAAACTCTCCATCTGAATAAAATTTTAATACATGATCTCGTGCATCTTCAATGAATTTTTCAGCAGACTCGATCTTACCTCTACATCCTATTATTTGAATATTTTGTGGTATTGAGGACATCATACCAGATCCTTTAATCTTGGGTCAAGGGCACGCTTCACTCCAGAGATTATAAGTGCGGAAATTGTTATTAATACAGCATAAATAGCTACATCACCAAATTCGGCAGCATGTATTACCAATCCCAATGCTGTGCTGCATCCTGGAGGGTGTTCTGTATCTGTTACAACCATAATAAAAATGGATAATCCAACCGAGATGCTTGCTGCTATGATCTGCAGGAACTGAGACGTGATACCTAGGGAGCTTGAGATATCAGGAACGATGAGCAAGGATGCACATACTCCGCCTGTTATCACACCCACTAGATGGCCTCCTATCACATTTCTTGGTTGTGCTGTTACGTTCTTTGGCATGGCGAACACAATGAAAGCGGTTGAACCCAGGGCTGCAACTATTACCGGTGTGTTGATCAGGAATAGGAGAACTATGAATAATGTAATGGTTGCTAGTAGGCTCTGAAGAATGTAGTGTATCAACATCCCTCTTTCTCGTAATTTCAAGTCAACTAAATGCTTTGCCTTTTCTACTTGAGCCTTGAGTATCAGCTCTTCTTTGGATTTTCTATCCCTTTTCTTCATCTAAATCTCCTTCACTTATTTTGCCTTCCTTTTTTTAATTAACTGTCCACCTTTTCCAATATCTTCAATAACCAGTGGCTCAGTTCCTCGTTTTCTCCATGATTCTAGTATAATATCCCGTAACTCCTTACTGTCTTTAGCATTTATCCATTCTTCCTCAAAATCCACCATTTCCGCGATTTGAACCATCCACATGAGGGAATGAAGATAGAAATTCTGCTCATCAGGAGAAGAAACCACTATGAAAGCGGCACGCACCGGTGGAAATTCGTCCGAGAAGCGAGCGCCTCTTTTCGTCCTTACCAATTCGATATCGAATTTGTTTCGTCCCTTGATATGAAAAGAGATCACGGCAAATCCTGGCCTCACTATGATATTGGAATCTCTTTCTCGCCTCATCAGCCGCTTGTATAACTCCCCTTCGTTCATGTTCAATCTTCTTGCAAGAGGCTTTGCCACCTTTTCAGCGAACTCCTCTGGCGGTACGAAATATTTGAGGTCTAAAACCGTACAATTTTTTATGTTCTGTTCAAATCTCGATTCTATGATATTATCCCTTTCAATCAAAACTTCTCTCAATTCCTCGTCTAATAGGTGATCTGTCGATTTGATGCCGATAACCCTTTCCACCACATGGAGGAAAGCATATTCCCGTTTGATCTTACCATATGCATAAATATAATACCAGCCCATCCCACAAGCAAGGAAAATACCAGTTATAATGAGGGGAACACTACCCATCTGAATAATGAGAAATCCGTATCCAATTATTCCAAATATCTGAATATAGGGGTAAAACAATGCCTTATATTTTGGTCGGTAGTGCCTTATGTTACTTTCCCGCATAAAAATAACGGCAAGATTTATAAACACAAACAATAGAAGTATCATAGTTGAAGCTGCCTTGACAAGGTTTTCTAGATTTAACAATAAAATAACAAGAATCATGAAAAAAGTGGTGAAAAGGATAGAGAATGCAGGTGTCCCACGTTTAGATATTTTCCTCAGAGGATTTGGCAATAACTCATCTTTGCTCATAGCCATGGGAGTTCTTGAAGCAGCGAGTAATCCTGCATTAGCTGTAGTAGCAAATGCCAAAAGTGCAGCTATACCCAATATAATGGATCCGTTCCATCCCATAAAAGTACTAGCACCAGTGGAAACTGGCATAAGGGAACTTTGCAGTTGAGCACCGTCCGTTACACCTATAGTTATAAAAAGAACTAAAATATAAAACAAGGATATGATGATCCACGCAAGAAACATCCCAAGTGGAATGTTTCGTCCAGGGTTTTTAACCTCTTCTGCAACACCTACGATTTTTGTTAGCCCTGCATAGGAAATAAAAACAAGGCCTGCAGTTGCGAAAACAGAGCCAGGGCCAAAAGGCATAAACGGAGAGAATCTATGAAACTTAATAAAAAAAGAACCGATAATGATATAAAAAGCAAGTAAACTGAGTAGAATAATAACCATTCCTACCTGAAATTTTCCAACGACTTTAACGCCGATTATGTTAATAAAAGTAAAAAATAGACAACATGCTACAGCAACAAATTTTATTTGCAGATCTGTAATACCCGGGTTGAACAACGTAATAATTATGCCCATTCCCAATAGTGAAAAGGCACTTTTAAACCACAAAGAAAACCAATCAGCAAGCCCTCCAAGAGTACCCATCCTCGGACCCATGCTTCGGTCTATAAAAAAATAATTCCCTCCTGCTTTCGGCATAGCTGTAGCAAGTTCAGCCTTGGATAACACAGTAGGTATGACCAAAACGCTAGCGATCGCATACGCAATGATCACAGAAGGTCCAGTTTTTGTGTAGGCAAGAGCAGGTAATACAAACAAACCGGAGCTGATCATAGCACCTGAAGATATGCAGAAAACTTCAAGTAGGCCCAGTTCTTTTTTCAACTTCATAATCATCATTTCCGTTTTGCCGAGATTTCAGATTCCTTATGATATTTCATAAAGGATATCTTTTTGTTCTATACTTCCCAACCGACTATTATCTCCTCATCCCGAAATATTCCAAGGAATTTTCCAACATCATATCGTTTCCTATTTATATTTGTATTCCTGAGTTTTTTCTTTATATCAACAATGCGTAGCTTGGTAAACATATCAACCCATAGCCTCAAATATCCTAAAACCATTCAACTTCATCGCCATGAAACGATATGATGCTATAGTGGTTGGCGCAGGTCCAGTGGGTGGTTTTGTAGCAGGTGCCATTTCGAAGAGCGGCTTCAATGTGGCACTTCTCGAGGAGCATCACGAGATTGGAAAACCTGTCCAGTGCGCTGGTTTGGTCACTCCCAGGGTTTTCGAGATTCTTGGTTTTAAATGTGGTATTGTAAATGAAGTTAAAGGAGCGAGAGTTCATTCCCCCTCAAATAAAACCTTGACTTTAGAGGCTAAGAAACCCAGAGCATGTGTCATTGACAGGGTGGTTTTTGATCTAAAAATCACCGAAAAAGCAATAGATAATGGCTGTGAACTAAAACTCGGAGCAAAGGTAACTGGCCTTAAAAAACATGGCAAAGGCATATCCCTTAATGTAAGAGAGAATCATAAAACTAAGGAAATGGCGTGCAGACTTGTTATAGGAAGTGACGGAGTAGGTTCAATTGTTGGTAAGAGCTTGGGAATTCCAAAACCTAAAGAAATAATTGCAGGTTTCGGTGCGGAGTGTATTGGAAAAATTGGTGATAAAAATTTTGTGGACATATTCGTTGGAAATAAAATCGCGCCAGGCTTCTTTGCATGGATAATACCAACTATTGAAGGTGCAAGGATAGGGCTCTGCACTTCTCAAGGAGAGAAAAGCCCTCGCCACTACTTCAAAAAACTCCTTAATAATCCAGAGGTAAAAGGAAACCTTGGAAGTCCAAAAATTGAGCGGTATATTGCAGGTGTGATACCCTTACCTCCTATGAGGAAAATCCATTCAGAAGGAGCAATGCTGGTTGGAGACGCAGCAGCCCAGGTAAAACCTTTGTCTGGTGGTGGAGTATACATGGGTTTGTTATGTGGGAGCCATTGTGCTGCTGTTGCTACAAAAGCACTTGAAAATGATGATGTTTCTGGGAAATCGCTGAAGGAATACCCGGAATTGGTTAAAGAAGATGTTGGAAAGGAACTTAAAAGGGCGACCCAGCTCAGAAAGATCTATGTCGGTTTGAAGGACATGCATTTAGAGGAAGGCTTCGATATTTTAAATGATAAAAAAATTCTGAATTTTATCTCAAAACATGGGGATATTGATTATCCATCTGGATTAACGAAAGCGGTGCTTAAAAAGGCGCCAAGACTGATGAAGTTTGCCGGACCAGTACTTAAATCCCTGATCTAGCCACGGAAACATGTTGTATTCTTCTTGGGCATAGAACAAAACCGCCAATATACCAAGCATCACAATAATAGGTATAATACATACGTAAAGCGGCCATAACGGTATTGGCTCCCAAACTTTAAATGACGAATCAGGTATTATGCCATCGACACCCAATATTTCTATGTTCACCTTTCCTGGATCATCCTCATCTGCCTGAGAGGTTGCATTTTCCCATTCTTCATCTGTGAAATATCCCCTGGATTTCATAATATAGGCGGAGTTGTTGTAATCGAAGTTCAGTTGAAATCTCACAAAGTAGGTTCCTTGAGTTGTATCTTGAGAGCTTTTAATTGTGAAGTTTACATATTCTAGGGTATCATTTCCTATCGCCCCTAAGCTAAAAACGTGTTCAATCCCTTCACGGTTGATCTTGGGAGGATGATCCACCTCATCTATCTCTTTATAATTATAAGAGGTGGCGGAAGCATAGATGCTCACAGTGAGTGTAACATTATTCATGTTCTCCTCGTACCTGTTCTCTATAGTTAAGCTAAAGGTACCACTTTCACCAGGTTTTAGCTCAGGTGTTTTAATATTATCGAATAGAGGGATATTCGAGGGATGGCTTATATAATCATCAGCTTTAACACTAAAAGAGAACAGAAGAATTGACAGAATTAGACCCAAAATTAAAGCTCTAACTTTCATTGCCTCTCGACAGCTCAAGTGCTGAATAGCTATAAATCTTTTTGGGTTCATACCTTAGTTTGCAGGAACTAAGGATAACCTTAAAGAATGAGATGGTTGGCGAAGGTGGCCTTCTGTAATGTGGATAGAAAGTACAGGTTACTAAATAGTATAATCACTCTTATCATATGAAGCATCAAAGCTAAGTTGAGAACTAGAGAATATTACAATGTTTGTACCAACTCAATAAGGTTTAATAGAGCATGATGAACATGGTAACGATCATCGTCGCGATAATAAGCGCAGTAGCCGCAGACAGCATAGAGGCTCTGATCTTCCAGTCTAATTTTTCACTGCTTATACCGATTACATATAATGGTAGCGCAATGATCATCGCACCGACCCAATTGAGTATCTTCCCAAAGCCGAAAAGGTTTCTCTTTAAGTCCCGATATCCTTCCACTGCATCAGCGTAATCTTCAGGATCATCATAATCTTCATAGTCGGGTTCTTTTAGAATCACTGTGGTCTGAACTAATATTGACCCGATGAAAAAGATTAGCACTCCAATGAGTACCAACTTTCCAGCTGTTCTGGATCCTATCATCTGGTCGGGCTTTACAGGTTGAGGGGAAGGTGTGGTAGGCGTTGTTGTCGCTGGTTGCGGAGTTGTCCATACTTGAGGAGTTGTTCCCGCCTGAGGAGTTCCGCCCGCAGGGGGAGGTGGAACATAGCTACCTGTTGCCATAGAATCTTACCTCCAACTAGGATAACTAAATCATGTTATTTATACCTTTTTTAGGAATATCTTTAGGTCCACAACTCTCAGTAGAGCCTTTGCCGCCCCGATCAGAGGGGGCAGGTCTGAGAGGAGCGAGAAAAGCGAGTTTTCACACTTTCGGTCTAGGTAACAGGCCAGCTCTCTCCACGATCTCAGGAACCTTGCTCTCCCATGCTATTGCCATAACATGCACGCCTTTGATGCCCTCTATGGTTTTTAGGTGTTCTATTGTCTCAACAGCTTGAGTTATCCCCTCAGCCTTTTGATCCTCCGCATTAGACATCCGATCGATGATATCCTGAGGAATATTGATTCCTGAAACGAACTTGTTGATAGCTTTTGCAGCCTTTGCAGATTTTAGTGGTGTAACCCCTCCAAGAATGTACACCTGTTCGTGCAATCCTTCTTTCCTTGCCTCAGCCATGAACTTTTCGAACTTCTCCATATCGTATATCACCTGGGTTTGGATGAAGTCGCAACCAGCTTTTATCTTCTTGGCAAGTCTTTTTACCCTGTAATCGAAGGGATCAGCAAATGGATTCACCGCAGCGCCTATGAACATCCTCGGCTCGACTTTGATCTCATCGCCATTTAAAAATTTCTTCTCGTCCCTCATGTTCTTTACCATCTGGATGAGCTGCATGGAATCTATGTCGAATACATTCTTTGCTTGGGGATGGTTTCCAAAGGTCTGGTGATCTCCAGAAAGGCAGAGAATGTTCTTTATACCTAAGGCTGAGGCGCCTAAAATATCGCTTTGCAACGCGATTCTGTTTCTGTCCCGAACCACCATCTGCATTACAGGCTCAAGGCCTTCGTCCATTATTATCCTTGCAGCCGCAATACTTGAAAGACGAACAATGGATGTCTGATTATCGGTTAGGTTCACAGCATCTGCGTTTCCCTTCATGTACTCGGTCTTTTTCCTGATATTATTCCCATCAGCGCTTTTTGGTGGTCCGAGTTCTGATGTAACGGCGAAATTACCAGCTTCAAGCACCTTTTCTAAATTGCTACTAGCCTTCATTTCTCTCCCTCCTTTTTCTGGCCTTCCTTTTTATCCTCTTTCTCACCTTCCAATCTCTCGTCTATCATCAGGTCCTCCCTAACCATCTTTCTCGGGCCACCATGTCGAGCAGGAGTCCAGTCCTTTGGAGGTAATACTTCGTCCATGGCATCTAATCTACCTTGAGCTTTTAATCTGTCATAAATTAATTGCCAACCGCAGTCTATTTCCTTATTGACCTCGCATTTCCCGTCTTGTGAGCCTCCACATGGACCATTCAACATGCTCTTGGAACACCTGACGATAGGGCATATTCCAGCTGTTTTGTCAAGCACGCAGTTTCCGCAGCCCCCGCAAAATTCCACGAAGAAACCCTGCTCCTTTGGCATGCCATAGAATGTGGTGTTGAGCCCTGGAAGTACAATAGTATCAGGATAGAACTCAACAATAGTTTGAGGACCTACACCGCATGCCAAGTGAGAGCACACAATCCGCCTTTTCTATCTTGTCAGCTATTTCCTCTACGAACTCGCGCTCACACTGTCTTTCCATGCTGGCCTCTTGGATTTCCTGGTTTTTTCCCTCCATCTTGTTTTTTATTCTGAGGGCTGAGGCAAGGATACCAACCTCCTTTTCACCACCTGCATGGCATACGGCAACGCAGGTGTTGCACCCTATAACCAGCACGGAGTCAAAATCAGCTATCATCTTGCTTATCTCTTCAATGGATTTCTGCTCTCCTACTATCATTTTCAATCACTCTCCCTAATTGGACTTGGACCCAATTTTTTTATTCTTTTGGTTATCTCCTCGGCCAAATCAGCGAATCTCTGGCCCATGGCCGCAGATAGGTTGTACATCTCCAATCTTTCACCACCAAGACCTATCTCATCCAGAATTTTTTTGATGTAGTTCACCTTTTTCTTTGCCCTGATATTACCGTTGATGAAGTGGCAACTACCTTCCTCACATCCTGCAACAATGACTCCATCTGCGCCGTCCTCGAAAGCTCGAAGAAGGTAAAGCACATCCACTTTTCCAGTGCATGGAATCTTGATTATCTTGATGTTTGAGGGATATTGCAATCTCATGGAGCCTGCAAGGTCTGCTGCAGCGTATGAACAGTAATGGCAGCAAAAGGCAACTATTTCAGGTTCGAAATCCGGGAGTGGGGTCCCTTTGGCCTCTTCTTGAGTTTTATTTTGATCCACACCTTCTGCCATTTACGCACCCTGCTCGAATAATGCCTTTGCCTTCTTAACAATCTGTTCATCTGTATAATGCTTTAATTGTATAGCCTTCACAGGACACTCGGTTGCACATATACCACAGCCTTGACATTCTGCAACATCAATTTCAGCCACACCTTGTTCGTTGATCTCAGGAACATAGTATGGACATGTCCTGACACAGGTTAGACAGGCCACGCATTTTGCCGGTTCCACCTCAGAAACAACACCACCCACCATAAGATAATCTTTAGAAAGGATCGTGCCGGCTCTTGCCACTGCCCCCGAGGCTTGAGATATTGACTCATTCAAGAATTTTGGGGAGTGCGCTAATCCACAAAGGAACATACCCTCTGTTGCGAAATCTACCGGGCGAAGCTTCATATGTGCCTCCAAGAAGAACCCATCCTTTGAGAGATGTGCCTTGAGCAACTGAGACAATTTTTTATTGTCTGGATGTGGAAGTATTGCAGCACTTAATACCAAAATATCAGGTTCAAGTGTTAAGGTCTCTCCCAACACAGGCTCCTTCAAAGTCACACGAAGCTTCCCATCCTCCGTAATTTCTACCTTCGGTTTATTTTCGTCATCATATCTCAAAAATTTCACGCCTTTTTCTGAGGCACGAGCATAGTAAACTTCTTTGAAACCGTAGGTCCTAATGTCCTTGAAAATTATGTAAATCTCAGAATTTGGATTTTTCTCATTTATCTTTAATGCGTTCTTCATAGCATGGGTACAACAAACCCTACTACAATATGGCCTTTCTTCAGTTCTCGAGCCTACGCATTGTATCATAACGATTTTCTTGGCATTAATCTCTTCGTTCGCCAGTTTCTTCTCTAACTCCAGCTGTGTCATTATGCTATCGTGTTGGCCGTATAGGTATTCCTTTGGTTTGTATTCAACTCCACCTGTCGCGACTATAATTGCGCCAACATTGATATTTATCTCTTTACCACCTTGGTTTATGGTGACCTTAAAATCGCCTATGTGACCATCCACATTTTTAACCTCAGCTTGTGTGTAAATCTTTATCTTTTTTTTGTTCCTCACCGCCATGATAATCTGATCCAGGTAATCTTGAGCATCCTCTCCTTTAATTGTAAAATATAAATTCCTCAAGTTTCCGCCTAAATAGGATTCCTTCTCCACGAGAAACGCTTCATATCCTTGTGCCGCAAGTTCGAGCGCAGCTGTCATACCACTTAAACCGCCTCCGATTATTAGGCCTGCTTTCTTAATTTCTATCCTCGATTTATGCAAAGGACTCAGCAACCTAGCGTTGGCAACACCCATCCTAACCAAATCCTTTGCCTTATCAGTCGCGCGTTCAGGTTCATTTGCATGTACCCAGGAGCATTGATCCCTTATGTTCGCCATTTCAAATAAAAAAGGATTGAGTTTGGCCTCCCTTATGGTGTTCTGGAATAGAGGCTCATGGGTCCTGGGCGAACAGGCTGCAACTAAGACTCTATTGAGGTTATGTTCCTTTATCTTTTCTTTTATTATATCTTGCGTGTCATGTGAACAAGTATAAAGGTTTTCATCGGCGAAAACCACATTTGGCAAGGTCTTGGTATATTCTACCACATTAGGCACATTCACTGTTCTTCCGATGTTGATTCCACAGTGACACACGAAAACACCGATTCTAGGTTCTTCCCCTGCAACATCCCTTTCAGACGGTAATTCCTCTTTCTGCTTGATCCTTCCTCCTTCTAAAGAGATAGGGGCAGAGGCTTTTGCTGAAGCTCCGCTTGCGCAAGAAACGCTGTCAGGAATGTCTTTAGGTTCGGAAAAAGCACCTCCTATAAAAATTCCCTTTTTTGAACTCCCCAACGGGTTAAATGTTGAGGTTTTGCAAAAACCATACTCGTTTAGTTCTATTTCTAGAGTTTGAGCCAACTTCTCTGCTCCCTTTGGTTTTGCCATACCATTAGAAAGAACCACCATATCGAAGTTCTCTTCCGTAACTTCCCCATTCTCATCGACCACTTTTACTCTCAGGTTTTTATTTTCCTCTTCTTGAATCTCAGCAACCCTGCATCTTATGAATTTTATGCCCATGCTTTTGGCTCTTTCATAATATGAGTCGAACTCCTTTCCAAAGGCCCTGATATCCATGTGAAATATATGCACTTCCAAGTCTGGAGAATGTTCCTTTGCAATAATGGCCTCCTTAATGGCATACATGCAACATACAGCAGAACAGTATTCCATACCGCGATTCCTGTCCCTTGAGCCAACGCATTGTATGAAGGCCATTCTATTGGGTTCCTTTCTGTCCGAAAGTCTTATTACATTTTCCCCAAAGGGGCCAGATGCTGAAAGTATGCGTTCGAACTCCAAAGCTGTGATGACATTTTCGTAGATGTCGTAACCGTATTCATTTCTTATCTCCGGATCGATAGTATCATTGCCTGGGGCAACGATTATGGATCTAACATCAAGCACGATTTCCTCATCCTTTTGTTCAAAATTTATTGCACCGCGTGTGCAGGCCTTCTCGCATAACCTGCATTTCCCCTTCTCAAAATAGATGCAATGATTTTTGTCAATTGAAAATATCAAAGGCACGGATTGTGGAAAGGGCGTATATATTGCCTTCCTCTTCATCAGACCCAAATCGAACTCGCTTTCCACCTTCTTGGGGCATTTTTCTGCACATGCTCCACAACCAGTGCACTTTTCATCGTCCACATATCTGGCATGTTTTAGAACCTTTACCCTGAAATTTCCATCCTCTCCATTACATTCCAAAACCTCTGAGTTAACCAACAACTCTATATTGGGATGTCTTCCCGCCTCAACCAGTTTTGGCGAGAGAATGCACATGGAGCAGTCATTCGTGGGAAAGGTTTTATCCAACTGTCCCATCCTTCCTCCTATTGAAGGAGTCCTCTCAAGGATGTAAGTTTTTATTCCTGAGTCAGCTAGATCTAATGCAGCCTGTACTCCTGCTATCCCTCCTCCAATCACAAGAACACTGTTATCGTTATCCTTCAACTCATCTCCCCTCTAAGACTTCATTATCTCCTCATGTATGGCCTTCGAAGCCTTCTTCCCTGCTCCCATCGCTGAGATAACTGTGGCTGCACCTGTAACGATATCTCCCCCTGCCCATACCATGTCCTTGGTTGTCTTACCTGTCTCCTCATCTGCAACAAGTGTTCCCCATTTCGTAGTGTCCAATCCTTCAGTGGTGGAGGGAACCAAAGGATTGGGTCTGTTACCTATGGCGACCACAACCACATCAATATCCATTGTAAATTCACTACCTTCTATGGGAATTGGCCTTCTCCTTCCACTATCATCAGGCTCTCCAAGTTTCATCTGAATGCACTCAATTGCAGAAACCCAGCCTCTTTTGTCACCATGGTATTTCACTGGGTTGGTTAAAAATTTGAAGACGATTCCCTCCTCCATTGCGTTCTCAACCTCTTCGCGTCTTGCAGGAAGCTCAGCTTCCGATCTCCGATAAACGATGTAAACTTCTTCTGCACCCAGCCTAAGCGCGCATCGTGCCGAATCCATGGCAACGTTGCCGCCTCCGACTACGGCAACCTTTTTTCCTACCTGAATGNNGCCTTCATGAGGTTGATTCTTGTGAGGAATTCGTTGGCAGAATAAATACCGTTTAGGTTCTCTCCTGGGACTCGCATGAATATGGGAAGACCTGCACCTGTGCCTAAAAAGATGGCGTCAAAGCCCTCCTTAAAAAGTTCGTCCACCAGAGCGATTTTACCTATCACTGAGTCGAGCTTGAGTTCCACACCTAGGGATTTTACATAGTCAACTTCACCTTGCACGATCTTTTTTGGCAACCGAAACTCAGGTATTCCATACATC
>JABAOH010115521.1_pt1 | contig 18295 bp, 11 predicted proteins | sample 7062181 | NCBI WGS metagenome assembly JABAOH01 (sample SAMN14538630, study PRJNA623070) | marine sediment metagenome | biome: marine biome [ENVO:00000428]; feature: marine pelagic biome [ENVO:01000023]; material: deep marine sediment [ENVO:00002113]; isolation source: pool of 5 deep marine... | reverse complement strand
CATGGCTTTTTTTGGATTTAAAGGAATAGACAGCACGCTTACAGCGTTAATGAAGAATTAATAAATAAGAGAGAGACACATGTTTGCAGCAACAATGTTACTAATGGGATTGGGATTAGCGGCTTCGGTGATGTTGGCGATAGCCTCTAAGATATTCTATCTATGGGAGGACCCGCGGATTGAGCGGGTGGAGGAGGCGCTGTTGGGTGCCAATTGCGGCGGCTGCGGTCATGCCGGATGTGCGGCGGCGGCAGAAGCTGTGGTGGCAGGGAAGGCCAAAGTGGATGTATGCGCTGCCGGGGGCTTTGAAATTGCGCAAGATGTCGCTGCTGTGATGGGAATGGCAGTAGAAGAAAAAGAACCTGAAATCGCAAAACCCGGGTGCTATTACGGAGTTCAAGATGCCGACTTACAATATACTTATGTGGGGGTGATGGATTGCCGGGCGGCCGTGCTTCTTTACGGCGGCAGCAAGGAGTGTCATATCGGCTGCCTGGGATTGGGCACGTGTGTAAGGGCCTGTCCCTTTGGTGCACTTTCGATGGGTGAAGATAACCTGCCGGTGGTGGATAAGCAAAGATGTACGTCTTGCGGTGTATGCGCCGAGGTCTGCCCAAAAAGTATTATCATGGTAACTTCTGCTGCCAAACGGATTATTTCGGATTACCGTGTGAGTGAGTGTACGGCGCCGTGCCAGAGAACCTGCCCCGCGGAGATCGATATTCCCGAATATATTCGCCAGATATTAAATGGTGATTACCTGGGTGCTGTGCGGGTGATAAAAGAGAAGAATCCCTTTCCCCTGGTTTGCGGTTGGTTATGCCCGGCGCCTTGTGAATCCGAATGCCGCAGGAATCTTATTGATGAACCTGTGACCATTAATGCCTTAAAGAAATTTGTTGCCAATTATGAAAGGGATACAGGAGAGCGGGCAGAATATTATCTGCCCCCGGCTTCGGGAAAGAAGATTGCTGTTATAGGCGGCGGTGTGGAAGGGTTAACCGCTGCTTATTACCTGAGACGGCTGGGGCATCAACCTAAGGTGTTTGAGGCCACTGGAAAGCTGGGTGGTATTCTAAGATATGTAATCACTGAAGACCGGTTACCCAGGGACGTGCTGGAGTGGGATATCAGTGGCATAATGGAGATCGGTGTAGAGGCTGAAACCGGGAAAACCCTGGGGAAAGATTTTACCTTTGGTTCTCTTTTGGACGAAGGCTTTGAAATGGTACTCCTGACCACTGGGGGGTGGGACAGCCGGCAGATCATGAGGGGAAAAGCCTGGGATGAACAGGCGATTCCCGGCACACATCTTCTCCTTGATTTTTTATTGACTGCTTCAAGAGGGGGAATAAAACCCGGTGAACTGGGTGAGAAAGCGGTGATAGTCGGAGGAGGGAAAACCGCTTCCAGGGCTGCCAATATTTGCCTGAATAAAGGAGCCAAAGAGGTAACCGTCATTTTCCCCTATTCAAAAGAAAAAGCAGAGTTTTACCATATTGATTTAAGGGAATTGCGCAGGGATAATGTAACAATTATCTTCTCCAGTGTGCCGGTGGAGCTCCGGGGTGACGGAGACCGGTTAACCGAAATAGTCATTCGCAGGGAGAGCGAAGCCAGGGGCTTATATGAAGAGCAAGATTTGAATATTCCCCTGGATCATTTAATTGTAGGTTCCGGCCGTTTCCCGGAGATGCTTTTTGTAAAAGTGGAGGAAGAAACCGGGGAAAGCCTGGAAAATAAGCATAAATGGAAGACCGCTGCAATTTCTGGTGTGTTTCCCGTGGAAGCGGATAAAGGAATCCTGGCGGTTGCTGAGGCGGGCCGTCCCACGGACCTCACCGGTGTGGTGCTGGCGGTAAGACGCGGCAGAAAAATTGTCCGGGCCATTCATCTTTATACTTCCGGGGAAAATATCGCCCCGGAGACCGGTGTGATTACCGAAGAAAATGAAAAGAGACTGCAAACGGTCCGGGAAATCGTTAATGCAGAAGTACTGGCCTTTCCCAGGAAAAATACCGATAACCGGTTCACCCTGACCGGGGAGGAGACCCAGGTCGAGGCCCGCCGCTGTCTCTCCTGCGGTTTGATATGTTATAAGAAGCGTATAGAGATATTAGGTCCGCCCCCTCCACCCCGTCCGGCACTCCTGGAACACATCGACGAAGAGTCCGACCAGGAGGGCATCAAGGTACCGGGGTACCGGGGATCAGGAAGTAAATAAAGATGGGATTTTAATTGAACATTAATGATTAATAATAAACAAACCAAATAAAACAAGGAATTAAAACCAAGATGATGATGGAGAACGATCAAATAACCATAAACGGACACAAGTATGACTTTAAGCCGGGTGAAACTATTTTAGAGGTTGCCCGGAGAAACGGGGTGTATATTCCCACCCTTTGTTTTTTGAAGGGTGCCACCCCCACGGGTGCGTGTCGCATCTGTATAGTGGAAGGTAAAAATGTTCCTGGTTTTATTTCCTCCTGTTCCACGCCGGCCGCATCCAACCTGGAAATTTACACGGAAACGCGCCGTATACGAAGTGCACGGCGGACCATCCTGGAACTGATGCTTATCTCCGGCAATCACAATTGCTCGGTGCGGGACGTTTTACCCCAGGAATGGACGGATTTCCAGGAAATGGTGGAGGAGTATGACCACGCCGAGGACCTTTGTGCGGCCTATGGCAGGTGTCAACTCCAGGCCCTGGCCTACCGGTACATGGTGACCGAACGAACCCTGGACAGTTTGGAGGTGCAGTACCCATTGGATTCGGAAGACCCGTTAATCGGCCGGGATTATTCCCGCTGCATCCTGTGCGGCCGGTGTGTATATGCCTGCAATGAAATCCAGGTCAACCGGGCCATTTCCCATGGATATCGGGGAATCAATGCCAAAATCGTGTTCAGGGGTGACCGGAAAATCCCGGAATCCGACTGCGTGTACTGCGGGGAATGTATCCAGGTTTGCCCGGTGGGTTCCCTTTTTGAAAAAAAGAGCCGGTTTAACGCCAGGATGTGGGAAGTCAAAAACGTCCGCACTACCTGCCATTACTGTGGGGTAGGCTGCCAACTGGAGCTTCATGTCAGGGAAAAGGACGGGAAAGTGGTGAAAGTAAGAGGTATTGATGAGGCTGAGCCCAATCATGACGGCCGGTTATGTTTCCGGGGACGGTTTGCCTTTGACTTCCTCCATTCGCAAGAACGGTTAACCACCCCCCTGATCCGGCGAAACGGTTCTTTTATCGAGGCATCCTGGGATGAAGCTTTGAATTTAATTGCCACCAGGATAAGCGATATAAAATATAAGCACGGACCATACCACCTGGGGTGTGCTGTTTCAGCCAAATACACCAATGAAGACCTGTTCCAGGCCAGGAAATTTTTCAATACCATTGTAACCACGGAAAATGTTTTCCACTTTGAACCTTCTGCTTACCCGGGCATTGCCTATGAAGAACTGGAAAAGGCCTCCACTATCGTGGTGGTGGGGGCGGACATCACCCGGGAAAACCCGGTGGCCGGCTCTTATGTCAAACAGGCGGTCCTCCACGGTATTAAGCTCATCGTGGTGGATACCAGGAATACCGAGATAGCCAAATTTGCCAGCGTTCATCTCAAAGACCTTTCAGGGATAAAATCGGCAATAGAAGGTCATAATATCATTGTCATCCATAACCCTTTGGTGGACATTACACCGTTAAAGAAAATGAGTTATATAAACATGAAAATTTATTCGTTGGGAAGGGAAAATAATACCATTGGTGCCCATTTTATGGGTATCACCCCGGTGGATGAACATTTTGACATTTCAGATATGAAATTTCTCTATTCCATTGGTGGGCATTTCAAAAAACGGGAGGCCGTGGAATTTTTAGTGGTGCAGGATATTTTCCCCAGCGAATGGACCAAGATAGCGGATGTGGTGCTGCCGGCTGCTGTTTGGGTGGAATATGACGGCACTTACATCAGTTCTGATATCCGTGTTAACCGGGTAAGGAAAGCAGTTGAACCACCGGGTCAGGCAAAACCCACCTGGCAAATCTTCAAAGAACTGGCCAATCGTATGGGATACGCCTGGAAATCAAAAACCAGCAGGGAAATCTGGGAGAATGAAATTGCCCTGCAAGACCCGAATCTTAAGAGCATCACTTATGATATGCTGGAAGAGGACGGGATAAAAATAAGCAAAGGGTATTTGATCTCTTTTAAAGGTATCAAGGCACTGCCTGAAGGGGTTGAACGGCCCGATTACCATGAAATCCTGTGTTCCCACTGCACGGATATGGAAAATGTGTTTAAGAAATTGTTTTAATAAATTAAGGAGGTAAACCAATTATGCCGGTGCAAAATAACAAATCTCCATCTCCAGAAGATATGGAAACGTTGGGAAACGTATTTGAGCGTCATTCCCAGGAAAATTCCCTGATGATTTATCTCCAACAGATTCAAGCGGAATTCGGATATATCCCTGAGTTTGCCATCAAATATATTGCTGAGAGAACGCTGTTCTCAGAGAGTCGTATTTATGGGGTGATTACCTTTTACACCCAGTTCAGTTTAAAACCTGTTGGAAAAAATATTATAAAAGCATGTAATGGAACCGCCTGTCACGTTGGTGGTTCTAAGGTGCTGGGCAGGAAGTTGAAATCCTATTTAAAGGTGGATGATGAGAACCCTACCACAGAGGATCGCCTGTTTACGGTTCAGAATGTAGCCTGTCTTGGCTGCTGCGCGCTGGCGCCGGCCATGATGGTGAACGACAGGGTGTACGGCAAACTCAATTTGGAGAAAATAAAAGAAGTCGTGGAAACCCATCGCAGAGATTCGATCGACTCCAAAGAGGATGAATAAAATGTATAAGAAAAAATCGAGAATAAGAATCGGGATGGCCACCTGCGGCCGGGCAGCCGGGGCCGCGGACGTTTATGATGCCTTTAAAACAGAGATAGAAAAAGCAGGTTTACCCATTGAACTCAAATCCACGGGGTGTGTGGGGTTGTGCTCCCAGGAGGTGATTGCCGAACTGGAAATGGAAGGGAGAACCCGCCTGACCTATGGAAAGATCTCGGCCGAAGCCGTACCTTTAATTATCGAAAAGACCATCAAAAAGGGGGAAATCCTGGAAGAGCATGCCCTGTACCAGTATCATCCTGCCAGTGCCGCGCAAAATGCCTACGCCGGGGTTCCTTTTGATGATGAATATTCCGTGGTAAAGGACCAGGTTAAAATTGCCCTTAAAAACTGCGGCAATATCGACCCCTTCAGTATCGAAGACTACCTTCAAAATGATGGATACAAGGCCACTGCCGCCATCCTAAAAATGACACCGGAACAGGTGATCGATGAAATTGGCACATCCGGCATAAGGGGCCGCGGGGGTGCAGGGTTTCCCACGGCCAAGAAATGGACCTTTTGCCGGAACTCCCAATCCGATATCAAGTATGTGATCTGTAATGCGGATGAAGGTGACCCGGGAGCGTTCATGGACCGCTCGGTGTTGGAGGGCGATCCCCATTCGGTGCTGGAAGGCATGATCATTGCCGGCTATGCCATTGGTGCCTCCCATGGGTTTATCTACTGCCGGGCCGAATATCCCCTGGCCTTAAAGACCCTGGATAAAGCCATTGCCGACGCCAAAGAAAGGAACTTCCTGGGGGAAAACATCCTGGGCAGTGATTTTTCCTTTGATATCAGCATCCGGGAGGGTGCCGGCGCCTTTGTTTGCGGTGAAGAAACCGCCCTTATTGCCTCTATCGAGGACCAGCGCGGTATGCCCCGTCCCAAACCCCCCTTTCCACCTATAAAAGGCTTATTTCAACGCCCCACCGTGGTCAATAACGTGGAAACCCTGGCCAATCTCCCCCGCATCATCACGGGTTCCGCCGCATCCTATGGCGCCATTGGCACGGAAAAAAGTAAAGGTACCAAGGTTTTTGCCTTAGCGGGAAAAGTGAGATATACCGGCCTGATCGAAGTTCCCATGGGCATGTCGCTGCGAAAAGCCATTTTTGACGTGGGCGGCGGCCCTATTGAAGGACGAAAAATAAAAGCCGCCCAATTGGGTGGACCTTCGGGCGGGTGTGTGCCGGAACACATGTTTGACATTCCCATTGACTATGAATCCATTGGCAAAACCGGTGCCATCATGGGTTCCGGTGGAATGGTGGTAATGGATGAAACCAGTTGTATGGTGGATATTGCGCGATTTTTCCTGGAGTTCACCACCGATGAAAGCTGCGGCAAATGTACCCCTTGCCGGGTGGGAACCACGGTGATGTTGAGAATCCTTGAGCGCATCTGTGAAGGCAAGGGTCGAATGGAAGACATTGACACCCTGGAGCAGTTGTCCGAAACCATATTAAACGGTGCCCTGTGCGGCCTGGGAAAGACAGCGCCCAACCCGGTTCTCACCACGCTCCGGTATTTCCGGCATGAGTACGAAGCGCATATCCTGGAAAAGCGCTGTCCTGCCGAAGTATGTAAGAGGCTTATGCCCACCCCCTGCCAGAAGAGCTGCCCTTTGGGCCAGGATGTTGCCAGTTATGTTTCTTTTATTGCCCTGGGGAAGTTTAAAGAAGCCCTGGATGTGATCAGGGCTGATAACCCCCTGCCCTCTGTTTGTGGAAGGCTCTGCGTCCACGGCTGCGAGGTCAACTGCCGGCGGGGAATCGATGTTGATGAGCCCGTTGCCATCAGGGCACTCAAGCGGTTTGCCGCGGAACAAGAGATCGATTACCTGGAGAAATCCGTGGGTCCTGCCCGGGTTATCCACCCGGAGCGGGTCGCTGTTATCGGTTCCGGGCCAGCCGGACTTACTGCTGCCTATGACCTGGTTCGAATGGGCTACCGGGTCACGGTCTTTGAAGCCCAACCCTTTGCCGGTGGTCTCCTGAGAACAGCGATCCCTGAATATCGCCTGCCCAGGAAGCTGCTGGATGCCGAGATTAAAGCGATTGAGGCCCTGGGTGTGGAGATAAAAACCAATTCACCCCTGGGGGGCGATCGAGGTATTGAAGATTTGCTGCAGGAAGGCTTCAAAGCTATCTTCATTGCCACCGGCGCCTCTAAAAGCCAGCCTAAAAAAATGCCCGGGGGTGAAGGTTTGAAGGGCATAGTGGATTTAATGGAGTTTCTTAAAGAAGCGAATCTCAACCACGGTGGTAAAGCAGGTGACCGGGTGATTGTTATCGGGGCCGGTCATGCAGCCATGGATGCAGCACGCTTAAGCTGCCGACTGGGATCAAAAGAGGTTCATCTCATATCGCAGCGTTCACGCCAGGATATGCCCTTTGAAGAAGTGGAGATCGCCCAGGCCGAGAAAGAGGGAGTGAATTTCCATTTCCAACTCATCCCCCGGGAAATTCTGGGTAACAATGGCAAGGTAAGCAGTTTAAAATGCGTCCAGGCAGCCCTTTCCGATCCTGATCCCCGCGGCCGGCAGCGGTCTATTCCCCTCCGGGATAAAGAAGTAATCCTTGATGCAGATGCCATAATCCAGGCCCAGGGCCGGGAACCTGATACATCATTCATTGCTGACAACGATAAAATCGAACGTTCTATACGTAATCTTATCGTTGTTGACCCGCAAAGTTTACAGACCACCAAAGCCGGTGTATTTGCAGGCGGTGAGGTGGTTTCCGGGGCGGCAACCGTAGTGGAGTGCATGGCAGCAGGGAGGGGTGCTGCACGCGCGATAGATAGATATCTTCGCGGGGATGAGCCCCGGTGTGCGGGTTTCAGGGCCAGGCCAAAAACCGAGGTGGAACAGGTGGAACTCACCGACCAGGAGGCCGACGCCAGGCGCCCGGCAATGCCGATGCGGCCTATCAAAAAGGGATCCCTTGATTTCCAGGAGGTAGAGACCGGGCTTACCACCGAGATGGCTGTCCTTGAAGCCAAACGCTGCCTGAGATGCGATCTTTAGGTAAGGAGTAAAGAGATAATGATGAAAAATATAGATTTAAATACTGAAACTGACATTGATATACGTGAGGTCAATAAAATCATTGACCAATACATCCATCGGACCGGGGCACTTATTGCCATACTTCAGTCTATTCAAGAGAAGTACAGTTTCCTGCCCCAACCAGCAATTAAGCAGATTAGCAAAAGGCTTCGGATCCCTCTGAGCAAAGTGTACCACGTTGCCACCTTCTACAAGGCTTTCAGCCTTAAACCCCGTGGCAGGAATAGCATCAATGTATGCCTTGGCACTGCATGCCATGTGAGGGGTACACAGCGAATCCTCGGGAAGCTCAAGCGGGAACTGGGTATAATAGAAGGAGAAACCACCGAAGATCGATGCTTCACACTCGATACAGTACGCTGTATCGGGTGCTGCAGCCTAGCACCAGTTATGATGATCAATAAGGATGTTCATGGACGGTTGACACAGGAAAAAGCAGTAGAAGTACTGGACCGTTATCAGTAATGAGTGAAGGAGGAAGTAAATGAAGATCAAGACTCATGATGATCTCGAATCCCTGAAGAAGAAAGGAGAAGAACTAATCCATCCGGATCGGACAAAGATCACTGTGGGCATGGCTACATGCGGGACAGCCACCGGTGGTGCTAAAGTACTTGAAAAAATACAAACCGAGGTTGAGCGCCAGGGTCTGGATGCAGCGGTTACTGTTACAGGCTGCCTTGGATTTTGCCAGCGCGAGCCACTGGTTGATGTTATGTTGCCCGGCAAATGGCGTGTACTGTTTGCTGAGATGGACTCAGACAAGGCATCTGAGCTTATATCAAATCTTGTATCTGGAAAGGTGAAAAAGGAGTGGGCTCTTTGCAGGATGGAAATAGAAGGGGAACCAAAAGGGCAAGAAAATGGATTAAAGGACATTCCACTATACGAAGATATAGGTTTCTGGAGCAAGCAGCGCAAGGTGGCCCTGCGCAACTGCGGCTTTATAAACCCGGATTCCATCGAAGAGTATATTGCTAGAGGCGGTTACTCCTCGCTCTGGAAGGTGTTGCACAACTCAAGTCCGGAGGAGATAATCGCTGAGATCGAGCGTTCCGGGCTCAGGGGCCGTGGGGGTGCAGGATTCCCAACAGCACTTAAGTGGAGACTATGCCGAAAATCTCCAGGTGAAGAAAAATATATTATCTGCAATGCAGATGAGGGCGATCCTGGAGCGTACATGGATCGCTCTGTTATGGAGGGTGACCCAAATAGCGTGCTGGAGGGAATGATCATAGGTGCATATGCTATAGGGGCTGGTAATGGTATAATCTATGCTCGTGCCGAGTACCCGCTGGCTATTGAACGGCTTACAATAGCGATCAATCAGGCTCGCGAATATGGAATTTTAGGAAAAGATATCCTGGGCTCTGGTTTTGACTTTGACGTGGAAATCAGCCGTGGTGCTGGAGCATTTGTATGCGGAGAGGAGACATCACTTATTGCATCGGCAGAGGGTCGGGCAGGCGAGCCACGCTCCAGGCCTCCCTATCCTGCTGAGCGAGGTTTTAAAGATAAACCAACAAATATAAATAACGTTGAGACATGGGCAAACATCCCTGTAATAATAGAGCGCGGCGGAGATTGGTTTTCCAGCATAGGGACTGAGAAAAGCAAAGGCACAAAGGTTTTTTCAATCGTCGGCAAGTGCAAGAATACCGGCCTCATAGAGGTGCCACTCGGAATCACGCTAAAAGAGGTTATCTTTGAAATAGGCGGAGGGATAATTGACGACAAGAAGTTCAAGGCAGTGCAAACTGGTGGTCCTTCTGGTGGTTGTATCCCGGCAAATCTTCTAGATCTGCCAGTTGACTACGAAAAGCTAGCTGAGGCAGGATCAATAATGGGTTCAGGCGGAATGATCGTAATGGATGAAAACACCTGCATGGTTGACTTGTCGAGGTATTTCCTCGAATTCCTCGAGGACGAATCATGCGGGAAGTGTTTTCCCTGCCGCTTTGGAGTAACGAGAATGCGCGAGATCCTGGATCGAATATGCGCCGGCGAGGGTAAGGAAGAGGATATCGATCTTCTAAAGGAGCTGGGCCAGGTAGTAAAAAACTTCTCCCTCTGCGGTCTGGGACAAACCGCACCAAATCCAGTGCTTAGTACACTACGATATTTTAAAGATGAATACGAGGCCCACATAAGAGACAAGTACTGCCCGGCTAAAGTATGCAAAAGGCTAACACCGGCGCCATGTCAAAACGCCTGCCCGGCAGGTATTGATGTACCCAGTTATGTAGCCCTTATCTCCCATAAACAATATAAAGAGGCATTAGAACTTATTCTAGAAGATAATCCCTTCCCATCTATTTGCGGTCGAACGTGTACACACTCCTGTGAATTTGAGTGCAAAAGGGGCGAATTGGATAACCCAATTTCAATTATGTATTTAAAGAGATTTGCAGCTGATTTGGGGATGGATCGGGCCAAAGATATCAAACCACTGCTAATTACAAAAAAGGAAAAAGTGGCGATAATTGGGGCCGGACCGGCCGGACTGACTGCCGCCTATTATTTAATCCGCATGGGTTATGCAGTGACTGTTTTTGAGGCCCTCCCGGTTGCCGGTGGTATGATGGTGGTGGGCATACCGGAATATCGTCTGCCGCGAGATATAATTAATGCGGAGATAGAGGCTATTACCGCCCTTGGTGTGGAAATAAAAACCAACACCAAAATAGGTAAGGACATTACTATTGATAAATTAAGAAAAGATTATGGAGCCATATTTTTGGCAGTAGGCGCTCACAAAGGAAGAAAACTTGGCATTCAAGGCGAAGACAAATACAAAGGCTTTATTGACAGTATAGATTTTCTGCGGGATGTAAACTTTGGCAACAAGACAAAGCCCGGGAATAACGTGGTGGTCATCGGTGGTGGAAATTCAGCCGTTGATGCCGCCAGGACTGCCCTTCGCCTTGGGGCCGCCGAGGTTAATATTGTTTATCGGCGCTCACGGGTTGAAATGCCGGCATTCAAGGGAGAAGTTGATGCAGCCGAGGAAGAGGGCGTAAAGCTTCATATTTTAGTCGCACCCACACGCATCGTCGGAGAAAAAGGCCGCGTTACCGGGTTGGAAGGCATCCGAACTGAGCTGGGAAAACCGGATGCCAGCGGCAGGCGCCGTCCCGTACCTATTCAAGGCTCAGAGTTTATCATTCCCTGTGATGTCATCATCCCGGCAATCAGCCAGGAACCGGAAATAGCTGAATTAATAAAAGACACTGAGCTCAAGACTACCGCCTGGAATACCTTTGAAGTTGACGCCGATACCCTGGAAACGAATATACCGGGTATATTCGCCGGAGGAGATGATGTTACCGGACCGGCAACAATTATTGAAGCCATTGCCGCTGGTCAGCGAGCAGCAGCAGCTATTGATAAGTATTTCAATAAAGAAAAACTGCAATGGCGTTTTAAACCGGTTATACCAAAAAGACTAATTAAACAAATAGAGATAGCTGATGAAGAGATTGAGAAGTTGAAGAGAGAAGAGATGCCCTGTATTAAAGCCCTTCAGCGAATCAACAACTTCGATGAGGTTGAATTGGGATACACGGAAGAAATGTGTGTCAATGAAGCCAAGCGGTGTTTAAGATGTGATTTATAAAAATAATAGTTTTTTTAAGGATTATACGATCATGGTTTTGATAAAGATTAACAGTCAAGAAGTTAAAGTAAATGAGGGAACAACCATCCTTGAAGCTGCAAGTTCTATTGGTGTGACCATACCCACGCTGTGCCATCACCAGGCCATCATCCCCTATGGGGCCTGCCGGCTTTGTACGGTAGAAGTGGAAAGCGATGGCAAGAAACGTTTGTTACCCTCTTGCAGTTCCCGTGTTGAGCCAGGGATGGAGATTATAACCGACTCAGATGCCCTGCGGGCCGGCCGTAAAATGATACTGGAGCTCCTCCTGGCAGAGTGCCCGGGGGTGAAGATCATCAGGAAGCTGGCAGAAGAAGCTGGAATCAAACAGTCCAGGTTCAGTTCAAAACAGCCTGGGGAACAGGTGCCTGCGGATTTGACCCGTGGGGTCCCCAGGGAAGGAGAATGTATTTTGTGCGGGCTTTGCGTCCGGGTTTGCGATGAGATAGTTAAAGCCAGTGCCATCGGTTTTGAGGGCAGAGGTGTGGGACGGAAAGTGGTAACGCCTTTTGCTGCCCTGCCTGAAAATTGCAAGGCCTGTGGTGCCTGCTCATTCGTCTGTCCTACAGGAGCGATAAAGATGGAGGCAGAATTAATAGAAGAACGCCTCAAAAAACTCGATACCAGCGAACGCCCGTGCAGGTACATGTTGATGGGAATCGTTCCATATAAGATTTGTCCCAATGAATACCGGTGCCATATTTGCGAGGTTGACCAGGAATACGAGGACATTTTCGGGATGCACCCCATAATTGGGTTCAGGCTGGAAGAGGCCGAGCAAAGAAATGATTAAAAAAAGAGGTGATCTATGGAAATGAAAGAAACCAGGATTTCAGAAATTTTGCAGGAAAAGGGAGAAAAAACCATCACAGTCACACCCGACATCGCGGTATCTAAAGCTGTCAAGGTAATGGCTGAAAATAAAATCGGGGCGGTATTAGTGGTTGATAAGGAGCGGTTGACAGGAATTCTTACTGAAGGCGATTGTACCCTTAAAATCATTCTACAAGACCTTAAAGCAAAAGAGACCAGTGTCAAAGATGTAATGACCCCAAAAGTTGTATTTGTAACTCCTGATACGTCTGTAGAAGAGGGATTGGCCATCATGACCGAAAGAAAGTGCCGTCACCTGCCGGTATTGGATAATAAGAAATTAATCGGCATTGTCTCTATGGGTGACCTGGTGCGGCGAATTATCAAGGATCAAAAGGTAGCCATCAACTACCTGACTGAATACATTGCGTTGAGTTATTGACACCGTAATCATTTGGATTTAGGAAGTGAGTAAAAAGGGTTTTAGCCTGTTGATTTCACTACGTCCTTAGTATAAAATAAAGATATGAGTAAACATAAAAGAAAACTATAATACCTGGAAAAAAATCTCATGCTAAAGTCAATCAATTTCAAACTAATCCTTTCCATAGGTCTTATAACCGTATTAATCTTCGGGATCTTTTCCTACATATTCATCACTCACCAAAATAAACAACTCATAAAAGAGGTTTTTCGTGGGGCCAGTATATTCAGCGATGCAGTCAAAAGAAGTACAAGACATGATATGCTTATGGACGACCGGGAGGGTGTACACCGGATGATTGAGACCATAGGGAACCAATCCGGCGTGGAAGTAGTAAGGATTTTCAATAAAGAAGGTAAAATAATGTTCTCTACAAATAAAGGGGAAATGAATAACTATGTAGACAAGAATGCCGAAGCCTGTTATACCTGTCATGCTGTAGAGAAGCCCCTGGAACGCTTGTCCACCTTAGAGAGAAGCCGTATATTTCAAGGAAAAAGCCATCGTATCCTGGCTGTGATCACGCCTATATACAATGAACCTGACTGCTATAATGCATCATGCCATGCCCACTCCAAAGAACAGAGAGTTCTTGGTGTCCTGGATATCGGTATGTCTCTTGTAGATGTAGACAATGAGTTAAAAACAAACCAGGTACTATCCATATCTTTTACACTAATTGCCATATTATGCATTTCTTCTATATTAACGCTATTTATTCACAGGTTGGTCACAAAGCCGGTTAAACAATTAGTGACTGGCACTCAAAAAATCGCTCAAGGTAACCTGGATATTGAAATCCCGGTAAAAGCAGGGGATGAAATCGGTCAGTTGGCTGTATCCTTTAATCATATGATCCGGGACTTAAAAAAGGCCAATGAGAAAATCCATGCCTGGAATATTGAGTTAGAGAAGAAGGTAGAAGAGCGTACTGAAAAATTACGCAGAACCAGGCACCAGTTGATTCAATCGGAAAAAATGGCATCCCTGGGCGTATTGTCCTCTTCGGTGGCCCATGAAATTAACAATCCCCTGCAAGGCATCCTTACCTATATCAAACTAATGCTCAAAATCCTTTCCAGTGAGGAAGTCGATCAAAAGCGACTGGATAAATTTAAAAACTATTTGCAGGTAATGGGAAATGAAATCGAACGATGCGGGGATATGGTCAAGAATCTCCTGGTATTCTCCAAGCAGACCAAATTAAATATCCAGGAAACCAATATCAATAACATCATTAGAAACAGCCTCCAGTTGGTGGATAATAAAATTAAGCTTCAAAATATTGAAGTTATTTTGAATTTACAAGAAGACATTCCCCTTATCTACTGTGACATTAAGCAAATCCAGCAAACCCTGATTTCTATCATCATTAATTCATTAGAAGCCATGGCCGGGGGAGGTACGCTCCGCATCGATTCCCGGAGTTTAGAAGACAGGCAAGTAGAAATTTTGATTGCCGATACCGGGGAGGGTATACCCAAAGAGAACTTAAGAAATATATTTGACCCCTTTTTCACCACCAAAGAAACTGCCAAAAGTACGGGGCTGGGTTTATTTGTAGCGTATGGAATTATCAAGGAGCATAAGGGAACAATCAAGGTGGAGAGTGAAGTAGGAAAGGGCACCACGTTTCACATCAAGCTCCCTACCAACCAAGGGTAATAAATAAAAGGGTACCCTTCTATAGTAAAAAACAGGGGTTTATAATATAATTATATCGAGATGTTAAAGAAAGTCAACAGGCAAGCGCTGAACCGGAAGCTGTATAGACAGAAGCTTAAATCCGGAGCGATTTCTAAGGTCAGAACACTTATGAAATCTTATCTTTTCTGGGTTTCAGGATTCCCCATTGGTTTGACTGATCAAGGAAAGCTGGATTGGGTGGTTGCCCCCAATATCGGTCATCGACCAACAGAACAGATACAACTGGATGGGCAGCGCCTGAGACAAGCGACCTATACTGTAAAGCGGTTATGCAAGGATTTCCCCAGGGCACTGCCTGAAGTTGTGGGTAATGTAAACCAATGGAAAGAAGGTATTTTTCGTCTACTTGAGCTGCTGAAACCCCCGGTGCACCAGGGCACTTCCCTGGCATCCCATTTGTACCAAATAGAAGGGCTTTATCCTCCTGCCATCGCAGACAAAGCCGCGGAAATCGTTAAGAGCCACCGGATCCTGAAACCGCTTATCGATGCCAGTTCCTGGATCTATTGCCCGGCCCCGGGTGATGCCAAACAAACGTTGAACTGGATTCAAAAAAATGCCCCGCACCTGGAGGGTATTGCGAAAGCCTTTGACAAGCTTGAAGGGGTAACTCTTTGCTTTAGCCTTTGGTACCTGGCAAAGGCCGAAGGAGAAAATCGTATTGATTCGTTGGTCCGGCTGTTGGGGGATAGGCAAACACATCAAACTGCTTTTAGCGGTGGTGTTGAATTTGCTGAGAGAATTGCTTCCACCGTCAAAAAGAAAAGGGTTACCCCGGAAGAAATATCGTTGGAGATTCCTAAGGGACAATTGGGGGCGGAATTAAAACGTTGGACCTATTGGCTGGTACAGCAAGACAGTAAAACCCGGCGGCGCTCGTTGGCGTTGTTCAAGCTGATTCGGCCGGAATATGCCCTGGAGGCTTGGACTAAATTCTGGGCCGGTGCTGATAAGGGATTAACTGCCTTGAATAAACAAATGCCTTTGAGAAGGCGTCCGGAAAACCGGGAACAGGTACGTAAGCTGCGGGGCCGATTCATTCGGCTTCGAGACCGGGCCCCTTCCACCCTGAACTGTAAGCTGCTGATGGAGTCACTGCGTTTGGAGGCGGCACCGGAAGCAAGTGGCCGTTTTCGTATGATTTGCCAGGCCCTGCAAGCCGTCCCCAACGATAGTAAAATGCCGGTGGTCCGTGCCCGTTTCCTGGTATATTGGAGCTTCATGGTCGCCGAAGCCGAAAAACATAACCTCCATCGCATTCAGCTCATGGTAACCTCCTTTGGTTCTTATTTAAAAAAGAAAAAAGATAAGCTGGCAATTGCTCTGCGCCCATGGAAGAATATCTATTCAGATTACAAATATAGATGGTATGGTCACTGCTTGGATTATGATATTTTAGAGAAACTGCCTATAAATGACGATATACCCCGTTTTTTTGTTGCCCTGGACTGTCTGCTGGAAAAATTACCCAAAGGAATTTATAATGAGGAGGCCGAAACCCTGGCTGCACTGGTGGGTGTTTGTCATGACCCGGTTTTGGCGGTTAAACTGTTCCTGCAATTGAAAGGCAAAAAGATAAGCAGTAATTATTTTCGCACCAAATTATTAGAAATGGCATTGGCTTTGACCCGGGATGACCCGGGATGTTTCGGTGATGTAGTGGAATTCCTGCAAGGCTGTGAATACCGGGACGATAAAGTTTTTGACAGCATTGTCGCCGATGCGGACCAGGTACTTCGTAAATTGGGGCTCTCTTCTTTTCTATTACAGCTTCTAAAAGAGGGGCATTTTCGACGCTTGTTAGAGTGCGGGTACAAACAGCTCCTGGTTCGGAAAATTAAAGCAGATGAGCAAGTAGAACCCCCCATCTTTGCTGCACCAGTTGAAACCGGATGGATCGAGCGTCTCCCGGAAGTACTTCATGGAGAATTGCTGAGGCTTGGCAGCGTTCATAAGCAGCCGGAGCGGGCGGCAAACTCCATCCTGGCAAAGGATTTCCCTGACCCGGTAAAGCTCAAAAAAGAGCTGGCCGCTATAAACCGGCGTTTGCAAGGTGCCGGCCAGGCAGAAGCGGGGAAAGAGAAGTTGATGTGCCGGAAAATCGCCCTGGAAAAACGGCTGGAACAGCAGCAGATGCCTTCACCAGCCCGGTTGGAACGGCTGCAGGCAAAAATTCGCCGCGCCATTCATGACGCTGTTGTCGATGAGTGGGAAAGATACCTGGATAGTAAACTGATCCGGTCCCTGTCCGCTTATCTCGGAATCGAGAGTAAGCCGGAATGGTTGTTTGAACCCAGGGTTCTCAAAATGCTGCATGCCGTCATGGAATTAGAACCCGGTGAGAATAAAGCATTGGCATCCCGTCTTTTACGGCTGCGTGTCCTGCCGCCCCCCTGGGATTTACGGGATGATGAACCCAACCGAAACTTTATTGAAGAAATGGAGCGCCGCGGCATCGCCATGAATGTGTGGGTGAAGGGTGCCGGTGTTGTGGAAATGGAAGGGCCTAAAGGTCAGAAGGTACGGCTCCAACTGGAGGATGATCTGCTGGAGATATTTTTCATGGGAGCACATTTCAAAACCTGTTTGTCCCCGGGGGACTTTAACTTTTTCTCGGTATTTGCCAATGCCGCCGATATCAATAAACGGGTGCTTTATGCACGGGATACCAAAGGCAAAGTGCTAGGACGCTGCTTGTTGGCCTTAACCAAAGAAGGAGGCATCGTTACATTTCATCCCTATACCCACGATGAAACGTTGAAATTCGCTGAGATGGTTCGTGACTTTGTCAATGACCTGGCGGCGAAAATGAATACCATTGTTGTCCCCGAGGGCCATGTGCAGAAATTAGTGGCTGACAAATGGTACGATGACGGACCGGAAGACCTGACCAAACGTTTTGCCTTCCTGGAGGATGGCTCGAAGTTCAGGAAGCGTTTGGCAGCGATTGAGCCTGATAATTTCGTCAGTGAGATCCAGCAAGCCTTTGCGCCTTTACCCCTCAACGAGATGACCCTTCCGTTAGTGATTAATCTTAAAGAGCTGGAAAAGCGCCCCCGGTTAGTGGTACCTCTTTTCCCATATATTGAATCGTGCCGGAGCCTGCGGGAGGAGACACTGGTAAAAGCAGCACTTTTATTGAAAGAAGCAGGGGAAATACAGAAAGCCAAACGCCTATTTGGCTGGCAGGCCGAGAAATATGTGTGGAACGTATACCGGGAAACAGAGTGGATAGATGTGGGTGCATTGAAATTATTACTTTGTGTTGATCCGGCCAACGTGTTGAGGATTCTGCGAAAGACCCGCCCGGCAGCAGCACGGAATTGGCAAGACGAAGACGACGGGGACCGGTTGTATCTAGCCGCTCTTGCTCATGAAGCGCTGCAGCGGCCCAAACAAGCAGCACTGCTGTTTCGCATGGCGGCCCGGGAAGTTTGTTCCCTGAAAGATAAGAGAGAATGTTTGAAACGGGCAAAAAAACTTGAAACCTGAAGGCCCAACTTTTTCTCTAATGAAATAAATTAACTGGCACCATTCTCCTTATTCTCCCAGGAAATGGCAAGATTTTAGAATTAGGCAACCAATCCTAAAAAGGTTTTGGACAATACCTGGTAGATATTGGACAAAATTTGGAGGATTTTTCACATTTGAAAAGAGGTATT
>JABAOH010014995.1_pt1 | contig 18298 bp, 23 predicted proteins | sample 7062181 | NCBI WGS metagenome assembly JABAOH01 (sample SAMN14538630, study PRJNA623070) | marine sediment metagenome | biome: marine biome [ENVO:00000428]; feature: marine pelagic biome [ENVO:01000023]; material: deep marine sediment [ENVO:00002113]; isolation source: pool of 5 deep marine... | reverse complement strand
TATTAAAATTGTTGATACGTGGGAAGCCAAGCGGGTACTGGAGACAAGCCATCCGCCGGTCTACTACATTCCCCCGAAAGATATTCGGATGGAGTATCTGGTAGAAATAACGGGGACTTCCCTCTGTGAGTGGAAAGGTCGGGCCAATTACTATACCGTTGTAGTTGGCGACAAGAGAGCGGAGCGGGCGGCTTGGTGCTATCCTGACCCTAAGCCAGCGTATGCAGTCATCAAGGACCACATAGCCTTCTATCCCGCACTTATGGATGCCTGTTATGTCGATGGAGAGCGGGTGAGACCACAGCCAGGTGGCTTTTACGGTGGTTGGATAACGAGTAATATCGTGGGGCCGTTCAAAGGCGACCCTGGGGGTTAAGGGGACGCCCTTAAGTAATTAAGTTTCCATTTCCACCTTTCTGCCCAGATGGTNNCAGATGGTCTGGATTGAATCAATCAGGGGGGTTGTGGATACGGTAAACTCATGGGAAAAAACAACCATGAACAAGAATACCACGGATCCTATCACGTATATGGAGCGCAAGATTTCAATAAACAAGCGTCTTGTAAGGGGTTCGGTGCTCATCTTTTACTTGTTAATTGGGCTGGAAATTATCATCATGATCACCCCGTTTGCCGCGTATTTCTACGGGGTGTATGGGCCAGTACTCAACTTCCTCTATGACTACAGGATCACAGCGTGGTTAACCGGCTTTTTTCTGCCTCATGCAATAATTTCCAAAAGTACTCTGCTCAATTTCCTGAACGGGCTTGGTCGAACCCTCTTTTTCCTGGGCCTTATCCTTTTTCTGATTGGTGCCCTTCAGGTCTACTCGGCTAAGTTTCGTCGCCAAGGTGTGGTCACCGGCCTTCTCTACCGCTGGATCCGCCATCCACAATATCTTTTTCTTGCCATAGCGGGCTTGGGGTTATTGCTGTTCTGGCCGCGCTTCTTAATTCTCGTCCTCTACATCAGCATGCTGTTTGTCTACTATTTGCTGGCTCGGTACGAGGAACAGCGAATGCTGGTCCAGTATGGTGATAGCTATCGTGACTATATGCAGCGCACGGTCATGTTCCTGCCTGGCAAGCCAGGGGGAAAGGTTTTCACAGCTCTGTTTGGCCGGATCAAATCACCGGGACGGGCTCTTGCGCTGAGTTATGGAGTCGCACTGTTATTGAGCCTGGGGGTGGCCTTTGGCCTTCGCAGTTACACAATTTCGAAGGCCTCTCTGGTCTATTTGCCGGAAAAGCAGGCAACGGTGATTTCCATCTTTCCCCATTCCGATCAATCTTTGCAACACATTCTCGATGATGCCTATCAACACAGCGCTGTGACCGATGTTCTCGCCAGTTTCCGTCAGCAGGGCCACCAAGGTTTTCTGGTTCACGTGATGCCACAAAACTATATGATGCAGCGGCTTTTCGTCCAACCCTCCGAGTCTGAGGCGAGACCAATGCAGCGCTTCTCTTGGAGGGCTGTCATCGGATTTATGTTTCCCCTTTTAGGCTCGCACAATCATCACCCAATGATGGGGGAGATGGACGAAGGAGCAGTTCGGTTGATCTTTTCACAACTCACCTGGCCGGATGGCGAATATGCTCCTGCAGACAAGGCATTGCATTTTACGGTAAAGCATTTACCCCTTTTAAAAGTCGACTTTGATCTTAAGCATCATAAGGTCCAAGCGGTGGAGATAACAGCCAGACGCAATTTCTGGGGGCAAATGCCCATGCCCTTGTTCTAACGACCAAAGATCTCTCCAAAACCGTGCAATCGGGGTCAATCGATGGAGACAAGTTTTTGCTTATCTTAGTCGGACGGAATTACATGAGCGTGGGAACTCAAGCATCCAAGAAATGGGAGCCAAGAAAACAGAATAAGTACATCTGATTATTGGAGACTAGACGTCAAATGAGGACTTGACCCCTGATCAGTTTTTATTTTTGTTGGGTTAGGCAAAAATTCTTCTGTACAATCATATATAACGCTGGTAGTTTTTGAAGGTTAAAAAGCGGTTAGGGGCCAAAGGCACGGGGAAAAACCAGTCCAGAATGGTGGGACCTCCACATGCTGCTTTTTTGGGGGGGAAATGCGATATGAGCGCATTTAAAGAAGCCATCCGGAGTGGACTTGAGGAATACCTCGAGGGACTCAAAACCGCGATCGAGGGCTTGACGCCCGCTGAAGCACGCTGGCAGCCAACTGTCCACACCAACCACATTGCCTGGCTGGTCTGGCACATGGCGCGTGTCGAGGACCGGTGGGTCAGCCGGTACCTGCGTGGGACCACCGAGGTGTGGACTGCCGACGGATGGGCCGACCGATTCAGCATGGACCACGAGAGTAACGGTTTCGGCCAGACGATTGAGGAAGTCCGGGCGATGCCGGAGATCCCGCTCACCGACCTGATGGCCTACTTCGACGCCGTGCGTGCTGTCACGCGCCGATATCTAGATCAGGCAACAGGGGAAGATCTGTCGCGGGAGTACCAACACCCTCGCCGGGGAGCGATCACGGGGACCTGGATTGTGGGGCACATCCTCGCCGAGGAGAGTCAACACACGGGCCAGGTGGCGCTGATCCGGGGCATGATTCGGGGTCTTGGCGCTTGAGCTGACTTTTTCGCTGCACTTCATTGCCAGCCGGCTAAGCCGGGCGTTCGGCATCGCTTGAGAGAGCAAGACGTTTGCACGAACAGACCCAAGAGGAGGACGTTTATGGCTAGAGCTTCTGCCCGTCACATTTTGGTGGCTACCAAGGAAGCGTGTGAAGAACTCAAGACCCAGATCGAAGCTGGCGCTGACTTCGCGACAGTGGCAAGGAACCATTCTCAATGTCCCTCGGGCAAACAAGGTGGAGATCTGGGTGAGTTTGGCCCGGGTGAGATGGTTAGGGAGTTCGATGAGGTGGTGTTCAGTGCTGAAGTGGGCAAGGTCCAAGGTCCAATCAAGACCCAGTTTGGGTACCACCTTATCGAGATTACAAGTCGCACTGAATAAGCGGCCAAATTATGGCTACGTGATTCTCTGTCTCATATACGACGCCTAACAATGCGCTGAAGCGGACGCGCATGTCGTCAGCTATAGCGACGTTGCAGACACGGGCTCGCCGATCGGCTAAGGCGTTAGCCGTCGTAGGAGGTTTACGAATGACCAGTCGAGTATGGCATGGTTGGACGAGTCGCAAAAACGCAGACGCCTATGAAGAGTTGTTGCGCACTGAGATATTCTCTGGGATCGCGAAGCGATCAATCCAGGGTTACCGGGGCATACACCTGCTTCGTCGCGATGTTGATGATGGTGTCGAGTTCGTGACGATAATGTGGTTTGATTCGCTAGATGCCGTGCGAGCATTTGCGGGCGAAGATTATGAAGTTGCTGTCGTTCCTGCCAAGGCGAGGCAACTCTTGTCAAGATTTGACAGTCGCTCCGCGCACTACCAAGTTATCGTAACTCCAGCTTAAGACAGGTTGGTCTTTGTAACGGCAGCTAACCTCTCGCTGCAGCGGACCCTTCGATGCTTCGATTTTACTCAGCATCGACCCTGAGCCCATCGTCCCTGAGCGTTGCCGATGGGCTCAGGGTCGATGGGTTGAATCGTCCTGCTCGCCCAGGGCCGCTGAGCTCGATGGTCAGGCTTTGAAGGCGATATTTGACTTGGTTTAAATAAGGATAAAATTGTAGGGCATTTAATAGATTCAGCTTCCAATAATCACCAACGATTTATACGGTTGCAATATACAAGAGAGTTAACATTCCCTGATTATCAATTTCAGAATGAGAAATGGGTGACTATACAAGATTATCAACAGGAGGATTGGAACAGTCTTGTTCAGCTTTGGAAGTGGTTTAATTTACACATTGTCCATGTCATTCGAAATATAAACAGAAAAATGCTTTCTCATATATGGAGTGAAGGCTCGGTTTCACCGGTTTCACTCCAAGATTTGATCATTGACTATTTGCTCATTTCAAAGTTCATTTAGATCAAATTGAAGCGACAGCTAAAGCCTAACAATCGAATTGAGTTGATCGCATTTAACGAACTTCTCGCCTAGACATCGAAAGAGTCAACTCACAGAGAGGCTAACTTGATCTACTCAGCCATACTCTCGCGGCGTGGGCTTCTCAGGTTGGTTGTGCAGAGCATAGCGGCGATGGCGCTGCTGGCAGGCTGTGAGACGTCACCCGAAAACACAAAGCTCAAAAGTACGCCGGTGAAGGGTACACCCAGAGCCACTCAACCAGCAGCATCATCTGCCCAGTCGCCAACGAAAGGAGTAACATCGGCGAACCTAGATGTCAAGATTGGACAGATGTTGATGGTCGGGTTCCGCGGTCTGGAGGTGGACAACGAGCATTTCATCGTGCAGGACATCCGGGAGCGCCATTTGGGCGGTGTTGTTCTCTTCGATTACGATGTTCCCACTCAGCAGGCAGTGCGCAACATCGCGTCCCCTTCCCAGGTGAAAGCGTTGATCGCGTCCCTGAAGTCGGCCTCGGCCACGCCTCTGCTGGTCGCCATCGATCAGGAAGGTGGCATCGTCACTCGATTGAAAGAGCGGCACGGTTTCCCGCCCACGGTATCGCACCAACACCTGGGTGGGCTCAACGACCTGGAGACGACTCACGAGCAAGCCACTCTTGTAGCCAAGACCTTGACAGATCTCGGGATCAACCTTAACCTGGCTCCGGTGGTAGACCTCTGTGCTAATCCCGACAATCCCATCATCGCCAGATACGAGCGCTGTTTCTCGGCTGATCCCCTGGTCGTGACTGATCACGCCCTGCAGTTTATCCAAGCGCACCATGAGCAGCAGGTGTTGTGCGCTCTCAAGCACTTTCCCGGTCATGGCAGTTCGACAGCGGATTCGCACCTTGGGCTTACGGACGTTACCGGTACCTGGTCCCGGGTCGAACTGGGGCCCTATGTTCGCATCATCGAGGCCGGGCAGGCCGATGCAATTATGACAGCTCATGTATTCATTGCCAACTTGGACGCCCGGTACCCCGCCACTCTCTCCCGGGTCACTATCGCAGGCATCCTGCGAGAAGAGTTGAACTACGACGGTGTGGTCATCTCGGATGATATGCAAATGGGGGCGATTGTCAACCATTACGGTTTTGAGATGGCCATTCAGAAAGCTCTCGAGGCGGGCGTGGACATCCTAGCCTTCGCCAACAACTCGGTGTACGATGAAGACGTTGCCGGCCGTGCCATCGAGGTCATCAGGGAATTGGTTCAAGCGGGCACCATCAGCGAAGCGCGCATAGATGAGTCATACCGGAGAATTCAACGACTCAAGAGCAGGTTGCCGACCAGGCTAGCTGGCCGCCCATGAACCCCTTCGGGGAATGGCATTTAAAGGCGTGGCATAACAAGTCGCTGTGATATCAGATGAGTCAGATATGGTAGCTATTCTTCATGAAAGACCAGAGGATGCTCATGCAATCCGGCTCGTTCTAGAGGAAGCGTTCGGCCAATCAAACGAAGCTGATCTTGTCGATGCACTTCGCAACCGGGGAGCGTTGACCTTGTCACTGGTTGCACTCCGAGAAAATGAAGTCGTCGGGCACATCCTATTTTCCCCCGTGACAATCGAATCTGCCGGGTCAAGTTTCAATGCAATCGGGCTTGGTCCAATGGCCGTTTTACCGCCATACCAGGGGAAAGGAATTGGGTCGCAGCTGGTTCGTATCGGGCTCGAGCAATGCCGGCAAGCTGGTCATGAGATCGTGGTCGTGCTTGGTCATCCGGACTTCTACGGAAGATTTGGCTTCGTGCCAACAAGGCATCGCGGCATTCACTGTGAGTTCGATGTTCCTGATGATGTATTCATGGTCATGGAACTTCGTCAAGGGGCGTTGGGCGAACGAGGTGGGCTGGTAAAATATCAACCTGAGTTCAAGCCAGTTTGAGTATTACTGGCTGGCTTGTTGCGCGGCAGTTATGCTAAAATCCACGTTTTGAAACCAAGGGGAAAACATGAAGCTTCTTGCGATTGTGGGTAGCTATCGAAAAGGCAAAACTTATGCAGACTCTTTATAATACAGCACTCGATGAAGCCGACAGTTTCATTTTTGGAACCCCCGTTAACATGGGCCAGGTAACAGCGATTATGAAGACCTTCTTAGAACGTGTTTGTTGGGTCCTTGCAAAACCCGGAAACTCCCCATTAAAGGGGTGTCCTGAACCCCGAATAAAACGAATGAAGAAAGCAATAATCATTGTGAGTTCCGGAATAATTCCTCCTATTCTGCGACGATGGTGCGATGAAGCCACCCCATTGCTGAAAGATATCTGCAGGACCAATTTAAATGCTAAGATCCTTGGCAGCCTCTATGCAGGCGCAGTGGAAAGAAAAGGTATTGACATATATCGTAAAAAAGCATTCAAACTTGGTAAGACACTTACATCATAGAAGATCAATAAGATCAGTTTAAGACTGCATAACCAGTCATTTAACCCGCGGCGTAACCGCCAAAGCCTTTACCCCGCGGGTTAACTCTATCGTTAGGTGGCCTTACGCCAGGTGCCCTATGCCATTGCACATTCACCTTAGTCCGAGGTGCAAATGAGCAGTTCCGATTCGATTCAGTCCGGCGTGCAGGAGCATTACGCGCACCGAGACTTGGCGACGGCAATATTCGCGGCCCTGACCGCGGCGGGAAAAGATCCGGACAATCTGAGGCCCGAAGATCTCGCTCCAGTGGACGAATTCCACATTCGTGGTCGACGAGCGACCCTCGACCTCGCGAGACTAGCGCGCCTAAACGACACCATGCACATCCTAGACGTGGGCAGTGGGATCGGTGGGCCCTCTCGCTGTCTGGCTCTGGAATTCGGTTGTCGCGTGACCGGCCTCGATCTCATCGCCGAATACTGCCGGGTTGCACAAATACTCGCCGATCGCCTCGGCTTGAGCGATCGAATCTCGTATCGACACGGCGATGCTCTGGACATGCCGTTTGACGACGCCTCGTTTGACGTAGTATGGACTCAGCACACGGCAATGAACATTCCAGATAAGCCACAGCTGTATGCGGAGATGTGGCGGGTTTTGAGGCCTGGGGGGACCTTGGCAATCTACGACGTTCTCGCGGGAAGTGGTGGTCCCGTTCGTTTTCCAGTACCGTGGGCTCGGGAGCCGTCCATAAGTTTTCTCGCCTCGCCCGACGAAATGCGTTTATTACTCGAAGAAGCGGGGTTCGAGATATTGAGTTGGCGAGACACCACGGGTCTAGGCCGTGAATGGTTTCGAGCCGTGCGTCAGAAGATGCAGGACAAAGGTCCTTTCCCTCTTGGGGTCCATGTGCTTTTGGGCCCTGATTTCCAGACCATGACACGGAATTTGGTCCGTAATCTGGAAGAAAACCGGATTGCCCTTATTGAGATCCTGGCGCGCCGACCGTAATGGGGTCACACGCTGAAGGGATATCACTGAACAAGCCAATCGAGCCGAAGCGCGAACGCGTGCTGCTCACTGGCGACGTTCAGCAGAAACTAAATGGTAGAAATTGCGGAACCCTGCACCAGCGTGAAAAGAAAGGGGAGGGAGTTTACCGCCACTAGCGGCCGGTGCAGACTCTAGAGGAGCAGTCATTTTTTGCCTCTAACCACGCCTAATCCCTCGCTGGAGCTGAGCTTTGTCGTTGGGGATGAGACAGATAAATTCCAATGTTTCCTTGGATGTGTTCTTCAGTTGGTGCTCCTCGCCGGGTGGAATAAATATCACGTCCCCCTTAGAAAAGGGACCCTCCTTTCCCCTTTGGACCAAGGATCCCCTTCCCTCCAAGATGAATACCTCGTGCTCCCACGGATGTTTATGGTATGGGGAGTAACCACCGGGTTCCAATTCGAATACCCTCATGGAGAAATTATCTGCCCCGTCCTTCTCTGAAATAACCCATCTGACGGTGATCCCCGAAGCCCCCTCCTCACCCACCGGATCGGGAGCAATTTCCTTGTAATGCGCCACCCTCATCTCCCCATTTCCTCTCCCTGCAGAGGACCAGAAGAGAAATCAACCCTCCCCTGATATTCCGAGGGACTCTTCAATCTTCTGAATCTCCTTTTTGGCGCCCTCAACGCGCTTCAGCCCTTCTTCCCTCCACCGTTGGCTCCCCTTCAACTTCTCCCTCATCGCTTCGATCTGGGCTTTTACGGCTTCCGCCGAGGGGCCTCCTTTCAGGGTCTTCCTCGATACGATCCTTAAGGGATCTTGCCCCTCCAGGAGTTCTTGCTCTGATATCTTCAGATCTAGCTCGGTCTCCTTCAATGCTTTACGAAACCCATCGAGGATAACCATATCGGCTCCCTTTTCCTCCGAATACTTGACCGCCTTCTCCATAAGGATTTTTGCCTTCCTGAAAGGGATCTTAAACCTTTGGATGATCTCCTCCAGCAGGGCCGTCGCCCCGATAAATCCCCTCCGGCATTGTCGCAGCATTACCTCTCGGTTTACCTGGAGCAACTCAATTACTTCCTTCATCACCCCCAGGGCCGGCTTGCACTCCCGAACCATGTCCATGATCAGATACTTCGTCCATTGAGAATCACGATTGTATCCGATAAAGGATGATCTGCCCAGGGACGAAAGCCCCATCAAGACCCCCTGGGCAACGGAGGCCCTGGCCTTAATTACCTCCAAAGTCCCGGGGTTCCGTTTCTGGGGCATGAGGGAGCTTCCGCTACAATGCGTATCGTCCAACTTCACCATGTCGAATTCGGCCGTGCTCATCAGGATGCAGGACTGGGCAACGGCGCTCAGGTGATTCATGGTCATGGCAACGGCGTGGGCGAATTCCAGCTCCGGTTCCCACCGGTTGCTGATGGGATCCAAGGTGTTTTCGGTCCAGGTATCGAAGGCCAACAGTTTCGTGGTCAACTCCCTGTCCAATGAAAAGGTGGACCCATATCCCGCCACCCCACCCAGTGGGTTCTTGTTGAAAAGCCTGTGCCAATGGATGAACCGCCAGATATCCCTTTCCAGGGGTTCCGCAAAGGAGAGAAGAACGTGGGCGAAGGTGGTGATCATGGCATGTTGATGATGAGTGAACCCGGGCATCACCACATCCAGGTTCTCCTCGGCCTTTTTTAGGAAAGCCCCGATCAGCCCGTCCAATTCACCTATGAAATCGAAACCCTGCTGTCTCATGTACAAACGCATATCCAACGTTATCTGATCATTCCGGCTCCTGGCCGTATGGAGCTTCCCCGCCGATTCCACCCCGTGCCGCTCGATGAGATAGCCCTCCACGTTGCTGTGGACATCCTCCTTCGAAGGGTCCAGGACGAATTCCCCTCGGAGGGAACGGGTTTCTACCTCTTTGAGCCCCCTCAGAATCACCCCGAGGTCATCCTCGGAGATGATCCCCTGCTTGCTGAGCATGATAGCATGGGCCTTGCTTCCCCAGATATCGTATTCAACCAGGTGCTGGTCAGAAGGGGATATCCCCTGGACATCCCTTCCCGATAAGAAATCGATAATCCGACGGGGGGGTTCCCGGTCGAACCTGGAGCCCCAAAGCTTGTCAATCTTCATTTTTCATCCCCGCATTCCTCTTGGCCACGATCTGGCGAGTCATGGAGGTGGATACCGGATAGCCCGGGTAATCCGAATTGGATTGAATTGCCCTTGCGATCCACTGTTCGGTGAACTCGTCCTTCATGTCGATCAACAGGGGAACGATTCCCAATACCTTGGCCTCCTTTCCCCTTGAAACGTTCAGAAAAAGTGGGCAGATCTCAACAAAATCTGGCCACCCAATAGTAACAGAAATAGAGAATGAAAACAATTCCCCTTTCCTTGGAGATTCTCCCAAATGTCATTGAAGAATGAAGTTGGAAAACTTATAATGTAAATATGACGGTTTCGTAAAAAGTCCATCTGCCATTCGACAGGCCGTTCGACAAGCCGTTCGACAAGCTCACGGNNCCAAAGCCGAAGGGCCGCGTTGCGCTTCATCCTTTTTTTACAATGACGTCAATTATAAATTCGAGATCATCGAGGAAACGCAATTATGGTCGGTATCTTTTTCGGATGTACTATCCTCCTCTTTGAGGAGCTCCGTAGTGCCTTGGAGGCCTTTTTCCGGAAGGCGGGGGTTCGATATGAGCCCCTGGGTATTGATCGGTGCTGTGGGATCCCTCTTCTCCTTGCCGGTCTTCAAAAGGAAGCCGAGGAAAATGGAAAACGGCTGGTTGATGATATCTCCAAAAAGGGTATTTCGACTCTGGTCACCAGTTGCCCCCACTGCTACAGGGCTTTTTCCAGTGAGTTCCCCAATCGATTCGGCTTATCGGCTCCATTTAAAACACTCCACTTTACCCAGTTTGCCGCCGATCTCATCCGAAGGAAGAGGATCAAACTAACCAAACCCGTTGACCAGAAACTCACCTATCACGATCCATGCTATCTGGGGCGAATGGGTGAGAAGATCTATCGGGAGCCGAGAGAGGTTTTGGCATCCATTCCCGGTCTAAAAATGGAGGAAATGGAGCATAACCGTGACAAGGCCACCTGCTGCGGTGGAGGGGGATTGGTAAGGGCCTACCTCCCTATCCTATCCTCGGCAGTTGCTCAGGAGAAGATCGAATCTCAGGCACAACCCACCGGTGTTAACGGAGTCGTATCCTCCTGCCCTTTTTGCTATTTTAATTTGAAGGAGGGAGCCGAGGAGCTGGATGAGGGGGAAAAGATCGGGGTCTATGATTTGGCGGAACTTCTCGTCCGATCAATGGAGGAACCTCAGGATGCATGATGCCAAGCGTACGTTTACCGACTTCAAGAAAACCATGTATAGAGCTGTCGACGATGAGATGCTTCGATCCGCACTGCGGAAGGCGGTAAAATCATTCCGCGAAAATCGGGATAAGGCTCTGGAGCGGTTCCCCCACGTGGAGGAGCAACGAAAAATACTCATGGAAAAAAAAGAAGAGGTTCTTACCCATCTGGATGAAATGATCGAGAAGTTCAGCGATGCCGCCCGGACAATGGGGGTTACGGTCCATCTGGCGGAAACCGTACAGCAAGGGCAGAAGATCCTCGGTGAAATCGTTGGCTCGAAGAAGCTCATCGTCAAGGGGAAATCCATAACCTCCGAGGAGTTGGATCTCAACCGCTTTCTGGAAGAAACGGGAAACGAAATCCATGAAACCGACCTTGGGGAGTTCATCGTACAGCTTCTCCATGGGAAGCCCATGCATCTGCTCGCCCCAGCCGTAAATGTCCCAAAGGAACGGGTTGCCCAGCTCTTCTCCGAACTTGCGGGAAGGGAACTTCCCCCTGACCCTGCGGAGCTGACTCGGTTTGCGAGGGATTTTTTGAGGGAGAAATTCTTCCGGGCAGACATCGGCATGAGCGGGGCCAATGCCATCACGGCCGATACGGGCTCCATCTTTCTCATCGAGAATGAGGGCAATATCCGTTTCGCCACCAATGCACCCCCCGTCCACATCGCCGTGGTTGGGCTTGAGAAGATCCTTCCCACCTTGGCCGATGGAACCCTCCTGGTGGAAGTAGCNNGCAAGAGATCCCCTGCTCAGGCAGATGCTCTATTGTATCCGCTGTGGGGCGTGCATGTACGAGTGTGCCGTCTACCCCATCGTGAGCGGGTATTGGGGACACACATACATGGGTGGAATCGGCATTCCATGGACAGCCCTCGTCGCCGGTGGTTGGGAGGTAGCCGCCCCCATGGCCTACGCCTGCACTCTCTGTGGGAGATGCCGGGAGTTCTGCCCCATGGAGATTGGTACACCGGAGATCGTAGAAAAACTGAGGGAAGAGATGGCTGAGAGGGGATATCTCCCCGATTACGTCAAGGAGATGACCCAAAAAGTATTGACCAAGGGGACCCCGTATTAATCGTTCTCAATTCCCGGGTCCACCTTCCCTTGAACATCTTGTCGATGTGCGGCTCATCTCCTCCCATCGAAATAACAGTTTTTAACCAAAAGAGAAATAAAAAAGGGGCATCGGCCCTTTCTTAACCTCAGGCTTGCAACCACCAAGTTCTCCCCCAGGAGGGCGGCATCAGCTCTTCCTCGAGGTCTTGATCATGAAATGGGTAACCAATTGTTCAACCTGCTTTCCCTTACACTTGGGGCAATTGACCTGACCCTTTTCGTATTCCCGTAGACTCAGCATGGTGCTAAATTTCTTCTTGCATTTCTTACATCGAAAATCGTACGTAGGCATGCTCATCCTCCCTGCACGAGTATCCCTTTCTGCCTCTCGGCATTATACCAACCCCCTCAACTGGTGATCAAAATCGAGAAACGGGTCACCTCCCCCGTGGTCCCTGAAAAAGGTCTTCTTCATGTAGTTCAATGCTCCGACGTAAAACTCGAAATCCTTAGAAAGTTCCGAATAGAGACGTGACCCTGGCCGATAAAAGGCTCTATGGTATTGACTGACGCTTTGGTACGCTTTTCTCCCCTCCTCCAGGTAAAGGCCCAGGAAAGATTGTTTCTCAACCCACTCCCGAAATATGCCCACCATAAAGAGGATGTAATCGCCGATATGTTTGCGAATCTCCTTCTCTCGGTCCCACTGCTCGGAGTACCAGGAGAGATTAGCCTCCAATAACATTTCTACACCCGTTTCCAGTCTTCTCCCCCGGAAATCCCGAATCCGATAGAGGTTTTCAGTACGGGCGAAATTGGCTAGGAGGAGGGCAATGTAATCGGCGATCTCCGTATCCCTGATTCCCAAATCCCAAAAACTTCGGCGTGTCAACCAATTGAAGAAAGCCAGTAACCTCGGTACCGATGTACCTGATACGCTCGTTTTCATTTGTGAGAAAATAATGAATGAGGATAATTTATTAATATAGGAACCCACGATTCCATGTCAATAGAAAAGCGAGTGGGTTTATTTGCATCTAAAATATGGTATGCCCCTGGCACTAAGAGAATGTATGCATTTCAGTGAGAATTCGCTCAGACCCGCACGGTTTACCACATCCGCTGCAACGACATGTTGGACGCTGTTGAACGTCGTCCCCTATGCCTGGATATCCTGCTTGCCCCGCAATCATTTCCAGTTCTAGCCTGGGAACCAGAAACGAAACGCAAACGAGCTCGGTCATGCAGGCCAACTAGAGGGCGTGCGTGGCGTCGCGGGAATTTTTGGAACATCAACGACCACCAGGATAGGGGTCGCTGCAAACGTCGATGATCTTTCCCTGGCTTTTCAGGTGTATGTTCTCGATTCTCCACGTTTTCTCAATGAGTGTGTTGAAGTGGTGTCTAGCGATCAGGAGTTAAACTGCCCACTGATAGGGAGGTCAGCTCGAATGACGGGTTATATGAAGTCAGGCTGGCTTTGGAATGAGTTGCATTGAGGGCATTCTCCAGAAATCTACGTGATGTTAAACAGGGGTTTACGCTTTTCTACAAAAGCACCCAAGCCCTCCTTCCCATCTGGATGAGATGCACAACTGCAAAGACCTGCTCGCTCCCGCTCAATATGCGCCTCGAAGACTGTATTGAATGAGTCTGTGAGAAGTTGCTTTGCCCATCCAAAGGAGTTAAGCGAACCCCTTGCTAATTCACGAGCAATATTTACCGCTTCTTCCAACGCTTGCCCATCTTCTACGACCTTCGTCGCCAACCCCCAAGTCAAGGCTTGCTCTGAAGAAATTGGTTTGTCAAACGCAACGATTTCCAGGGTACGAGCCAAACCAATGAGCCTGGGGAGCATGAATGTACCCCCACCATTGACGCACAGTCCGTTTGAAGTATACGCTTGTCTCAAAATAGCAGATCTGGCCATAACCCGGAAATCACAAGCTAACGCCAATGAAAACCCACCGCCAGCTGCTATCCCGTTGACCGCAGCTATGACCGGTTTACTCATCCGGCGGATCTCCAGGATTGCTTGATGAAAACGTCCAGCTAATTCGTGAAAAGCTGCTGAAGGACCCTTGGGAAAGTCAATGGCCCACTTCAAATCACCACCAGCGCAGAAGGCCTTGCCCTCACCGGAAATCACTATTCCTCGTACTGTGTTATCAACTGCGAGAGTAATAAGGTGGCCTGCCAAGCGTTCAATCATATCGAGATCGAAGGCGTTGAACACCTCCGGTCGATCTAACATTACCTTGGCTATGTGCCCATCTAATTTGACTTCTATCGTTTCTGCCATGTCTTTTGCCTCCAGATGTCAGACTCGATTTCATATAACTACTGTTTTTACGAGAAAATTCCTGTATAACGTAAGAAACAGAGAGATCATGGTTCATCGCGAGAGGATCCTTGGCTTAAGGAAGACCCATCCATTATGAGATGGGTTGCCAGTGTGTATGGAAGGTCGCGCTCAACCCCCTACCTTGGTATTAGAAGGGAGTAGTTAGAAAAAGTCAACAAAAATCCCTCGTCTGCCTTCGATTTTAGGATGAAATAGTGTATAGTAAAGAAGACTAAAATGTATTTATCTGCCATCGAACTATTTTTCATGAAGGATGTCCATCCAGCGAATGGCGCTTGAATAACTTACTTCGACGAGGAATTTTCTCGCTGCCGCTGGTATGTGGGACGGTTTTCCCCTCCATTTTAAGAACGAGCAGGAAAGGAGGATCAGCACTGGCTGTGCTTTTTTTCTTGTGGACTTTGTTCCGCTTTGCTATCATAGGATCGTAAGGTGGCCTCGTATGAGGGTGAGGAGACTGGTAACACCCACATTAATCATTCTGGCTTTGGGTACTTTACCTTAAGGAAGGAGTTGATCGGTTTGAAAGGAACGATAAAGAGAGTTATCCGGGAGAGGGGATTTGGGTTCATCAGTGCAGAAGATGGAAGAGAAATCTTTTTCCACCGCTCCGCTTTTGAGGGAGGAGATTTTGACGCCTTGGAAGAGGGCAACAGCGTGGAGTTCGATGTGGAGAAAGGGCCTAAAGGCCCCCGGGCGCTGAATGTAAAGACGATAGAAGCCTAGTCTAAGACGGAATCAGGCAACATCCCCTTGTTTTCGTTTCCAAGGATCTGAAGGCAGTGAGGAGTACAGAAGAGGCGGCCAACGGTGACGGCAGCTTGTTGTATCCGGGACACGTCGATTGAGGCATTGATGCAGTTACTATCGGAACTCTATGGACTCGACGCTTTCCTCTCCGAAGCTGCTATAGCCTTGTGGAACTCATCTCTTGCTTTTTCATCCATCCCCATCTCGGCATAAACCACGCCTAGATTGTTATGTATATAGTCGATGTCAGGATTAATCTCTATTGCCTTCAGGAAGTACCGAAGCGCCTCCTCATAGGATTTCTTTTTGAAATAGATGATCCCCAAATTGTTTAGAGCTTCCGCATTCTTGGGGTCTACCCTGAGAACGGCCTCGTAGTCCTCTATGGATTCGTCGTATCGATCCTGAGACGCCAGAATTTCGGCAACTTTGAATCTCAGCTCGATATCTCGGGGATTTATCCTCAGTGCATTCCGATAACGCCTCAAGGCAAGATCAACCTTTCCAAGCTCGAAATAGGCCTTTCCCAGGGTCTCATGGACCCCAGCCCCTTCCGGGTTGAGCCCGAGAGCGCGTTGATATGATTGGATTGCCTCCTTAAAGTTCTTTTGACGGTGAAAGGCCAACCCGAGATTGTAATAATCCTCCCAGAATGAGCGATCAAGAAAAATGGCTTTTTTGAGGGCAGAAATGGCTTCGGACAGGTTCCCCTGTTCCATATGGGCTAATCCCAGGGCTCGATGAGCCTCGACGAGCCGTTCGTCCAACTCCACTGCCCTCTCGAAACGCCCTATCGCTTCCTCCAAAGCCCCCTTACGCAGATACGCCAACCCAAGATTGTAATGGCATTTAGGAACAGTGGGGGCTAGGACGATTTGCCTCTCGTAGGCCTCAATAGCCTGATCGATCTTACCACTCTGAAGAAGAGCCGATCCGAGGAGGCTGTGAAGATGGGGGTGGTCGGGATCCAGTTCCAGCGCTTTCTCGAATTTCTCCACAGCCTTTTCATATTGGCCTATTTCATAGTAGTTGAGACCCACGTTTATATAAAAGCTGGCCCTCTCCTGCCCATTCAAAAGGGGCGCTAGCCAAAAAACACTGAGTATCACAAGCGAAAAAATGGGAAAACAATTCTTTATTCGTCCACTCATTTCTCTCCTCACCAGTAGAAGAGAAATTTCAGGTGCTTCACGTTAATAGCCCTATGTTACACCTTTTGAGGCTCCCAGTCAAAAATAGAAGGGGCCGGGGGCAGCTTTAACCGTTTGAATTCAAGATGAAACCTGCGATTGATCAACGACACCATTTCTGTTGATTTGTGTTTGAAATCTCGGCTTTTTTGAAGTAAGGAGAATTTTAAGAGTTAGAAATCTTGGGTTTTGGCTTTTATTGACATATCTCTTAATTTTGCTGAAATGGGCTCAGTCGACAAAGCCAAACCATCCGTGAGGGTGGGGCGGAAACCCACGGGTCTTTGCATCCCAGGTGTGGACTCGGCGAGTGGCTTTTGTCTAATTGGGTGAGTGTTATAGCCGGATCGTTGGCAGAGTTGCTTTAGCGAAATAACGGATAAATTTGAAAGATCGCCGGGTTGCCGAAATGGATAGGTGACTCGGCTTCTTCATTGGTGTAACCAAACTGTTCCCAGGGCTACAATATCAAGAACGGGAGGAGAAGAGAGACGGAGAGGGCAGACAGGAGAACGAGCAGGTTAGATGACAAAAATGAAAGCAAATGTCTTAGCGGTATTGCCAAAGAAAGAAGAAAAATCTTAAAATAATTAAAAAGGAGGTAAACCAATATGGGACTTCAAATGAAAATGTGGTTATTGGTGGTGCTGATGTTTGGGATCCTCTATGGAGTGATCACTGGCATCGGTAGCTACATGGGAGTAGGGAGTGCAAACAGCTACATTATCTTGGCGGTTTTGTTCATGGGCCTTCAGTACCTGATTGGACCTTCAATGGTTTCACTGATGATGAGAGTTAAATGGGTTTCTGAGCAAGAAGAGCCAGAGCTTCATCATCAAGTAGCTGAGTTAGCCCAAAGGGCAGGAATTCCTAAGCCCAAAGTAGGGGTTTCTCAACTGTCAATTCCCAATGCCTTTGCCTTTGGAAGAACAATAAGAGATGGCAGGGTGTGTATTACCCAGGGAATTCACAGATTGCTCAGCAAAGATGAGCTCAAGGCAGTGATAGGCCACGAGATTGCCCATCTCAAACACCGGGATATGATGATTATGACTCTGCTTTCGGTGATTCCTCTGATCCTCTATTGGATTGCCTTCTCACTGATGTGGGGAGGGATATCCGGTGGAAGAAGGCAGGGAGGAGGGTATGCTGCTCTCATTGGCATGGGAGCCTTTTTGCTCTACTTCCTAACCAACCTCCTGGTTATGTACGGTTCGAGGATCAGAGAGTATTACGCTGATGAAAGAAGCGTGAAGTTGGGAAACCCTCCCCAGCATTTAGCCTCAGCCCTTTACAAACTCGTTTATAGCTCAGCTCAACTGAAAAGAGATCCGAGAGCCCAAGAACAACTAAAACGAGCGGAGGGGGTGAAGGCCTTCTTCTTGAATGACGTCTCCCGGGCTTTGAATGAAGTGAGAGACCTAAAAGAAGTCGATCGGGACCTTTCGGGAACAATAGATCAAAATGAGCTTCTCACCATACGGTCTCAAGAAGTAAAATTGGGTAAGGCTGAAAAGATGATGGAGATTTTCACTACCCATCCCAATATGCTCAAGAGAATCAAACGTCTGGCTACTTTAGCTTAAAAAATTCCCCAAGAGGGATAATGAAAAGAGGTGTATTGAAACGTCCCTTTTCTTTTTTTGAAAATACAAGGGTAACCCCTTTAGAAATTATCATTATGAGAGCATCCTACATTCCTTATTTGAAACACCTGCAGGCTATACAAAGATGTCAATGCCGTAAATGCCGCCTCGGTGATGAAGGTGAGAAGCGGTATAAGAATATCAAGGGGGAAAGACGCACATGATCCAAGGAAGGGGCAGCACTGGTCCTGCCTTTTTTCTATTTAACGATGAAATCGTGCTTAAGCAGACAAGCGCAACACATTGATGTGCTTTAGAAATCTTTATTTAATCGCCTTCCGATCTCAATACCCTCACCTTCGAATCCATCTCACCTAGGGTTTGGAGTCAAGTTTGAGTATGATATGAACAGGGTTAACGATATCTGACCCCCGGAACAAAACTTGCATACAATTCAAGAGGCCGTTCCCACCTGCCAAAAGAAAGGAGAAACCGTTATGCTCTATTATACGATCGGGATAGACGAAAAGACTTGGAAGATGCTTGAAGAGATCTG
>JABAOH010133070.1_pt2 | contig 18311 bp, 16 predicted proteins | sample 7062181 | NCBI WGS metagenome assembly JABAOH01 (sample SAMN14538630, study PRJNA623070) | marine sediment metagenome | biome: marine biome [ENVO:00000428]; feature: marine pelagic biome [ENVO:01000023]; material: deep marine sediment [ENVO:00002113]; isolation source: pool of 5 deep marine... | reverse complement strand
GTAGGGTAGAGCGTCATCGGAGCCTCGTGATTCGCGTTCGGGCAGATGTCCGCTAGAGCCGGGCCGCGCAGTACTTGCAGAACACGGCGTCGGTGTCGTGGCCCTCGGCCGCACAATGCATGCAGACCTGGGTCGAGATTTGCCTTTTGCGGGCGCCGGCCATTTCGACGGTGACGATGCCGGTCGGAACCGCGATGATGGCGTATCCCGTGATCATCACGATTGATGCGAGAAAGCGTCCGACAACGGTGACCGGGGCGATATCACCGTACCCTACCGTCGTCATGGTCACGATCGTCCAGTAGATGCTCTCCGGTATGTTGGTGAAGCCGTGCTCTTCGCCTTCGATCAAGTACATCATAGATCCGACGATGAGCACCAGCGTCAAGACCGTGCCCAGAAAGACGACGATCTTTCGCATGCTCGCTCGCATAGCGGCGCGCAGCATACGCGCTTCGCCGACGAAGTGGACAAGCTTGAGAACGCGGAACACACGCAGTAGCCGCAAGGCGCGAATCACAATCAGCGACTGTGCACCGGGCAAAAGGACGCTCACGTAGGTCGGCACGACGGCCAGCAGATCCACGAGGCCGAAAAAGCTGCGCGCGTAACGCAGGGGCCGTCCGACCGAAGCCAGGCGCAACACGTACTCGATCGTGAAGAGCAACGTGAAAATCCACTCGGCAATTCGCAGCTCGAGCCCCCAGCGGGCGCGGAGGCCGGCGACGCTCTCGAGTAGCACCGCAACCACGCTCAGCACGATAGCGATCAACAGGGCGACGTCGAAGGCCTTGCCCGCGGGCGTGTCGGCCTCGAAGATGATCTCATGCAGTCGAGCCCGCCACGATGTCGCGCTCCAGCCCGGCTTGAGCTTCGTCGATTCTCCAACCACAGCTACGCCACTCCCGGGTTTACGCCATCAACTGCGCCGCGCCGCCTGCGAAGAGCTGATCAGCCAACAGCTCAACCGGGTGCACCGCTCGAAAACCGCGGCGGTGTATCAGAGCACCGGCCCCGATCTGCATCAAGCAGCCCGGATTGCCGGTGGCGAGCAGCGACACACCGGCGTCCTCCACCTCCGCCAGCTTCGCCTGCAGCAGATCCTCCGCCAGCCTGCGGCGCGTGAGCCCATAGATGCCGGCGGCTCCACAACAGCGGTCCGCACGCGCCAGCGTCGCGACCTCAAGACCGGGGACGCGACGGAGTAAGTCACACGGCTCCTCGCCTATCGCCTGCGCGTGGATGTGGTGGCACGGCGCATCGTAGCCCACACGCGCCTCCCGCCGCCGGTACGCCGGTCCTTCCCGCTCGGCCAACCACTCGATAACATCGCGCGTCGCGCCGGCCACGCGTTCGGCTCTGGGCTGGAACGCCGGGTCATCTTGCAACCACTCACCGTACTCTTTCAGCGCCGCCCCACAGCCCGCCGAGTTCGTGACCAGGACCTCCGCCCCACTCCTCTCGAAGACCTGAATGAGTTGTCGCGCCAACACACCCGCCTGTTTCAGCTCGCCGGCGTGTGCGTGCAGCGCGCCGCAACAAAAACCGGCGGGCAGCCGTACAACGCGGGCGCCGTGCCCGGCGAGTACGTGTTCCGTGGCTCGGTTCACGTGGCCAAAAAGCCCCGACATCACGCACCCTTCCAGCAGCGCGACCATTCCGCCTTTCGCCTCACCGCTTGGACCGCGTCCAGGCCGGACGCGCGCTCGCTCCAGCCGCCTTCTCCACGCTCCGCCCCGGCCCGGCGACGTCGCCGCCAGCATCGCCATGGCGAAACGCAGACGGCCAGCCGTCACCCCGCGGCGGCCCGCGCGGGCCAGGAGCCACGGCAGCCGTGTGGCCCGCAGCAGGCGCAACAGCGTCCAGCACAGGTTCTGCAGCCAACGATTGGTGAACATCAGGCGAAGGCCGAGCCGAGCCGTACGATCCACCAGGCCGCCGGCCGCGCGTCGCGCCTCGCGCGCTCGCTCCAGGAGCATGCCGTAGCGAACGCCGGACGGACAAACGGGTTCGCAGGCCCGGCAGCCGAGACACTGATCGATGTGCAAAGCGAAAGATGGATCGCTGGCTTCGAGCCGATCCTCGGCCACGGCGCGCATCAGGTAAAGCCGGCCCCGGGGCGAGTCGTTTTCATCACCCAGCAGTTCGTAAGTGGGACAGGCGGGGAGACAGAACCCACAGTGCACGCAAGCGAGGAGGTCGTCCATCCGCTCGGCGAGCGGCGGCGTCCCCACGCGGGTCGACGTCATCGCCGCAGGCTGAGTAGCAGCCGCCAGGCCGCGCGCACTCGCGTGGACAAGCCGTCCCCGTGCCGCAGGTTCAGCAGCGCCCGCACGCGCTCCTCACCGCTGCCACCTTCCTCGAACCAGTGCATCTCGCGACGTGGCGCCAGACGATCCTCGACCCACGATTTCGGGCGCGCAAACTCACGAAGCCCTTCCAGACCGTGAACCCGTCCGAAGCCGCTGCAACGCGCCCCACCGAATGGCAGGTCCGGTATCGCGTAGTTGATCAGGTGGTCGTTGATGAGCGCCGTGCCCACTTCCAGCCGGTCGGCGATGCGCCGGGCCTTGGCACGGTCTCGACTCCACACGCTGGCGTCGAGTCCGAAGGTGCTGTCGTTGGCGAGTCGCACCGCCTCCTCCTCATCCGCGACACGCATGATCGGGAGAACCGGGCCGAAGGTCTCCTCCCGCATCAAGTCCATGCTGTGGTCGACATCGACGATGACCGTGGGCTCGAAAAAGTATCCAGCCCCCGCGATGCCCCGCCCGCCCAACAACACCCGCGCCCCTTTGGACTGCGCGTCTTGCAGGTGGGCCTTCACTTTGTCGAGCTGGAACGCCGCGACCAGCGAACCGACCATCGCCTCCGGCTCGTCGCTGGTGCGGACGCGCCGGGCCTCGGCGACGGCTGCGGCGACGAAGTCGTCATACACCGACTCGACCACGTACGCGCGCTCAACCGACATGCACACCTGGCCACACCCGTAGAACGCCGCCCATACCGCCCCGCGCGCGGCGCGCTCGACATCCGCATCGGCGCACACGATCATCGCGTCTTTCCCGCCCAGCTCCAACACCACGGGCGTCAAGCTCTCCGCCGCCGCCGCCATGATCTTGCGGCCGGTGGCGGTCGAGCCGGTGAACGCGATCTTGTCGACCCCCGCCTCGATCAAGGCCGCACCCGTGCGGCCGTCGCCGGTCGCCAAACCCACCAGACCTTCGAGACCGATCACTTCCTTAATGATCGACGCCACCAACTCGCCGGTGAGGTGCGTGTACTCCGACGGCTTCAAGACCACGGCGTTGCCGGCGGCGAGCGCCGTCCCCACCGCGGACATGCTGATGGCGAACGGGTAGTTCCAGGGCGTGATCACACCGATCACACCGTAGGGCTCGTAAGTCACCCGCGCCCGTCTGTGGAGCAGCCAGGCCGTGGAGGCCCGCCGCCCCAGGAGAAAGCTCGGTGCCGCCCGTTTCAGATAGGCGAGATTATCGCAAGCGACGGCCACCTCGGACAATGCCTCGCCGTGTACCTTGCCCGTCTCGCTCCGGATGACCTCGGCGATCTCAACGGCGCGGGCAGCCAGCGAGCGCCGCAGACGGTCGAGCGCGCGGGCCCGCTCCGGCAACGAGCGCCCCGCCCATGCCGTTTGCGCCTCTCGCGCCGCGGCGACGAGGGCCCGAACCTCGTCGCGGCCCATGACCGGTACATCGGCCAGCTCGGCGCCGGTCAGCGGGTTCCGACAGACCAGACGCTCGCGCCGACGCTCAACTTGCGATTCCACCGCCATGCTCCTCTCGTCACCCGAGAACGAAGACCGCGAAAACGCTCACCCTCCGGAAACCGAGGAGGTGTGCGAGTGCACCACCCGCCAGCGACCGCCGAGCTTTCGCAGCACCATCGTACCCACACCGCGCGCGGCGACCGGTTGCCCATCGGAAACGGCAGCGAGCCTGTAGCTAAAGGTCACCCAAGCGCTGCTGCCGGCGAGACGAGCACGAAGATCGCTGATCTGCATGCGCCGCTCGACCAGCACTTCGAGTTCCGGCGCCAGGTGCCCGTCGCGGTATGCGAGCCAGCCTTTGTCGACGTTCGCGCCCTCGAACACGGTCACGCTGTCATGATAGAGCGTATCGAGCGAGGCGAGGTCGCCGCGCTCGAAAGCCCGAGCGATCTCATCCACCACCTTCCGCACCTGAGCGGTATCCGCCTCCGGCGGTTCGCCACTGGGTGTGCGCACATCCGCCCGCTCGATCGTGCAGGCGGCCAGCGCGAGCGGCGCCGCCGCAAGAGCCAGCAGCCGCAGCCCACCCCGACGAACGGCGCGTGGACGCATGCCTTTACGAATCGCCGTCATCGCCGACCCAGGCCATGCCGTCCGGTTCGTCTCCCGCCGCGATCGTCATCACCTCTTCAAAGCTGTCCAGATCGACGGCGGTCAATACGTCGTCCTGCGTATTCGCCACATAGGCGACGCGGCCGTCCGGCCGAATCTCGATCCCCACGGGAACGCGACCCACGCTCAGTTTTCGCCCGACCTTCCAGTCGCCGACAGAGATCTCAAGCAGGGTGCCAGCCCGTGCCTGGCTCACGAGCGCCCGCTTCCCGTCCGGCGTCACCTCGACCCGAATCGGAACGCCGCCGACCTGCAGGCTGTGGACGACCTGGTCCGTCCTCGCGTCGATCACCGAGAAGGTGCCCGCGTCACGATTCGTGACGAGCACGTAGCGGTCATCCGGTGTCACGGCGATACCTTCCGCGCCGTCGCCCGTGTCGATCTGCCGTATGACCTCACCGCGCGCCACATCGATGACGGTAACGTTCCCCGATCCGATGTTCGCCGTGTAGGCCTTCTTCTGCGCCTCGACCAGAACCACCATGTGCGTCACGCGCTGACCGGTCTCGATCGCGCGCTTCACCCTGCGCGTCTTCACATCGACCTCGACGAGATGCTGCGAGCCTTCGGTCGTCACCCACACCGACCGGCCATCCTTCGATACAGTGATGCCGTGCGGCCGACTGTGCTCACCCAGATCGACGAAGCCGAGCGGCGTGCGCGCAACCAGGTCCACGACCGTCAAGCTGTTCGAGCCGTAATTCGCAACGAAGGCGAGGCGTCCATCGGGCGTTACCACTACCTCGTGCGGGTTGGGACCGGTAGCTATGCGTTTCAGCTCGTCGCCTGTCTTCGTGTCGATGAAGGAAAGCGTGTTTTCGCTCTTGTTCGTGACCAGCAGCACACCGCCCTGCCTGTCGTTCGCGCCGCCGATCGGCGAGGCCAGCAACGGCACCAGCAGGGCGGCCATCGTCAGTGGCGATCTATTCATACCGACCTCCAGGGGAATCCGCAGGCCTGACCTTACCGCGTTTCGACTGCCGTGCCTCGACCGGGTTGCTTTCTTCTTGACCGCTGGCGCCGGAAACTTAGGTGCCTTCAGACAGCTATAAAAGAGCGATGGTCTCGCGCCGCCTTAGATCGCCGCGAATTCGAGCGCCGCTGGCGACCAAACCGGAGCCGACCGGAAGGCGTCCATCACTTCCTCGGGCTCCTGCACCACCTGCCACATCGCCCGATGCCGCACGTCCATGAAGCGCTCCGCGATACAGCGCTCGAGCAGCTCGATGCAGGGATCGAAGAAGCCACGCGTGTTCACCAGAACGATCGGGCCCAGAAACGTCCCGAGCCGCTTGAGAGAGATCGCTTCGAGCAGCTCATCCAGCGTGCCCGAGCCCCCCGGCAGAGCGACCACTGCATGAGCACCCTCGATCAGCCGGCGCTTGCGCTCATGCAAATCCTCGACGAGAAGCAACTCGCTGATGCCGGGGTGATACCATTCGAGCTCCTGCATGAACCTGGGGATAACCCCGATCACGGTGCCGCCCTCAGACAAGGCGCCGTCGGCCAGCCGGCCCATCGAACCGACTCCGCCTCCGCCGTAGACGATCGTCACAGCGTTGTGGGCGAGCAGGCGGCCCAGTCGCGCGGCCGCCTCGAGATACTCGGAGTCGGCCTGGGTGCTGGATGCGCAGTAAACGCAAACCTTGCGAATGGACATTCGTCCCCCCGGAGCTCGAGTCACGGAGAACGGGCAAAGTATGTCCGAATCCGGGCGGGTCGCAAAGCTGCGGCTCGGACTCGACTCGGCTCGCACGTCGCCGTCCGCTCTCGACCCCGGAGTTGACGAGGCCCGCTCGAGTGAGCCGGCCTCGAAGATTATTCAGCCTGTGACAGGGGAGGGTCAGGAGCCGTAGATCGGTGTATCGGGCGCGAACGCCGCCCACGCGAACCAGAAGGGGATGTAGTGGACGACTGGCGTCAGGCGCCGGCCGCTCAGCGGACCGTCGACCGCCTGGCCAAAGAAGGTCCAGCGCGATCCCGTTTCCCGGTCTCGAAAACCGTCGCCGTCCTGCTGGAAGGTGAGGGTCCGCCCCTCCACCGTGCGCTCGAACACGTTGGCGGCGCCAACGTCGCGCCCCCGATCGATCGAGGGCGTGTCCACCGCGGACGCGGTACCTTCGCGATAGAACAGCACCACCTTCGATTCACCCACCTGATGGTTGATCGCCTTCTCTCGCTTCAGGACGCTCATCGGGTAGACGACGCTCTCATCGCCGTTCCGCACGACCACCACGCGCGCCATTACCGGCAGGCGACCGTCGGTTCGGCCGCGAAACAGGAAGGGCCGGCCGGTATCGTATCCGTCATATGGACTCTTTCCGTAGGGACGGTTGAACCCCGTGTCGCGGCTCAACACTTCGGCCCGCGGGTGCTCCCGCTTGAAGTCCGACCAGCTCACGCTCGGGGCGGAAAGAAAACGGAGCGTGGTCCCGGTCAGCTCGCCGATGATCGCCTCGCCCGTGGCTTGCTGCCACCAGGTTTCCGTTTGGCGGTCGTACATGACCAGATCGCTATGGCGCAGCTTCCCCGTCGTCCCGAAGTCGAGTAAACGGTCTTTCACGCGCCGGTCGAAGGCGATAGCGGTGTTGCACAGCGGACAGTAGGTGATCGATACCGGTTGACCCCCGACCTCATCGTTGACGATCTCGTGCCAGATGAGGATCTGCCACGGATAGCCGCGCACCACACCGTCGTGTTCGAACACCACCACCGGCTCGCGGTCGCCGATCCATTTGTCGGCCGCATCCACCGACACGAAGCGCGGCCGGTCGATGGCGGGGATGCCGTCCTTGGGGGGGCCGCCGGACAGTATCTCATCGAGCGGCACCGAGCGTTTGCTGAAGTCGGTCCGCCAGCCTCGGGTGCTGAACGGAACATCCACCGTCTGACCCGAGTCTTCCTCTTGCTGAGAAGCCGCTTCTCCACAGGCGATCAGAGTCAGAAGCGTCATCGAAAGCACGCTGGAGATTGGCGCGATTGACCTCATGAAGCTCTCCCATCTACAAAGTCATGGCCTGCTGTTCCGAGGTAACGGCGGCCGCACCAAGGCTGCCTTCCGCCATCAGAACAACGGGCAAGTACGTCGAGGTTCCAATCGGCCCGGCTTGCATTATGGCGGGCGTCTGACCACACTGAAAGACTCATCGCGACCCGTCCTCAACTCGCAGGGCGAAGGAACCGAGGTCTTGAGTCATCGATCCGACTCCGCCAGCACCGCCGCAGCGCCACAGGCCGGGCCCCAGCGTCCGGACGCTCTGGGCCGGCCGCTAAGAAGCCTGCGCGTGTCGCTGATCGACATGTGTAACCTGCGCTGCAACTACTGCATGCCGGAGGAGGAGTACGTCTGGCTGCCTCGCGACGACATCCTGTCGGTCGATGAGATCGGCCGACTGGTCCGCCAGTTCGCCGGATTGGGCGTCGACAAGGTCCGGCTGACGGGCGGCGAGCCGCTGATGCGCCGGGAGATCGTGCAGGCCGTGGAGCTGCTGAGCGCCGTCCCCGGGATTCGCGACCTCAGCCTGACGACGAACGGCGTCCTGCTGGCTCGGCGCGCCGAGGCGCTGCGCCGCGCCGGCCTGAATCGTATCACGATCAGCCTCGACACGCTGCGGCCCGAGCGCTTTCAGCAACTGACGCGCCGCGACCAGCTGGCCGCTGTGCTGGAGGGCATCGACGCGGTGCACCAATCGGGCTTCGAGCGCACCAAGATCAACACGGTGGTGATGCGGGGCTATAACGATGACGAGCTGGTGGAGCTGATCGAGTTCGGAAAGCGGAGCGGCGCTGAGGTCCGGTTCATCGAGTACATGGACGTGGGTGGCGCCACGCGCTGGTCGCTGGATCTGGTCGTCTCTCGGGACGAGATGCTGGCAGCCCTCGAAGGACACTACGGGCCGATCGAGCGGCTCGGGCAGAACGGCTCGGCGCCCGCCAACGGCTACGTGCTGCCTGACGGCACCGTGTTCGGCATCATCGCTTCGACCACCGCGCCGTTCTGCCGTACCTGCGACCGCAGCCGCATCACCGCCGACGGCCTCTGGTTCCTCTGTCTGTACGCGGCCGCCGGCACCGACCTGCGCACGCCGCTACGGACGGGGGCGTCAAACGAGGCGATCAGAGAGCTGATCTCGGAGACCTGGACGGGCCGCAGCGACCGGGGCGCCGAGGAGCGCAAGCGACTCAACTCGCTGCGCGGCCCTCTGTATCAAATCGAAGATCTGCGCCGCGACCCACACCGCGAGATGCACACGCGCGGCGGCTGACCCTCCCCAGGCGTTGGACGTTCACCGTTCACCGTTCAAGGCGCGTCAGCGCCGCCCCCTACGTCTCCGCCGTCAGCCTCTCAATCTCGCGCTGCGCCGCTCGCACCCGCGGCCGTAGCTCGGGATCNNCCCTACGTCTCCGCCGCGAGCTTCTCGATGGCCCGCCGCGCCGCTTCCACCCGCGGTCGTAGCTCGGGATCCGCATCTTTCCACAGCTCTACGAATCGCTCGTAGTAGCGAATCGCCTGCTGAGTATCGCCCCGCAACGCGTAGAGCCCCGCCAGCCGCTCGTAGATGCCGGCTAACGCGTACCAGTCCGACGACCCGAGTCTTTCCAGAGAGGGTGTGCTCAGATAGCGCTCGTAGATGGCGATGACCGAATCGGGCTGACCCGCCGCATCGTACGCCTGCCCGAGAAACGGCAAGGCGCAGATGGTGCAAGCTCCCTCGTCGGCGCGCCGAAAATATTCGATCGCTTCCGGGACTCGCTCTTCGGCCAGCGCCAGCACGCCGCGGGTGACCCGGTCTTCTCCGAGCTCCTTGGGTCTGTGTACGCGATCGCCGGCCGTATCGGATGCCGCCAGCAGCGCCCGGGCCCGCTGGGGGCGCTCGACGACAGCGTAGAACAGCGCCAACAGTTCATAGGGCCGGTCGAGACGCTGGACAGTCGCCAATGGATGGCGATTCAACGCCGCATCCACGACCTCGATGGCCCGCCCGCGCTGTCCGCGCAGCAACGCGTTGTAAAAGCCGACGCGCACGGCCGAGAGCAGGTAGAGGCCCAGCTCCCCCTGCCGTTCGGCGCGGGCCATCGCCTCGCGGATGTACGATTCCGCCTCGCTCAGCCGCCCCCTGACTTCGGCAAGCTGGGCCAGCTGGAAGCTCGTGGCCGTCTGCCATAACTCGCTGGCCCGGTGGGCTTCTCGGAAGGCGCGGATGATCGTTTCGGCCGTGTCATAGTCGAAGCGGCTACTGGCCAACGCGGCCGCGGTGAACGGAATGTTGGGATGGCCGGGCGCCTTTTCGGCCAGGCGTCGTAGCGTCTCTTCGGCCTCGCTGATCTTGCCTTGCGAAACCTGGGTGGTGATGACGTTGCCGTACTGGAGCGCGCTAGCCGAGTCGAGCTCGATGGCGCGCCGCAGCAGTCGCTCCGCCCGCTGGAAATCACGCGCGTCGAGGTAGAGGATGGCCAGGTTGTTCAGGGCCCAGGTGTCGTGAGGATACATGTCCAACAGCGATCGATAGGCGGCGATCGCTTTGTCCGTCTCGCCGGTCACGTGCGCATAGTAGCTGCCTTGCGTCAGGTAGCGCTCGCGCTCAGTCAACCTCGACTCCCGGTAGGCGTACGCCCTCTCCAGAGCCTCGATCTGGCCGACGCGGTCGCGCCCGATGTTGCCCAGCGTGACCCCCAGCTTTCGCCACGCCATCGCGAACGCCGTGTCGAGAGCCACGGCTTCGCGCAGCAGGGCGATCGCCCGCTCGGAATCGCCCTGCTCGATGACGCGGATGGCCTGAGAGTATCTACGCAGCGCCTCGAGCGATCCTGTCGTCACCCGGTCCAGCGGCTCGTTGGCCCGGATCGTCCGCAGCGACTCACCGATTCGCGCCCTCAGGCCGTTGGACAGCTTGTCGATCGCATCGATGATCGCCGTCGAGTCCGCCGCCGTCTCGCGGCGCGCCGCCAACACCCTGCCGTCCTCCGCCGAGATCAGCTCCGCCGTCAGCTGGAACTTGGTGCCCACCGGCGTGATCTCACCGGCCACCACCGCCTTGATCCCTTCGCGGATCGCGACCTCTCGGGCCAGGCTCAGATCGAGCGTTTGATCGGGCTCGCGCTGCATCCGCGTGAGGACCTGGCCCACGTAGGCGCGGTCCATCACCGTCAGGATCGGCGACTGGCTGAAATCGACGCGGAACGCTTCGGTGGCCGCCTGGCCCAGCAGCGGGTCTCCTGTGTGGTTCTCGAACTCGGCGATGATCACGCGCTCCCGCTCGTCGATGACGCCCGCGGCGACCAGCGACCCCACCGGCCCGATCCCCAGGGCGCGGGTGACCATGTACGCGGCGACCACCAGCCCCCAAACCGCCAGCACTAATGCGCCACCGACGACCGCCTTTCGCCAGCTGAGCCAAGGTTTCTGAGCCGGGCTCGGCTTCGGCTCGGGACGCTGCTCATCCCCGCCCGGTTGGGCTCGCGCCGGCGAGCCCGGAGCCAACTCGCCGGCGGAGGAAGCCGGCCGCCCTGAGGCTCGGCTGTGCACCAGGCCCGTCGCCACGACGATGGGAAGTCCCAACAGGAGCAGCACGACCGTGCCCGGAAAGAACCAGTCCGGGAGGCCGAGCTGGTCGACAAAGATGTCCACCAGCTGAAGGACGGCGAAGGAACCGCCGGCATACAGTGCGAGCGCCCGGGTCAGGTAGCCTTTCGTCCCGGAAGCCCAGCCTTTGGAGGAGCCGGTTTCAGTCATGTCACCTCTATCGATATCCGCGTTTCATTTCAGTATGCATTCGCCGTGCGGCCCTTTGGGCTCTCGGCGAGGGCGGCCCAGCAGCGATGCTCATGCAGCCGTTCAACCCTATCGTACGGCGAAAGCCGGTCGGGCGTTTCCGTCACCTCTCCGCTCAACGTGGCAGGAAACGCTTGGGGAACTTCGCCACCACGGTATAGGCCGGATCCACGATGTTGGCCACGCTGCTCTCGCCGACCTGACCCAGCAACTCATAGGCGTCCCAGCGACCGAAGCCGTAATCCTCCTCGAGCCACTCGATCAGCTCAACGTGCGCCAGGCGGAAGGCATCGATGAGTGGACGTGCGCTTCCGGCCACCATGATATACTCGTCATCCTCGATTCGCGGCCAGTCGATGGGCTTGCCCCTGATCAGATCGATTTCGAGGATGACGTCCATCGACGTCTCGAGGCCGGTCCCCGCCACCTCACCCTGGCCCTGGCGGGCGTGCCCATCGCCGAAGTAGAAATAGGCGCCGTCATGGAAGATCGGCAGATAGACGGTTGCCCCTTCACGGATCTCCGGCGCGTCCATGTTCCCACCGAAGTCGCCCGGCCACAATCCGCTGAACGCTTCCGCACCGCGCGGGGCGACGGCGACGCGACCCAACATCGGTCTCAAGTCGATGGTCACCTGCCGCATTCGGCTATCCGGCAGCTCGGTCGTCGCCGTCATCTTGTCGCGATCCAGACGCCAGAGGTAACGGCGCTCGGGTATCGGCTCGTTGAGCAGCCGCACCCGCGCGTCCGTGGCCAGGCCCCCGAAGTTCGAATAGATGCGGGCGGCGGCCAGATCGTGATTGGGCCGCACCCGGTGGATCCTGACCACCAGCATGTCGTTCGTCGTCGACCCCTCGATGTAGATCGGGCCCACCTCACCCGGAAAAGCGCCGCCCTCCTCGGTGTAATAGGCGCCGAAGTTCGTCCGGGAGACGAGCACCGTGCCAGGCTTGATACGGAGGACGGGTTCGCGGACCGCGAAGGTCGGCTGAGCGACCTGCGGTGTGAAATAGACCGTATCGGGCGGCGTTTCGGCACCGCCGACTTGCACGGCCGCGGCTACGACCATCGTCAACACGGCATTCATCGGACCCTCCTGAGGAAAGCTCGGCCGGACGTGCAAGGGAGCCGGGGCCGGCCCGGCCGCTGAGCCGATAATCCGGCACTGACAACGATCGGGCAAGGGCGCGCGCCGCGAAGGCTCCCGCTATATTAGCAGTATCCGAATTCAAGGGTCATCCCACCGAGCCTCAGGAAAACCGAACCGGGTCTGGATTAGAGAACCTTTGCCATCTTGACGCGGATCACGGCTGCAATGCACGATCGCGGGGACGGGAGCCGGGCGGCATGATCGAAAGCGGTGTGCCGATGGACCGAGTGCTTTCCGCCTTGAGGGAGTCGCGGTATGACCAGGCCCTCGCCGCCGCATCGACGATCTCGATCGACCAGCTCGAAGCTCAGCAGCTCAGCCAGCTGATGGACGCGATGTTGGCCGCCTCGGTCGGGCTCACCGACGCCCCCGACACCGAGCTTCAGGCCTATGACCTCATCCTCAGGGCCGGCGCGCTCCTCACCGACAACCCGACCTACGGGACCGCCGCCGAGCTACGTATCAACAGCACGCTCTTCAACAAAGGCGTCGTGCTCGCGCAGCTGGGCCGTTGGGAGGAGGCGATCGCGGCCTACGACGAGCTCGTCCGGCGCACCGGCGGCTCGCCGCTTCTCGGCCTTCGCGAGACGGCGGTCCGCGCCCTCTTCAACAAAGGTGCGAGCCTGGCCGGCCACCAGCGCTTCGAGGAGGCGATCGCCGTCTACGACGAACTGGTGAACCGCTATTCCGACGCCACCGAGTCCAGTCTGCGGGAAGCGGTCGCGAAAGCTCTCATCAACAAGGGGATCGCCCTGGCCGAGCTGGACCGGCCCGTCGAGGCCCTCTCCGCACTCGACGAAGTCGTCGCCCGCTGGGACAATTCCCGCGATCCCGTACTGCAAGAACGAGCGGCCCGCGCCCTCGTCAACCGTGCGGCGGCCTTGATCAAGCTCGGCGAAGCCGCCGCGGCAATCGACACCTACAACGAACTGCTGGTCCGTTTCGCCGATGAGCCGCAGCCGTCGCTACGTGAGTGGCTGGCGGTTGCGCGTCGCGGGAAGGAGGCCTTGCAACAGGGGCCCTCTTAGACTCGCAACAGGGCTCAATTGGACAAGGCGCTGCTGTGATCGTGGATGATGCGCCACCCCTGCGGCGTCTCCTCCAGCACCAGCGTGAAGACGCCCGTCGACGTCGTGGAATCCCCTCGAAAGAGCACGTAACGCGCCGTGGCGAGAGCACGCGCGTCTCCCAGGGGACGGGTCTCCAGCCCCTCGAAGCGTAACGAGTCGCGCGACGCTCCGGGCGCGAACCGCGGCGCGTATCGCTCGCGGATCGCCTCCCAGCCGTGGAGAAGGCCGCTGGATCCAATGAAGGTGGTCTCCGCTCCCCGGCGATACCAGAGAAGAAAGCCGTCGAGGTCACCGCCGTTCCAGGCGGCCGCCGATGTCCGCAGCAAGCTGTCCACCGCGCTCTGTAGTTGGCCGAGATCTTCCGCGATTCCATCGGCTCCCGAGCAGGCGCTGCCGATCAGCAGACCGAAGGTCACGACGATCAGGTAGCGCCGCTGGCCGGCTTCCCACTTGCAAGCGATCACTCGTGCGGGCATTCTCGGCCTCCCATCAACGGCTCATGTGCCGCTGGAACCATACGATCGTCAGATCGAGGACCTGCCGCAGGTGCGGACTGGGATCCTGAAACGGGTGGACCGCGCCGAAAGTGTGGCCGCCTCCCTCGATCGCCTCGAAGCGGCTGCTCGCCAGCGGCGCCGCTGCCGCGAGCTGTTCGCCGTCCGCCACACTCACCGATTCGTCCGCGGTCCCGTGCACGATGAGGTAAGGCACTTGAAGGCTCGAGGCCGCCCGCAGCGGATCGAGACGCTCGCCGTGCGCCTCAACATCCTCCAGCAGCCCCAGGCCCAGCGGCATCATCTGGCGGGTGCGGGCGTTCAGGACCTCGACCCGTCCCTTCTGCCGCCACTCCGCCTTCTGCTCTTCCGTCCAGCGATCCAGGCTGGCGACCGCGGCCCAGGTCACCAGGCAGGTCACGCGCGCATCTTCAGCCGCCCGGATGATCGCGTCGGCGCCACCGCGGCTGTGTCCCAAGAGTCCGAAGCGGTCGACCGAGCCCTGGTTCGGCAGGCTACCCGCCTGGGCGGCGTCGAGCACCTGCCCGAGATCGTCCAGCTCCTTGCTGAAGGTGTTCGCCTCGAACCGGTCCAGCTCGGTGAAGTGTTCGAGGTCGGGCCCGACACCGCTGCCCGAAAAGTTGAACGAGATGACGGGGAAGCCGGTCCGTTCGCTGATCTGCTGGGAAAGGAATGGGAAGAAGCCCCAGTCCTTGAAGCCTTTAAAGCCGTGGCAGACGACGATCGCCGCGCCGTCTCCCCGGCCTGCGACGCTCCACACATCCCCGCGGATCGGGTCACCGTCACGGTTCGCAATCTCGAACGCCGCCCGCGAGACCATTAGCCCCCCTTCGTGGGATGCCACTCGTTGTCGGCCACGCCCAGCCGCGCGTTCGCGGCGCGAGCCAGAGTGAACAGCAGGTCCGAGATCCGATTGAGGTACTTGAGAACGACCGCGTCCACCTCGGCGTGATGGCTGAGTGTTACAACCTGGCGCTCGGCGCGGCGGCAAACGCTTCGCGCCAGATGCAGGGTGGCCGCGGCCTCGGCACCGCCCGGAAGCACGAAAGCCCGCAGCGGCTCGAGTTCCTCGTCCAGCCGGTCTATCCACGACTCGATCTCCGCGACCCGCTCCTCCGCCAGTTCGGGGATGTGAGCCGGCTTCTCCGCGCCGCTCTTGGGCGTGGCCAGCAGGGCCCCGATCGTGAAGCAGTCCGACTGAAGGCTCTGCAAGGGCTCGCGCCAGGCCTGTAACTCCGCTGGCAGCCTGGCCACGATGAACCCGAGCACACTGTTCAACTCGTCAACGCTGCCGTACGCCGCCACGCGCACGTCGTCCTTGGGCACGCGCTGTCCGCCGAAGAGCGAGGTGTCGCCGCCGTCGCCTTGTCGCGTGTAGATCTTCACGCTCTCTCCTCGATCACTCCCGCTCAACTTCTTAGCGAGCCCATCTTCCGCACGCGCACCTGCACCTCGCGGTGCCCGAAGCGGGTCGCCTCCTCGCAAGTGGGCATCCAGATGTCCACAATATAGCCCTTGATCTTGCCACCCGTGTCCATGACCTCGTAGCGCTCGAGCACCTCGCCATCGACCCGGATATCGATCAGGCTTCCCAGCGGCAGAACCCGCGGATCGCCCGCCACGATCCCCTCACGCACCCAGACGCCGGAGGCCGTGAAGCCGTGGTCGCAATACGCCGTCGCCCTAAACGGGTGCCAGACCAGAGAGGGATCGATGGGCTGATAGAAGACGCAGCCCGCGCCGCCAACAACCGCCAGCCACCCCGCCAGAACCCACCTCACCACCGCTGCCCCTTACGCTGTTTCACGACCGCTCACAGATCCGCGAGGAGAAAGCCCGGCTTCAACGCGCCGGACGGATCGAACTTCGCTTTCAGGCTTCGCTGTAATTGCAGCGCCGGCCGCTGGAGCCCCCAGGGGTCTACAGCCCGGCGTAAAGCCAGCGGCGCACGCTCCACACGGACGCCGCCGCCGACCTTGGCCAGGGCGCGGCGCAGCTCCTCTACACGGAGGGCCCAGCGCCGTTCCTCGGACGCCGCCTCGTAATCACCCCGAACGAAAACCCACATTCGGCTTAACAACGGCGCCACGATCAGCATGGGCGTCGATCCGCCGCCAAGCGAGATCGCCAGGCGCACGGCTTCCGTCGTCGCGCGAATCGGGAAGTCCGCCCTCAGCACCAGGGCCGGCTCGACGCGTGTCTCGAAAGCTCGCACGTCCGCCCACACGTCCGCCGCCTCCGGTCGCACTTCCAGGGGACCCGCCTCGGCCGATCGCACCGCGTCCTCCACTGCCCTCTCGTGGCCGAGCCAGCGCGCGATCATCGCCCAGACGCCGTCGCCCAGCCCCAGCCCCAGCGCCTCGGCCGCCTCGGGCGACAGGATCTCCAGCGCCGCCGGAGCCAGCCGGTCGCCGCCGCTCAGCCGTGCCGCCGCCGTCGTGAGGTCGTTCACCCGTTCCGCCAGCAGCAAGCACGTCGTGTCGGCCCGGGGAAGCGCGTGCAGGCGCAGGTGCGCCTCCGCGATGATCCCCAGCGTGCCCCAGCTCCCGGTGAACAGCTTGACCATATCGTAACCGGCCACGTTTTTCACCACGCGGCCGCCGGCTTTGATCACGCGCCCGTCGGCACCGACCAGGGACAGCCCCAGCACCAGATCGCGGGGCGACCCGTAACCCGCCGCCAGTGGACCGCACGCCGCCGTGGCGATGGTCGCACCGACGGTCCCCGCGCCCAGCGGATCGAGCGGCCACCACTGACCCGCCTCGGCCAACCGCGCGTTCAGATCGGCCAGGCTCGTCCCCGCTTCTACGGTGGCGAGCAGGTCATCGGGCTGGTGGTCGACGGTGCCGTTGAGCCTTCGGGTCGTGACCACCAGGTCGAAGCGTCGGAGCGGGCGGCCGGCGGTCAGCCAGCTTCCCTGGCCGGCCGGCACCACGGCCCAGCCCGACTGCGCCGCTCGCCTCATCAACTCCGACAGCTGCGGCAGACTCGATGGCGCCGCGGCGACCCGCGCCATCTGATCATCGATGACGAACGCGTCCGGGTCATCGACCAGACACTCGGACCCGAACTCGGATTCGATGACCTCGGCCATATCTCGGCGGTCTTTCGAATGGAGGCGTGGCGGAGCGGACGACGCGGCGGCGACACCCGGGCCGTCCGGCAAAATCTTCCCGGGGTTGCAAAGTCCAGCCGGGTCGAACACCTCCTTAACCCAGCGCATCGCTTCGAGATCGTCCGGCGAATAGATGAGCGGCATGTATCTCCGCTTGTCGATCCCCACCCCGTGTTCGCCGGTGATCGTCCCCCCCACCGCTACGCAGGCTTCCATGATCTCCCGGCTCGCCGCGTGCACCCGTTCGGTCATGGCCTTGTCGCGACGGTCGAACGGGATGTTGGGGTGCAGGTTGCCGTCGCCGGCGTGGAACACGTTGGTGATCACCAGATCGTGTCTGCGCGCGGCCTCGGAGACGCGAGCCAGCATCTCGGGCAGACGGCTCCTCGGCACCGTGGCGTCTTGCACGAGCAGGTCGGAGCCCAAACGGCCCATCGCCCCGAACGCCGACTTCCGCGCTTTCCAGAACTTGACCCGATCGGCCTCGCTCTCCGCGCGGGCCACCGCGCGCGCCCCGTTCGACTTCAGCAGCCCTTCGACCTCCGCCGCCTGCTCCGTCAGCCCGGCGCGCGGGCCATCGAGCTCGACGATCAGCGACGCCGCCACATCGGTCGGGAAGCCGGCGGCGAAGACCGAGGCTTCCACCGCCTTCAGCGTCTCGCGATCGATCATCTCCAGCGCCGCCGGAAGGATGCCCGCCGCGATGATCGCCGAGACGGCCTGCCCCGCCGCGTCGATGGCGTCGAAATGGGCGAGCAGGGTCTCGACGGCGGCCGGTTGCGGTACGAGACGCACCTCGATCTCGGCGCAAACGCCCAGCGTCCCCTCCGAGCCCACGAAGGTCCCCACCAGATCGTAGCCTCCGCCCGCCCCGCTCAACTCGATGACCTCGCCCTCCGGCGTGACTACCTGCACGGCCAGAATGTGGTTGCTGGTCACCCCGTACTTGAGACAGTGCGGGCCGCCCGAGTTCTCCGCCACGTTGCCGCCCAGCGTGCAGGCCGTCTGGCTTGACGGATCGGGAGCGTACATCAAGCCGTGCGCGGCCGCCGCCTCCGCCAGCCGGGCGTTGATCACCCCCGGCTGAACCCGGGCACGCCGGTTCTCGGCATCGATCCAGAGGATGCGGTTCATGCGCGACAGCTCGATGACCACGCTCCCCTCGCCCAGCGCGCCACCGGAGAGGCCGGTGCCGGCCCCGCGGGGCACGAACGGGATGCGGGCCGTGCGCAGCGTGGCGACGACACGTCGAAGCTGATCGGTATCGTGAACGAAGACGACGGCGGC
>JABAOH010001668.1_pt1 | contig 18314 bp, 17 predicted proteins | sample 7062181 | NCBI WGS metagenome assembly JABAOH01 (sample SAMN14538630, study PRJNA623070) | marine sediment metagenome | biome: marine biome [ENVO:00000428]; feature: marine pelagic biome [ENVO:01000023]; material: deep marine sediment [ENVO:00002113]; isolation source: pool of 5 deep marine... | reverse complement strand
CTCGGCACCGGTTAGCTGCTGCAGAAGCCACTCGATACCCTCATCACGTTTTGAACGTTTGCCGGTTTCAACACCCAGCTGGAGCAATGAATATCCGGACAGTTCGTCCTGAATCTGTCGCAGCGCCTGTGAGGGAAGGACTGCACGGCCGAGGCCTGTATGCAAAATGATGCCCGTTGCGTTGATGACCCTGCGATAGTGCGGGCTGGTAATTGCTTTGAGATGTCGCTTGGTGTCAGCTATGATTCTTTTGCGAATTGCCGCTTTATCTATCTCGGTCGGTTTTTGGGCAATAAGAAGTTTTCGCAGCTCGTCAACAGTTTGACGAATCGAATCGGCCACGACTTCTCTACCAACGCCGGTAATATAGCTTTCCAGGTCTGGATCTTTCAGGAGGGCATCCACCGCGGGCAGTTTTCGCAACAATTGTTCACTCTGCTTTTCCATAAGTTACCTTTAGTTTTACAAAACGGGAATCGTGAGGACGAACAATACAAAACCTATTCTACTTCATCCATAAAAAAAAGCAAGCGGTTTGCAAAACAGCTTATCATGTGGGTTTTTTCTGGATATTTGGGACCATCTCTGTATAATATAATCATATTACGAGATTTGGCGATTTTTTGGATGCGGAGTCAACATTATGAAAAAGGCCATCGTCATCATATTGCTTGCGTTGGCCGTTATTGTGGTGTGCGTCTGTTTTCTTTTACACAAAGCCCAAGTACCTGCCAAAGAAGGCATATGCAAGCTGGAATTCAAGGCCGCCAAAAATTCTGAATCAGTGCCAAGCTTAGCCCATCAATACCAGTTGCCAATTTCCGAAAAGCTCTCGCAGTTAAAGGACCTGCCTAAAGGTCTCTCCCAAGATTGTAAGTATTTTGTCGCTAAATTAGCGGACAGGGACATTCCGGTAATCCTGGACTCGCCTGAGAACCCGTATCATTCCATGCTGTATGTGGACACGAATGCTGACGGTTACTTTTCGAACGAAAAGAGCTATGCCGCCAGGCCTGCAGAAGAGCGCGGTTTGGTCTACAGATATGGTCCAGTCCCACTTGAGTTTGACACGGCTGAGAGCAAAGTAAAGACAGAATTTTACGTTATGACTCGCCGCGGGAGGTACCTGATGTTTTATCCAACGGGGTATCAGGTCGGTGAGATTGACTTGGGCAGGAACACTTACAAGGTGGCAGTTATTGACGGTAACTTTGATGGACGATACGATAAATTATTCTCACCTCCCGTCGTAGATTTTTACAGGCCTGGATGCGACCTGTTTGCGATTGATCGCAACGGCGATAATATATTAAGCTCGGAACATCTGGAGGTTATGCCCCTTGGCAGGATGATAAGAGTGCGAAATGCCTACTCTGACATCTATTACAGCATTGACATTGCTACGGGCGGAAGTTCTCTTGGATTGAAGAAGGTCGAGCCGGAATTTGGGACACTTGACCTTGGCGGTGCACATGTACAATTTCAGCTTTGGTCTGATGCCGCGCGCCAAATATTAAGCGGTCCTCCCGGAAAAAACTGGAAGCTCCCGATAGGCAGGTACATGGCATCGCCAATAGAATTCAGACACGTAGATACTTCCGGGAATCGATGGATCTTTAGAAGCACCCGAGAAACGGGAAAGCTGAAAAACTTCGAAATTAGACCAGGTCAGACAACTGCGTTCAAAATCGGCCCGCCATTTTCAACAAAGACATCCGTGGAGCAAAGAGACAGAATCGCCTTTGTTGGTTTTGATCTGGAGGGACAATCCGGAGTGCTGTACAGACCCGGAGCAAGAAAGGGCAGGACGACGATCCCTGAACCGAAATTCAAGATCATTGACGAGGCGGGTAAGGTCGTTGGTTCCGGGCAGTTCGAGTATGGCTGAGGCGGCGTCTGCCGGTACTCGTGGCGAGTGCCAGAGGATTTAAAAGGCAAGTTTAAGGTGCAGGTAAATATGGACCTAGGGCTACTTGAAGTAAAGCAGGATGAAACCTGGCACGTGATAGAGTAACGAAGTTGTTCCATCAGTTTTAGTGAGCGAAGAGAAAAACTTTTTTACTTAATCGGTGATGAAAAGCAAGCAGCCCGCGCTCATTCAATCTACAATTTTGCCGTTTTTTTGGTATACATTATGTCAAATTAGTGTAGAATAAATATGTGCTGCAGTGCTTCGCGGCCTCATATGAGCGGAGTAAGTCTTATGAAAAAAGCCATTGTTATCATATTGCTGGCGCTGGCCGTTATTGTAGTGTGCGTATGTTTTCTTGCCTACAAAGTCCTATTGCCTGCCGAAGAAGGCAAGGCCAGGCTAAGATACCAGGAAGTCGATATATCGGAATCTACAATATACTTTGCCTGTCAGGTTCAGGGCAAGCTCTCGGAAAAACCGGCTCAATTCAAAGACCTGCCTGAGAAAGTATCCAATCGAGTAAATTATTTTCTTGCAAAAATAGCCGATAGAGAAATTCCACTGATAATAGACCGCGGGAGGAAATCCAAGCTTTATCTGGATACAGATGCTGACGGTTATTTATCTGATGAAAAAGGATTCGCCCCTAAAAAAGTTTACACACCCAAGACCATTAAAAAACGTTTGTTTGGCCCTGTGGATTACCACAGATTCGGCCCCATATCAGTGAAGTTCGAACAGGCTGCTGAAAAGTTTGCTCAGCAGATTTATGTTTTTACTCGTGACAGTTACATGAGACGTCTTATCTTATGTCCGGCGTTCTACCGCAAGGGTAAGGTTCTGCTGGGTCAAAATATCTATGAGGTGGCGATGGTCGATGGCAACTTCGATGGTAGATACGGTAAAATATTTTCGCCACCGGTCGAAAATGTCTGGAGGCCCGGATGTGACTCGTTTGCAATCGACCTGAATCGCAATGGGAAATTAGATTTCGATTTTTACCATCACTCAGAGCTAATGCCTCTTAGTAGAATGGTCAAGGTGGGAAATTCTTATTACAACATTAATATTGCTGAAGGTGGAACATTTCTTGAACTTAGTAAAATCCAGCCCGAATTTGGAACACTTGATCTTGGTAACGAAAATGTGAAATTGAAACTTTGGTCCGACACCGCACATCAATACATATCCAACTTCAAGAACAATATACTGATTCCCGCAGGTAGATATAAGGCCCTTTTTGTCGAGTTGAGCCAAATAGACTCCGAAAGAAATACATGGACTTTTACAAGCTATAGTGATACGGGAGCTCTTTGCGATTTTGAAATTAGTAAGAACGAAACAACTTCATTCAAAATCGGGCCTCCATTTCAAATTAAGACAACTTCACGACGAGCCAGGAGCAATGTGTTAATTGGTTTTAAACTTGAGGGACAGGCTTCAGAGCAGTATAGACCCAATGTGATAAGAAATGGCATACGAACTTCTCCGCCATTGTTTAAGGTTATTGATGAAGCCGGAGATGTTATTGAATCCGGCCGTTTTGAATACGGGTGAGGCGGTCTCTGTCGGTACTCGTGGCGGGTGCCAAAAGATTTCAAAGGCAAGTACAAGGTGCAGGTTGATATGAACCTTGGGCCGTTTGAAGTAAAACAGGACGAAACCCGGCACGTGATAGAATAGAAGTGAAATGCATACTTTAGCAGGACTTTTTTATTTGAAAATTTTTATCTAATTTGAAATAATATGTAGTATCTATGCGAAAAGTTCAAAAGAGGTAGCAGAGATATGAAGAAGAGAGATATGTGGATTTCTGTTGCGATTATAGCAGCAGCGTGTCTGGCATTTTACTTCTATTCACAGCAGAAAGGGTATATAAAAATTGATGGCTCCGGCGCCGAGCTGCAGCTTGGCAGCGGCTTGTTCAGCACAACAAAAATAACGTCAGGGCTAACACCTGTTGCACTGCGTGCGCGAGGATACAGACCTAAGCGACTATCCGTATCAATGAAGGAAAACGGCAACACGTGGCGGATTGACAGCCGGGGCCCGTGGGGAGAGCTGTCAAGAGTCGAGGTGAAAAACGACGAGACAACGGTCCTCAAACTCGGCCCACCGCTGCTGATTAAACCCAAAGTGCACCAAAGCGGTTCTCGGGCCTCAATAGATTTTTCGATTATCGGTCAGGGCGGTGAACACTACGGAAATTCGATAATGAAAAACAATCGGAGAGTTTCTGCGCCAAAATTGAAAATCGTTGACGAAACTGGAACGGTACTTGCCTCGGGTAAATTCGAGTATGGATGAGGCGGCACCTGCCGGTACTCGTGGCGAGTGCCAAGCGATTTCAAAGGCAAGTACCAGGTGCATGTAGATATTGACTTGGGGCCGTTTGAAAGAAAAATGGAGGAAACCTGGCACTTGATAGAGTAAAGAGATTGAGCCACGAGCACCGGCGGGTGAAGAGAAAAATTTCTCTTCCCCGCCTTTTTTATTGGAACAAAAACAAAACAAGGCAAAGACTAAAGGGGGAAAAGAAATGGAAGAAACCTGAAAGTAGGAAAAGTCGGAAATGTTAAAGTGAGAATGACAAGGGAAAAGATTTGTTTGAAGGAGTATTTACGATGGAAACGTTACCTGTAACAAGAACCGTTCTGGCTGCTTTGCTGGTGTTTGTGGTGTGTTTGCCTGCGTCGATAATTGCAGGGCCGCCTTTGCCGACTCATAATGTTGAAGGCAACAGCGGCGTGTTCATTACCAATACGGCTTATCTGGCAAATCCGCCTGAAGAAGGTGCTGTGTTTGGGCGGCCCAGCTTCTCAACCAGCTTCGCGGCGATAGGGCAAAAGGATTTTGAATCTTTCGCGGTGACAGAGAATATTTATGGTAGGATAGAGCTTGGCTATGCACTGGAACGTATAGGATTAGGGGACTGGCCGGACGATGTCAAGGCAGCAACAGGATATAATGTTGATAGCCACGCCTTGCTGCACAATTTCAATACCCGGCTGATGGTAGTCGAGGAAGGCGGCTTCGGACGCGACTTGATGCCGGCCATAACCTTAGGCGCTCATTTTAAGTGGCATGAAAATCTGGGTGATATCAACGAACAACTGCAGGGGACTTGTGATATGCTTGGTGCTGACCACGATTTTGGAACAGAGTTTACCGCTGTCGCGAGCAAAACAATAGCTGATTGGCTGCCCCGCCCGTTTATTGTATCAGCAGGTCTGCGTAATGGTGATGCAATACATACAGGGCTGCTTGGTTTTGCAGGTGAACGGAGAACAACCTTTGAAGGCAGCATTATCTACTTCCTTACCGACAAGCTGTTATTGGCAAGTGAGTATCGGCAAAAGTCTGACTTGCTGGACGAGTGCATCGTGGCAGGCAAGCATCTGATTAAGGAGGAAAACGACTGGTGGGATATTTGCCTGGGCTATGTGGTCAATGACCATTTGACGGTTGCAGTAGGTTACGCCCACTTCGGCAATGTGCTGAACCACCGTGAGGACAATGTATGGGCAGTTCAACTAAAATATGAATTTTAGGGAGAACTATTATGAAAACTATGGATAACATCGGTCTAAAGGAGGTTCAAGCTGTTTACAGCGGTCCCGAAGGCCAGCTCTGGGAATTGATAATGGGAGAGCAGATTCACATTGGCGGCTTTGTTTCATCGATGGACCTTGCCGAAAAAGCTGGCATCGGCTCAGGTATGAAAGGTGTTGACCTCTGCTGCTGCAACGGAGCAGGGATGCGCTTTCTGGTGCGTTTCCGCGATGTGGCACAGATGCATGGCGTAGATGCAACCGAAAAGGTCGTCGAACAGGGACGTCTTCGATGTAAGCAAGAGGGACTGTCCGACAAAATTAAATTCACCCTTGCCGATGTCTGTGACAGTGGGCTTGAAGATGCAGGCGCGTGTTTCGTCTGGGGAGAAGACGCATGGTGCTACGTTGTCGATAAGGAAAAACTGATTTGTGAAGCAGCACGTATAGTCAAGCCGGATGGAGTGATTGCTTTTACCGATTGGATTGAGGGAAAGGCAGGACTTAGCGATGCCGAAGCAGAGCGGTTTTTGACTTTTATGAAGTTTCCAAATGTACAAAACCTTGAAGGTTACAGCGATTTGCTCGAGGCGAACGGCTGTGAGGTTATTGCAGCCGAAGATACCGGCAGGTTCGGGCCATACGTCGACCTGTACCTCAATATGCTTAATATGCAATTAACGTATGACGCCTTGAAAATTATCGGCTTTGACAGCGAATTGATGAAGTCGATGGCTGCGGAAATGACGTTTATGCAGCAGTTAGCGCATGCAGGCAAGATAGCCCAAGGCCTGTTAGTCGCCCGCAAGAAAAAGTAATCAACGTCTCAGGATCGAGGAATAAAATGGGAAAGTGTTCTGACAACAAAAAGGTACACGCTGATGCCCCCGAGCCGTGCAATCGGTCCCAGCCACAGTGCTCTTCAGAAAGTCCAGTAAAGAAGGAACCACAAAACGGGCCTTTAGACTGGTTCGGCAAGATGATACAGAATTGTTACGAATATGCCTCAGACGCCAAGGCTAAAGGCAAGCCGATAGTAGGCATTATGTGTGAATATACGCCGCGGGAGCTGATTATGGCTGCCGATGCCGTACCTGTATGCCTGTGTGGTGGCTCAGCGGAAATGATTCCGCCGGCTGAGGAACACCTGCCGGCAAACCTTTGTCCGCTTATTAAATCAACGTATGGCTACCACATTCAGAAGGCAAATCCATTTCTTGAAATGGCGGATCTCGTTGTGGCTGAGACAACCTGTGATGGCAAAAAGAAGATGTATGAATTGATGGCCGAGACGCGACCTATGTATGTGCTGGAACTGCCTCAGAAACCAACGGACAGCGACGCGATGACGCATTGGACCAGTGAGCTGCGCAAGCTCAAGGCCAAGCTGGAAAATCATTTTAGCGTAACGGTCAAGGATGTGGAAATAAGACGAGCTATCAGGATTATGAATCGCGAGCGGCAGTTGCGACGTGAACTGGCTGGGCTGATGAAATCGCAATTGCCTCCGCTGACCGGCAGGCAGTTGCTGGACTTTAAGAGCAACATCTCCGGCATCAGCGCTGACTTTGAACAGTACAGCGAAGCGATTAGACTTTTCGAGACACGGAAAGCTAACTTCCGCAGGGATTCCCGGGTGCGAGTCTTGATGACCGGTGTGCCGATGGTCCACGGGGCCGAACGTGTGCTCGATATTATCGAGTCTCACGGAGGGCTTGTTGTATGTATGGACAACTGCACCGGGCTCAAGCCGATTCTGGAGGACGTTGACGAAATGGCTGAGGACCCGATACCTGCCTTGGCTGAAAAATACTTGCGTCTGCCATGCTCGGTGATGACCAGGAATGACCGGCGACTTGAGGTACTTCGCAACCTGGTCGCGGAATACCGTCCGCAGTGCATCATAGACCTTATCTGGCAGGCCTGTATTACATACGATGTTGAATCGTACCTTGTCAAAAAGCTTGCAGAGAAAGAGCTTGGCATCCCATATCTTAGAATTGAAACCGATTACTCACCATCTGATTCGGCGCGTATTGCGTTGAGAGTTGAAGCATTATTCGAAACAATCCGTGACAGAACTGGTGAACGGAAGTGCTTAGGCTGATGAAGACGATTATCTACACTTGCCCGTATGTGCCTGCTGAGTGGATTGCAGCGCACGGTCTGCGCCCGAGCAGAATAATACTTAGCGCGGTAAGCTCGGCTGGCTCTATTGCCCGAGCCGAGGGTGTTTGTCCATACGTTCGGGCTTTTATCGATGAGGTGATAACAGCAAAAAGAGCCTGTGGAATTGTAATGACAACAGTATGTGACCAGATGCGTCGAGCTTTCGATATTATTGTTGGCAAGTGCAATGTGCCAGTTTTTCTTATGAATGTCCCGAACACGTGGCAAAGCATCGCAGCACAAAAGGTTTACCTTGATGAGCTGAAAAGGCTCGGGCGATTTCTTATTCGGCTGGGTGGTAACTCACCGTCGCACGATGATCTGGCAAAGGTAATGCTCGAATATGATACTGCCCGAGCATGTATTCTGTCTGCGAGAGAGCATTTAACTTCGCGGGATTACTCGGAAGCAATCGTACAATTCGGCCGAGAGGGACCGAGCGCCATGCCCAATAATGCTGAAGGAGCCAAGACACCGATCGCAGGTTTGCCTTTGGCGATTCTTGGCGGGCCGCTGATGAAGCAGAGCTTTGATATATTCGACATCGTTGAGCAATCTGGCGGACGAATAGTACTGGATGCTACCGAAACCGGCGAGCGGGGAATGTGCGCGCCCTTTGACCGCCGAAGACTCCGTGATGACCCATTGATGGAACTGGCCAACGCATATTTTGGCGGTATCCAGGACGCATCGCGCAGGCCAAACAACGAGCTCTATAAGTGGCTTGCTCGCGAGCTCGTGAACAGAAGCGTCCGAGGTATTATTTTCCACCGCTACCTATGGTGTGATATGTGGCACGCTGAGCTTTGGCGATTGAAAGACTGGGTTGACTTGCCTGTTCTTGACATCGACATTGGCGGTGACAATGAAACAAACCAGCACAGAATGCCAAATCGAATTCGCGCATTCCTGGAGATGCTACAGTGAGCGATATGCCGAGACAAATAACCCTCGAAGAATGGGACCAGCGATATGAACATCTGCAAAGAGCAGGGCTGCACCAGCCAAGTTATGGCGGGCCGCTCAGCCGGCACGTTGGGGATGGAGACAAACGCCTTTTGAAGCTTCGGTATGACAATTCCGCCGCGGCTCTGAGACTATGGAACTTTCTGCTAACGGAAGAAGACCGGCTGCACGAGGCTCGGAACAAGGGAAAAAAGCTCGTCGGCACGATGAAGGATTTGGGCACCGTGCCCGTGATGGCGTACTCATTTGACAACCTGGCTGCCTTTTACCCCGATGGAGCCTGGTGGATTCCCTGTGTGATGGAACTCGATGCCGGGCTATTAGAAATCGCTGACTCACTTGGTATAGATGAATCCTTTTGTCCGGTGCGTGCGATGCTGGGAGCTTTCGTCACCGGTGCGCATTTTCCTATTCCGGAGTTGTTGACCTGCAGTGTCGGGGCAACTTGCGACGATNNGGGAAGTTCCGCATCGGCGCTCTGGTGAGCCGGGCGAAGCGTCGGTGAAACTGCCGAGCGGATTCTCAGCGCCAAAATGCCAGGTTGAATTCGTTAGGTTGGAACTCGAACGGCTCAAAACCGCCTTGGAAGAATTGGCAGGCCAACACCTGGATGACGAGAAACTCTCAGCCGGAATCAAAAAGGCAAATCAGGTTCGCACGTTTCTTGCCGAAATACGACAACTTGCGTTTACCGCCGAACTGTGCCCTATGCCTGCTTTGGAGATGCTTATCGCAGAGATGCTGGCGATACATTTTTGTTCCGACCGGGATGAGACTATCGAGGTGCTAAAAGAGTTACTTGGTGAAGTTAAAACACGGGTGCAGGCGGTCAAAGGCGTTCTCGGTACCGATGCCGCCCGTATCTTCTGGGTTAATCCTGTAGCGGATTTACAGGTGATGAATCTTCTCGAAGACTGCGGCGGCAGAATATGCGGCACGGAATATCTTTTCAGCCACGCACTCGACACAATCCCAGAAGACCTACAGCCGGTCGAAGCTCTGGCGCAGATGGTGCTTGCTGACCCTATGGTAGGTTCATCAGCGGACCGGGCAAGCCGGATATGCGCTGACATTCGCAGGTTTGGCGCAGAGGCGGTCTTGATATCGCGCATCCCCGGGGCAAGCCACTGTGCACTGGAAGGCGAAGTCATTAGCGAAATCGTCCAGGCCGAACTTGATGTTCCCGTGCTGGAAATTGAAGTACCGCCCGTGGCCGACTCGATGCGTCCGACGCTGTGTACACGGATCGAGGCGCTGGTGGAAACCGTAAAAGCTCGTCCTCGAGCGAAGCGAAGGTAACGGAGAAAAAGATGATTTGTGTAGGAATAGATGCCGGCTCACGAGCAATAAAAATAGTCTTAATGGATACTGACAACCTGCAGGTTGTAGCAGAAGGGCTTACAGATCAGGGCGTTGAACAGGATAAGCTCACATCGGGCCTTTTTGAAAGACTCGTGAAGGACAACGGCATTAGCAAAGAAGATGTGGCTGCAATTGTGGCAACAGGCTACGGAAGGGGCGCCGTTAGCATTGCCGATACAACGATAACTGAAATTACCTGTCACGCTGTGGGAGTGCGTCGGCTTGTGCCTGAGGCTATGACCATTATTGATATCGGAGGGCAGGATAGCAAGCTTCTGCGATTAGATAGAGATGGGAGAGTGCGCGATTTNNGGGACGGGGCGTTTTCTTGAAGTCGTTGCCGAGCGTCTCGGTGTCAAGATTGAGTCTCTTGGCCAAATGGCCGCGAAAAGCCGTCGCCCTGCCGCAATAAGTAGTATGTGCGTTGTGTTTGCAGAGACAGAAATAATCGGTTTGCTCACCGTCGGCAGGCCAAGAGAAGACATTGTTGCCGGTGTTCAGGCGGCAATTGCCGCGCGTATCATCGCGATGGCCGGTCGCAACATTGAACTGCCCATCATCTTTACCGGCGGCGTGGCGATGATTTCCGGAATGGATACCGCGTTGCAGTCAGCTCTCGGACAGAGCGTTACCGTATCACCCGACCCGCAGATGACCGGCGCGCTTGGAGCGGCGATTCTGGCGTCTGATCAATTTAACCGAACAAGGACATTATAGATGATTATTAGGTTATTTTATGTATTATAGATATACGAGTAATAAAACTTGGTTTTTGTTATTACTATAAGAGGATATTATGATGAAAAATCCGGAAAGACGAAAACGGGTTATGCAGCGTTCTATACGACTCGGACACTGTATTTGTAACCCCAAGCAACCTTGTCCCTGTGATGATTTCAAGGAAAAGGATATATGTTCTTGTGCCGGTGAACGGCTCCAGAGCCCAACAGGGCCGATTAAACTTACCAAGCTCGTAGAAAAAGCCGGCTGTGCCTCCAAGATAGACCAGGCGTTCTTAAAGCAAGTGTTGCAAGATTTGCCCGCTATCGACGACCCGCGTGTGCTGGTAGGCGTACCGGCAGGTGATGACGCCGGCATATATGATATGGGCAACGGCAAAGCACTGGTGCAGACCGTGGACGTCTTTACGCCTTCGGTAGATGACCCCTACACATTCGGGCAGGTGGCGGCGGCTAATTCGGTAAGTGATATTTACGCTATGGGTGGGACGCCTATGACCGCCCTTTCGGTGCTCGGATTTCCTGTTCGCAAGGTCCCTGACAAAGTAATGAATGAAATTCTCTGCGGCGGCATCGACAAAATGAAAGAGGCAGGGGTTGCGATTATCGGCGGCCATAGTATTAACGACAGCGAAATCAAAGCTGGCTTTGCTGTGATAGGTATGATAGAAAGGGATAAGATAGTAACAAACGCCGGTGCACGCGCCGGTGACGTGCTTATACTGACCAAGCCGCTCGGCACAGGAATTGTAGCCTTCGCTGCACAAATCGGCCGCGCCGATACCAACGGTGTCGAAGCGGCAGCCAGGTCAATGACCACACTCAACAGTAAGGCTTCACAGTTAATGGTCGAGTTTGGCGCACATGCCTGCACGGACGTCACAGGTTTTTCCCTGATGGGGCATCTGACTGAGATGGCTGCATCAAGCCGAGTCGATGTCGAGGTAATCTGGGACGATATCCCGCTGTTTCCAGGGGTGCTTGAATACGCCGCGGCGGGGATACTGCCCGGAGCTATTGAGCGAAACAAGGAATCCTGCAGCCAGCGGGTAGTCGTAACTGATTCGGTCCCGCAGGAAATGGTTGATATATGCTATGATGCACAGACTTCCGGCGGGCTGCTGGTCGCAATTGCAGAAAGTGCAGCCAACGATTTTCTCAAGGCGCTACACGGTGAGGGAATTGCTGACGCTACTGTCATCGGCAAGGTCCTTGGAAAAGGGTCAGGACTGGTGCGTATCAAAACGACAGACAGACGCAAAATCAAAATCGAAGAACGAAAGACGATAGACGAAGGACGACCAATGAAAAATGAACAAAAAAATAGTGAAGAAGTCCCCTGCTGCGCCGACGCTGTGGACTCAGCCAAGGCAGGCACCGGGGAAGGGGCCGACATAGCTCAGATTAAGGCCAAATTCAAAGATTTTCTCAGCTCGGCAAGTTCCCCTCACGGCCTGGATGCCTATACAAAGCAGGCTATGGCCATTGCATTGTCGGTTGCTCTGCGGTGTGAGCCTTGCCTGAAAATGCACCTGAAAAAAGCAAGAGAGAAAGGTTTCACCCAGGATGAAATTGACGAGGCCGCCTGGATGGGCATCAGCTTCGGCGGCTCACCGACAATGGTANNGACAATGGTCTTTTACGAGCAAAATAGAGGAACATAACAAAAAGAAATTTCTTACTCTGTCATTCCCGCGAAACTTGTGCCCGCGAAGGCGGGTAGCGGGAATCCCGTACAATCGAATCAGAATCGTAGGGTGGGACCTGCCCTGAGCGCAGCCGAAGAGCCGCCCCACCATTATTCTAAGGTGTACCAGGATTTCCTTAGCCGAAAATTCAGCCTTGCAGTTTCTGCTAAAACAATTATAATTACAAACCACGAGAAACTAACGTTTATCCACCGTAGTCCGATTTACAGGACGTAGCCGGCACTTTTAGTATGTGGTGTATAGGCCTGCCACAGGTATTACGATGTTATGCTTTAGGAGTAAGAGTTTGAGTGCCCAAATTAAATGCTTATTTGCATTAATGTTTATCGCATTTGGACTTCAAATGAACTCGCTTGCGAGAAGTGACTTCGACAACCAATATGAAAAGGATGGGATAATAATATCCGCCGGTTTTAAGCCCGACAAAACAGAGATCATTTTAACTCAGCCTTTATTTCTTACATACACAGTAATCAATAAATCTGATAAGCTCTTTTCTTTTTGGGTTGGAGGAGATATTCGAGGCTCGGTGCGCCACAATAATTTTCGCATAACCGCTTACAATAAGAACGGCAAGCAAGTAAAAGACCCTTATTCTTATAACCATTTTGGAGGACCATGCTGGACGGTGGACCTCAAAAAAGACGAAAGCTATACGGAAAGGTTATTTCTGAATCACTGGTGTGAGTTCGAAAGCTCTGGAATCTATAAGGTGACCTGCGAACGAATTCTAAATAGCGGCCATCAAAGTCCAAAACATCCAGTCATTCTCACCTCATCAACTTTTCAACTTAAAGTCAAACCGTATGATAAGGATCGAATGGGCGCGATTATTCAAGAGATTGGCAGTAAGATGGATAATCAACAATCGATCTATGAGACTGCCTTATCTTTTTCCATTCTTAATGATGCACGGACCATTCCTTATCTGGTCAAAGCCCTATCTAACGGGGATTTTCAAAATAAACTGCCCGCTATCCGTGGGCTTTCTCAATATCCCAAATCTACAGAGGCGTACTCAGGAATCATAACCGCGCTGAAGGATAGAGACCATGCTGTTCGCGATGCCGCGGGTGATGCTTGGAGAAAAATGAAACAGCCCGATCAACCTTTAATCTATTTTCTCAACGGATTAAAACATGAATCAAGCACGATGAAAATCCAGGCCATCCAAGCCCTGGCAGCCCTTAAATCGCACGACGCTTTCAATCCGATTCTATACGCTATTCAAGATTCTGATTTGAAGGTCAGGCAAACAGCAGCGGAAGGATTGGGAAAATTAGGCTTTCCGAAGGCAATTGAACATCTTGAGAAACTTATGAGTTCGGATGACTTGGGTGTTCGCATTGGTGCAGCTAAAGGATTGCATGCTTTAAACGAACCAATACGGCCTCATCTGCTCACACCTGTCATCAAGACCGCTAAGAATGTAAATGACCAAAATTTTCATGAAGCAATTAGACTAATTAGGTTGTATGGTGGCGAAAATGCGGCTCAAGCTCTTGTCAGTTGTTTACATTTTCAGGATCCTTCACCCAAGAACTCATTTAATATGTTTCTTCTACTTGCAATTGAATACACTGAAGGCGGCCCGAAATACTATTACAGGTATCATCACAATCCTAATTCGGATGGGACTCCAGAGGAACTTGCTGAAAACAGAAGAATCCTTTCAGAGATCAAGTTATGGCTCACACAAAAAGATTAGAATTGGTTTGCATAACAAATCATTTCATTGGGCGCAAAACCTTACGGGATTTGCACCAGTAAACTCCATTGTTATAATCCGTTGGTTGTCCGCCCCAGTACAGATAATAAACAATAATGAAAGAGATACCCTTAGGCAACGGCCTGAGCGCAAATGCCACTCTGCGAAGTAGCGCCTCGCTATGAAACACGTGGGTCGATGACGTTCATGCAGGATGTCATTATGGGCCTTGATACGTTGGAAGACGAGCCATTAAATTTAGCCGGGTAGGGTCGTTTATTATGGCTGGCCAGATCGCCTGACAGCGTCGAGATTTTCCCAATATTGAGCCAAAGCTTTGGAGCCTTTTTGCGTAATCTGGTAGCTGGTATTCCGGACTTTGCCTTTGAAGGACCTTTTGACTTTTAAATAGCCTGCAGATTCAAGTTTCTCCATATGCCTGTTCAGGTTCCCTCTTGTCAAACTAAGAGTCGTCACCAGGAAGGTAAAATCAGCTTGTTCAAGTCCGGCCAGAATCATCATGATCCTCAATCTTGCCGGCTCATGGATAATCTTGTCAATCTCCATTAGCCGTGTCTCCTTCAAGATGTGCCGCTGCTTTTAGCTTTTTCAATGCATATCGGCTGTAGATATGGCCGATTATAAAAGGCAAAAAGCCGTATCCAATTGCCGGAAGGCATATACTAAATATACAGAAAGTTTCCGAAGTAAAAAATAACGGTACGCCTGCAACGATCAATATCGCATGAATAGTATAAAGTATCGGGTAAAGTAGATAGATAGGCCCCATTCGTGGGCTTTGCCAAAAATACCAGCCGCAGACCACAAACGGAACAAGGTACAATACTGAAACAGGCTGCAGATATTTGTATGCAATATAACCCTTTATAGCCAAATACCAACTTCCGAAAAAACAAATGAAAAATATCACTGCACTGACAATTTCTAAACATATCTTTTTCTTTGATGATTTTGGCTCCGGTACTGTTGCGGTTCCTTCTTTGGCGTATATTCTTTTATCTATCTTCTGGTATATCAATCCACGATTTTTGCCGCCAAATTTTGAAAGAAAAATAATAAGAAATACTACTACGCCAGCTAATACCGCAACTAAAACAGCAATACCAACACAACCTAATATAATGTTCCCTTTCCTAAACCCTGTTACTGCTAAAGGCAACGAAAATCCAAGAAGAAACGCAACCAACATGCTGAAAAGCATTATCATTCCCAAAAGCACCATGATAGTCAGCGTTCGATTTTGTGCATACTTGCGTGTCCATTTCGGAATCTCTTTGAGTTTTTCCGCATTTTGTTCCTGTGATTTATTATTTTGTTTACTGTTCATTAGTGTTCTCCTGCAAATGTGCCGCTGTTTTTAGCTTTTTCAATGCATATCGGCTGTAGGCATGGCCGAGCAAGCCACATAGGATGCCATATCCTGCAGTGGGTATAAGCATGTTGAGGAATGTCCAGGGCCTGTCAAACTGAATAGGTACGCCTGCAACGACCAGGATAGCGTGAATAGCGTAAAGAGTTGGCCAAAGCAGTGCTAAAGGACTGATTATGGGCCTTTGCCAGAGATACAGAAAGACAAGAAACGGAACAACATACAGTGCTGAGACCGGCTGCATATATTCAATCGATAGGTAGCCAAGAAGTCCTAATATTACTGATATAAGAACACAACTGCCAAATACCATTGCAACAACATATCCAACCCATTGCTTTTTCTTGATTGTTTCCGGGACAGATATCAAGACATCGCCTTCTCTGTTGTATAGCCGCCTACTTATACGCTCGATAAATTTCCCACCCCACTTTGGAACACAGAATAAAGCCAAAGATATCATCGCAACAGCCACCACAAAAATACAAATCCAGAACAGAACCAAGTTTCCTGACATATAAGCCTTACCTCCAAAATATGAGGGGATTGCAATGCCTGCAAATAGGCATAAATTGGTCGCGAGGGCAATCAGAAAAGGGATGGTTCGGTTTTGGGCATACTTGCGTGTCCATTTAGGGATTTCCTTGAGTTTTTCCGTATCCTGTGGAACTTGATTTTGTTGTGTATTCATAATATTGCTCCTTTTTGGTTCAAATTTCTTGCTTCACCTTAACTATACCACAGACATGTTTGCAATGCAAACAAAAAATAAAAAAATCAATAAGTTTTTTGCTACCGTCTTGACCTCAAAAACACCCAAAAACATGGGGTGCCCTTCTCGCGAACCCAAACCTCTCTAATTTTACACAGATTCACACAGATTTTTCACTATTATTTCTTTAATCCGTGTTTATCAGCATTTGTCCAACACAAAATTTTACTTGACAGCCAAGCTCTCACTGGGTATAATACCCCTTAATTAATGGAATAGAATCACACTACTAAATAGTTCATAGTCAATCATCAGTCCGGAATGTCTAATCAGCGGAGGGAAACATTATTCGATTTAAGAAACCACATTTCAGATTTAAGATTGTCCGCTCTGTGTGCTTCTGATGCTTTTGCACCCAACAAAACTAAGCAGTGTTGTAATAGTTTTTATGCAGAAAAAAGCCAATATTAAAACAGAAGACAACAAAATCATGGCAAAAGATAAACCCAACGTGTTCTACAATTGTCGAGAATCCTTTACAAATCGGACAAATTATGCAAAACAAAGCCAAAGTTAAAATAGGTAAAATGAACATAAGCTCTTTTATAATAAGTAATTATGAGAATTTGGACAATTGGTGGATCGGGAAAAACAAAGCCAATTCAAACCCAAACAAAGCCAATTTCAAACGAGGCAACTGGTCATTGACCGAATGAAGCGGATTTTATACTATGATATTCAATAGAATAATAAAAAAAGCCTTTGCGGAGGTGACTGGTGCCTGGTGGTGCCCCTGGTCTTCAAAACCAGTGTGGGGCCGAGAAGGTCCCGGGTGGGTTCGATTCCCATTCGCCTCCGCCATTTATTAAAGCGACAGGCTAAAGAAGACTATTTTATTCTACTTAGCCGATATAAAAAGTGAAACCAAAGATAATTAAAACACTTTGTTGATATTCTATCTGAAACGATACTTAGCAGCGTAGCTGAGCATCCATAAATGGTGAATCCCCGATGACAGAACCAGCAATCTATTGGAAAATTTGGTCCCCATATTGGTCTTATGAAGAAGACTTTTTNNTTAGAGATCCCGTATTGATTATAGGTGCTGGACAGGGATTATTAGTTGAGCGATTGCAAAAGAAAGGATTTAAGGTCGATGGAGTAGATTTCGAGCCAAATATGATTATGTATGCTAAAAAGAGAAGAGGATTAAATCTAATCCAAGCAAACGCCCAAAATATGCCCTTTGCTAATAAGAGCTATAAGACATCCATCATAACAACAGGTGTAGTCGATTTTTTAGACAATGAAGAACAAATCAAATTGATAATAGACGAAGCCCTTCGCGTAACTGGTGATTCTGGGAAAGTATTTGTTGCTTTTTATAAATACCACCCTAAAGTGGAGAATCTCTTAAGGTATATTGGTTTGATTACAGATAAAGGATTACATCGTTTTAGGCGGATGTACGAGATGATGGAACTTTCCGTCGCCAGTCCAATAAGGTTCATTGGCGCCGTTAAAAGTGAGGCCAATGTTGGCTTTGTTAGCGCCTTTTCAATCTTAATAAGAGCGCAGATGTTTTTGCCAAAAAAAGAGAAGAGGGCAACAAAAAGATTTTCTAAGCTATGGAAACAAGCAAACAAGGACTTAGACTACCCTGAATCGTTAATTGAGTGTGCACCTGAGCTCATACCTTACCGAAATGAACAAGATATTACAAACTTATTCAAAAATCTCAGTACACCCATCCATGGTATGTTTATTTACNNTATGTTTATTTACGATAACTGTGCTGTCGTCCAGCTGTGACTATCTTGACTATTTATGTCTGCGAAAAGAACTTAATCTGAATGACTCAAACTCTCTTGTGATTAAGCTGGATTAAAGTTAAAACACTTTGTTGATGAGCATGGCTGCGATGCTGATAAGAAAAGAAAAAATCATTATTTTCGGTCTCCTGATTCTGACGGGAGCAGCTCTATTAACTTACGGCGTATTCTTCCATTCCAAAAACATTTTACCGCAACAAAATGAAGATTCAGCTATGCTTGTGCAGTCGGAACTGGCCCTTATTAAAGAAGTTTCAGTAGGC
>JABAOH010047259.1_pt1 | contig 18317 bp, 17 predicted proteins | sample 7062181 | NCBI WGS metagenome assembly JABAOH01 (sample SAMN14538630, study PRJNA623070) | marine sediment metagenome | biome: marine biome [ENVO:00000428]; feature: marine pelagic biome [ENVO:01000023]; material: deep marine sediment [ENVO:00002113]; isolation source: pool of 5 deep marine... | reverse complement strand
AATCTCAACCTTTTGCTTAAAATAAAATTGCCACATTCGCTACGCTCTTCGCAACAGAGTCTGCGGCAACCTCGACTCGTGAATAATCCAGGTTCGTAAACAAAAAATACTTAAAAACATACATTAGTTTTTTAAGGATGCAATTTATATACCAAATAGAACAGAATCAAAAAAATTCATGTAATATCTTTATTTACAGCCAGATAAGTATATTTTAATAATTAGGACAGGCGACTAGTCAAGAATAAAATACCGATATTTCGGTGTTTTAAATAAATATTATTCCATTCAAGAGATTTCCTGTATCAGTCTTTCCCTTTCCGCTATCACATAATGAAAAAGGCCGAATATACACAATTATCGAATCGCAGGAGTTTAATCAAATCTATAAATGAAACCAGTAAACTGGGGCACTCTGAATGACTTTATGACCTTGGTGATTATTTCAGTGAAAACGTTTTTACTATTCTTCAAGTTTTCACTCAAGATTTCAACTGGAGTGGGCTCTTCTTTAATTCCATTGGCATAATCCACTCCGAACCCGATCAGGGCGAAGGGAATCTCGAGCTCTCCAGAGAGCACGATCTCTGGTCCTGCGGTCTGGCTGACAAAGGAGGCGTATTCTCTCATCATGCGGATCTCTGACTGAGTATTGAAACGCGGTCCAACAGCATGGGCATAAACAGCGTCTGTGATGGGATTTTCAGAAGCGCCGATGATCTGCTGTCTCAAATCCTCGGAAAAAGGCTTTTCAAATATTAAATGCCCTTTAGCTTTGGCTTTCTCATCATGGTAGATCGTGCATGCTTCTCCGTTCGGCAGACGATTCTCAGGAAAATAAAGGTCACTAAATACAACCACTTTAGCCAGGGGAATGTCAGGGGCCAATACCCCACACACGGTTGTAGCAATAATCGCTTTGGCGTCCAAATCCTTCAAGGCCATCAGGTTGGCGCGGTAATTGATCATATTCGGTAATAGGCTGTGATTCTTTCCATGCCTCGCCAAGAAGGCTAGGTTCTTTCCTTCGATCTTTCCAGTTCGGACTGACGCATCCCCAAATTGAGTTTTAACAATCTGGTCCTCTCCCTGATCAAGTCCGGGAAACTCATAAAATCCTGAACCGGATATGACAGCAAGATCAATCACTCTTTTCCTCCATAGTAAGTATGAGAATAAGTTCTCGTCCGCGTGTTATTCGTTTTTTCTAGTGTTTTCTGTTTTTCGTTCGTGAANNCCTATAGCAAAGCTAATCTTTAAAGTCAATTGGGGACGTTCCCCAAGGTACCACCCTAGCTCCTCAAATTAAGACTTCAGATGTAATTAAAAAAGCTAGGGTGGTACCTTGGGGAACGTCCCCATATTACTATATTATTAGAATCCTGGTGTTATCGTGAATTGCAAGTACCAGTCCTTGTGTGGCCTGTCAAGAGGTCGAACATAGTCCAAGCCTAGAATAAGGAAACCGAATAGATTCGTGCGGAGACCCACTCCCGCACTCTTGACGAGCTTGCGGTTTCCCCCGGGAAGGAACCAGGGTTTATCATCGGCGACATCACCATCTCCGTCGGCATCTCCATCGAACCAGGCCACACCCGCATCAAAGAAAGCAATGAAATCAACAGGCCAAATTCCATAGTATCCTTTTCCGATTCCGAGAACCTGAAAAAGTGGAAAACGGAGTTCCGCATTGACAACGAGCACTTTGCTTCCGAATAACTGGTCGTAATCAAAAGGATCCGTCGACGAAAAGATTTCGCCTGAACTGAATGAACCAGAGTTATAACCACGCACGAGGGTTTCGTATCCAATAAAAAGAGGATAGAAGCGGGAGTCTTCCGCCCCCTTCCCATACCGGCCGTAATGCATCAAACGAAATGCTAAAGTGAACGGCCTGGCTGGCATGAAATAACGACGATAATCGGCAAGCACTGTATAATAATCGATCGTTCCAGTCAAAGGAGAGATCTCAAAGCGGTAACTCTGCCCTAGGATGGGGCTTGTTGCTCCAAAAAAGGAACTGTCATAGACTAATGCAGCCGAAGCAAACCCAAAATGAAGGCTATCCGGAGCAGGCAGCTCTGTTCGACTCCTAAAAATCTCAAATCCATCGACAAGAGAGAAGGCTCGTGTGAAAGACTCCTGGCTAAAATCAATGAGTCGATAGCCTGCGGAGACCTCAAAACGATTGACCTGACTGAATGGATAAGCGGCAAATCCTGATACTTGATAAATGGACTGGCGAAAAATTATTTCCTCTTCAACTAAAGCTGATTCCCCGTATGTTGTATCATCAACGTACGTCACATATCCTCCAGTCACATAGGGAATGCGTTGAGCCACAGCTCCCCAATTCAACCGGTGAGAGCTGTTTTGATACCCAACCAGAAGTGCCGAATCCTCAATCTGGTTGCTCGCCTGAATCATCCCTACTAAGCTATGATACCCGAGCATATCACTGAAGAACAGGGCAACGCCGCCTCCGGCAAAGGTGCCGAATCTATCCACTCCTATGGCCAATTGAGGTTGACTGATATAATCTAGCTTTAATTTCGGCTTATACTCACTGATCGTGTAGGACGTTTCTTGAGGAAGACCGAATCGAGGATTTTTCAGGAGTTCAAGAACTTCACCTTCCGGTTTCTCCCGAGGCGGAAGCACTGAGGGCTGAATATCTTCAAACTGAGGATAGAGGTCACCCCCAACCAACTTTTCTTTCAAATCTATAGAGTAGATGTTGTAATTTTCGTTTTCAAAAACGCAGTACACTAGGCGGCCACTTTCCTGCGCAACAGAAAGAGCAGGGCTTATGGCCATGATCCCGCTCACACCCAAATAGAGGTTCGTTACCTGAGAGATATCTTGGTTATCCAGGTCAATCCTGTAGATATTCGTGATTCCATTCGGATCGGAGAGGAAATACAGACTTTTTGAATCGGGAGACCACTGCGGATTAACATGCTTGGCTCCATTAAAAGCGGAAATCTTCTGTATCTCCCCGTTTACCGGGTCGAGCAATCCCAGCTGGTAGTCGCCTATATCCAGGATGGAAAGGTCGGTGGAAAATCGATCCGTGACAAAGGCAATCGCGCGTCCATCAGGAGACCAAGTCGGATAAAGGTCTGCATAGGAATCGTCCGTCAATTTTTCCAACGTGCCAGCTTCAAGGTCATAAACAAAAATATCGGTTAATCCCCCAGCAAGAGCTGAGAAAGCCACAAACCGCCCATCAGGAGACCAGGTGGGATTCAATATTTCTCCAAGCTCAGGAAAAACCTCCTCTTTTATGGTTTTTCCTTTTTTCACATCGATTAGAGTGAGAACGGGCCGCCCCTTTCTAATAGCGCTGAATATAAACCGATTCCCCTCTGCATCCCAGCATCCGGAGGATTTAATGAACTGCAAGCTCTCAAAATGGGGATCGACGGCTGTCTCGATAAGCTTCCGTTTGATTTTTCCTGTTTCAGCATCAGCGAGATACATATCAATTGAAAACAGGTCACGGCTGGAAAGAAAAACAATCTGTTTCCCGTCTGGACTGAGTGCCGGAGAAACATTCAACCTTGTATCTTTTGTCCCCTGAATCAGTACGCGGCCGGATTGATCGGATAGATGGGTCATCTCGGCCAAAGGTGAGTACGCCTTAGCCATCGATTCATGCCACTCTTTAGAAAGATCCTCCAAAGAGACACCCAATATTTTTTTAATCGCTCCCTCATATTCCCCGGTCTTGCTGATAGCTTTCATCAATCTGGGGACTGCCCCATCTCCCCATTTTCCAGTGATGTACGCCCAGAGAGACTGACCGTACCGGTAAGGGAAAAACTGTGTACTATTCAGTTGTTTGACCGTTGGGAGTTTTTCTCTCTTCGTGGCATCACGCATCCACATTGCGGTATGAGCGTCGACTGGTCCGATAGAAAGATATTCCGCCAATCCTTCAATAAACCACAACGGGACCCGCATTACCGCAGAAGACGCACCCGCATATTTTGGAGCATTCTCGGCAGTGATATCAAACTGGAAAGCATGAACAAGCTCGTGACCGATCACATGGTCAGACTCCGCCAGCGAAACACCCAACGGAAGGACAATTCTTCTCTTGAGCATCTCAGTCACTCCACCTGTCCCTTCACCAATTATTCCCGGGATGGTTGCCGTTTGCTGGAAATCAGGGGAGCTGGCGTAGAGGATCAATGGCTGGCGACCTTTGAGTTGATGGTTAAAAATTCGAGATAAACGGGCATACCATCGTTCGGCTATTCGAGCAGCCTGCATAGCTGCTTCTTTCTTCTCCGGGTAAAAATAAATATCGAAATGTTCTGTGTGTATAACCTTGAAATCAAAAGATTCGTACTGAACCTTATTTCGCCCAAAGTACTGGGCATTTATGGATGAAACTGTTATTCCTACTCCAAGAGTCAAGAGCAGGATAACAGCAATGGGTCTGAATCTAATTGGGAACTTCATGATTCTCCTCCATTTTCTTCATATCCCTACTATTCCTATAGTATTTATAATATAAGAAAAATTGCAATGAATTTCAAGTCGCAATTCATTTGACAATAATAAAATTTAATCCCCTATTATTATTATAAATTGATTAAGTCTGATTTTCTACAGTCTTGTCAAGGGATTTGGGCGGATCTGGGAAAGAAAGATATTCAGAGGAGAAACACTTTTCAGAAAAAAACATAAAAAAGGGGCCTGTTGCTCATGCTCATTAATTAGGTAACTTTTTTAGTAATGACAATAAGATAATATGTCATTGCGGGCGAAGCGTGGCAATCTCTTAGGTAAAAATGTTTGCATCACATCATCATAGAAGATTGCTTCACTCCGTTCGCAATGACATCCAAAAAGTGTTACCTAATTACTGAGCACGTACACCTGTCTCCTTTTCCACCTTTTCCATTTATGGCTAAATCTTAATGAATATTTTCTTTTTGTATAGTGGAAACATGATTCCCAGCCAGATAAGGATCAGAACCAGTGGGTAGATCAGGGAACCAAGATAATTACCCGCCCAAGGGGCTAGAAGCCGAGTGAAGACAAGAGCCTTAAAAGATAAAACACTCCCGTTTAAGGATATTCTGATTAAACCCATCAGTTTGACCATTAAGGCGGAACCCACGTAAACCGCAATGGCATTCGTCCCAAAAACAAGAAACGGAAACGCCCACTTTCTGAATTTTAATCCGTCTATCAGCCAGTAACAGACTCCCAGAAGAAGCAAAGCCGCTCCGGCCGTGAAGAGCACAAAAGTGCTTGTCCAGAGCTGTTTGTTAATGGGAAAAAGAGGATGGAGCAGGAGGCCGCTCAGAGTCAAAACAATCCCTCCAATAAATAGACCTCCAGTCTTCTGTAGAACAGACCGAAAGGACCGCAGCCAATCCCCGGTCAAAGTCCCCAACAGAGCTGTTGAAATCGCAGGCAGAGTGCTCAGAATTCCCTCCGGATCAAAGTCTGGTTTATACAGATGTCCGGCAAGGAGCTGGCTGTCTATATAGGCACAGAGATTCCCTTCGTACTCCAAGATTCCAGGACCAAAGCCCGGAACAGGAACCAGTTTCATCACTAACCAGTAAATCACCAGGAAAGCCAAAGCAATGATAGACCTTCCCTTCGTTCCGGTCTTGAGAAAAAGCAGCGAAGCCAAAAGATAACAGATGGCGATACGCTGCAGGACGCCCGGAATCCTGAGGGTTGCGAAATTAAACCGAGGAATGAGGGCCAGGAATAATCCCAGCGCAAAGAGGATCAAACTCCTTTTGAATATTTTAGAATACAGGCCACGTTTTCCACTATTCTGTTCAAGCCGGCGGGAAAACGAGAGCGAAATCGAGACTCCTACGATAAAAATAAAAAAAGGGAAAACCAAGTCAGTAGGCGTCCAGCCGTGCCATTTGGCATGCTGAAGAGGAGCATAAACATAGCTCCAACTCCCTGGATTATTGACCAGGATCATCCCTGCGATGGTCAGGCCTCGGAAAACATCCAGAGACGAGAGTCGTTCCTCTGCGAGAATTGGTTTCTCCTCCTTCGTTAAAAAACAAGAAGAGGTGGCGGAATACCACCCCTTCCTCCAGGAATGTATACCTTTTTTTTCAGATTATATCAATAGGGAACATTTCTCGCGGAAACACAAGTATATCTTTGAGATTCAAGGAATCAATAGGGCTATATAGAGTGTCAAGAGAGGACGTTCCCTGCGGAGACACGCTATTTTTTGATGAGATTCAAGGTACAAATAAGATGAAATTGGGTGCCTCCACAAGGAACGTCTCTATATTGTAAAGGGAGCAAAATCATTCCCAAAACCTCAAACGATTGTCTATTAAGCTTTTTTCTCCTCTCTCTTTTCTGAAGAGACCTTTTCTTTTAAAAGCTCGCCGATACCGGCGATACTCCCAAGAATGCCCGAGGCTTCATAAGGCAGAAAGATTTTTGATGCTTTCCCATCGGCAATATTCTGGAGAGCTTCAAGATATTTGATGGCGATCAAGTCATTGGTGGGTTTTCCCTTGTGAATCGCACCGAACACGGTCTCTATGGCTTCAGCCTCTCCCTTGGCCACGGTTAATTTTTGATACCTATCCGCATCGGCCACTTTTTTGATGGCTTCCGCTTCTCCTTCAGCTTTGAGAATCGCAGATCTTTTCTGCCCTTCCGCCTCAAGGATCATCGCCCGCCTATCCCGCTCTGCTTTCATCTGACGGTGCATGGCTTCAGTCACGTCTGTGGGCGGTTCAATCCTTTGAAGCTCAACTCTGGTCACTTTGACGCCCCATTTGTCAGTGGCATCATCGAGAATCTGGCGGAGCTGAGTGTTGATGACTTCCCTTGAAGTCAGCGATTCATCCAGAGCCATATCACCCACCAGGTTCCTCAAGTTCGTTTGGGCTAACTTGGTCGCTGCCGTATAGAAATTGGCAACATTATATGTGACCTTGACCGGATCGGTCACCTCATAGTAGACGACTGCGTCCACATCGACAACAACATTGTCTTTAGTGATAACAGCCTGCGGGGGGACATCATGCACCTGCTCCCGCATATCCACTTTTTTTATCTTCTCCAAGAAAGGGATGATAACCGTTAATCCACTGTCCGCTGTTCGCTGGTATTTTCCCAGCCTCTCGATCAGTCCTTTTTCCCAGGGCCGGACAATCTTTAAGCCCGTCGCCGCAATGATGAATATGACAACAGCTAAAATAATTAATAATGCTTCCATTTTATTTTTCCTCCTCAATGGTTTTAACAACCAAATGCGTGCCGTCTATTCGTGTGACTTTCACTTTTTTTCCCACCGATATCATTTCACCCGTTTCACTATCTGCCCGCCATTCTTCCTTTTTCAGCCGGACGCTTCCAGTGTTCTTGTCATTATCTATCTCCTCCAGCACGATTCCTTCCAAACCGATAAACCGGTCAGCGCCAATCCCGGCAGGCTGTTTCTTACTGAAGCGCTCGGCAAGCCCTCTTGAAACAACAAAAAGGATGCCGGAGACGACGACAAAGGCTCCTAACTGCCATCCAAAACCAAGGCCGAAAATCGCCAGAATGCCAGCCACCGCCGCTCCGATACCGAACCACAAAAGAAAAAAACCAGCAGTGAATATCTCACCGACGACAAAGACGGCAGCAATGAACATCCATATCCACCAAATTTTAATTTCCATTATCCAACCTCCTCATAAAATTCTTGGATGCACTCTATTCATAATGCCTCTATCCTTCAACAAAAAAGACAAAACCAGGATGGGAATTCTAGCCTCACTCATGCTTTGGCATACTCATATCTTGGGAATTTTCTTCTCCGTATATAAATACGGACATCATCAAGAAATTATTCAAATTCACCAACTTACATTCAATCAGGAAATGAAGCCTTCATCCCTGCACGACACCTGGACTCAGAGACTCAACAGGATAAGTGGTACAACTTTAACTTCTTTGTCCCCTATTTCCCATGATTCCTGTCTGCCTGCGTAAGAAGGGAATTTTACCTCTCCAGAATGGAACAGCTTATACCACAGTTATAAATCTCTGTCAAAAATTCGAAAAGGACTCTTTTATGGCATTGTGAATTGACGGAATCGGGATGAAGTTATACTATTGGTAAAAATGTTCATTTTGTTCAAGAAAGATTCAATTCCTCACTATCCGCTCTCACTCTTCCTGAGAATATTCATCCTTTCTTCTCTGATATTTCNNTCAAAATTGTTGTCGATGAAGAATTCAGAATCATTCCGACATGGCGTTCGGATATCAATTGGTTGATCAAAAGTGCGTCTGAAGAGTTTGAAAAACGATTCAATATCAGCCTCAGAATAGGTCTGCTCGAAGGCTGGATTTCCGACAACGCTTACAATACGGTGTTTGGGTTGTTGAATGACTTAAGAAAAAAAGTTTCTAAAGAGAATTATGACATCGTTCTTGGCCTGACAGGCCAACGCTGCACCGCCCATGGTCCCTCTGGGGCAGCGACTTATCTCCATGGATATATTCTTTTAAAGGAATCGAAACTCTGGGAATCGAAATCCAAAACGTTCCTGAAGTCACTGCTCCTCCATGAACTCTGTCACCTTTTCGGCGCCGTGGACCTCAATGAGAAAAGCTCAATCATGAACAGTGAAGATCCTGGGTCCAAGTTTGACGAGTTCACGAAGCAAATCATTCTTCTGAACAGGCAGAGAAACTTTAATCCCCACGTCTTTCCTTTGCCCGTGGCTCAATTGGATGAGGCCATCGCGATCTATAATCAAAGAAAAAAATTANNATATCCATGTATTACTCGCTATTTTTTATCTGGAAAAAAAAGATTATGAATCCACACTCAAGGAATGCGTTCAGGCTATTCAAATCAATCCCAATTCGACAGAGGCTTATAATCTTTTAGGTATTGCCTACCGAAGACAAGGGAAGGTCGATGAGGCCATACAACTCTACAAGAAAGTCCTCCGAGCTCAACCCAATTTTTCAGAAGTCCACTATAATCTTGGCATCGCCTATACAAAAAAGGGCCTGACAGACGAGGCCATCCATGCCTACCTCAAGGCTATTGAGCTCAACCCAAATTTTGCTGAAGCGTATGCCAATCTAGGTCTTATCTACGTGAGAGAGAGAATGGCGGACCCGGCCATTGAAATGTGCCAGAAGGCATTGGAACTTTATCCTCAGTTCGACAGGGCAACCTCCACTTTAGGAGGGGCGTACATCCTCAAAAACGACTACAAGAAAGCGGAGCCTCTTGTCCGGAAAGCTCTCCAATTGAATCCCGGACTCAGAGGTGCCCACAACAACCTGGGCAATATCTACATGCATCAAAATAGGATCAATGAGGCCATACAGGAATATTCTGAGGCCTTGAAAATAGACCCCGAGTTCGAGGAAGCCCATCACAACCTGGGCCGGGCATACTTACTAATGAAACTGTATGATAAAGCCATCATCGAATTCAAAGAGGCCATCAGGCTGAAACCCAATTATTTTAAAGCCTACTCCAACATGGCCAGTGCTTACCTGAAAAAAGGAATGGCTGAAGAAGCCATACAAAGCTGTCAAAAAGCCATCGAAATCAAACCGGATTATGCGAGTGCTTACTCCAACCTGGGCTATGCGTATTTTAAAAAAGAGAGGCTTGAAGAAGCCAAGGAAGCCTGTCAGAAAGCCATCGCTCTCGATCCAGAGCTTCCCGCGCCGCGCAATCTTCTGGGCGTCTTGCTCGAAAAGGAAAACCGGGTTGAAGAGGCCCGACAGGAATACCTGAAAGCGGTCGAATTGGAACCCGAGCTTCTTGAAGCCCACATGAATCTTGGCAACTTATATTTCAAATTTAACCTACTTTCAGATTCAGCTGTGCATTACAAAAGAGTCATCGAAATCAATCCCAGTTATGCTCAGGCTTATAACAATCTTGCAGTCATCTCGTTTTACCAGAAAAAATATTCCCAGGCATATGAACACCTGAAGAAAGCAGAAGCGTTAGGGTTTAAAGTCCATCCAGACTTCAAAAAAGAAGTCCTCCGGATGCTTAAAGAAAAAAAGAAGAAATAATACAGTCTATTTCTGTTTTCTTTTCCAATCTCTCACGTTTGTTAATATTGACGCCACCAGTGCCAATGCCAATAGAGTGACGGAAAGAGTGTTTGCCAGTGTTTCTTTGACATTTAGGCCTGTTAGGGAATCAATCAAAAACTTCGTGTAGGAAGAGGGAAAATCCAAATATCCCAATTTCTCTCGCACCTGCCAGTGCCAGTCGGTGCAGGGACAGTAGCCAAAACCATACCATATTCCCAGAATCGTCCAGGAAAACACTGTTAAGAGGATAACAGTCAGGTTGGCTAATCTCGTTTTTTTCCAAATCCAGCCAAAAAGGTTAAAAATAATCAAGCTTGAATGAAACACAAAAAAGAATATATTCAAAAAAGCGTACATGCATTACTCCCGAATACCAGGCTCAATGTCATTATCAACCTTGACTATCCGATAAAGTTAAATTCCGCTCCACTTTTCATGAGAAACTGTCTTTTCTTGCCTCAGAACTATCGAATTCGAGTGAGATCGAGCCAGTCATTGACTTGAAGAAAAAATCTCTTTTACCGGCTGTATTTTCCCATCAACTGACCTTCGGCCAGGATATGTCCCTCCATCGCTTCCAGCAACTGCTGTTTTTTTGCGCCTGGCTCAAGGTCAAGCACCGCATCCAAAGCGTATAGCTTGAAATAATATCTGTGCGTACCTCCTGGAGGACAGGGACCTCCATAACCGATTCTTCCAAAATCATTCGTTCCCTGTTTAGCACCGCTTTCGAGTTCCTTTTCTGGCGGAATGTTCTCAGGCAACTCATTGATATCTGCAGGCAAATTGAAAAGAACCCAATGAACCCATGTTCCCATCGGAGCATCCGGGTCATCGCAAATGAGAGCGAGCGTCTTCGTGCCTTCAGGAATTGATTCCCATGCCAGCGGAGGAGAAATATCTTCTTCATCGCATGTGTGTTTCGCCGGTATCATTCTCCCTTCTTCGAAAGCTGCGCTCAAAACTTTGATATCCATGTTTTCCCTCCTTTAGACTCTCTATAAGATACCATAAAAATGGATAGGGGTCAGGCCTCTAACGCTTTAATATTTTTTGTTAAAAATATAGAATGGAATCTCAATGCTCATTAAAAAAAATTTAGAGGCTTGATCCAGGTTTAGTCGGCTAAATAGAAAGGCCTCAAAAAGGTCATAACGACCTGCCCCCGATAGGCATTATGGTTGAAGCCAGACTTTATGAGACACTCAAAGGAAAAACAGTTTGCTGCCGTGTCTGCCAGAGAAGATGTACCATCCGGGAAGGCGAAAGAGGCCACTGCCAGACAAGAGAAAACGACAGGGGAAAGCTCATTCCGAAAACCTATGGACTTGTTTCTTCCCTGATGATTTCCCCTATTGAAAAAAAACCCGTCTACCATTTCTATCCGGGATCAGAATGGCTATCTCTCGGGAGTTTTGGCTGCAATTTCCGCTGTCCGGGCTGTCAAAACTGGGATATCGCCCATTCGACTGTTCAAGAGGAGATTAAAACAGTCAAGTTCATCTCTCCCAAAGAACTGATTCAGATAGCTTTGAATAACCGCTGTTTTGGAATCTCATGGACATACAACGAGCCCACCCTCTGGCTCGAGTATACTCTGGAAGGAGCCAAGCTAGCCAAAGAGAATAATCTGTTCACTAATTATGTGACGAATGGTTTTATCACTGTGGAAGCCCTGGATATGATTGGCCCTTACTTAGACGTATTCCGAACTGACCTCAAAGGATTCTCCCGGGATTCTTACCAAAAAATTGCCCATATCGATGATTTCTCAGGAATTCTGGAGGTCATCCTGAGAGCCAGGAACAAATGGAAAATGCATGTTGAAATCGTCACCAACATCATTCCTGGTTATAACGACGATGAAAGCGATTTGAGAAGAATGGCAGCCTGGATCTCCAAGGATCTCGGAGAGGATACTCCCTGGCATGTCACTCGATTTTTTCCCCATCTCCAACTCTCTCATATTCCACCGACTCCTGTAAAAAAGCTGAAGAAAATTCGAGAGATAGGTCAAGCACAAGGCCTGAAATATGTTTATCTCGGGAATGTTTTCGGGGGAGATGGAGAAAACACTACCTGTCCCGACTGCGGGAGAACGGTCATCGTGAGAAACGGGCTGCAAATCCGAGAGCTCCACCTAGTCGAAGGAAAATGTCCGTTCTGCAACACTTCGATCACGGGGAGGTTCTAAACATTGACTGTGCCGTGCCAGCTAGTCGAACAGGGATATAAAACAGGAAGCTGCCTGACTCGAATAAATAATAAGGACAAGAAAGCTTGCGATGTCACCTTAAAAAAAGAAGGCGCTCTGTGGCATCGTTTAATCAAATCTGCTCACCTTTCCCGTCCTGAGCATTATTTTTCCATCTACCAATCAGGATGCAATCATCATTGCCTCAAGTGCCACTCCTCGGAATTTTCTCAAATAGCTGCAGGAAGCTGGGTTTCCTCGACTGAAATCGGCTCTACAGCCAAAGAGTATGAAAAACAGGTCACGATCCAGGAAAACAGAGAAAAAGCGACCATGTGGCACGGTACAGACCTGTGCCGAAGCTGTGGCACCTGTGTCATCTCAGGAACACGAAGCCCTCTCTGCCCTGAAGTTTTAGACCCTAAAGATGTTGTCTTCAGCCCTCAGGGATTCGGCCCGGCCAGAAACATCGTCGCGTTCACTGGAGGAGACATCTCCTGCAGTGTGGGTTTTTACTGTCAGACAGCAGAAGAAATAAAAGGCAATTGTCAAAACATGTGGGTTTTGATCGAAACAAACGGATATGGATTGACGCCGGAAAACCTAGACAGATTTAAAGAATCTGGTGTGGATTCTTTCTGGCTGGACATCAAAGCGTTTGATGAAGAAATCTACAAAAAGCTGTGCGGCACAACCAATGAATGGATTCTCAAAGCTCCCCAGGAGCTGGCGAAAAGAGATTTTATTTTCGAACTTCTCACACTGTTCATCCCTGGATTGGTCGAGGACGACCAGATCGAAAAAATCGCGAGGCTCGCCCAAGAAGTCAATCCTGCGATTCCGATCACCATCCTCGCTTTTTTCCCGGCGTACAAAATGAAAAATAATGCTCCTCCTTCCTTGTCTGACATGGTCAGAATTTATCGCAAAGTCAGGGAAACAGGTTTGAACAACGTCAAACTGGGAAACTGCGGGGTGTTCGCCAGAACCGCTCAAGACTGGGAGCAACTTTTAAAGAAAGTCGGAAAGGAAGGAATCGGTTAGTCAATCGAGGCTATCTCTTTCTTTCCTCAGGCTCTACTGAATAATCCTTTCAGGGAATTGTGCAAAAATTCCAACTAAAATTTCTTTTGAAAACATTCGAATATCATGGTAGACTATCTGCAATATGGGGAAAGAGAAGAGAAAATTTTTACGCTTTGAATGCTTACTTCCCGTAGATCTTGTCAAAGTGGATGGAAAAGATCACATCAGCAGGAAAATCGAAGCTCACGATTTTTCTCGTGAAGGGATAAAATTAAGCATAAATTTTAACATCGAAATAGGCACGAATATGGAGGTCAAGCTCCATATTCCAGAGAAAGAATTATCCGTCCCGGTCACAGGCGAGATCACATGGGTTAAAAGTGTGGACAACAGGCTGGAGGCAGGACTTCGAATAAAAGATATGGATAACGAGCTGAAGAGTGAGATTCTCAACTGGATCTTCCCAAAATGGCTGGAAAAGAAGAAGGAAGAGAAAGAAGGAAAAAAGGCCCTGGCAATCAAAGACTCCAGATTAGAAAAAAGCTAATCCAACAGAAAACTAGCCCGCCTGAAACTAAACACAGAGACTTTAATCAAGATGAACGACTCTCTAACGAAAAAAAGCCGTCACCCAAAATCAAAAGTGGAAACCAGGCTCTGTATCATGAATGATACAATCTCTCACGGACTATCTCTAGGGCAAGATTAAATTCTCCGGCAAGGAGCTGGGCGGCCATCAATGCCGCAAACTCTCTGGCAGTACGTATCCCCATTATTTTGAGTGCTTCGCGTCCAACAGGAGGAATCAATCCCTCATGCGTGGACAGAATTCCGACTTCAACATTGGGAAGTTCCACGCCGTAAATCACATCTTTCTTGTCAATCCGTGCATAAATATTTTGAAAAGAAGAAACCAGACAGCTGCGAGGATTCACTTTGGTCGCTCTATACAGCGCAGGGATAATCTCTCCGCCCATTCCTGAGTAGAATTGGCATCCCAACTTTTGAGAGCCTATGCAATCTATCTCTACAAAAGATAGGAATTCCTCGGCACTTATTTTGAGGAGCTCTTCGAATTCTTGTATGGGAACTCTTATCTGAGCAGAGGCATATCTTCCCCTTTTGTTTCGAGGGCTCGGTTTCAAATCTCCATCATAACCCTGCGCAATCACACTCAACTCGCACTGAATATTCTCTTTCTGAAATCTTTTCTCGATCTCTTTTTTCGCAAACCCGACAGCATGACTTATCCCGCCATGGCCCCGAAAATTTTCAAAATCTGCAGCGAAATCAACATAAAGGATAAAACCTCTGTCGCTTCTTACTTGGACATATTCTACAGAACCGATTCGTCCGCCAGTATCTGACATTTTTTCGTCCATCTCTGGTTTTAATTCAGGGAGAAAATCCTCGATTGCATTGACGGCTTTTTTCCGTAATTCCTCTGTTTTGAATATGTACCCAAGACACCGAGCCGCAGAGGCCAACTCAGATACACGGACCTCTGCACCTCCAAACTTATGGATTATGTAACATCCCTTGGTGATTCCCATGGGACCCAGGCCCGTCCCGTAGACAAGAAGATTCGTGAATTCCTTTTCCAAATCCCCCTTCACCTTAATCCTTCCCGCGTAAGAATAATAATCTTCATTCCCACCAACATAATTAGCAACCAATGAAGCATGATGCTCCATAGGCTTCAACTGATTCCCACAGAGCGAACACTTCTGGTCTTTGTCTTGAGCATCAAGTTCCAGAATAAGATTATGCTTCTCGCATGTATAGCGAATCTTGTAGGGTTTCTCAGAGACGCCAATATATCTGAATTTCTCTCCTGTCTCCTCTTCAATGAATTTCTGCCTGCACAGCGCGGCGGTTCTATAATTATCAGGCGGAACAATCCCAAGATTTGTATCCAGCTCCTCTTCCACCTTCCAAGGGGGCAGCTTTCCTGTCTTCAACTTTTCAACACATTCTTTGATTATGGTTTTTTCCTTCTCAGCTGGAATGTTTTTGTTTTCCATGTCAGCCTCTCTTTTGCTTATCTGGAATCCTTAGAAAAACCTTTACACTCTGGCCAGGGAATATCCAAGACCGCCCCTTGCAGCTGGTAGAGCACACATATGTCCAATTTCCCCCCGGCTTTGTGTCTCAATTTCTCATACAGAGTTTCAGGATTGGATCGTTTCAGCTGTTCAGGAGTTTCAATCCCGACTGAATAAAGCTTTTCCGCCGTAGCCGGACCAATATTCCGCAAAGTCTGCAATCTCTGGATGGCTTCCGATTTCTCGCAGTGGTGATTCATCCTCTCGCTCCGGGTCTCTTTATGATTATCTCCTCTATAGTCCCCGAATCAATCCTCCACTATCAAGAATAATAAATTTATGCACACCGGACAGTTGCTCAGAGAAAGGATTCATCAAGAGGAAGTTCGTTCAACCATTGATTTTAAGACCTGGTTCATCTCCTCAAAGCCTTGACGCGTGGTCTTATCCATTCCTCGAAAGAAGAGGGAAAGGAGTATGCCCGAGAGGAGCTCTCTCTGGATAAAGCGGACACGCTTTTCTTCAAGCGGCTCAATCGTGAAAATGTGTTCACCATCAAACAATCCAGGGATGATCAGCTTTCCCTTCCAACGAAACTCCCGGTTCGGTTCGACTTTGAGAACCTTCGGCTTAAAAGTCATGTCTCTTCCTCCGGGAGGTTGAAGAACAACTTCGAGCTGAGCCCCAACCTTCAATTCTCCGCTTATCCTGCGAATGAATGGATTCCACTGGGGAAAGTTCTCGAATCCAGTGAGTGTCTGCCATACCTTCTCTGGTGGGGCCTTGATCTCAATCTCAGTGTGCAGCTCTCTTTGGGCCATTCAAACATCTCCTATTCTAGTCAATCAAGGAGGTACCGCACGCGTATATTACCTTATCTTTCGGAATTTCAAAAGAACTCAATTCCCGGGTTTCACACCAAAGACACTTATGCTCTGGATTGAGTTCACCACATCTTCCACTTTTTTAACCGGAATATTGAACTTTTCAATTAATTCCTTGGCGGTAGGATCATTGAGGACATTATCAGCAGGAAATGATATCTCTTTCATTATTTTCACATCCTGAAATCCTGCCTCTTCTATAGCTCTCAGATATTCCTCTTTCAGTACAGCCCCAGAGACACAACCCACATAAGCCTCGACAGAGTTCCTAATCTCCTCCGGCAGCTCATTCAACAGGACAATGTCTGAAATCATCAATCTCCCTCCGGGTTTGAGCACTCGAAAAGCCTCGATGAAAACTCTCCTTTTATCCGGAGAGAGGTTAATCACACAATTGGAGATTATTGCGTCAACAGAATTATCAGCCACAGGCAGGTTTTCAATCTCTCCAAGCCGGAATTCCACATTGTCGGCCCCGCTTTTTTCCGCATTCTCTCTCGCCTTCTCAACCATCTCCGGCGTCATATCGACACCTATAATTTTTCCTTTCTTCCCGACTTTGTTTGCGGCAAGAAAACAATCGAATCCTGCCCCCGCACCCAGGTCAAGAACGGTCTCCCCTTCTTTTAATGAGGCCAATGCGACCGGATTCCCGCAGCCAAGACCTAGATTCGAACCTTCAGGAACAGATTTGAGTTCCTCCTCAGAGTAACCGAGTTTCTTGCTGAGATCCTCTGCCGAATCAGGGCTTTCACAGCATGATTGGACTGACGCACAACACGGATCACCCTGTTTGGCTATTCTGGCGTAGCCTTCTCTGACCACTTTCCGAACTTTTTTTTTCTCCATATCAATCACCTCCCAGTCTATTCCAAATGTCAATCTTTGAACATTTCTTTCATCACAGGTCCAAGCATATTTTTCACCATTCCCTCAATTTCGTCGATTTTGATCAATGAAATGCAGCATATCTTTCCCTCTTTTTCCATCCCGACTATAGCCAGCTTGTCACCCGCACCAATATTGGCTTTATCCCTTAGCTCCTTAGGGAGAACCATCTGTCCTCTCTCATCCACGCTGACGACTGATTCCACTTTGCAGCATCCCAAGCGGCTGGCATCTCCGACGGAGCACGATTGATTCTTCTCTTTTTTCACCACTGAACACCTCACGCAATTTTAAATTTCAGATTAATCTATATAATCTGATTATTCTGAATAATCAGAATTATCATAAAGGATTAAACCTAACATGTCAAGTGCTTTTTTTAATAAACAAAAATTTCTATGATCAAAAAAGATTCATGCGAACAGATGAAGCGGCCATTTCCGGTCTCCCCTAGCGGCAAAGCGATTTTGCTTTTTTGGATGCGAATGGCGAATAGAAAATCATCCCAAACTCAAGGCAGCCATTTATTTCTCACCTGAAGCCACAAAAACGCTGACACGGGCCAAGCCTTCCCCGCTGTCTGACTGTGCACAGCAAGTTTCCTCCGCGCAGCCCACAACCACTTTCTTCAGGCCTGCCTCTTCAAGCCATCTTCTCATAACCTCTCTATCAAATCCCATCCAGCGGTCATGATGCTCTCTTTTCAAAAATTCAAACGTGTGTTTATCCATATCCGTAATGACCAGCTTTCCTCCGGATTTTAAAATTCTCCGCATTTCTTTTATCGCTTTTAAAGGAAACTCCACATGATGCAGATACATGTTGGCAAAGGCATAGTCAACGGATTCATCCGGAATGGGCAATTTCTCCGACTCTCCCTCAAGGTACTCGATGCCTTCCACACCGGAGAATCTCTTCCTCATCTCGTTGAGCATCACTCCGGATTGGTCAACAGCCAATACCTGCAATCCTTTATGAATCAGCCCTTCCGTGATAAAGCCTGTTCCCGCTCCGATGTCCGCAGCGATCTTACCAGCCTCCACGCCAGCGACAGAAAGGGCTTTTTCTCTCACCGCTTCCGAAAAGAAGCCCTGGCGCATCTCATCCCATTGATGGGCCACCTTATCAAAATACTTCTTGCTGTTCATGAAGAAAATCCTTTATCAGGCTTATAGCACAGGTAGAATCGTTTATCAA
>JABAOH010162949.1_pt1 | contig 18319 bp, 20 predicted proteins | sample 7062181 | NCBI WGS metagenome assembly JABAOH01 (sample SAMN14538630, study PRJNA623070) | marine sediment metagenome | biome: marine biome [ENVO:00000428]; feature: marine pelagic biome [ENVO:01000023]; material: deep marine sediment [ENVO:00002113]; isolation source: pool of 5 deep marine... | reverse complement strand
ACGACGAACGTCTGGGTCGATCCCGATGTGGAGTACGTTGAGGCCACCGTGGACGGAGAGAGGTGGATCATCAACGAGAAGTCGGCTCAGAAGCTTCGAGACCAGGGAAAGGTGGTGAAGGTCGTCGGCAAGGTGAAGGGTGCTCACCTCGTCGGTCAGAGCTGCGTCGTCCCCTTAGTCGGAGACCCTGTACAGATCCTCCCCAGCAGCTTCATCGACCAGGGCATCGGCACCGGGATTGTCAGTAGCGTGCCCTCAGACGCTCCCGACGATCTCGTTGCCCTTAGGGAAGTCCAAGCGGATGAGGAGACGCTGGCGAGATTCCAGCTCGACGTCCCCTTCGTGAGGTCCCTCGACCCTATCCCCATCATCGAGGTGGAGGGGTTCGGGCCGCTCCCTGCGGAGGACGTCGTGAAGCGGATGGGCATCAAGAGTCAGGCAGAGAGGGAGAAGTTACAGGAGGCTAAGGAGGAGGTCTATCGGACTGAGTACTACAGCGGGACGATGGGCAAGAGGTGTGGTAAATTCGCCGGAATGAGGGTGGAGGAGGCGAAGGAGAAGGTAGGGGCGGAGATGCTCGAGCGGGGGGAGGCGGACAGCATGTTTGAGCCCAGCGGGCCTGTGATCTGTCGCTGCACAACTCGTGCCGTCGTCAAGGTCGTGGAGGACCAATGGTTCTTGGCTTACGATGATCCAGAGTGGAAGGCAAGGACCCATGAGGCAGTCGACTCCATGGGGTTCTATCCGGAGACTGTCAGGAAGCAGTTTCACCACGTCGTTGATTGGCTCAAGGATTGGGCTTGCACCCACCACCAGGGCCTCGGCACCAAGCTGCCATGGGATGATGCTTGGGTTATAGAATCCCTCTCGGACTCCACGATCTACATGGCTTTCTACACAGTATCCCACCTCCTCGATGAGGTGGATCCAGAGAAGCTGAAGGACGTCCTCTTCGACTTCGTGTTCCTAGGGGAGGGAACCGCCGAGCAGGTGGCTCGTTCCTGCGGTATCCCCACTGAGCTGGTTGAGGAGATGAGCGAAGAGTACTCCTACTGGTACCCCTTCGATCTCCGCCAGTCCGGCAAGGACCTCGTCTTTAACCACTTCACCTTCAGCCTGTTCAACCACGTGGCCGTATTCCCGAAGGAGCGATGGCCGAGATACTTCGGCGTCAACGGTTACCTCTCACTCAAGGCGGGCGTCAAGATGTCCAAGTCGAGGCCCGGCGCTCTCTACCTCCGAGATAGCGTCAGAACGTGGGGAGCCGATGCCACCAGAATTACCCTAGCTCAAGGAGGGGAGGGACTCGACGATCCTACCTACGACGAGGACTTCGCCGCCAACGTTGGAAGAAAGCTCTCTGCAGTCTACGACGCTGCGGTAAGGAAGTGGGATACAGGCGAGGAGTGGAGAACCGTAGATTCCTGGTTCAGATCCGTCCTGCACAGGGCGATCGCCGACGCCACAGAAGCCATGGAGAGCATGAGCCACAGGACGGCTCTCAAACACGCATACTTCGACCTTCAGCGCAACTGGACCTGGTACCTGAGGCGCTGCGGTGAAGTCCCGAATAAGAGCTTGCTCCGTGAGTTCCTCGACGTCCAGACGAGGCTGCTGGCACCCTTCGTACCGCACCTGTGTGAGGAGATCTGGCGATCCATCGGTCGGGAGGGTTTCGTCCAGGCAGCCCCCTATCCTGCCGTCACTGAGGAAGCCCTCGACTCCAGGTCTGAGGCCCTGGAAGGGTACCTCCTCAAGGTAGTCGATGACGTGCGACAGATAATGAAGGCGATCAGCCTTAAGCCGTCGAGAGTGATTTTCTATACCGCGCCTGAGTGGAAACGGGAGCTGTATGAGAGAGCGGTCGAACTGAGGGCAAAGGATCAGCTGGAGATGGCTACCCTCGTGAAGCTCGGGAGAGCGAGGCCTGGTGCAGAACGGAAGACTGGCCTACTCGTTGACTACTGCAAGAGCCTGATTAAGGACCTCAGCTCCAGAGGCTCTCGGGAGTTGGAGTATGTGTCCTGGGCCTTTGACGAGAAGAAGTTCCTGCAGGAGTCGGTCGATTTCATGCGATCCGAGCTTGGTGCTGACATCGACATCTTCGAGGAAGGGGAGGACGGGGCCTACGACCCGCTATCGAAGGCAGGTAAGTCGATCCCATGGAGGCCTGCCATCTTCGTCGAGTAATGTGGGGACGATTACGTGGTGGGCAGCGACGATACCAGGCACTTCAAAAGGAGGAGGCCGCCATCTCGGCAAGCCACGCGGTTGATGCTCATCTCCGTCGCCGCTTCTCTGGGACTCGGCGTGACCCTTGGCGTCCTATTTTTGCCTCTGTTGCTGCAGTATGAGCAGCAGCCCAAGGACCCTTACTACCAGCTGGCCGCCTTCTCCAGCGGCTCACAGCTGAGGATCGAGATTGTGGGGGCATCATACCCACAGCAAGTAGGGGTCTTCCGCGTCTTCCTACGCGTTGGCACAGTCCCCAACTCGCAGGAGCACGTCTTCGGGCCTTTGCCGGAGGGGATCGACGGACTCGTGGGGTTCTTCGACGCCAACGACGATGGCATCCTCAACGTGAGCGACTACTTCCTCATCGAGATGGAGGAGAACACTGAATACCTCCTACTCATCCTCCATCCAAATCCCGAGGTGGAGGGGGGCGTCGGTTACTATAGTTGGCCGCCCTAGTAGCCCTCATCCACTCCGTGAACTTCGATATCTCTCTGAGGTAGTGGTGGCGTCGCCTGCTGCGCTTCCAAGACGTGGCCAGCATAGCGGCCATGGGGAGAATCCCTGCAAGGACAATGCCCGCGAGGACAGGGGGGGTCAAGGCGATCCCCAGGGACGTCAGGCCGACGTAGAGCAGCGGTATGAGAGCCACTGGCGAGAAGAAGGCCACCGAGATGACGTGGAAGGGCATCAATGGCCTGGCAGCCGCCCTCTTCATGCTGTCGATCTCCTCCTCGGAGTACTCTGCAACATCGGTGACCCAGGTCCTCCCGAGGTCCGCGTAGACGCTACGAAGCTCCTGGGCGACGATCCTATAGCCCTCTTCCTGGCCCTTGGCGAATCGAGGGACACTGGGGGTGAATCTGAGCACTGTCTCCCTCCCGCCCTTGAGCTCCAGTCCCAGTCCGAGGTGCTCCACCGTTCCGACGGAGGCTGCAAAGGGTGAGAGGAGCGCTCCGGCAACGTAGTAGAGCCTAGGGTACACGTTGACCACCTCGTCATAAGTGTACGCCCGACGAAAACCTAGGAGGCCCTGCCAGAGTGGCAACGGGAGCTCGAGGCCTCTGTCGTAGATTCTGAGGGGCCTAGGCTTCGCTAGCACCATGGCGCCGATGATCAAGAGCGGCGGAACTAGCCAGAGCCACCAGAGGTCTACACTACCCCTGGAGAGAACCCAGGCCGGCAAGCCCACGGCGGCGACCACCAGCATGATCATCAGGACCGCAATGGCTATGGGGCTCGCCGGAAGCGGCCGATACTCGAGGCGGGGATTCCCGAGCTCAGGAGGCTTCAACGGACGCTGGACGTCCTGCCCCTGTATAAAGAATCGCCAGTACCCCAGCTACGATAGGTTTAATATTCCAACGCTGCCTAGGTCCAGGCCGCGGGCCTGTAGCTCAGCCCGGCAGAGCGGTCGGCTCTTAAGCCCTTGGGCAGAGAGACCGATTGGTCAAGGGTTCGAAAGGGTTTACACCACCCCGAAACTCCCTTCAGGCCCGTCCTCACAGTTTTATTAGTGGTCGCAGCGGTCCTCCTTCGAATGGTTGCGCCCATCTTGTACGTCACGGGGACGGCCGGCAGCGGGAAGAGCACACTGGTAAGAGCCTACGGCGACTGGACTGATCTTCAGGGCTTCGACGCGGTGAAAGTCAACATGGACCCAGGGGCCGAAGCGCTGCCGTACGAACCAGACGTCGACATACGGGACTGGATTAAGCTCCAAGAGGTGATGGACGAGTACGACCTGGGACCCAATGGGGCTCAGGTCATGGCTGCCGACCTCATCGCACTGAACGCGAAGGAGGTGGCGGAGGTTTTGGAGGGCTTCAGGACGGACTATTTCCTCATCGATACCCCGGGTCAGATCGAGCTCTTCTCCTTCCGGCAATCGAGCCGCGTGGTCATCGACGCCTTCGGCCGTGACGCATCGTTTCTGGTATACCTCTCCGACCCGATCCTATCGCGCCAGCCCTCGGGTCTTGTCAGCTCGATGCTTCTAGCCGCGACCAGCCAGTTCCGACACTCCATTCCTTTCCTGAGCGTCCTCTCAAAGGCCGACCTGCTCAGTGAGGAGGACCTAAGGAAGATCCTGACGTGGTCCTCAGACGCCTACGCACTCCTCGACGCTCTGGCCGAGGAGGGCATATCCCCGAAGTCGGTTCTCGACACCGAGTTCCTGAAGGCCCTCGAAGGCATCGGCGTCTACAGGCGGTTGACCCCCGTCTCGTCGGAGATTCCCTACGGGCTGGAGGACATCTACGATGCGGTCCAGAGAGCCTTCGCTGGCGGGGAGGATCTGGAGAAGAGGTAGCGCCTCGTTCAGAATTTGATGGAGTTACTGCCTGGGTTGGCGGAGTTCTTCATGGCGACTTGGACGGCCTCTTCCGGGTCTTTGGCGACGTGGAAGAGCTCCTCGGGTACGTCGATCTTCCTCATGTCCCAGCTGCCGAGGGAGACGACCCGCTTGCCCTGCTCAAAGGCGTGAGAGATCTCGGAGAGAGTCCCGTAACTGCCGTCCACCGCGATGAGGGCGTCCGCTGACCTGACTATTACGACGTTTCTAGCTGTACCCATTCCAGTAGCGATGACGATGTCCACGTAGGGGTTGGCGTCGGCCTTGTCCATGGTTGGGATGACGCCGATGGTGAGGCCACCCGCCTGCTTTGCCCCCTTGCAGGCCGCTTCCATCACGCCACTTAGGCCGCCGCAGATGAGGGCGGCGCCTCGCTTGGCGATGAGGGTGCCTACCTCCTCCGCCATCCTCAGGTACTCGGGCGGAGGATGCTGGCCGCCGATGACGCCGATGAGTTTCATGAGGGTCTAGGGAGACGTCTGGGGGCGATTTAAGGCTTTTCCGGTCAGTTCATTTCTGGATTCTATTGCTTGGTGGCTCTAATGCCGTAGTGCAGGTCGCCTACCTCCACGACCTCGACCTTGAAGCCTATGGAACGGAGTCGCGCCTTCGCCTCCTCGAGGGAGAGACGATGCTCAAGTGGAGGACCGACCTCCATCGGTCTCCTGTCCCAGTCCACGACGGCCAGGAGTCCGCCGGGTTTCAGGATTCGCCGGATCTCTCTCAGGGTACCGTCGCCCCTCAGCTCGTGAAGAGCGTTGACCAGTAGGACTGCATCTACTCGCGACTCTGGCAGTGGGATTGAGTCCTCTGAGGATAGGATCGGGAGTACACCCTCAACCTTCTCTTCCAGAAGTCGCTCCTGCAGGCTCCAAAGCATCTCCTCCTGCATGTCTATCGCGTAGACCCTTCCCTTCGGCCCCACGATGCGGGACGCCGGGATTGAGAAGAACCCGGTCCCACAGCCCACGTCTGCTACGGTGACACCCGCTCGGATCCCAAATCGCTCGAGGATGGTCTCAGGGTCCTGCCACTCTCGCCTCTCAGGACTGTCCAGCAGCTCTCGCCTGCCGGGATCGAACTTGTGGGCCACCAGCCGATCAGGGCCCTTGTCGGTATAAGGATTCCCCGCCTCGTCGCGAAGGCTGAGAGGAACAGTTATGTCGATTGCGGACCTGCAACCCACATGCCATCCGCGGACTACCGTGCTGTCTTCTTCGATGTGGGGGGAACACTGTCGTACGCCGAGCCGAGCGGCGACGCGATCTGGCTTGCTGTTCTGGAGGAGCACGGTTTCCACGTGGCAAGGGATGCCCTGTTTCGCACTACAGGAGTCGCTGGCCCCGACTTCAATCGGCTCGATATCGTCCGGGCCCTGCAGGGCGCCACGGAGGAGATGACAGAGCCTTTCCCGCCGACCCAGGAGGAGGAAAGGGCCTACTTCCGTCGATTCGACGCCATGGTATTGAAAAGACTTGGCATCCCACCCCGGGAGGATATCATGGACGCCTTGGACCGCAGGTTCAGGGAAGGCATACTGGTTCACGCGTACGAGGACGCCGAGCCGGCCTTGCGGGCCGTTAAGGCAGGAGGATACCGCATGGGCGTGATTTCCAACGCCACTCACGACATCCCCGCACGTCTGCAGGAATTGGGACTAGCTCACTACTTCGACGCCCTGACGTACTCTTTCGAAGTTGGGGTGGAGAAGCCCCACCCCGGTATCTTTACGAAGGCTCTCAACCGGCTTGGGGTCGAAGCCTCGCAGGCTGTTCACGTGGGCGACGATCACAGGGCGGACATCCTGGGGGCTCGGGGTGTGGGCATGACTCCTATGCTCATAGCCCGCGAAGGCGCTCCTCCCTCCACGGACGCCATCGTCCTCCGAAGCCTGTTGGATGTGATGGAGCACCTGTGAGGCCTGCCAAATCCTCATAACGCTTCCTCATCATACCACGGCGATTGCATGGAAGATCCCGCCCGATCCTACTTCAACTGCACAGACTCCGAGAGGGCCACCTTCGAGGCAGGAATCAAGCTCGGCTCCGTATATCATCAGTTCGTTGGAACCCCGCTGAGCGAAGAGAACGTCGATCTCACTGAGAAGTCCATCGAGGAGGGTGTCAGAGTCCAGCCCTTCGTGGAAGACGTGTCGGTCCGGATAGACCGATCGCACCTCCGAGCGAAGCGTAGCCCCTACAGATACGTCTCCCTTACGGGGAACATGCTCAACGTTAAACTCACTGTGAGATACGGCCTGAGCACGGCGGTGTGTGAGCTGAGCTACTTGGAGGAGTTGAAGTACCCCCTCATGAGGGTCGTAGAGGTCAGAGGGCAATCGTGAATGAAGGACGGGAGATTCCACCCAACTTAGAATTTTTATCGCACTTGTTTAATACTTTGATAGCGTTTACCTGGCCAGCGGGAGCATATGGTGACAAGTCTAAAGATAGGCATAACAGGGCTCCCTAATGCAGGCAAGACCTTCGCTCTCCTGAAGGTCATCGAGATGTTGGAGGCGGAGGAGAAGAGGGTGGGCGGAATGGTCACCGAGCCGGTCCTAACGAAGGGAAGGCGGGCCGGTTTTTGGGTGATGGACTGGAGGACCAAGGTCAGGAAGATCCTGGCCTCCGCCGAGATCGTCTCCAAGGTGAAGGTGGGGACTTACGGCGTCGACCTAGAAGCCCTGGATGACGTCGGGGTACAGGCAATCCGTTCGGCTACAGAGGAGGCCGACGTCATCGTCGTCGATGAGGTGGGGAAGATGGAGATGGAGAGCGACGCCTTCGTTGACGCGGTGAAGGATGCGTTGGATAGCGAGAAGCCTGTAGTCCTTACCCTCCACAAGAAGTCTCGGAATCCGCTGCTCCAGGACATCCGGAGGAGGGACGATGTGAGGATTTTGGAGGTGACTCCCGTCAACAGAAACCTTTTGCCCTACAAGATTGTGGGTCTCCTGAAGGGGGAATGGGAGAGATAGGCTGGCCTGGGGAACTGGTGCAGGTCGAGGAGGGTCGGGTGAAAATCCTCGTCCCCAAGGCCCACACCGTGAAGGGTCCAGGGAAGGTGGGAGGAGGCCCGTTCTACAATGAGACGATGGCGTTCCCCAGACACGTCACGGTCCTCTTTGCCGACGCCCTAGAGGGAAAGGCAGCTCGGATACTGGACGGCCTCTCATCCAGCGGGGTCCTCGGCATCCGGATTGCTGTGGAGACCAGTGGGGCTCATGAAATCACCCTCAACGACTGGAGGAAGGACTCCCACATCCTCATACAGAAGAATCTTGAGCTGAACGATGTCCATGACGTAAGGCCCACGCGAGAGGACCTCAACCACCTTCTCACGAGAGAGAGGTTCGACTATGTGGACGTGGACCCCTTTGGCAGTCCCGTCCGCTTCGTCGATAGCGCCCTACGGTCCCTGCGTCACGGGGGATATCTCTCCCTCACCGCCACCGATACCGCCGCCCTCGCGGGCACCTATCCGCGTGTCTGTCTCAGGAGGTATGGGGCGATGCCAGCCAGGGGCCACATTCAGCACGAGTTGGCAGTCAGAATCCTCACGGGCTTCGCCGTTAGGAGTGGTGCAACTCACGATCTGGCGGTTTATCCGCTCCTCTCCCTTTGGCGAGAGCACTACTATAAGGTCTTCCTCCGAGTCGTCGCGGGCGCCAGACGCGCTGACCAGGCTCTGCTGAACATCGGAAGGGTGGATTACAGGGCCTGGGGAGAGAGGCGCGTTGCCGCCGGAGGCTCAGTCGGCCCCCTCTGGACGGGCCCTCTGCACGATAGTCGGCTGCTCGCCGAATTGAGTCCGCGGGACTACATGCCTAGGGTGGTCAGCAGATACCACGAGTCATGGTTAGAGGAGGCAGAGGCTCCTCCACTCTTTTACACCACAGACGAGGTCGCTCGGGCCTGTCGCATATCTCCTCCCGCTCTCCATAGAGTCCTAGACACTCTGGTAGGCGCGGGATTTGAGGCCTTCAGGACGAGCTTTGATCCCAAGGGATTCAAGACCAACGCTGGATGGGCCGACGTCCTCAGGCTCTTCGGCGGGAGAGTATAACGACCCTTGTCTTAGCGGTTCTTATGACGGTCCGCAGCACTCCTCATTGACTTTCACCTTCAGCCACGCGGGCATCGTGATCTGATATGATGTCCTCAACGAGTCGTACGGAGCGAAAGGCGTACCCGCTGAGGCCCACGAAGGTTCCTAGGATGCCCGCGAGGACAAACATGAGGGCCATGCCGGCCCCAGGACCTGTGCCTACCAGCCATCCGAATGCCGGCGCGAGGCCACCACCAGGTTGCATTCCAGGTTCGAATATTACGTCGGCCAGGGGGCCCGCGGCGAGCATGGCTATGGGGGCGCTGATCTGGGCGATGAGTCGACGAACTGCGAAGACCCTCCCTTGGACATCTGGGGCCACCTTCGCTTGCCAGATGGCCTGGTTGGAGCCGTTAACGATGATTACGAAGAAGCCCGCCAGGAAATATGCGACCGCCCAGATGACCCAGTCCCGTCCGAGGCCGAGGACCATTTCTCCGAAGAGGCTTGCTGCCATCAGCCCGACGAGGACTCCGTTGACCTTCCTCTTGGGACCTCCCCATACGCTCAGGAAAGCACCACCGGCGATCTGTCCGAGGGCGCCCGATGCCAGAACCGCGGCGAGGATGAACGGGTCGTTGCCCGTTCGGGTGAGGACCATCGGGTAGAGAAGGATGAAGGCAAAGCTCCCGACCAGGTTCACGCCAAAGAACACAAGCTGCAGTCCCAAGAGGCTGCGACGCTGGAGGATATACCTGAAGCCGTAGGCCGTCTCCCGCATGAAACTCCCCCGGCCGGCTAGCCCCTCCTCGGTGGAGGCGGGTTGCGGGATGTGGACGGCCAGGACAGTGCTCACGGCGAAGGCGAAAGAGGCAAGGTCGATGGCCAAAACAAGCCCGAGGCCTACGAGTCTCAGGAGGAGGGCCCCTAGGATCGGGGCCAGGAAGGCGGAGAAGGACCCAGCGAGGGACATCATTCCGCTGGCCCTAGCGTAGTGTTTCTTGGAGATCATGAGGGTGATCGCCGCGGAGAAGGCGGGAAAGTGAAAGGCTCCAAAGGCCCCTGCGACAGCTACAGCTGGGTACAGATGCCATACTTGGAGCTGACCTGTCGTGTGTAGAATAAGTAGCGCCGCGGTGCTGGTGGCTGCACCACCGTCCGCCAACATCATCACCCTCTTTCGCGTCCATCGATCCACTAAGGTTCCGGCTATGGGGCTGACAACGATGATTGGTGCGAAAGCGGCGACACCGACTAGAGAGACGACTGTGGCGGAACTGGTGACGTCGTAAGCGAAGAAGATGATGGCGAATGAGGTCATCGCGCTGCCCAGGAAGGAGACGAGCTGCCCCAGCCAGACGACGCTGAAGCTCCGCATGCCCGAGGGGCGATTGCCTGCGCTATCTTCTTTCAAAAGGAGTCACCTCCTCGCGTCCGAGCCTTACGCGCCACCCCACGTTCCTTGGCTGACGCTACTCCACTGGTTTCCTCTGCTCCTTGACAGTCGAAGTCTCGTGGACTTCCAGCTCGTGTGCCTCAGCGACGTCTACCGTGCAGAAAGGACCGATGGTGACCCTCTTCCCGCGGATGGTGGAGGCCCGGGTCGCCTCGACGTAGACATCCTCCCCCTCGATAGTCTCTGCCCTCAGCTCGCCATCCCTTTTGCCTCGGCGGACCGAGATTTCATTCGCCTTTATGATTGGCGCCCGAGAGGTGCCTGATAGTCGAATGGTAACCTCCTGGGCCTCGATGCCCTCGCCGATGTCGAAACTGCCCTTGCTCTCGAACTCCTGGGTTCGGACCCAGCCATCAACTTTCAGGGTGCCAGCAGAGTGCAGTTCCTGCGAATCGAGGATGCTCCCGGCCACCTTGAGGCTTCCAGAACTCGATATCTCCTTACTCCGAAGGTTTCCCCCGACGCTCGTCCTGCCGGACGAATGGAACTCTCGTGCGCTGAGATCGGAGGAGGTGGCCGCAGAGCCTGATACGTGGAACTCCTCAGCAACACACCCTCCGTCGAACTTACAGGAACCGGAGATGTGAACTTCAGACGCGTTGATGTCGCTAGTCACCTTGCCCGATCCAGAGCACTTCAAGAGGTCGATGGGAGTGTCGCCTGAGATGATGCCTGCCCCGCTGATGATGATTTTCCGCCCGCCGGCCTCTACCCTGGGCCCAATCTTGTCTAGGGCTTCCCTCACCCGCTGGCCGACCTCTTCCATTTTTCTCTCGAACTCCTCCGACCCAAAGGAGCTCTCGAGTTTCCTACCGACCTCCGCCATGACCTTGCTGATGCTCTCCTCTACGACGGCACCCACGTCCGCAATGTCCGCTGACTCTGGTTCGCGAGGTTCCTCCGGCCGCTTGGGCGCGGCCTCGTACCGATCCTTGATCTCCTTGAACGTCTCCTCGCTAATCTCTCCTCGCTTGAGCCTGCTTTCAAGCTGTTTGAGCCGCTCTTCCTGATGTTTGAGGCGCTCCTCTGTCTCTCTGAGCCGTCGCTCCGTCTCCTTGAGCCGCTCTTTCTCTTCGCTCATCGCAGAAGCCTGCCCAGCGCGGCGTTTACGTGGATGCCAACCAAGGCCTCTCCTATAGACTTTGTCCCCGACCGCCTGAAGGGGCCGGGGTCTTGCGACCTCTTCCGAGAGGTGGACTGGTAAGCACCAATCCTCTTCTTTTTGGTCCTCGTCTCCGTCGGCATCCTAACCTGCTTCAACGTGGGTATTGCCACGTACTCGGTTCCTGTCATGGTTGAGTAGAGGGAAGGGGATATATTTATATTGTCGTCAAAATAAAAATTGTTAACATCCACCTTCGTCGAGAATGTCGCCACACTCCCTGAGACAACTACAACCTTGAGGTGGGAAAACCCTCGATTGGATAAGGAAAGTCAAATAGCGATGCCACCTATCCCCGAGTCGTGGACCTCGACCTCGGGCTGCTCCAGGTCATCGCCTCCTCCAGTAGACAACGCATCCTGAGCCTCCTATCAAAAGGAGTGGACCATCCCGAGGACCTCGCCAGGAGACTAGAGCTTCGAAGGCAGAGCGTGGACAAGCAGCTGCTCGAACTCTACGGCTGGTGCCTCGTTGACCGCAGCGCAGTCTTTCCAGCCGACGGGAGACCTAGGATCGTTTATCGCCTAAGCAGCCGAGGCGAGGAGTTCTTGGAGAGAATAGGGGAGCTCGCCGGGGAGTACAGTGAGGGAAATCTGGATGACTACCGGAGGAGGCTCGCGGACCTGGAGGATAGGCTCGCAGCAGGCGACCTGGATGAGGGCGCCTATCGAAAGCAGAGGCGAACGCTAGAGGCCAGGTATGACAGGTTCCTGGGGGAGCGGCCCCGTTAGGTCGGGAGCCTTACGAGGACTTCTCGACGAGTAGCTGCTCTTGCTCTACGCTGTCGCCTTCGTTCTTGTACGCGCCCTCTAGCAAGCTGTTGAGATAGTCGTCAACGAACTGGACTGCCTCCACCCTGCCATCCCAATCCCTAAGTCGATCGAGGTGCTCCTCCTCCAGGTGCCGGAGTGCAGCCTTCATCTGAGCCATGATATCCACTGGCCTCTCCCCCCGGATGACGGTGGCTATGACGACGTGTCGCCCACTGGCGATGGAGATCTTCAGCTCCCCGAAGGTCATGTGGTCGAGCTCGCCTATCTCGCCCCGGAAGGAGTCGCGGACGAATTCCTGGACCGCCCGAAGCATCCCCGTGAGGATGTCACTGTCCACGTGTGGCTTCAGGCGACGGGTGAGGTGACGGATGAGCAGGCCGCTGCGGTGGAGGAGGAATACCTCTTCGATGACAGTGTCCCCCGCCGATTGGGGTGCCGGCTTTACGCCTTCCTGTTTCTGCGCGCGCTTGTAGAGGAGGTACGTGAGGACGGACAACCACAGCCCCTGAATCAGAACGAAGCCGACGACCAGGAGGGGCTAGATGTGCTCCGGGCTGCAGTTCTATAAAGCTTCCCGCCTGGATATCAGGAGTGTGTCCCGTGTCGACTCCACACGCGGGACAAAGCTTCACAGGACTCGTGAGAAGAGTTAATGCTTCCCCCGAGATGTTGACTTGTGAAGGTTGGCGTTGCAGATCTCCCTCTTCACGGCGGTCGGGCTCCCCGCTGGCTCTTCCCCAGGATGGTTGCCTTGGGCGGCTCCATCTGCGAAATCATCGTCGACGAGTACGGGAGGGAGGCCTTGCTGGAGAGGTTCGCTGATCCCTTCTGGCTGCAGTGCTTTGGCAACGTCATAGGCTGGGACTGGGACTCCAGCGGTCTCGGCACCGTCGTGACTGGAGCCATGAAGGAGGCCCTCCGAGAGAGGGACATAGGCGTTGGGGTGGCTGGTGGCAAGGGTCGTGTCTCTAGACGGGCCCCGGCAGAGATAGAGGACCTTGGCGAGTCCTACGGGCTCTCAGACGGCGCTATAACTGACCTTGTCAGAGCCAGCAAGCTCAGCGCCAAGGTGGACAGCGCGGCAGTTCAGGATCGACACCAGCTCTACCATCACGCTTTCGTCCTATCGGAGGATGGGAGCTGGGTGGTCATCCAGCAGGGCATGAACCCAGATGCTGGCTACGCCAGGCGGTACCACTGGTACTGGCGAGAGATGAAGAACTTCGTCGAGACTCCCCACAAGGCGATACTCGGTATGCAGCAGGATCGTGCCTTGGACATGACGGCCCGAGAGAGCGCGGAGAGCCGCGACGCCTCGGTTGACGTCGCTCGGGAGGGACCCCGTGATATCAGGCGTCTCCTTCGCAGCCTGAGGGACCCAAGACAGGAAAGCCTGCGGAAGTGGACTGGCGAAGAGGATCCCTACCGCTACTTTTCGATTCCTAAGAGGCTAAACTGGAATGCATTGAGAAACGTCTACGAGTTCCAACCGAGGGACTACGAGGAGCTACTGGGACTTTCTGGAGTCGGTCCAGCGACGGTTCGGGCCCTCGCATACATCGCTGAGGCCATCCACGGAAAGCAGGCCAGCTGGCGCGATCCGGTGAAGTTCTCCTTCGCTCTTGGCGGGAAGGATGGCATTCCCTACCCCGTAGATCGGCAGGCCATGGACGAGACCACCGACATCTTGGCCCAAGGGATCGAAGAGGCTCGGGTAGCCAAGCGTGAGAAGCTGAGAGCATTGCAGACCCTGAGAAGGCTGGTCCCTCCCTGAAGGTCTTCTCACGACGGCAAGCTGAAGATTGCGAAGGATCGGGCTGGGAACGCTGGGAGTGTGCCTGGACATTTCCATGGCGGAGCTTACTCGTGCTCGAGATGGCCCTGCATGCCTTCATACGGAGTGTCCAGGAGTTCCACGATCCGTCTCGCCTTGACCTGCCCGATCTTCGGCACCTTCATTAAGTCGGCCTCAGAGGCGGCCATAATCTTCCTAACACTGCCGAATCGATCTAGCATCGCCTTCGAGAGGACGTCGCCCACGTTGGGCAGACCTTGGACTGCGAACTCCTGGCGTTGCTGGAGACTCATCAGCTTGGGCCTGTGGCGAAGGCCAAATTCCCCGCCGCGTCTCTCCTGCCGTCGATAGATGGTCTCAAGGACTAGGGCCGTGTGGTTCTGGTCAGGTGAGAAGAGGACCGGGATCCCCTCTTCAAGCTGCATGAAGATGAAGGCCCCCCAGAGAGCCTTAGGATTTGTGTACTCGTCAAGCTGGGCAAGGTCACCCTCCACGAGAAGCAAGGGCTGAGGATACGTCTCCCGCAGCCGGGTCACCTGCTCGAAGAGCCTCTTCCTGATTATGGAGGAGAAGAAGTCATGGATGGTCTTCCGCTCGACGCCAATCTCGCCGGCAACGTAGTCGCCAGGGGCGATGGCCTTCCTCACCACTGGTATCCCGAGTTCCCTCAGCCTTTCCTCAATGTCTGCAGGCTCGTGTACATCAACGTAGAGGGTTAGGGGTTCCTGCATGGGGACGCATCCCTGCCCGCAATATTTGAGGATTCGCTGCGGACATTAGCAGGTGCGGCCATGTTGCCACGGTGGGATGAAGAGCCCCTTTCAAACGCAAAATGAGGGCAATCTCTCACTGGGTCCTCCTGGACAAGCTTCCCCTTTCAAACCAGGCTACTCCCGCTCGTACACGTCGAGGTACACGTCCTCCTCTGGGAGGATGGACATGACCTCACGGACCTTGTGAGGGTTCCGTGAGACGTCCAGTCCGAGGACCGTCGCCGACCCCGCCGTGGGGGGCGGTTAGGCCGCAGAGGAGCCGGATCGTCGTCGTCTTTCAGGCCCCGTTTGGGCCGAAGAACCCGAAGACCTCCCCCCGCTTAAGGCCGAAGGAGACGCCTCGAACCGCCTCCACGTCACCGAAGCGCTTCGCGAGCTAGAGGGCCTCGACTACGGTCCGGTTCTCAACCATTCGCCCCCTCCCCTATCCGCATGGTATTGCAGTCCCGTATCTAAAAGAGAATCTAGGAAAAGAAGGCATCAAGACGCCGTTGCTGGGTACAGAAGGCGTAGACACGACTCCTATCGAGCCACCTCTCGACCGGTATCTTCAGCCTTCCGCCTAGCACCTCCAACGCCTCCTTCAGGCCCGCAAACCGTCGGGCGGGTTGACGAAGGGCCTCACGGGCAATCTCCCGGAAGCGCCACACCCCTAGAGGGATCCACTCAGGGTAGACCTCCAAGAAGGCAATGGCCGTGGCCTGTCGACGGAGTCTATCGAGATGTTCGAGGACTGGGAGCCTGACGGCGTGGTAAGCCCCTACGAGGTTCTTCGGATAGTCCTTCCGACCCCAAGACATCTCGTGGTCAGCACTAGGGGTCGCGCCATGACCATCCCAACCTTCGAGAGCCTCGTACATCCACGGGCCAGGTATGAGGAGGATCTGCACGTTGTTGGCCAAGGCCGCGTGGCCGTAGAGCTGATACCCCGACAGCTCGGGGTATTGCAGCACCCTCCTCCGAAGTCGTTTTCCCAGGATATCGTCGATGGCAGTGATGCTCCACTCCGTCGGTACTAGGCGTCGCCGTCTCGCCTGACCGAGGAGTCCTAGGCTGAGAATCCTGGTTAGGTGTCGTTGACCTACGCCGTGCTGGTAGAGGTCCCAACTACCGTCATCCGCTTTGAGGTCCGTGTCGGAGACGACGTAATCAACCCGTCGGGGGACGTGGGGGTTCTCCGCAATCTTCAGGGACTCAAAGGGAGCGGAGGGTCCCACGGGGGCACCCCGGGGGGAGAAGAAGATGTTGAGACCTGGTTTCCTCGTGAGAAGCATCTCCGCGTGGACGGGGTCATCGGCCATGGCTACTTCCTGAACGGCCTCCAGCCGACGATCGGGCCTTCGGGCGAGGTCGACGTCTAGCCGCCGCTTTCCACGCACCATTGACATACGGAGGGAGAGGATGTCCTGGAGGGTCAGGTCCAGCCACCTTTCTTCGGCGTCCATGAGTCGCACGTTCTCGTCGGTGGGGGGAACGAGGGGCCCGGCGAGGACCTTCGGGTAGCCCCATTGCCCTATGAAGGCCGACGGCGGGGTTGCCCCGTAGAGCGTGGTGCCTTGACGGCGCTGAAACTCGCTAGCCCAGCTTCGAACGCCAGCCAACTTTGGGCATGTGGCGAATCGACAGAGCCTCCAGTCTCCCCGGCAGACAGAACAAACGACCTCACGGGATCGTTCAGAGGCGGTAACTGGGGGAGGGCCAGGAGTCGTCAAGGGCCCTGGATAGGACCTACGACGTATATCCAATCGCCGTATCTACTCAGGGTCTCAGGCGCTCCTTCGCGCATCGAGCTTTAGGGCTTCGATGACGACAAAGTTTGGGGCTATCCTGAAGTCCGCCATCGCCCGATAGTGCCTCTCCAGGGCCTCATCACTGGGCAGTGGTTCCTCCAACTTCCGGACGACAAGCCCCGCGTTGGTCAGGGCCTCGAAGTAGTCCCTGAGTGGACGATGGAATCCGACGGCTCCCACCTTGCCCCGAGGGGCCCAAGAGACCGCCATCCGACTGAAGTACTCCCCCACGACAAAGCCGCGCCTCTCCTCGACGCGTTCACTATCCTCAGGATCTTTTACCCACTGACCCGGAGGACGATCGAAAGCAGGGTGCGTGATGCTGAAGATGAAGCGTCCACCAGGACGCAGCAGGCGGGAGATCTCCGCAATGGCGTCACCGCAGCGCCGCACATCCTGAAGGACGACATTGGATACAGCCGCGTCGAAGGAACCAGCGTCGAGGAAGGATAGGTCTGACAGATCCCCCTCGTGATATACGATCCCCAGCGGATCCCTCGCCTCCTCCTTCAGGGCCTTGGATAGTAGTCCACCAGATATGTCCACACCCACGACCCTTGCGCCGTGTTGAGCGAGGATGCGAGCGAGGTACCCGGCTCCACATCCGGCGTCCAGAACCCGCAACCCGTCAACGTCCCCGAGGTAGGCAAGGAGTACCGGGTCGATGACCCACTCCCTGTTGAGGTCGCCCCTAGGATTGTAGAGCGAGACCCACCACTCGGCAACATCGTTCCAGCTTCGCTTGATGTCCTCGTCGCTAACTTCCTCAGCCGGCCAGGTCTTGAAATCCCAGGGAGGCGGGATCTGCTCCTTCCGTGACATCCCCACCTTCTCCCGAAGCCATTCTGGCTTGAGCTGCCATGGATGCTCGCCTGCATGCTCGAGGTAGTCCAGGGCGGCATGCCACTCGTCACACCAGGGACAGCGCAGGCGATAGTAGTAGGACCAGTCCCAGAAGTCCTCGCGCGGAGCTCGATACTCTGCAGCGCAGTCGAGACAGTAGAATTTCTCGGCTTGCGGGCAGAAGGCTACAGCGTGGAAGTGGCGGGGGGTTCCACACACACTGCAATCGAAGCGCCAGTGGAAGTCGCACCGAGGGTGAGAGGAATTCAACGCGTGGTCTGCGTGGCGTACGTGGTAGGCCTTGTCGCGCCGGCTGATTATGTCGCAGTAGCGGCAATTCACCTGGTCCATGAACGTTTCTCGGGTAGGTCGAGCTTCCATATAGGTTCCTACTGTGGAAGCAGAATAGGAAGTCGAGACGACCATACGCGACCTGTTAAACGGCCAGACCAGCAAGGCGATTGTGGTTACGCGCGTTAGTAACGGCCGGCTGAACGGGTCGCCCGAAGGCTTCCCGCTTACACCGCCGTCCTATCAAGCCCGTCTTCTACGGATGCGCTTGGAGGTGCCTCTTTTCGAGGATGGCTTCGGGCTTAGATGCTTTCAGCCCTTATCCACATGGCGCGTGGCTGCTCGGCAATGCCCGGCCGGACAACCGATAGACTAGAGGCGCCGGATCCCCGTTCCTCTCGTACTCAGGGATCCTTCCCCTCAGGCACCATCGCACCCCCAGCGAAGAGCAACACATCTGGCTCACGCCGATGTAAACCCAGCTCACGATCCCTTTTAATGGGCGTACAACCCCACCCTTGGCAGCTAATGCACCACCAGGATAGGAAGAGCCGACATCGAAGTAGCAAACCTCCAGGTCGATGGGAACTCTAGCTGGAGACAACTCAGTTATCCCCGGGGTAACTTTTCTGTCATAGACGGGCCCCATGAATGAGCCTCGTCTGTTCGCTAGGCCCTGCTTTCGCATCGTGGATTGTCGTTGGGCCAATCCACGTCAGGCCGGCTTTTGCCCTTGCACTCAGCGGTAGATTTCTGACCTACCTGAGCCGACCTTTGGGCGCCCTTGTTACCTTTTTG
>JABAOH010137501.1_pt1 | contig 18319 bp, 15 predicted proteins | sample 7062181 | NCBI WGS metagenome assembly JABAOH01 (sample SAMN14538630, study PRJNA623070) | marine sediment metagenome | biome: marine biome [ENVO:00000428]; feature: marine pelagic biome [ENVO:01000023]; material: deep marine sediment [ENVO:00002113]; isolation source: pool of 5 deep marine... | reverse complement strand
GCATCGACGAACCCCGACGCGGCAAAGATCGCGATGGCGTCACACGGTTCGTCAGGTGCCGCATTCAGGTCACCGCTCAGGACCACGGGATGCGGCGAGTCGTCCAGCATGGCGACCAGCTCGGCGGCCTGCTGGTTGCGTACGAACGGCGGCTCCAACGACGGTCCTCCGGCGGTATCACAGCCGAAAGGCGAGAACGCCTCGAGGTGCGTGTTGACGAACCGGTAGACCTTGCCCCGCAGCTTCACGTCGATGTAGGACCACCCGCGCAACACCGGCAGCGGCATCGCCGGATCACCGGGCGACGGCACCACCGTTCTCGCCGCGTAGTTCCCCGACGCACTGCCGAGGATCCGCAGCTGCGACGTCAGCAGACCCTCGCGCACGAGGATGGCATCGCGCATCGTGAGCGTTGCCGCCGTCTGCAGATCAAACGTGATCGGCAGCGGGAACGCGGCATTGCTGAAGTTCTCGTTGATGGCGGCCACCCGGTACGGGGTGCCTTTCGCGGCGAGCGCATCGAGCAGCAGCGTCAAATAGTCGGTCGTTTCGACCACTCCCCAACTCCCATCGGCCGCCACCTGGAGCTTGTGCCAGAGGGCAACCTCCTGCAGCCCGAGCACCTCGGGCTCTTCCTGCGCTATCTGGGCAGCGATGGCCTCAGCCCGCTCCGGGAAGTCGACCTGAAGCATGTGGTCGTAGATCGCCGCGGCTTTGACGATGAGGTCTGGGCCGGTGGCGCCGAAGATCGGCGTCAGGTTGGCCCCCAGATACAGGTTCTGCGTCATCGCCCCGAACTCGCGTGGAGCCTTTGGGCTCATCTCGGCCGATGCCACGGCCTGTCCGGTGGACACCGCCATTACGGCGACGACCAAGAGCGTGCGGAGGCGCCGCCTCCCCTCCGTTCTGGGGTGTCTCATCTCTCCTCCTCGGTCGGGGCTTGGGCTCGCCGGCAAGGCCAGTTCTCAGGATTATCCGTCGGTCGGCGAATGAGGGCTAGGGGTGATCGCTCCTATTCCAGGCTACCGATCGTTCGGGGCGATATCTGATCGACGACCGGGGCCACGTCGGCCCACCGGCATTTCAGGGAACCAAGTTGGGAGCCATCCGCCGTGGATCGCTGCTGACGGCCTTGGACCGCGAGGGAGATGCGGGCCCTCGTTTCCGGGCCGTGTGTACGGCTGGGAACGCCCATGGAAACGGCTTGGCCATCTACGGATCAGAAGGTTGGGGGTTCGAGTCCCTCCGGCGTGCTGAGCGGAACCCCTGCGTATGCGGGGGTTCCGCCGCGTCGACGGTGCGCCGACGCTCGGCGGACCGACCGTTGGGAGCCATTCTCGCCAGCCATTCTCCATCTGAGACGGCTTCGGTTCCGATGTCCGGTCCACCGATGACGATATGTGCGGCCAGATGAGAACGCGATGCCCGTTCCGGAGTGATCCCTGTAGGTGTCAAGGAGCCCGGCCCTGCGGGCGGCCCTGGCGGGCCCTCCTCGGCCGCCGCGCTCTTGGTCAGCCGGCAGCGCCGACCCCCTTGACCCGGCTGGCGCTGCCCGCCATAGTCGGCCCTGCAGGTCTTGTCTTCAACCTCGGCTCGCCTGCCACTTCCCAACCGGCGGAACGATGCGCGCTGCCACGCGCGAGCGACCTGAGGGTGGAAATGGCGCGACAGACAACCGACCGGCCGGGTCATCCATCGGCCTCCAAGCTGCGGCCAACGTTGAGGACTCTGGTGGTCTCGAACGGACCGAGCAGCTCCTCGATCGAGCGAAGTTCGAGGGCGTGCGCAAGCTGGAGCAAGGTGGCCAGCGGCGGGTTGGGATCCCCGTTCAAGAGCTTGTCGATGGGCTTCCAGGACATCCCGACGTGGTCCGCGAAGCCTCGGACGCTGGTGATGCCCTCTTGGCTCATGCGGTGTCGGACGACAGCCGCGATCCGGGCAACAGCAGCTTGGCGCGCGCGCGGTCGCGCGAGAACTGCCGCCGGGGCCTATCGCCAGCGTCTCCAGCGGTCATCACCATTCTGTCACGGCCGTGGACGCTCGTGGACTCGGAAGTCTCTCGTTCCTCGCTCTGCGGACTCCCGTGGACGTCGACGGACACGGCTTCGGGATCTACGAATCAGAAGGTTGGGGGTTCGAGTCCCTCCGGGCGTGCCAGCCGAAAGCCCTTGCGCCGCTGTGACTCTCGCATCGGGCGTCGGTCGACTAGGAACTCCGAAGCCTGTAGCCGCTCTAGCGTTCCCGGGCTGTGCGCCCCGTCGGGTCAGCATGCGTGAACCAGCACCACGTGGGTATCCACGAATCGCCAGGAGAGCGGATGCAGCTCGTTGGCCAGCGGGATGACCGCGCGGCATGGCCGGCAGAGAAGGGTCCTTCGTCCCTGGCTGCCGCAACCGGAGTGTGCTAGCTGTGGTCGTGACGCCGCGCTCGATGCCCAACCATTGTGCGTCGATCGCGGTCGTGTGGTTCCCTGAGTCGGGAGAGGGTTATGAAGGCTGGAAGGATCGTATTTGGGGTGCTGCTCGTCCTCATTGGTGCAGCAGCATTCTCAGGATCGCTGTCGATCCTCACCGAAGAGCGCGACGCCGACGACTTCTTCATCTCACACGAACAGGAATTCGATCGGCCCTCGTTCGCGGTGGCGTCCGAAAGCGTCGATGTCCTCACGGATGCCCCCAGTTGGCTGGCCGATTGGCTGACTGATCCGGTGGATGTGAGGGTGAGCGGCGCCGCCGGTGACGGCGGTGAGATCTTCTTCGGGATCGCCGACTCCGGCGACGTGGAGGCGTATCTGGCGGGGGTGAACTACGACGAGGTCACCAGCATCGACTTCGAAGGTAGCGACATCCGATACGTTACCCATGAAGGGAGCGTCCTTCCCACGGCGCCCGGCGCTGAGGGATTGTGGGTCGCCTCGATCGAAGGTCCGGGCGAGCAGACCCTGGATTGGTCGCTGGAAACCGGTGACTGGTCCGTCGTGGTGATGAACGCCGACGCTTCACCTGGGATCGACGCCACGCTGGTGTTCGGGGCGAAGATCTCCAACTTCATCCTCATTGCCTGGATCGGTTTGGCGTTCGGTGTTCTCGCAGTGTTGGGCGGCGGCCTCTTGTTGTATCTGGGGCTGCGCCGTCCAACTGGGCCGGAGCGCGCGGCGGCGGTCCCAGGCCTGAGTGAAGAGGCGTCTCGCGAAGAGCCCGTCACTCCGACGTAGGTAGCCAACTTGTGAGGTAGTCGCCGCGGTGGGAGCCAACTGGGGACCCATCCCCGGTGGATTGCTGCTGACGGCCATGGACCGCGAGGGATAGACCGGTCCTCGTCTCGGGGCTGTGGTGCACGCCTGCGGACGTCTGTGACACACCGCTTCGACATCGACGGATCAGAAGATTGGGGGCTCGAGTCCCTCCGGGTGTGCCACATGAACCCGTGCGCGAGCGGGGGCTTCTGCCCGTGGCGCCGCGGACGCGACGGACAGATCGCAGCTGGCTCGGGCGGCGATCAATCCTCGAGTTGATCTCGTCTTCTCCCGAAACAGAAGTAGGCGATGGGGCCGCCGAAGTTGATCAGGGTCACGATCCGCCACAGCCACTTGGGGCCCCGTATCTGCTTCGCCGGCCTTCTGGTGAGATCGCGTTGGGCCAGCATCAAGAGGGTGATTTGCACCACCGCGCCCACCACGGTGAAGGCGCGCTGAGTGGGCGTGAGGTCCTTCCACTTCTTCTTCGCACGCGGCATACCGGCAACACTCCTTGGTCGACTCCTCATCCTCGCGTGTCACGTATGCCGGCAGTAGAGCAGAGAGACCCTCCCGCTGACCAGGTGGCAGAGCTCCCGATCAACGAGTTCCCGGCCCATGGACCCGGAGGTCGCCTGTCAGGTCGCTACGACCTGGGAATCAGCCGGATCTCGATCCGCTGGTTGGGGGCGAAGCTGATCCTGGCCAGCCGGCGGACGTCGGCGCGCGAAACCTGCTCGATGATCTCGTAGCGAGCGGCGAGATCCGTGACCGGCTGGTCCGGGTAGAGCAGGCTCGTGATCAGCGCCTCGGCGAGCTCGACGTTGGTGATGAGCTCCATCTCGGTACGAACCTGCTCGACGGCGGTGAGGAACTGCGCCTGGGTCGGCCCGTTGGTGCGCAAGTCGGCGAGATCGGCCAGCACCTCATCCGCGATCTCGTGGAGCCGTTCCGGATCGCCGGTGACCTCGACGAAGCTCTCCACGAACGGATCGGGCTCGCGCTGCACCGCGACGCCGGCCAGAGGCGAATACGTCGCCGACAGCTCTTCGCGAATCCGGTCGCGCAACCGGGCATTGACGATTAGGTCGAGAACCCGGGCGGTCAAGCGGTCGTGAAGCGTGCTGTCGAGTTCGTTGGTGAAGAACATCTGCAGCACACCCTGAGGATCCGTCCCCGCCTCCACGACCCGCAATTGCACCTCTCTCGGCGGCAGCGGCTGGTTGTCGGTGTATCGCTCCCGCGTGGGGCTGCCGGGCAACGTGCCGATGTAACGCGAGGCGAGATCGGTCATCTCGTCTTCGTCGAAGTCTCCCACGAACGCGAACACGAAGTCGCCCGCGTTGGCGAACCGCTCGCGGTAGATCTCGAGCGCTCTCTCCGCGTCAAAGGCCGCGAGCTGCTCGGCGGAGGGAACCGTGAAGTAGCGAGGGTCGCCCGAGTAGTACGCGTCCACCTGCTCGTCGGCGGCGGCGAGTCCCGGTATCTGCTCGCGAGAAGCGTCCAGGGTCGTCATCTCGTCGATGGTCGCCGCCACGGCGGGCTCCTCGATGCGGGGAGCCGTCATCAGCAGATGGATCAGCTGAAACAACACCTCGACGTCCTCCGTGGCGGAGCCCCCGGTGAGGCCCTCTCTGGTCTCGGATATGTACGGGATCACCTCCGCGATGCGGTCGGCCAGAAACGCCTCCAGCGTCGTGGAGTCGGCCGGGCCGACTCCGCTGCGCTCGATGATCGCGGTGATCATCCACGCCTCGGGAACGTCCTCGACTTCCACAACAGATGAGCCGCCGAAGCTGGCGATCTCGACGTTGACCAGGTTCTCCGCGATCTCGGTGGGCCAGAGGTAGACCGTGGCACCGTTGGCATAGGTGAGGGTGGTGTATCCGAACCTCGGGTCAACGGCTTCCTCGGCGATGGCCGCCGCCTCCGGCCGTGTCATCAGCGAGTCGAGGTCGAGCGTTGAGTCCGCGCGCGCCTCGAACGGGCCGGCCTGCGCCTGCTCGATCAGCTCGAGAACCGTCGCGGTGTCAGGGACGGCAGGATCGGTGTCCTCCGGGCCGAAGACCAAGACGTGAGGCGCGAACGAATCCAACAACGAGAGAAACGCCGCCTCGACGTCGGCCTTGCTCAACCGCTCGAAGATGTCGCTCTCCAGCGCAAACTGTTGACCGGCGCTCATCAGGGGGGCTCCGGCGAGGTGATGGACAACGATGGCAGCAGCGTGGGTGCGATCCTGTACCGACTCCCGGGACTCGTAGCGTTGTTCGGACTCAGCCCGGGCTCGGTCGAGCGCGCGTTCGTACTCGGTAGGGTGGAAGCCGTGCTCCGCGACCCGGGCGACTTCGGTGAACACCGCGGAGATCGCTTCGGCCAGTTCGTGGGGTCGTGCCTCGACGTTCACTCCCGCCAGGTCGATGGCGCGAGTGAACGGGAGATAGGACGAGCCGGCGCGGAGCAACGGCAGGTCCCCTCGCAGCGCATCGTCGTTCAGCCTCGTGGCGAGCATCTCGAGGGCGATCTCGTGGGCCACGGCAGCCTGGAGGCTGCCGACATCGGTCCAGGAGGTGACGGGCGAGGGCCAGAGCACGTCAACCGACGCATGTGTCGCCTCGGCGTCGGCCATGGAAGCGACGCGGAGCTCTTGGGGAGGTACGTACCCGGGGTCGATCCTCGGCCTCGGATCGGAAGTGGGCTCGAGATCCGCGAATGCGGCGGCGATGCGCTCCTCCATGTCGTCGACGTCGAAGTCGCCGACGGCCACCACCGCCAGCAGGTCGGGTCGGTACCAGTCGGCGTAGAAGCCCTTCAGGAGCCGCGGCGTCGTCGCCTCGATCGAAGGGGCGTTGCCGATCGGACTGTGGCCCTCGTAGGGAGTCCCCGCGAGCAGCAGGTCTTGGAGAACCTCCCCGAGGCGACCGGTGAATCCCTGGTCGCGAAGCCGCCATTCTTCGAGCACCACGCCGCGCTCTTCGACCACGTCGGTCTCGGTCAGCGTTGCCCTGCTCGCCCATTCACGCAGGACATCGATCCCGAGGTCCAGGAGCACTGGATCCTCTGAGGAAAGGGACAGTTCGTACACGGTCTCGTCGAAGGACGTAAAGGCATTGATGTCCGGACCGAAGCGGGGGCCGAAGGTCTCCAGCAGGGCGGTCAGCTCGTTGCGAGGGAATCGCTCCGTGCCGTTGAACATCATGTGCTCGAGGAAATGGGCGGCGCCCGCCTGGTCGTCGTCCTCGAGCAGCGAACCCGCGTCGACCAGGAGCCGCAGCTCGGCGCGCCCTCCCGGCGAGTCGTTGTAGCGGATGTAGTAGGTCAGCCCGTTGTCGAGCGTCGCCATCATCACGTCGGTGTCGGTCGGCAGCTCTTCCAGCAGCGCCGGGTCGATCGTCGTAGCGGTGGTGGACGGAGGCGGTGTGGTGGTAGTCGACGAGGTGCTGGTGGGCTCCTGGGAGCGCGAGGTGCAGGCGGCGGCGGCGAGGAGCGCAAGCACGAACAGGCGAAGAAGCGAAGGTCTCCGGCGTCGCGCCACCGCGTCACGTCCGCCGGGAGAACGGATGGGCATCAGACGCGATGGCGGGTAGCGCTTGCTGCGGCGGGCCGGGGCCGGTGCGGCCTCGCGGCCACGGGCCGTGGGTGCCATGGGTGGAACGGTACCCAGCCCCGAACTTCTCCGCCCCTGTCATGCGTCGGGAGAGTTCGGCTCCGGGCCCCCAGCACGGCCGACCATACAGCCGGCTGACGCGATGCGGTTGTCACGGCCTCACCGAGCCACTCCCACGCGGTCAATGCGCGTTTCGGCACCCCGCCGACCTCCGGCACGGAGTACGACATCGTTCGCGTCGAGCGCTGACAGCCCCCTTACCCCAGGCCTCAGCTTGGGCGCTGTCCTAGTTGCCGATGGTGGGCAGCTGACGGTGATCGAGGCGTGGCCCTGGTGGACGTTCCGAGAGACTGACCGGCGCTCCGCTGGCGGTCAGCGCTGGAGGGTCACGCTGTCCGGTCCCAGACCGATCGAGCCATCTCGGTCGTGCAGGTCGCGGTGGACGGCGACGAGCGAGTCCCATTGCGGCCGGTGATGCGAGTCGGCCACCTCGATGGCCACGAGGTGGCGGGTCACCGGGCCGTCGGCGCAATCGAAGGAGATCGCCCGCCGGATGGTGGCGGCGGCGTCGGCATCGATGCGGCGATGCTGCCGGATGTGGTCGTCCCACGAGGACAGGAGCATTACCTCAGTCATGCGGTGGGCGTCCTCGGCATTGCGATAGAGCCTCCAGCGATAGGCGCCGGTGCGGAGGCGCACCATCCGCAGTTCGTTCATCACCTCGAGGAACTCGTCGAGTCGGTCCTCGTCGATGGTCCAGGTGTTGGCCACCATGACGGGTCCCCCTTCGAGGTGGTCTTCGTGCGGCTCGAGATTCCAGTCGGCAGGGGGCTCCGTCGACACCACTTCGCCGAGGCCGGGAAGGCCGAGTCGGACGCCGGTGAGGCCGACGAGAATGGCTCCGATCGACATGATGAGTACGGAGCCTGCGGCACCGATCCCGTCACCGATCGCCCCGCCGATGATCGAGCCCACCGGCAGCACGCCCACGAATGCCAGGGTGTAGAGGCTCATCGCCCGGCCCCTGACCCAGGCTGGTGCCAGCAGCTGCACCGTGGCGTTGAGTGTCGCCAACGTCCACACCCAAAACACGCCGGCGATGACCATCGCGACGCCTGTCAACAGCGGGAGCCGGGAAGCTCCAACCACGGCACCGGCTACGCCGAAGCCCACGATCGAAGCCGGGACCATGGCGCGACCGGCAACACGGAGTGCCGCCTCTCGAGTGACCGCTCCGGCAAGCGCCCCGAAGCCCATCGCCCCCAGCAACGTTCCGTAGAGCAGTGCGCCTCCGGAGAGGGCATCCGCCGTTACGTTCGGCAGGAGCGACTGGACGACCGCCGAGGTGACGGCGAACGCCGCTGCTACGGCCAACAAGCGCCGGAACGCCGGAGTGAACCGGGCGAAACGCAGCCCTGTGGCGATCGCCGAACCGACCGGCTCGGCGTCGTGGAGTGCCCAGTTGGTGGCTCGCTGGCCGGCCAGCACCGCGATGATGCCGAGGTACGAGACGGCATTGACGGCAAACGCGGGGCCGGCACCGGCCGTGGCCACGATCACACCCCCCAGCGCAGGCCCCACCGCGCGGGCGACGTTGAAAGACACCGAGTTGAGCGCGACCGCGCTGGCCACGAGGCCCCTTGGCACGAGATCCGGTACGAGCGCTTGCCACGCCGGCAGGTTGAGCGCCAGGCCGACGCCCAGGAGCAGCCCGAGGGCCAGCAGCAGACCGGGCGTCATCGCTTCGACGAACGCCAACGCCGCCATGAAGACGGCTGCCGACCCCATCAGGGAATGCGCGACGATCAGTATGCGACGCCGGTCGAAGAGATCGGCCAGCGCCCCTGCCGGCAGCGCCAGGAACAACAGCGGCAAGGTCGACGAGGCCGCCATCAGCCCGACCCACAGCGGCGAGCCGGTCAGTTCGAGCATGAGCCACGACGCGGCCACCGTCTGCAGGAAGGAGCCGACGTTGGAGATGACGGAGGCCGCCCACAACGCGCGGAAGTGGCGAATACGCAGCGGCGCCATCGAACTGCGGAAGGTCATGGATCCGGCTCCGGAGGCAGGCCCGCAGTCTACGGCGATCGCAGCACTCCAACGTCCGACGAGTGGCGCGGGTGTGGAGCTAGGAGCGGGTAGGCGGCGAGTGCCGGGCCCGAGTCCGGGCCGGCGGTCTGCGCGCTCTCAGCGGATGCGGCCGCCGTAGCGGTATTCGGCCAGCAGGTCGCCGTCGGCGGTCAGCAGCTGGAGCCCGGTGAGGCTGGTGTCGAAGGCGCCGGCTTGGCGGAAGACGCGGAGGTAGTCGCTCTCCTGAACCATCACGCCGGCGGGGTCCAGGCACGCCCGCTCGGTGTTGGCGAGGTCATCGATCGCCAGCTCGCTTCCGGTGACCCGATAGTCGGCGAAGTATTCGTTGCACCCGGTGAGGCCCACCAGGGTTCCGTCGGCGCGGAAGGCGAGGCTGATCACGGTGCCGGCGAGCGGCGAGACCAATCCACCGTCGCTGCCGGCGTAGCCCTCGAGGAGCCAGAGGATGCCCGCTAGGGGAAGCTCCTCGGCGGGACGGAACCGCAGCAGCACGACATCGTCGGCGTCGGCCAGCTCCAAGCTCTCCGCGGTCAGAGTGAATCGCTCCGAGGCCTCCATGGCGGAGATGAAGGCGGCAGCTTGGGGCGCGACTTCGGCGGAGTCGCAGGCCGCCCCGGTGATGGAGAGGTCGTCGAACGAGACCGAATCCCCGTCGATCGCGTACGACAGCTCGTAGCGGTTGCATCCGTCGGATCCGGAGACGGTTCCATCGACGGAGACGGCGGTGACGATGGTGGACGGATTGGCCGCCACCAGCTCGCTGCCATCCCATACCGAGGTCATCTCCCAACTCGAACCGTCGAGAGGGTCCCAGGTCGCCCCCTCGCCCTGCCCGCAGCCGGCGACGACCGCCATGACTACCAACAGCGCGAGGTGGAGGGCCGCGCTACGCGGTCGCTCTCCTTCGGCAGATGGCCGTACTGGTGGGGCGTTCATGGCATCCCCTCAGGACACAGCGATCGGTCCCACGGTCCCGGTGACGGTCCACCCGGCAGGGCCATCGACGACCTCGTAGGTGAGGAAGATGCCGCAGAGGGAACCGCACCACATGCGGAGATCGATTTCGGCGCGTCCGCCGTCCATTCTGATCCCTTCGACGCTCACCACCGCGAGTCCCGGCGGCGAGGAATCAAAGAGCTCGTCGATGCGAGCGTCGGCACCGTCGATGAAGATCACTCGGGAGTCGGCTTGGAGGCCGGCGGCCAGCAACTCGAGCTCGAGCCCTTGCAGCCTGCGGCTCGGATCACCCCCGATGGCGGTGGCGATCTCAATGCTCTCGAAACGGTATCCCGGCCCGAAGGTGTTGTCCTCGGTGAGAAGTCGCAGCACGGCGGCAGTGATAGCCGCGGCGCGATCGGGGTTCTCGGGAGCCGGGTCATCGACCGGAGGTGACGCCTCCTCGACCTCGACCGAGGCGTCGGTCACGATCCCGGCGTCGATTTCGAAGGTCACGCGACCTTCGACAAAGGCGCTATCGACGGCGAACACTTCGGTGTCCTCACGACCGATACGCCACAGCCTGCCTTCACTCTCGGCGAGGGAGATCGCGGCTTCCTTGTCCAGGCCCAGCCAGGCGGCCTCGGTGTCGGTGGCCTTCTCATTCCGGTCGGCGGGGAGGGCGCCGCCATCGTCGGTGGAGCCGTCGGACAGCCCGGCGCCGCATGCCGCCGCGACTAGTGCCGCCGCGGCGACCAGTGCGAGTCTGCGTGTCATGGGGGTCTCCTTTGTGCTGTACATCGGTGAGACGGCTCCGCCCGAGGGCATGGTTCCTGCTCGCCGGCGCCGTGGGGGGTCCGGCGGCAGCATCGTGAGCGTGTAGTGCCCGGCCGCACCGCCGCGGCGTTCGGGAAGACCTGATCCGAGCAGGATCGTCAGTTCGTCGTGTAGGAGAGCCCCTCGCCGCCCGGCGTGGTGATTGTCATCCGATTGCCCTCGATCTCGACGGTGAACCCGCCCTCGAGCACGGAGATGACTCGGCTGTCCTGCGGCCGCAACTCGGCAGTGCACTCGCCCTCGGCGCCAAATGAAGTGAACTGCACGATGTCCCCGGTGATGATGTACTCCCCGGCCAGATCGCGGCACCCGGTGCTCCCGGTGAAGGTCCCATCGAGGTCGAGGAACAACGTGGCGGGATCGGCGCCGGCGACCGGCGAACTCGCCGTCTCGCCCTGCAGTATCGTGTCGAGCGTCCAGCCGACGCCGACCAGGTCGGCGGTGGGAACCGGCGGGAGTAGCTCGAAGCTGAGGTCAACGCCCTCGCCGGTCAGCACCACCACCTCGCCGGAACGGGTGGCTTCGGTGACCCTGGGCAAGCCCCGCAGAAACAGCGCTTCGATCTTCATGACCGGGCGCTCACACGCCATCTCCGTCCAGGAGAGGGCACCGACGGAGAAGGCCCCGTCGTCGATCGAAACGCTTCCGCCATAGCTGTTGCAGGCGGCCCGGCCGCCGATGTCGGAACCGTCGATCGTCATGGTGACGCGGTAGTGGTCGAGCAGGACCACGTCCTCGCCATCGATGGTGGCCGCACTGAGCACCCAAGCACCGTCGAACGATGTGCCGTCGTCACTTACTGCGGCGTTGTCGTTCGTGCCGCATGCGGCGATCACGAGCGATGCGGCGAGTATCAAGCCGAGAGCGCGTCGGATGTTCATGATGTTGGGACGTCCGACGCTAATCCACGGTTCCCGCAAGAGGGGTCGGAACCGAACAGAGGATTCCAGGATGGCGGCTGCCCCAGCGGTTCCCGTGGGAGTGGGCCCGCCGCCGCAGCCCACAGCGCGCTATGCTGATCGAACGTACGTTCGATAGAGTGCCGCCATGGCGGAACAGGCCACCATCCTCCACGCCGATCTGGATGCCTTCTATGCCGCCGTAGAGCAGTTGCTGGATCCAACGCTGCGCGGCCGGCCCATCGCCGTGGGCGGCGGGGTGGTGCTGGCGGCCTCCTACGAGGCCAAGGCCTTCGGAGTGCGAGGGGGGATGCCGGGGCGGAGGGCCCGGGAGCTCTGCCCGCAGCTCCGGTTCGTCGGAGGGCACTTCAAGGAATACCAGCGCTTGGCCGACGAGGTCTTCGAAGTCTGTCGCGACTTCACCCCGTTGATCGAGCGGATCTCCATCGACGAAGCCTTCCTGGACGTAACCGGATCCACCCATCTCTTCGGACCGCCGCGCCAGATCGCCCTCGCCATACGCCGGCGGGTCAAGGAGAGCATCGGCCTGCCGTTGTCCGTGGGCGTGGCTCGCACCAAGCACCTGGCGAAGATCGCTTCTCAGGTCGCCAAGCCCGACGGGCTGGTGGTGGTGGAGCCGGAGCACGAGCTCGACTTCCTCCATCCGCTGCCCGTGGAACTGATGTGGGGCGTGGGCCCGGTCACCAAGGCGAGCTTGGCGGCGCGCGGCATCGCCACGATTGGTGAGCTGGCAGCCGCCCCCGGCCCCGCGCTGCGTCAGCTCCTCGGGGCGGCGGTCGGCTCCAAGCTGGGATTGCTGGCGTGGAACCGCGACCCTCGGGTCGTCGAGACCAGCCACCGGGCCGCCTCGGTGGGAGCCCAGTCGGCGTTCGGCCGTCGCGACGTCGCCTCGGAGTTGATCCGTCGGGTGCTGCGTCATCTCGCCGATCGGGTCGCTTCCCGGCTTCGCGCCAAGCAACGCGCCGGACGGACGGTGTCGGTCCGGGTTCGGTTTGGCGAGTTCCAGTCCGTTACCCGCGCCGTGACGCTGCCGGCCGCCATCTCGGCGACGCCGATTCTGGCCGAGGTCGCCGAGGAGCTGGTCCACTCGGCTCTCGCCGACCATCCTGAGGAGAAGGTGCTCACGCTGCTGGCCATCTCGGTCTCCCACCTGGTGTACGAGCCGGCCCTCCAGCTCGAGCTGCCGCTGGAGCTGGGGCTCGACTCACAACGACCGGGTACCCACGCCGGCGCGCTGCGCTGGGCACTCGACCGATCGGTGGATGCGGTGCGAGACCGCTTCGGGCGGGAAGCGGTCGGCTACGCCTCGGTGGTGCTCTCGGAGCTGGGCTCGGTGCCCGACGAATTCCGCGAACTCGCCGAGCGGCCGGGATGACGGTGCCCGGCGCGGGCCGAGCGGTCGTCTCCGAGCGGGAGGCTGCCCGCCCGCAGGTAGGGGCCTCCTTGCGCCGCGGTGGCCCCGCTGGGAAGCTGGCCGCCGTGAGACGACCCGCCGTCGCCGCGGTCGCCGCAGCGGTCCTCGTGGCCGCGTGCTCCTCGGGGGTGTCTGCAGCGGACATCGAGCGCTGCGCCCTGTTGGTGCTCGAACAACGCGCGGCGCCTGCGGCTCTCGCCGACGATGAGGGGAACATCGACCCCAACTACCTGGCCACGGAAGGCCTGGCGACGGTGCTCATCGCGCGGGTCAACGAGATCGTGGAACCGTTCCCCACCGCAGAGGGCGATGTCGAAGCTCGAGATGCCTGGTTCTTGCGCTACCGCGTCGCCTACCTGACGGAGTGGTCGCGGGAAGAGCCGGAGAAGGTGGAGTTCTTCTGCGGGGCCTACCTGGAGGCCGCCGGATAGGCGCCGGCGGCAATACGCCACCGCCGCTGCCAGCTCATCGTGTCTGCCACACTGTGGCCCCATGGACCTGACCGACGGCTATCTGGTAGTGGTGAAGCGAGACTGTCCCACCTGCGTCGAGATCGTTCCCGCGCTGCGCCAAGTGGTCGCCGCGGGCCTGCCGGTCATGATCGCCAGTCAGGACGATGCCGGCTTTCCGCCGGGTCTGGAGGTGATCGACGACGGAGAGCTGGAGCTGTCCTGGTGCCTCGACATCGAGGTAACCCCAACCGTGGTCAAGATTGTCGACGGTGCGCCATCGAACCGGATCGCCGGCTGGCACCGCCCCACCTGGGAGGAGTTCCTGGGATTAGAGGCACTGGCTCCCGAGCTGCCCGAGTACCGGCCGGGCTGTGGTTCGAGAACCCTGGAGCCCGGCATGCCCGAGCAGCTCGCCTCCCGGTACGGAGGGGGCCCGTCGTTCCAGGCCCGCCGGGTCGAGTTGGGGGCACTCGAGGATGAGCACGAGGCGATGGACCAGCGCGGCTGGACCGACGGGCTGCCGGTGGTGCCTCCCACCCCGGACCGAGTGAGGGCCATGCTGGAGGGCACCACGCGAGATTCCGCCGACGTGGTGGCGATACTGCCTCCTGACTATCGGCCGTGCACCGTGGAGAAGGCGGCCATCAACGCGGTCATGGCAGGATGCCGGCCGGACTACCTGCCGGTGGTGCTGGCGGCGGTGGAGGCGGCGGCGACGGATGCATTCGATCTCCACGGGGTGGCCGCCACCACCTTCTACTCGGGGCCGGTGGTCGTCGTCAACGGGCCCGTCACCAGTCGGATCGGGATGAACAGCGGATTCAACGCGTTCGGTCCCGGCAACCGGGCCAACGCCAGCATCGGACGCGCCCTCAACCTGATCATCCGCAACGTCGGGGGCGCCCGCCCCGGCGAGATCGACCGCTCGATGCAGGGACACCCTTCGAAGTACACCATGGCCTTCGCGGAGCGGGAGCACGATTCGCCGTGGGAATCCCTCGCCACCGAGCGAGGAATCGTTGCGGGCAATTCAGCGGTGACGCTGTTCGCCGGTCAAGGGCCGGCACCGGTTGGGGACCAGGTATCGCGCACCCCGGAGTCGCTGGCGCGCTCCTTCGCCGCTTGCCTGCGAGTGGTCGGACACCCCAAAGCCGTCGGCAACGTAGCCGCGGTGATGGCAGTTTCGCCGGAGCACGCCCGGGTCTTCGGTGATGCCGGCTGGTCGAAACACCGGCTGCGGAGCGAACTGCTGGAGTTGCTCACCATCCCTGGTGAGGAGTTGGTCGGCGGGGCCGGCGGCATGACCCCCGGATTGCCCGCCGCCGTTGTCGGCACGAGGGTGCCGAAGTTCTCCCCGGAGAACCTGTGGTTCGTCCACGTGGGGAGCTCCGCCGGGCTGTTCTCCGGCATCATCTCCGGCTGGGTGAGCGGAGAGAAGGGAAGCCAGATGGTCACCGTTGCCGTTGAGGAGGACTGAGATGGCCGATCGAGTTGTGCTCGACCCGACCGCGGAGGAGTCGCCCACCCACCGCCCCGCCGCGCTCCGACCCGCTTCGTTGGAGGGGACGGTGGTGGGGCTGGTGGACATCTCCAAGCCGCGCGGCGACGTGTTCCTGGACCGCATCGAGACCCTGCTGCTGCAACGCGGTGTCGCGGTCAGCCGCTACCGCAAGCCGACTCATGCCAAGCCCGCCCCGGCCGACCTCCGCCGGCGGATCACCACAGAATGCGGGGCGGTGATCCAAGCCCTCGCCGACTGAGGATCTTGCGTGTCGTGCAGTGTGCACGACCTCGCCGAATACGAGGCCTATGGGGTTCCCGCCGTGCTGGTGGCGTCACGTGAGTTCACCACGGCCACGGCCGCCCAGGCCCGCTCGCTGGGCACCGAGCCGGCGGCGGTGTACGTGCCCCATCCCATCCAGGACCGTACCGACGACGAGCTCCATGCCATCGCCGCAGAGGCGCTCGACGCGGTGCTGGCAGCCATCACCACCGGTTGAGCCGGCACGGCCCGCTGCAGAGGCTGTGGTACTCGACCGCGCCGGGCTCGGCACTTGCATCGAGCACTGCACACGAGAATAAGCTGGGGCGATGACCGGCAGCCCTGCTCGACTCCCGCCCGCCTCTCGCGCCCGTTTCGTGCCCGTCCGGGGCCTCGCTCTCGCAGTGGTGGGGCTCATGACGCTGGCCGCCTGCAGCGGGCGCGGCGACACCGCAGTGGAGACCACGGCAGCAGGCTGTGAGCGCCGTACGGCCGCCGACGTGTCGGTGGCCCGGCTGTGGGACGAGGTCCTCCTCGACGCCATCCGTCGTGACTTCCCCGCTCCCACCGTGCACTCCCGCAACCTCTTCCACCTCTCTGCGGCGATGTGGGACGCCTGGGCGGCCTACGACCCGGTGGCGGCGGGGTACTTCGTCGACGAAGCGCACCAGGCGGAGGACGTGAAGGCGGCACGCGAGGAGGCGATGAGCTACGCCGCCTACCGCATCCTGTCCCACCGCTACCAGCGGTCGGTGGGCGCGGAAGAGACACAGCGCCACTTGGAGGCACTCATGGCCGCGCTCTGCTACGAGGCAGACGTCGTCACGCTCGAAGGCGACACGCCGGCGGCATTGGGAAACCGCATCGCGGCGGCAGTGATCGATTTCGGACGCAGTGACGGGGCGCTCGAGGAGAGCGGCTACGTCGATGCCGGCTACGGCCCGGTCAACGAACCCATGATCGTCGACCAGCCGGGTACCGAGCTCGATGATCCCAATCGCTGGCAGCCGCTGGCGCTGGACGTCATGATCTCCCAGAACGGCCTGCCGCTGCCCTTCAACGTGCAGGAGTTCGTCGGTCCCCATTGGGGCCACGTCGCCGGGTTCGCGCTGCGGCCCTCCCCGGAGGGACTGCCGCTCGACCCGGGAGATCCGCCCTACCTCCGCGATCCCGAGACGGACCGCGAGTTCAAGGATGCCGCGGTGGAGGTCATCCGCTTCAGCAGCCTCCTCGACCCAAGTCGCAACGGGATGATCGACATCGGACCGGCCTCGCTCGGCGGCAACACGCTGGGTGCCAACGATGGGGACGGCTACCCGGTCAATCCGATGACCGGCGATCCGTATGCCGCCAACGTGGTGCCCCTGGGGGATTTCGGACGCGTCGTCGCCGAGTTCTGGGCCGATGGACCGGAGTCGGAGACGCCGCCCGGCCATTGGAACACGCTGGCTAACGCGGTCACCGACCACCCGGACCTGGTGCGTCGCGTTGGCGGGTTGGGCCCCGAGGTCGACCTGCTGGAGTGGGACGTCAAGCTGTATTTCGTGCTCAACGCCGCGGTCCACGATGCCGCGGTCGCCGCCTGGGGAGCCAAGGGCTACTACGACTACGCGCGGCCGATCTCGATGATCCGCTACCTGGGAGGGCTGGGCCAGTCGAGCGAGCCCGAGGGAGCCTCCTACCACCCCGACGGCCTGCCGCTGGTGCCCGACCTCGTGGAGGTGATCACCACCCAGTCGAGCGCGCCCGGCGAACGGCACGAGCACCTCGCCGATCGGGTTGGGGAGATCGCAATCCTGGCGTGGGCCGGCAACCCCGACGATCCGGAGGCCGAGATCGGCGGCGTGGCCTGGATCCCGGCTGTCGAGTGGGTGCCCTACCAGCGTGACACCTTCGTCACTCCCGCCTTCGCCGGCTACGTGTCGGGTCACAGCACGTTCAGCCGCGCTGCCGCCGATGTGCTCACGAGGTTCACCGGAAACGCGTACTTCCCCGGGGGGTTGGGGGAGTGGACCATTCCCGCCGGTGGCCTCGAGTTCGAAGCGGGTCCGGCCGAAGACGTCACCCTGCAGTGGGCCACCTACTACGACGCGGCCGACCAAGCCGGCATTTCGCGGCTCTACGGGGGCATTCACGTGCGGGCCGACGACCTCCAGGGCCGGATCATGGGGGCGACGTGCGGCAAGGCCGCCTGGGAGCTGGCGCAGCGGTACTTCGACGGCTCGATTCGGGGGTGAGTCGTACCCCGCGGGCTACGTGCCCGCTCGGCCGGGTGGCGCCGCTCTCGGGGAATAGAGTCGACGGGGGATCGACGGGTAGCTCATCAGCAGCGGCGAGGACGATTCGGAGGAGGCCGACATGACCGTGGATATGGCGACACACGAGCTGACCGTGGAGCAGCGGCTGATGGCGGCTACCGCGCGTGAGTACGTGGACAACGTGGTGGCGCCGTTCATCCGGACCAACAAAGAGCGGGAATGGCAGTTCGAGCCGGAGGGGAGGCTGCCCGCGGAGATCCTGGAAGGAGCCGAGGCGGCCGGGCTGCGGACGCTGGGGGTCCCGGAGAAGTACGGGGGTGTGGAGCTGGACCCCGACACGGAGGCGCAGGTCTTCGCCCTCATCGCCACCGAGCTGGCACGGGGCGACTCGGGCCTGGCCGACAAGCTGGCGCAGGGTTGGAAGATCTCCGTCCTGTTGCGGGCGCTGGCGGCGGAACACCTCCAGGACGAGTGGTTTCCCCGCTTCGTGGCCGATCCGAGCTTCTTGATGGCCCATTGCCTCACCGAGCCGAAGGGCGCTTCGGATCGGTGGCTCCCCTACAACGTGCCGGAGGCCAGCATGGACACCCGGGCGGTGCTCGAGAACGGCTCCTGGGTGATCAACGGCCGCAAGCACTTCATCAGCAACGGCTACGACGCCTCGCTCTTCGTGGTGTACGCCAACACCAATCCCGAGGTGGGCATGCTGCAAGGAACGAGCAGCTTCCTCGTGCCGCGCGACACCCCGGGACTGATGGTGACCCGATGCAACGAGACGCTGGGCGGACGCTTCATGAACAACGGGGAGAT
>JABAOH010151687.1_pt2 | contig 18336 bp, 18 predicted proteins | sample 7062181 | NCBI WGS metagenome assembly JABAOH01 (sample SAMN14538630, study PRJNA623070) | marine sediment metagenome | biome: marine biome [ENVO:00000428]; feature: marine pelagic biome [ENVO:01000023]; material: deep marine sediment [ENVO:00002113]; isolation source: pool of 5 deep marine... | reverse complement strand
GCATTTGTTCATAAACTATTGATCCCATTGTGTTCTATTCGTTTTTGAGGAACGACTAAATAGAGAATGTTTAGCGGGAAGCAATATCAAAATGAATCACATCCTCCGGATGATTGCGGATATATTGCTGAATTAAATGTTTAATAACATCATTTTCCGGATAGGGTGTTAAAGCATTTTTAAGGGTTTCTATTGATAAAGTAGTTTGTTCCGCTTCTATCAACCCCATTCCAAAGAAAACACCTTTTTCAATCAGAATATAGTGTGCGCCATCTTTAATTGAACAGATAATGGAATCTGCTTCTAATGATTGTATTGCTGCTTGTACCCGTATATTGTATGATTCAGCATCGGGGATGGGTTGGGTAATTGCTGTTTTATCGATAAAACACAATCCGGGTAATAATTCAAACCGGCGAATCAGATTCCATAAAAGATTGTAAGCTTCCGGCAAATGCCTAAACGATGCCAAAGGATGTAATTGTTTCTTCCATTTATCAATGGCCAGTCTTTCATAGCCCTTGCTGTCAACAAAATGGTATAAGCCATATTTCTGTTCCTTAAATTTTTGGCTTTTATTGTATTTAGGCCACCATTTTTTTATTTCAATACTTTCTAAAATTGATGCAGTAAACTCACTGCTGCATGTTTTATAATTAATTTCATGTATTTCTCTTAAAAAAGCCTGTTTTTGTGCAGTGGTTTTATTATTGGCAAAATGCTGCGTTACTCTTTTTTTGATATTTTTTGCCTTGCCTATATATATAATTTTTTTTGTCTGGTTGTAAAAATAATAAATGCCCGGTTGTTCCGGCAATGCCTTAAACTGTTCTTCCTTTATATGCGGCGGCAAATATGCTGTGGCATTCTTCCCCTNNCTTCCCCTTCATCATTTTTTGCAAATGCCCGCTGGTATCATTTTGTATCAGAAATTTTAAAAGTTCGGTAGTAGCTAATGCATCGCCTGCAGCCCTGTGTTGCTGTGTGTGCTGTATTTGCAAGGTATTACAAATACTACCTAAACCGTATTTCGGCAAACCCGGGAAAATTTTTCTTGTTAAACGAATGGTGCATATTTTATTTGTATTCAATTCAAATCCGCAAAGTGCCAGTTGTTGTTTTACAAACGCGTAATCAAAATTTACATTATGTGCAACAAAAATTCTATCTTTTAGTAAATGGTAGATATGTGGTGCAATGGCCGAGAATACNNTGAATGGGCATTTGCGGATTTACCAATGTTTCATAAATGCCTTCGGTTTTTTTACCGTCAAATAATACCACCGCAATTTCGGTAATACCACTATACTGTGCATGCCCTCCCGTTGTTTCAATATCTACAATTGCAAACATGTTGGTGTGAAATTAATATTTTTTTCTTTTATTGGTTAAATTCAGTGCTTTTAAATCTATCATGCCCGAGGCATTTCCTTACATTTGCAGCATTTCAATGTTGTAAATGTATGTTTGAATTAAGTAAAAATTTTATTCCGGGAGCGATAGAAACCAAATGGTATACCCATTGGATGGAGCAAGGTTATTTTAATAGTAAACCCGATGACCGGGAACCATATACTATAGTGATGCCTCCACCAAATGTTACCGGTGTTTTGCACATGGGGCATTGTTTAAATANNAGAATGCAGGGTAAAAATGCATGCTGGGTGCCGGGTACTGATCATGCATCAATTGCAACTGAGGCAAAAGTAGTGGCTATGTTGCGGGAAAGGGGTATTGCAAAATCTACCTTATCTCGCGATAAATTTTTAGAATATGCCTGGGAATGGAAGGAAAAATATGGCGGTATTATATTGGAGCAACTTAAAAAATTAGGCTGTAGTGTTGATTGGAACCGAACCACATTTACAATGGATGATGATTATTATAAATCTGTTATCCGCGTATTTATCGATTTATATCAAAAAGGGTTCATCTATCGCGGACAGAGAATGATACACTGGGATGTGAAAGCAAAAACTGCATTAAGTGATGAAGAAGTAATCAGAATAGAAACCCGTCAAAAATTATATTATATCAGGTATGCACTTGCTAACGCTGATGGGCTTACGCAGGAATATATTACCATTGCTACTGTAAGGCCCGAAACAATTATGGGCGACGTAGCAATTTGTGTACACCCAGATGATGAACGTTATCGGCATTTGCATGGTAAAAAAGTCATTGTGCCATTAATACATCGTGAAATACCTATTATTACAGATGAATATGTAGCAATGGATTTTGGTACAGGTGCATTAAAAATTACACCGGCGCATGATGCCAACGATTATATGTTGGGACAAAAACATCACTTACCTGTTATTGATATTTTGAATGAAGATGGTACTTTAAACGAAGCTGCGCAAATAGGAGTGGGCTTAGACAGGTTTGAAGCCAGAAAAATGATTGTAGAAAAATTAACTGATGCCGGCCATATTGTTTCAACGGAGGATTATACCAGTGAAGTAGGGTATTCAGAAAGAACAGATGTGGTAGTAGAACCAAGGTTAAGTTTGCAGTGGTGGGTAAAAATGAAAGAGCTGGCCGAACCGGCATTGCAAGCTGTAATGGAAGATGATATTTGTTTTCATCCTGTAAAATTTAAAAATTTATACCATCATTGGATGGCCAATATCAAAGACTGGTGCATCAGTCGGCAGTTATGGTGGGGGCATCGCATACCGGCCTGGTATGATCAGCAAGGCAATTTTGCAGTTGCAGAAAATGCGCAGGATGCTTTCATACAATTACAACAAAAAAATCCACAACTTACGCCGGAAGATATTGTTCAGGATGAAGACTGTTTAGATACCTGGTTCTCATCTTGGCTATGGCCTTTTGAAGTGTTTAAAGGGCTCAGTAAACCAGGAAATGAAGAGGTTCAATATTATTATCCCACCAACACTTTGGTAACTGCACCTGAAATTATTTTCTTTTGGGTAGCCAGAATGGTAATGGCTGGATTCGAGTTCATGGGTAAAAAACCCTTTAACAATGTTTATTTTACCGGCATTGTAAGAGATAAGCTGGGAAGAAAAATGAGTAAGAGTCTTGGTAACTCGCCCGATTTGCTGGGTTTAATTGATATGTATGGTGCCGATGCAGTGCGTTTCGGTATCATGATTGCTTCCCCTGCAGGCAATGATATTTTATTTGATGAAAGCAGCCTGGAACAAGGAAGAAATTTCAATAANNCAGACACATCTAACGACAATGCCTTTGCGTTACATTGGTTTGAAAATAGATTGATACAGGCTCAATTGGAAGTAGAACAATTAATGGTTCAATTTAAATTAAGTGAAGCATTGAAAGTGATCTACTCACTCATTTGGGATGATTTTTGCAGTTGGTATCTGGAATGGGTAAAACCAGGTTTTGAAAAGCCGATAGATAGCAAAGTATATCAAAAAACCATTGCATTTTTTGATGAATTATTGCAGTTGCTGCATCCTTTTATGCCCTTTATCACAGAAGAAATTTATCACTTATTGGCAGATCGGACAGATGATTTGTGTGTAAAGCAAATTACACCTGCTAAAAATTATGATGCAATTATTTTACAGGAAGCTGAGTTTTTAAAAAAAGTGATTACAGCCATTCGTGAAACACGGGCAAAAAACAATATAAAGCCCAAAGATGCGATTGAAGTTTTTGTACAAACACATCAGCCCAAAGTTTTTAGAAGTATACAGCAAATTATTTGCAGGCAAATCAATGCTTCCTCATTTACAATTGTTGAAAGTGCTGTGCCCAATACCATTGTTGTAGCCATTGAAACAGATAAATTTTATATACTTTCTACAGCCGCATTAGATAATGACACATTAAAAGACACATTATTAAAAGATTTGGCATACCAAAAGAATTTTTTGCAAAGTGTAGAGAAAAAACTCAGAAATGAAAAATTTGTTCAAAATGCGGCCCCGGCTGTTGTTGCTATTGAACAAAAGAAAAAAACAGATGCTTTGGCCAGAATTAAAACCATTGAGGAATCACTTCAGGCATTAAGCTAAACAATTTGCCAGGCACTCAATCAAAAAATATGAAAAAGTATTTTCCTTTATTTGTTTTGTTGTTCGGTATATACCAGGTGAATGCCCAAAATATTGATATCAATATTTTGAAAAACATCAACCCACAACAACCCAATAATATTATTTGGCGGGGTGCTACCAGTTCTGCATATCCTGTTAGTATTGGTGTACCGGCAGGTATTTGGCTGGTTGCAACCATACAGGGCAACCAATCTTTGCAGCAAAAGGCTTATGCGGTTGGCAGTGGTGTTATTCTTTCGGCCGGAGTGGCTGAACTGCTCAAGCTTTCGGTAAACAGGGCGCGGCCTTATACTACTTATCCGCAATTGATACATCCTTTTGATGCCTCTGAAGCTGGTTATTCTTTTCCCTCTGGTCATGTTTCATTGGCTTTTGCCAATGCAACAGGACTGGCTTTGTCATTTAAAAAATGGTACGTAACGGTACCGGCTTTTGCATGGGCTACTGCGGTTGGTTATTCCCGTTTATATTTGGGTGAACATTATCCAAGTGATGTTTTGATTGGTGCTGCAGTTGGCTCCGGTAGTGCATTTTTGAGCCACTGGCTCACTGAAAAATATTTTCAAAAAAGAAAAAATAATCGTGCAAAACAAGAATAATTTATGAGCACTGTTATTCAAAAAGCAAAACTTTCTGATATTCCGGTTATTCAACATATTGCTTACGCAACCTGGCCGATTGCATATGGTACTATTTTAAGCAAGGCGCAAATTGAATATATGCTGAATTTAATGTACAGCAAGGATGTATTAATGAATCAGTTGCATGATGGGTACACCTATTTAATGGCAGTTGAAGATGAAAAATTGATAGGTTTTGCAGCTTACAATGCTATAACAGCAGTACAGTATAAGTTGCAAAAATTATATATTTTACCTACAACCCAAGGCTCAGGTATTGGTAAATTATTACTGCAAACTGTTATAGATCAGGTAAAATCAGCAGGTGCCCAACAATTAATTTTAAATGTAAACCGACAAAATAAAGCCATTGGGTTTTATACCAAAATGGGTTTTCAGATTTTGAAAGAAGAAGACAATGATATAGGAAATGGGTATTTTATGAATGATTATGTAATGGCAATTGAGCTCAATTAAATTATTTTATCCTGATACATTCATTGCATCACTTTTATCAGTTATGATAATAAAGTATGGGTTTGTTTCACAATACCCATAACAAACACACTTTGTACATGACCTATGTTTTCAGCTTCGCTTAATTGATTTACATGAAAATCATAATATGATTCCATGTTTTTTACTGCCACCTTCAACATAAAATCAAATTCACCTGATATATTATAACATTCTTTCACTTCAGGCATGGCCTGTATGGCTTTTATGAATTTTGATCCTGCACTTTTATTGTGTTGTTTTAATGATACATAACAAATTACCCATAAACCTTTATTGACCTTGGCGGCATTTAATAAAGTAACATATTGCTGAATAATGCCGGATTGTTCTAATTTTTTTATTCTGTCATGAACCGGTGATGTACTTAAATGCACTTTGTCGGCTATTTCTTTAATCGTCATTCTTGCATTGGATTCCAACAATTGTAAAATTTGCCAGTCAATTTTGTCTAAATCATCTGGTAAAATGTTCTTTTGTTCTTTTTTCTGTGCTTCCTGCATACCATTTCAGTTTTTTATACTGTTANNACGAAGCTTTTTATTCTTCTCAACTATCTTTGTACGGAAAAAATACGCTAATATGTCAAATACCACTTATGCAATTGATTTTAAATTGCCTTATAAAGTTGCCGATTTAAGTTTGGCCGAATGGGGTCGTAAAGAAATTAAACTGGCTGAAGCCGAAATGCCCGGTTTAATGGCTTTAAGGGCCGAATATGGAGCCTCACAACCATTAAAAGGTGCCAGGATTGCCGGTTGTTTACACATGACTATTCAAACAGCAGTACTCATAGAAACCCTCGTTGCTTTGGGCGCTGAAGTAAAATGGAGTTCCTGCAATATTTTCTCAACACAAGATCATGCTGCTGCTGCCATTGCTGCTGCAGGTATTGGTGTATTTGCCTGGAAGGGACAAACCGTTGAAGAATCTGACTGGTGTATAGAACAAACATTATTCTTTGGTAGTGCAGACAAACCATTGAACATGATTTTGGATGATGGTGGGGATTTAACCAATATGGTTTTAGATAAATATCCAGAATTGGTAAAAAATATTCGTGGCTTATCTGAAGAAACAACAACCGGTGTACATCGTTTATATGAAAGAATGGAAAAAGGCACTTTACCTATTCCCGCAATCAATGTAAATGATTCCGTTACCAAATCTAAATTTGATAACAAATATGGTTGTAAAGAAAGTTTAGTGGATGCCATTCGCCGTGCTACGGATGTAATGATGGCCGGTAAAGTAGCCGTTGTAGGTGGTTATGGTGATGTGGGTAAAGGTTCAGCCGCCTCATTAAGAGGTGCCGGTTGCCGGGTAATTGTAACTGAAATTGATCCTATTTGCGCTTTACAGGCTGCAATGGATGGATATGAAGTGAAACCCATGATTGAAGCAGTGGAAGAAGCTGATATTGTGGTAACAGCATCGGGTTGCCGTGATTTAATTACGGAGCAGCATTTCCGTAAAATGAAAGATAAAGCCATTGTTTGCAATATTGGTCACTTTGATATTGAAATTGATATGGCCTGGTTAAATGCCAATTACGGGCATACCAAAAACACCATTAAACCACAGGTTGATTTATATACCATTGAAAACAAAGACGTAATTGTTTTGGCCGAAGGCCGTTTAGTAAATCTGGGTTGTGCAACAGGGCACCCCTCATTTGTAATGAGTGCCTCTTTCACCAACCAAACATTGGCACAAATTGAACTTTGGAACCATGCTGATCAATACGAAAACAAAGTATATGTGTTGCCCAAAGTATTGGATGAAAAAGTGGCACGCTTGCACTTAAGCAAAATTGGTGTTCGTTTAGATGCTTTAACCGATACGCAGGCCAGTTATCTGGGTATTCCTAAAAACGGACCATTTAAAGCAGAAATGTATCGTTATTAAAATTACTTTATTGATAAAGAAAAAAGCCTGTGGGATATACCTGCAGGCTTTTTTGTTGCACACTTCAATATTAAATTTTCTTAATTAGTAAATGGAAGTGGTTGCATTTTCGCCGCTTTATCAGAACTTGCAACCTTTAATGATTATACTATGGCAGGTATTTTAGATTGTATTGGTAATACTCCTTTGGTGGAACTAACATCAATTACCCAAAATAAAAATGTACATATTTTCGGAAAATTAGAAGGTAATAATCCCGGTGGAAGTGTGAAAGACAGGGCTGCCTATGGTATGATAAAAGGTGCAGTTGACAGAGGCGAATTAAAGCCGGGTATAAAATTGATTGAAGCTACAAGTGGCAATACCGGAATTGCATTGGCTATGATTGCACGATTATTTAATGTGGAAATTGAATTAGTGATGCCCGAAGATGCTACACGTGAACGCGTATTAACCATGCAGGCTTATGGAGCCAAAGTAGTGCTAACCCCAAAATCAGGTTCAATGGAAGCTGCCATTGATTATGCCAATGCCCAGGTGGCCAAAGGTGGTTATTTAATGTTGAATCAATTTGCCAATCCGGATAATTATAAAATGCATTACGCTACCACAGGCCCGGAAATATGGCGCGATACAAAAGGAGCAGTTACTCATTTTGTATCATCAATGGGTACTACCNNTCAATGGGTACTACCGGAACGATTATGGGTGTTTCCCGGTTTTTGAAAGAAAAAAATCCTAGCATACAAATTGTAGGTTGTCAGCCTACTGATGGGTCTAAAATTCCAGGCATTCGTAAATGGCCGGAAGCTTATTTGCCAAAAATATTCGACAGGAGCCGGGTAGATAGAATAATGGATATTGATGAGAAAGATGCCCGTATTATGGCGAAGCGATTGGCAAGAGAGGAAGCAGTTTTTGCCGGTATGAGCAGTGGTGGTGCGGTTCATGCTGCATACCGGCTATCTGCAGAATTAGATAAGGGGGTAATTGTTTGTATTATCTGCGACCGTGGTGACAGATATCTGTCTTCCGATTTATTTGATTAAATTTTTGATGTTTTTATTGCGCATAGCTTTTGATATTGGTAAACATATTGGTTAATAGCCCCATCCTTTCATAATACCTAAATTTTCTTTGGCACAATCCAATGGAGCTTTTCCCTGATATGATTCCTGCTCAATAATAAATAAATGGGTGCCCCCTCTTTCTCTACCAAAATCAATCACCTCCTTCACCGGTACAATACCATTATTGAGTAAACTGCTTTCATACATTTCTTTACCATCCGTTGCTTTTATTTCATTCTTTACATGCATGGAGGCAAACCTGCCAGGATACTTTTCAACAATGGGCATTACAGTGGCATTGCCATTGTACAGGTTACCCATATCTAATTGCTGAATTACGAGGTTGGGGTCTGTATTTTGAAGAATTACATCATAGATGGTGGTGCCCGGTATAATTTCTTTGAATTCAAAATCATGGTTGTGATAGCCAAACTTCAATCCCCATCTGTTGCACAGCATACCACATTTATTAAAAACATCCATAAAGCTTTTTAAGCTATCTATATTGGTACGCATAGAATTATCCAACCAAGGACTGATTACATATTGCTGGCCTGCAATGGCTGCATCTTCAATGGTATGTTTCCATTCTTTGGTAAAATCTTTTTTCTCTCCATTCCAATGTTTGGGCTGTAAAACAGTATGTCCACTGGGCATATTCATTCCCAGATTACTCAATATTTTTTTAAATGCTTTTGGCGAATAGCCATAAAATTTTCTTTCTATATAATTCGCATGCTCCACTTGTGTATAGCCCATTGCAGCCAATTGTTGTAAATGTTTGAAGTGGATTTAGTTTCATGTCATCACGAACCGAATAAAGCTGTAGTCCGGTAATAAATGGATTTCCTGTCAATAATCCGGTTACGTATTTGGGTAATACAGCTGCGCTAATGGCCGCCATTGAACTGGTATATAAAAACTTTCTTCTTGAGGTTGGCATAAGCAATTTTTTAGAATGATTTGTAATGTTCTAAAATTATGGATTTTTTTTTAACTATCCACATGCTATCTTTAACAGGTATAAATCTTTTGAATTGAATATTTTTACGCAATCATTTTCATTATACAATTTCACTTCATTACTCAAATCTTTTTATGGTGTCAGGAAAATTTTTATTTAGTATCACTCTATGCCTGGGCAGCCTGTTCCTATTTTCATGCAATAACGGTTCTCAGCAATCCAAATCTGCCGATTCAACACAAAAAAAAGCAGTAGTCAATACCATGGTTCCGGGAACACCCATTCATTATGATAGTTCAAAACGATATATATTTTTAACCTGGGACGATTCTCCGCAACCGCCCGGTACCCAAAACTGTGCACGTACTTTTAGAGAACAAGGTGTAAAAGCTACTTTTTTTTCAGTGGCGGCTCATTATAATATTGATCCGTTGCGTAAAAGAATTTTAGACAGTTTGAAAAAGGCGTATCCGGAATTTTTGGTAGCCAATCATAGCTATACCCATGCATTCAGAGATAATTATAGTTTTTATTATACCCATGTTGATAGTGCCGTGAACGATATTTTAAAAGCGCAGCAGGATATGCAAATTCCATTGAAAATAGTCAGGCTGCCCGGAAGAAATACATGGGCAGGAAACGGAGAATTCAGAGTACCTAAAACCAGCGAAAAGGTAGCACGCAGGTTAGATTCGCTGGGATATAAAATTATTGGATGGGATATAGAATGGCAATTCATTAAAGGTAATATTCCTAAACAAAGTGCAACTGCTTTGGCCAAAGAAGTTAATGATAAATTTGATATTGGTTACACCAATCAGCCCAATACCATGGTGATATTGGCACATGACAGGATGTTTGCCAAACAACAATACGTTGATTCTTTGAAAACATTTATTCAACTACTTAAGCAAGATCCACGCAACGTTTTTGAAACCATTGATCATTATCCAATTGTTCAACAAAAATAACATATATTAAAAATTAATTTTATTTTCAGCACTATTCAGCAATGTTTTTATTAGTTTACAAGCATGTGCTCAGGATAAAAGCAAGCGACCAAGTCCGCCTGCTACCGTTACTACTACAACCAATATTCTGGAGTAACCATTCAAATTGATTATAGCCAACCCGCGGTAAAAGGCAGAACCATTGGTAAAAATATTGCACCTTTTGGTGCAATATGGCGCACCGGCGCAAACGAAGCCACTGTATTTCAGGTAAATAAAGATGTTATGATTGATGGTAAAGCACTGAAAGCAGGAAAATATAGTTTATCATTATTGTCCGGCAAAACTTAACTTAAAAATTGCTGTAATACTTTGCTGTAAAGAATTACAGGCTAAAAAATGATTGTTTCAAAATTGGAGGGAGTGCCCCATCTTTTGAAATCGACTGAAATATGGTTCTGTAAAGGGTTTTAACCATTATTTTACAATTTTAGTCGGACAACAATGATAGTTTATATAGTATTCCAGGAGCAAATGAATAGACTATTATATTGAATAAATCCTGGAATCAGTGGGGAACCATTTATAATCAAAAGGATGATGTAATGCGCATTCAGGTAAAGCCCATGCAGCATGCATTTACAGAAAGAATGACTTTTACCATCAATCAATCAGGCGGGGTTGCTTTGCTATGGGGTAATATACATGTAGATTTTATAGTTAAATAATTGTGATATCCATATTTTTAAAACTCTGGTGATTAATCCGGAGTTTTTTATAAGCTGTTTTAGGCAACACCATCTTATAATTTTGATGATCTTTATTATTTATCTTAACTTTCTATTGATTATATTGCCCGGCTATAAACAAATTCACCAAACCCGTCAATGCGGCTTAACAAGCATCATATAAGTCCCTATATTCTAAGTATATGTATGCTGCTTTTCATAGGTACAGCATCTTCTGCGCAGGAAAAAAAATCGGTAGAGGATACTACTTTGCAGTTTTTAACACCCAAAAAAGGGTTGTTGGAAAAATTGGTGAAAAGCATTACCAACAATAATCCTGTTCCGGAAGATACTGCAATTGTTACCATCAATAACATTACACCATTTGCTTTGTACCGGGGTGCTATCATTCGTAGTGTTAATATTGTAAATGTGCGTTTTGGCGAATCGGTGAATGATACTGCCATTAAAAAAAAGAATTTGTTTGATGAAATTGGAAATTCCATTCACCGTAAAACAAGAAAAACTTTCATCAACAATAATTTATTTTTTAAAGCGGGAGAGGAGCTTTCCCCTTATCTGGTTGCAGATAATGAACGTTTTTTGCGCGAACAGCCTTATTTGCAGGATGCCAGAATTCAGATCACCGGAATTTCTCCCAACAATGATTCAGTTGATCTTACCGTATTTTATAAAGATGTATTCTCTATTAGTGGCTCCGGTGATGCCGGTAGTGGCAACAGTATTTATGCAGAAGTGCAGGATGAAAATTTTATGGGTGATGGGCAACGAGTGAAAATAGAAAACCTGTACGATTTAAACAGGCGCAACAGATACGCCTTTGGTATGGAATACGTGCGCAGAAATATTGCGCACACATTTGCAAATATTACAGTGGGCTATCAGGGCAATGCACCTGCCTTTAACAGTGGTAGAAGAGAAGAAACTACTGTTTATTCTTCTTTAGATTTGCCATTGGTGAGTCCGTACGCTTTATGGACGGGGTCTTTTAACGCAGCATTGCATTATACCACCAATCAATACATCAGCGATTCATTGTATAATGCAAACTTTAGGTATCGTTATGCCTCATACGATTTATGGGCCGGCTATAATATTTCTGCAAGAAGATTATTGCATGAAACTACTTCCAGAAAACCCAAAGATTTTGTAGCACTTCGGTTGGTGAAAAATGATTTTTTAGAAATACCCAATATTTATGAAACCCAATACAATTTTCAATATGCCAATTTGGTAAGTGTATTGGGGGCATTTACCCGGTTTAAACAAGATTATTACAGAACCAACTTTATTTATGGCTTTGGCCGAAATGAAGATATTCCATCCGGATATAATGTATCAGCATTGGCCGGATGGACTAACAAACAAGGTTACACCCGTCCTTATGCCGGCTTCGATTTGCAGAAATATGTAGTTACACCCAAACAGGCCTTTTTCAATTATGAACTAAAATTTGGTGGTTATTTTAATGATGGAAATTTTCAGGATATCAGTTTTCTGGCCAGTTTAGAATCCTTTTCAAGGTTAAGAAGATTGGGTAATAGCAGATGGTTAGTGCGCCATTTTATTAATGGTAGTTTTACTCAACAAATTAATACTTTTTTAAATGAACCATTACGGGTAAACAGTACTTTTGGTATTCCTTCTTTCAATAATATTATTGGATACAATGGTTCCAGCCGCGCAACCGGTAGTTGTGAATCTGTTTTTTATAATACCTGGAAATTTTTTGGATTTAGTTTTGCACCCTTTGCATTTGGAAATGTTTCTTATTTAAAACCAATAGGGCAGGGGTTTAGTTATGGTGATGTATATACCGCCTGGGGTGGAGGTGTACGAACCAGAAATGAAAACTTAGTTTTTGGTACCATTGAATTGCGTATTCAGTATTTTCCCAGAACTACAGTCGGCATGTCGCCCTGGAATATTGGCATTCAATCTAATTTACAATTCAAGTATAACAGTCAGTATATTAAAAAACCCGATTTTGTAACTGTAAATTAATGTGGATGATTATTGATTATTTAAACAATATGCCTAATTATAATTTTCAACAGCATTTATTAGATGCTATTTCATTTTTAAAACAACCGAATTTAGAAAATTTGCCCAATGGAAAATATGCAATTAAAGGCAATGATATTTTTGCGCTGGTAAGTACATATGAAACAGTGTTGCCTGAAGAGGAATGGATGGAATCTCATCTTGTTTATACCGATATTCATTACATCATTGATGGGAAAGAGCAGATTGGTCATGGCTTTTTAAACCAACAGCCCGAGCAGCAATTATTGGATGTTGCCAATAATTGCATAACCTATCAAACACCTCCTTCTTTTTATTCTATATTAGAGCAGGGTATGTTTGCTATTTTTTTCCTGCTGATATACATATGCCGGGCATTTACTTACATGAAAAATCTTTTATAAAAAAAATTGTTATCAAAGTGAAATTATAATTCGCAACAAATTGGAGTTGCAATTGTAATCATTACAATTTTAAAATGAATAGAGTAAGCAATGGTACAAGCGTATAATTTTTTAGCCAGTTGGCAATTATTTCCTGAAAAATGTGTGTACGAATCCGGAATTGTACCCAAAAGCGGCAATTACAAAATAGAATCTATTTTAAATGGAAAATCGCTTCAAATTAGCATAAACTGGATTACAGTTGAAAATGAAGCCTATTATGCACAGTTTTCGGTAGTTCCTGATGGTAGCCAGCAACCCTGTGAATACCAGGAATTAGCAGATACCGTAACAGCAGTTATACCCGATACCTCCACGCTAATTCATACTTTTTATAAAAATGAAGCTCAGGTGTTATCTGTGCAACATCGCATTTTATCAAATTGGTTTCTTGAATTGGTTTATGAGGGCATTACTACTAATGGCGCTGCATTTGTGAATAAAGAGGTATATCACAAACAAATGAGTGTATTGCCTTATGCTTCATCAGTGGGCAGTGTAGTCATTCAACCAACCAAACAAGGAATGATTAAGCATAAAGCATTAACTGCAATGGAAGAACAAACCAATATGCAGTTAGAGCAAATTAAACAACAAATTGAATTACTAGCCAGACAGGCTCAGGAAATCAGAAAACGCCGGGAATTAAGTTTAATGATTTATGATGCCCAAATCAACTTCAAACCACAAATTGGACAGGTGTATTATTTATATGAGAAAAAAGATGGTAATTATTTATTGTCATTGGTTGCACCCAAGGAGTGGGCGGGCAGTGGGCCCTTTAAACAATTTTTGGCATCTGTTCAGTTATTAACTGATCATACCTGGGTCGAAGTAGCCTGAAACCTAAATATAAATAATTGATACAAAAAAAGAGGATGTATCAAAAGCAAAATGAAGGGGCTGAGATTTGCATAAACGAAAATTTTCTCCAATGCCCCAATGCCCTCTCTTACCGAGTAAAAAGAGGCTGCATAGCACTTTTGATACAGCCTCTTTAAATTTTTTGTGACCCCGTCAGGATTCAAACCTGAAACCTTTTGATCCGTAGTCAAATGCTCTATTCAGTTGAGCTACGGGGCCTTAGCCCTAATTAGGGCTGCAAATATAAAGGGTTAATCTTTAAAAGCAAAAAGGTAATGAAAAATTTTATTCCTTATAAATTCCTGCAGCAGCTTTTTCAATCCATTTTTTAGGGAGTAACCAGGCAAAAAATACACCTAATTGGTTCATCCAGCCTGTAATTTTTTCTGTTTTGCCGGCATACATGGCATGAATTGCCATAGTAGCCACATCTTTAGCAGACATGTTTAAACGCGCTGCCGCTTTTTGTGNNACGGTTACTGTTACATTGGTATTTTTTAATTCATATTGTAAACCCCTGCTAAAACTGAGTAAAAAAGATTTGGTGGCAGCATATAAAGTTAAACCCGGTACAGCCTGATAGGCTGCAGCACTGGCAACATTCAGAATATAACTTCTGGCTTGTTGTTTTAAAAGTGGAAGTAACAAATAAGTAAGCTGCACGGGTGCCAGCATGTTTAAGCGCATCATATCTTCATGTTGCATCAGCGGATACTTTTCAAAAGAACCGCTTAATCCATAACCGGCATTATTAATCAGGGCCTGTATAGGATAGTTGTTGTGTTGTATCCAATTATATACTTTTTCAGCTGCATTTTCTTTCGCTAAATCTATTACCAGATATTGCACATCAATGCCACATTTATCGGCCAATTCTTTTGAAAAACTTGCTAAAATTTGTTCGCTTCTTGCAATCAGTAACAGGTTGTTTTTTTGTTTAGCTAATAATTCGGCCATGGCTTTGCCAATGCCTTTACTGGAACCTGTAATAAGTATATAAGGTTTCATATCAAAATGCAATAAAGATTTACTGCAATATAACAAAGCCAGGTTAATTAAATAGCTTTTCTTTTAATGGTGTACGGCACTTGTAAAACGGTGGTAAAAAGGCGTTTTACTTTTTTCGTGTTTGGGTTTAAATTTACCGGTAATAATGGGTACATACATTACTCTTCTTCTGCTGGCTTCACCCACTAAAGGAGATTGCTTTACCCGATGCCAGGTACGACCATCATGTACAGTTAAATCGCCGGCAAAAATATCAAACCCAACTTCTCTGGGGTCATCGCTGTAATCAACAAAATACTTTTTACCAAACAGTAATTGTAAAATGTTTTGCTTATGTGTTCCGGGTAAAACACGCAGACCGCCATTTTCAAATAAACAAGTATCTAAATGTATACCCACATTCAGCATGGGCATAATTTTTTGTCCTAAAAATAAATCTCTGGGACTGTCGGTATGCCAACCCATTTGGGTAAAAGTACTGTTGGGTATATTGATATAATTATTGATCACCAAACCATCTTTTTCATTTTCTGCTATACGACCTTCATAAGGACCCAGCAGAGCTATCAAAGCTTTTAAGCGCTCATCCCCTAGTAAATTATGAAGTGCATCGCTGTACAATGATGTAAAGCAAAGCCTTTGTATGGTTTTGTTATCTTGTTCATCCTTGCCAAATTTTAATGGAACGCCATTTATTTTATCGCGTCCTTCAGCAAGCCAAACATGCTCAAGCCGGTGTAATTCATTTAAATAAAGGGATATTTCTTGGGGAGTTAGAAAATCTCTAAAAACAATGACACCGTTTTTATCGAAAAATTCTTTTTGTTCCACAGTTATAATATCACCTAATTTAAAATTACTATTCCATTTGTTCATTCGAGGGTTATGTTTATCAAAGTAACTGCAATGTTAATTAATTATTATAAAATTGTAAACATTACGTGAACTAAAAGTAAATTAAATCTTTCAATTTAGCATCCCTTTCGTGTTTTACATCGTTTTTACCTATATTTTTGAGTACTAACCCATATGTTGAAGATAGCTTACTTACTGTTTTTTTTATTTTTTGTGCTGATGAATGGCTACTCATTTGCGCAAACGTTTAAAAAAGATACCCTTCCTTCAAAAAAAATATTGTATTTCCCGGTTATTGCAAAATCAATTGAAACTAATTGGTCATTTGGACTGGCCGGTTCGGCAACTTTCCGTTTATCTAAATCTGATACCACTTCCCGAACATCTAATATACAGTCGGTTGTGTTGTATTCACTAAAAAAACAATTTATTACAGCAATCAATGGTGCTGAATATTTTAAGAATGAAAAATATATTTTGAATGAACAAATTTCGTATAGTTCTTTTCCTGATAAATTTTGGGGTATTGGTAATACAACACCAGATTCTATAGTGGAGCATTATAGTTTTCAACAGTATTATTTATACTTGCATTTATTGCGGAATTTAGGGCACCATTTTTTTGGTGGGGTGTTGTATGAAATGCAACATGTTTATAAAATTAATTATATAACTGGTGGTTTATTTGATCAGGAAAATATTGCAGGCCGATCAGGGTATTTTGTTTCTGGCCTGGGATTAAGTTTAACGTATGATGACAGAAATGATGCATTTGCGCCGGATAAAGGCAATTTTGCACAGATCTATTTTAATCATTTTGATCCTTTAATCGGTTCCTCTTTTAATTATACCAACTTAGTAGTTGATCTACGCAAATTTTTAAGGATTTACCGAAAACAGGTATTGGCATTACAGGGATTTAGTTTTTCTAATATTGGCGCTGAAGTGCCATTAAGAAGTTTGGCCTCGTTAGGTGGTGCCAATAGCATGCGTGGTTATTATGGCGGCAGGTACAGAGACAAACAGGCTTTTGTTTTGCAGGCTGAATACAGAGTACCTATTTATAAAAGTGTAGGTATTGCTTTATTTGGTAGCAGTGGTGAAGTGGGGCATGCAATAGATGATTTTGCTTTAAACGGATTGAAGTATGCTTATGGTGCAGGTTTGCGAATACGATTAACCAAAAAAGAAAAACTAAATCTTCGTTTAGATTATGGCATAGGGCAGGGTAATAATCAGGGATTTTATTTACAGTTAGGAGAAGCCTTTTAAATTAAGCGGCATGAGGATAGGATACAGCAGGCGCAACCCATGCTTTGGCAATTACAAATACAGCATATGCAAATAGTGGTGCAGAAATTACATCTATGGTGTAATGTATATGTTGTATTAAAACCAATATGCCAATTGCAATTGTTGAAAGTAATGCCGCCAGTTTTAAATTTTTATTTTTAAAGCAAAGAAACATTAGAAATTGTGTAGATGTATGCCCTGAATAAAATAAATCTTTAGTCACGAAGCCTCCACCATAAAATCTATTACTTATAGGGTCTACCAACGGAATTAAATCATTAGGCGGGTTTAGCGGCACAAAATAAATGGTCAATAACCTGGAAATGGTTAAAAAAATAAATGACCATAAAAACAAAATGAAAATATTCGGATCTATGAGGGCATTCCGAATAAGCATTCCTGCCATAATCCAGATGATAATAAAAATGGGAGTGGATACATTCATGGGGGCAAAATGATTCACCAGCCAATCATTTAACTGAAACCCATCTCTGTTTTCAATATTTTGAAAATAAAAAGGCAGGATAACCAGTAAAATAATCAGTAAAAGCACACCGCTAATTAATTTCGATTTGAAATAGTGTTGTTGCCATGCACTTTTCCATTGCTGGTGCAGTATTTTTTTCTCATGCATCACCGGTGCAAGATAGCAGATATTTTTTTAATAGTGCCATCTTACGAATGCTTCCATTGCTGCATATTGTGTAAGCCCAAGGCTGGCATACAGTTGCGCAGTGGTAGCATTTCTGTCTTCAGCCCTTTGCCAAAATTCTCTGCTATCACTTCCCTGAAAAGGCACCATGTCTTTTTGTGATTGATGAATAAAAATACCAAAACGTTTTTTCATGACCTGATCGGGACTCATAGGTATGGCCATTTCTATTTCAGAAATATCCCATTCCTGCCAGGCACCTTTGTACAACCATAACCAGCAGTATTCAATCCATTTTTCGCCTGAAGCTTTAATTCGTTTCAAACTTTCTAATACAATATCTAAACAAACTTTATGAGTGCCG
>JABAOH010000604.1_pt2 | contig 18340 bp, 21 predicted proteins | sample 7062181 | NCBI WGS metagenome assembly JABAOH01 (sample SAMN14538630, study PRJNA623070) | marine sediment metagenome | biome: marine biome [ENVO:00000428]; feature: marine pelagic biome [ENVO:01000023]; material: deep marine sediment [ENVO:00002113]; isolation source: pool of 5 deep marine... | reverse complement strand
GTCACCGTTACGACGGCAGGCAATCCTTCTGGGACTGCTGAAACAGCTAGTGCAACAGAAGTCAGAAGAAGATCGATATCCAATGTCCAGTTTCTGACCAGCGAAAAAACCAGTATAACCAATGAAGATATTGTGACTATTATGCCGATTTTTTTGGCAAATTTATCTAGCTTACTTTTGAGTGGTATTTCTTCCTTTTCGACAGTTTGTACCATTTCTGAAATTCTCCCAAACTGAGTGTTTATCCCAGTTGAGGTGACAATCGCTTTTCCTCTTCCATTAGCGACATAAGTTCCGGTGAAGACCATGTTCTTTCTGTCCGCGATTGAGCTGTCAATCGGCAGAATGTCGATGCTTTTGCTGACGACATTGGATTCGCCAGTTAAGACTGATTCATCAATGCTTAGATCAAAGACTTCGAGTAGCCGTCCATCGGCCGCAATTCGGTCTCCTGCTTCTAGGAGGAGAATATCGCCCGGAACGAGCTCTCTAGCTGGAATCTGCTGCTCCTTTCCCTCACGCACTATTCTTGCTCTAGGAGTTGTGAGCTTCTTTAGGGCGTCCATTGCTTTTTCTGAGCGATATTCTTGTGCAAAACCAACAATCGCATTGAGTATGAGTATAGCGCCGATGGCGATGCCGTCAACGAAGGTTTCAATCGTTATGCGAGAATCATGCAAAACCTGGGCTTCATACCATCCCAGCAAGACTGATATTATCAATGCTACAAAAAGCATGAGTGCAAAGGTGTTTTTGAACTGAGCCAAGAAAATCTGCAGCGGAGACGCCTTTTTTCGCTCTTTCAGCTCATTATAGCCAAACTCGCTTCGCTTTAACTTCACCTCGTCTGCACTTAGACCTCTTTTGCTTGACCGCAAAGCGCGAATAATCTCTTCTTCCCTTTTAGAATGCCATGCCAAGTCCAATCTGATCATAATAATTGCTCACGAGACCTTAAAATCATTTGCAGCTTTGTTTACTTCAGCAAACAGTACTGCGTAAATTCGCCCAGATGACCTTTTATAAAGTGGGGCCTGGAGGAATCGTAGTGGGGTCGCTGGGATTTGAACCCAGGTTCTCACGCGCCCCGGGCGTGAATCTTAGACCAAGCTCGACTACGACCCCAAACTGCTAGACGGCGAACTTCGAGCGCAAAATCATCAATACGCTGATTAAACTTAAGTCTTCTGGGCTAGCTTGCAGAATGGCATTTATTTGCGGATCTACTTTTGAGATTATTTAGTTTTTTGTAATATAAAGCTACAAATTCTTTCGGGCCGTCATTCAATTGTAGTTCAAATTTACCATTAAAATAACAAAAGTCTTTTCGGCGGAATAACGAAAAAGAACCACTAAGCTTTCTACACTGAGCCATAATTTATGCTTACGGATAATGCTGATTTTCAATTCATAAACAATATCACCAATTTCTCTTCTAAAATCAAGTTATGTTTCCAAGAAACACGAAGAAAGGTCCTACTTCAGCAATGATCAGTCTGTTTTTGATATGCATAGCATTCGCGGTTTTTTCAGCTACTTTGGCATGGATAAATGGATTACCCACCTCGACTATGTACACCGAGGAATTGCAACCGACAAGTCTTCAATGGGGACCAAACTGCATTTACGCTGACGTTACTTTATACAACAATGGAACACAGAGTGTGAAGTTAGATAGCGTCACAGTAAACTCTCAACCTGCCACAGTAGTCTACATTTTTGGGTCAAGCCAGATAGATAGTGGAGAATCAGCCGTTCTACGAGTAGCAAACACTTTCGTGTCAGGAACAGAATATCAATTGGCGTTTCAAACTGCTAAAGGGAATAAATTCTTTTGCATAGTTACTGCAGAAATCGTTTCTTCCATCTTCATAGCAAAGTGAGTAAAAGTTGTGGCAAAATATTCATCTAAATTGGAAGCTGTAACAAAGCCGTTCAAAACCAATAATTTCATATTCTTTAATTTAGATTTTTGCTAGCCATAATCACTTATTATTTGCAACTTGCGGTTGTAAGGTAATTCTTAATTATCTCATGTGCTTCAAATAAGACTGTTTGAGGAGTTTGCTATGGTAGAATTAAATTTCGGTGGCGTGAAAGAAAACGTCGTTACGAGAAAAGAGTTTACGGTAAAAAAAGCACAAGAAATCTTGAAAGACGAAGTTATAGTCTCGCTTGGCTACGGAATTCAAGGTCGCGCACAATCTCTGAATATGCGAGACAACGGAATTAAAGTCATTATCGGACAAGAAAAAATCGGCATCCATAAAAAATACTACGATTTGGCAGTTGGAGACGGTTGGATTCCCGGCGAAACCTTATTCTCAATGAAGGAAGCGGCAAAACTCGGAACAATCAAAATGTTTCTTTTCACTGACGCAGGACAAAGAGAAATGTGGCCTGTAGTGAAGAGAACTCTGAAAGAAGGCGATGCGCTTTACTTCTCTCATGGGTTCTCAATTGTTTATAGAGAACAAACAGGTGTTGTTCCACCTGATAATGTTGACGTTATAATGGTTGCGCCGAAAGGTTCAGGCACTTCGGTTAGAAGAAACTTCTTGGATGGAAGTGGCATAAACAGCAGCTTTGCTGTGCATCAAAACTTCACGGGTAAAGCAAAAGACCGCGTTAAAGCCATAGGAATAGCGATTGGCTCAGGTTATTTGTTCCCCACCACATTCGAAAAAGAAGTTTTCAGCGACTTGACTGGTGAACGCGGGGTATTAATGGGTGCTTTGGCGGGTATAATGGAATCCCAGTACAATACCCTAAGAGAGCATGGACACAGCCCAAGCGAAGCCTTCAACGAAACCGTAGAAGAACTCACTCAAAGCCTAATCCGTTTAGTAGATGAGAATGGGATGGATTGGATGTATTGCAACTGCAGCGAGACCGCCCGCATCGGCGCTTTAAGGTGGAGAAAACGCTTCCGCGACGGCACAAAACCTCTGTTCGATTCACTTTACGAGCTTGTGGCTACAGGAGAGGAAACAAGGATAGTACTCGAAAAAAGCACAGCGTCGGATTACAGACAGAAACTAGATGAAGAACTGAAAGAAATGGGCGATTCTGAAATGTGGCAAGCAGGGATAACAGTACGGTCGCTAAGACCGGGAAGACAAAAACAGAAGTAAAAGCTCGCTTTCTGCTTCTACGTTTTATTATTTTTATGGATTAATCTAACGTAGATTTTCAAGCGATTATTCTCTGAAAGTATGTTCTCAATTTGTCAGTAAACGCAGAAAGCAAACGTGAATTCTAATGCTTGGATTTTAATGGAAATGACTTGCAGAAAATGTAGTGAGTCGCCGTCTTAGTCTTTTGGTTTTGCATTCTCTATTGCGTTGTTGAGGCTTAGAACTTCTGTACGTGCTTTTCTGATTATATCGCCTATCGTTTCTTTTGTGGGTACTATGGCGCCAAGCGAAAGCATAAAAGCTTCTTTGTGGGCAATCTGTAGCAGCATGTCCATGTTTTCAGATGTTGGGTAAACTATGCTCAATGTTAATGCGAAGGCTTCGTTGTTGCCTTGTTCGATGCTTTTGCGCGTGGCTTCAACGTCGACTTTTAGCAGGTCTCCACTTATTATCATACCTTCGTCCAAAACTACTTTCATAGAAAGCCCGGCTTCAACGGCTTTGATTCCAAGCTTTGACAGGAGAGCGGCGAGTCGCTCTGAAATGTGTTCGCCTTTTCTAACTACCAAGGTGTCTTTGCTTACCCAGACGCTTCCTGACTCGATTCTGGTGGGCAAGCCAACAGCGTTAAGCTGGCTTATGATTGGACCAGGTGGCTGTCCAGTGCTGCCTTCGGGTATAATAACGTCCATAGCTGCGATGTCGCCTGATTTGGCGATTACTTTAACTTTGCCTTGTTCAAGAAGGAGTGCTAGTTTGAACGGGTTAATGTCTGTGAATAGGAATAAATTTGCGCCTTCTAGGAACTCGTCAAGTTTTTTCAGGTTGTCTGTTTCCATGTTGTCGATTGCTAGTTTGGTTAGCGTATTCTTTAGAACCCTCATGTACACTTTGCCTGCTAGGCTTTTCTTGAGTTCTTGAAGTTGCGAAGCGCGAACTTTCTGTAGGCTTGCAATGCCTATGTACTTGTATGATTTTAGTAACTCTTTTATTTCTTCAACTTCGCTGATTTTTTCTTCCAATACTTGTTGGGAAGGCATTTTGGTCACTCTTTTGTTAAAGTTTAATTTTTACAGGCGTACCCATTGAGGTTTTAATGAAGGCAACTTTGATGTTTTTAAAGCCTCTTTTGAGTTTTCCTTCTAGAACTCTTAGAACAGCTTGTATGTTATCAACTATTTGTTCTTCTTTCATATCTGCTGTTCCAACAGGGCATTGAATAATTGGTTGGTTCCGCATTCTCACTAAAACTGTTTTGCGGTGTTTTTTTACTATGCCTGTTATGTTAGCGTTGGGGGGGACAGGCACAGGCAGTTTCCCGCGTGGACCCAAAACTGGACCAAAATTTCTGCCAACAAGGGGCATCAACGGAGCTTCAGAAAGAAACACGTCATAGGCGTTCCCTAGTCTTCGTAGTTCCTTCTTCTTACCTGCCAACCCTTCTAACTCAGGTTTCTCCAAGACTTTGTCCACTTTAGCTTTTCTAGCGTTCATCGCTAATTCGCCAGTAGCTATAACCAAAATCTTGTTAGGTTTCCCCGTAACGTGAGGAAGCTCAATAACTTGCTGTATTTTTCCTTCTGGAGATTTCATGTCAATCTCTTTAATATTCAAGATTAACTCTACTGACTGGGTAAACTTTTTTTCTCCAGATTTCGCTATTGCCTCTTTTACAGCATCTAGCAGTGTCTTCTTATCTAAGGGCATCTTGAAGCCTCGTGCCAATGAGGGATTGGAACCCAATTATAAAAATATTCGCTTACTCTTCACCGTTTCCGAATAGCTCTTCGTAGTTGCCTTCGTCAATTTCATTTTGCACTTCTCGGGGGTCTTTGCCTTCTACTGTAATGCCCATACTAACACAGGTACCTAGTAATTCCTTGGTAGCTCCCTTAAGAGTTGACGCTAAAAGCTGTGGGAGTTTAACTTTAGCTATGCGTAAAACCTGATCCATGTTTAGATCGCCTACTTTCTCAGTGTTAGGCGTGCCTGAACCTTTTTCAATCTTCAATTCACTAACAATTAGAGCAGAGGCAGTGGGAGTGCCAACGGTAACCTCGAAAGTTTTGTCTTCAACGTCAACAGCTACCTTCACAGGAACCTTCATTCCTGCATAATCTTTTGTGAGTTCGTTAATCTTGGTAACAACAGCCATTGTGTTAACTCCTAAAGGTCCAAGTGCAGGACCCAACGGCGGACCAGCTGTTGCTTGACCTCCACTTACGAGCAAATCTACAATTTTCTTCTCAACCATTATTTTTCACTTCAAGTTTTTGCTTTTTCCACCAGTTTGACATAGTCTGAATGAACGGTAATCGGCAAAGTAAATGTCGCTTCCAGCAGTTCAAGCGTAACTTCGCCTTTACCTGGATCAATACGGGTAATCTTGGCGCGCATTCCTTTAAACGGTCCACCAGTAATCTCCACAATGTCATCCTCGTTAAGGTCTTCAATAACTGGTTTCCTGATAATGTAACGTTCAATTTCGGAGAAACTTACCAAACCAGGAATTCGAGACCGCACGTGCCTCACTCCAGATATGGCTTCCTCAACAAAATGTGGACCTTCAGCTTCTATGAAAACGTAACCTTTCAGCATTTCAGGAACAAGAATAGCTTTAACTGGAATATGACCCATTTCAACCTTTGCAGCAACGATCCGAGCCACATTTCGCTCTTGCCCAGTTGTCGTTTTAACAACAAAAATTTTCGCGGAAAACTGATCCTCCTCTTTCTTCTCCATAAACTTCTTCCTTCTAGGCAGTTACGGCTGTTGCTCCACCCACGGCAAGAGACAAAAACTTAATTATAAAACCAACAAGTCCAATGACGCCTACGCCTAGCACACTAATTTTTACCGATAGCCAAAGCTCACTTCTTCCTGGCTTCACAGCTAACTTCAAGGTTCTTGCTGCTTGGGATAACCATGATCTTAAGCCCATATTTACCGACACTCATCATTTCACTAAAGAATAATAAACCTTACTATGATTTTTAAGGTTTAAACGGTAACATTAACATTACAACTTCTTATATGGAAGCTCTGCTTCTTCCAGCGCCTTCAACAGCTTTGGCTTATCCGCACTTTTTATTCCCTTCCAATCAAGAATTGCACACTCAACCTTTTCCAGTGTCTTGTCGACACACTGGTGAATCATATTAGCGTCAACCAGAGGAACAGCGTACTTCGCTATCATATGACCGAAAAGCGCTTCGTCATCAAGAGCCATATGGGTAAACCGTTGATTATAATGTGTTCCACCTACACCAAGAACTGCTGTAGCGTCGGCAACTTCGAATTTGCTGATTGACGACATAGCAGCGTGCGCTACAGCTTCTGCAGCTTTGGAGTCTTGCCATTGTTTATCGGAGCTACCTAGTTCTACGAACATGGTTGGCGCGTTAAGAGAGGGCCCATGATGAGTGCATTCGTAAGAAACTTCATATTCAAGTTGCATGCCTTCTTTGAAGAAAGCAAGTGCTTTTAGTGCGTCTCGCATTGCTATGGCTGGGGAAATGGATACTTGTTTGGGCATTCCTCCGAGTTCTGCTAAACCAATATTGCCAGGTGTGTGAACGGATAGGGTTGGTCTACCACTTGTGCTACTATGCCTTGAGATGAAGACGATTAGCTCGGGTTTAGTGAAATTTTCTGTCAAGGTTTGGGCTTTTATGGTTTCTTCGTTTAGTATGATGAGAGTGACTTCTTTCTTGTTCACTTCAGTGTGGAAAACTGGGTTTTTCTGGAAAGTGGTATCTGTTACTTTAAAGCGGTAGTGGTCGATTACTTGTCGTACTATGTTTAATCCCGCAGGGTCTTTGTTCGAAGCGACGAGCAGAATCACGGTTTTAACCTTCTGGCTAAAAGAGGAGTTTTCCGAGAAAAACGTTTCCATAAAGCTTATAATCGTTAAGCAAGGTTCACCCTTTCATGTGGAGTGAATAATAAAAAATGCATCTGGAGAATTTCAAGGAGTTATCTGGTAGCCAGCTTAGTGCTTTTGTTGACATGGGAATTGAAATGAAGCATGATCCTGAGAAGTATAGTAAAGCTTTGGACGCAAAGTCGTTGGCGCTTGTTTTTCAGAAGACCAGCACGCGCACTAGGGTTGCATTTGAAGTGGCTATGACCCAGCTTGGCGGTCACGCTTTGTACATTGATTGGAGAACGACAAACTTCACGTTAGCGGATATTTATGATGAAACGCAGTACCTTTCACGTAACGTTGACTGTATCATGGCGAGGTTGCTAAGAAATATGGATTTCCGGAGAATGGCTGCTGCTTCGCTTGTTCCAGTGATTAATGGTTGCGACGAAAAGTATCATCCTAGTCAAGCTATTGCGGATTTGATTACGATTAAAGAGCGGAAGAGCAAGCTTGAAGGTGTGAAGCTTGTTTACGTTGGCGTTCACAACAACGTTTGTAACTCGCTGATTGAAGGCTGCACTAAAACTGGTGTTGAGCTTACAACAGTTACGCCAATTGTAAACGAGCAAGCACTTGACGATGAGTTGATGCGAGCTGGGAAAAAAACAGGGTTGTGGAAAACCACGTTAGACGTGAAGGCAGCGGTTGCGGAGGCGGATTTTGTTTACACTGATACTTGGATTGACATGGAATTATTCATTGACCCTAAGTTTGCGGCGGAAAAAGATGAGCGATTAAGACAGATGATGCCATACCAAATTAACTGGGACTTGCTGAAAGACAGCAAAGCCTACATCATGCATGATATGCCGCTTCACAGGGGCTACGAAATAAATGCGGATATAATTGAGAGCCAGAATTCTGTGATTTACGAACAAGCTGAAAATAGGTTGTACTCAGCAAAAGCTATATTGCTGAGACTCTTAAGCGCTTAGCCGCTAGTACCACTCTTCTATCAATCTCAATATTGCTTTAGCTTTTGCGGTGTTACCAAATCGAAAAAATCGTGTCTTTCCACTGGATCTGTGTTCTATTATACCTTCTTTTTGCAGCACTGAAAGGGTGCGAAAAGTGGCTGCGTAGTTTGTTCCAAGTCTGCGGGCAATATCCGAAGTATTTAGCTGCCCGTATTGAAATAGCAACTTCAAAATTTTCATTCGGTTTTTCGCGCAAAAAACATCTTCTAAGTTCAAGGCAATTCACCATTTTTGAAGAAGAGTTTTGCGAGTTCCTTGTTTCCTCTTAGAAATCAGGGCGGGAAATCGAGGAGGAAAGGGCATAGTGAGTGACCATTTTTCTGGGCGAGACAAGAATCGCAAACTCCGAGGTAATATTCTATATTAATGAATAAAAGATTGGGGAAGAAACGGCGGCTTCGGACAGTGGAGAGGGAAGTTAAAGTGTATTCAATCCTAAAAAAGCACAGGTTAGGGTGACTTAAGCCCAATTTTTTTTGTAATGTCAATAAGTTTAACAATGAGAAGGGGTTTTTCCGTATTCAAGGAAGACCAGTTGGATTCTTTTGGAAGCCCGTGGGCAGGAAGAAAATTTGTGGATAAACCCTTCGTTTGAGCGTCTTCAATAATTCGTGTGACGGCTTTAGCTTTTTCTTGGGGATCCGTGACGATATGCAACTTGCCAAACAACACGACAAAATTATACTCGTCGAGGTCTGGCACATAATGTTCAATTTCAACGCAAACTGGGTTGCCCTCCTTTAGCAAACTCATTTTTTTGCCGTAGTCTGTAAAGTGAAAATAAAGGGCACTATCTACCAAAACGTACTGAAAAGGAGCGATATATGGAAAATCCTTTCCTCCGAAAGCAATTCGACATAAAAATTGCTCACTTAGTAGTTGATGAATTTCGGATTTGCTCATTTTCGGCAATTTTACGCGAACCAAAAATTGCTCACCTTATATTGAATATCTAATAACCAAGAAATATATCTAATTGCCTTTTCAATAAGCACGAAAAACTTGGATAAGAGAAAAAATTGCTTTGAAGCGAAAAGATTTATCTTAGGATCATGTTAACGAATTTTTCTGGGTTAAAAAGTTCTAAGTCTTTGTAAGTCTGCCCCACACCGATGAACAGTATTGGCTTCTGCGTTACGTATGTCACGCTTAAAGCGGACCCGCCTTTCACGTCGGCGTCGACTTTTGTTAATATCGTTGCGTCTAAGCCTATGGACTTGTGAAACTCTTCAGCTTGCATGACCGCGTCGTTGCCAATCAGAGAATCCAAAGTTAAGACTGTTAAGTCAGGCTGGACAACTCGTTTAACCTTGGCGAGTTCCATCATCAAGTTCTGGTTCGTCTGCATTCTACCTGCCGTGTCGATTAAAACGACGTTTATGCCGTGGGCTTTGGCGTGGCTTATCGCGTCGTACGCCACAGCTGCAGGGTCTCCACCGTACTTGTGCTTAATTATGCGCGTGCCCAAGCGCCGCGCGTGCTCTTCCAACTGCTCGATTGAACCGGCACGGTAAGTGTCACTGGCGGCAAGCACCGCTGAATAGCCTTTATCCCGGAGGTATTGTGCAATCTTTGCTATGGTCGTGGTTTTTCCTGTTCCGTTTATTCCAACGAAAAGAATAACAAACGGTTCAGCCTTCTCGCGTTTCTCTTCAATTTGTTTTATTAGATTGATTTTGTCGTTTGTAAGCATAACCTCTAGAAGCACATACCTCAAATTTTCCTCAACAATTTTCTTGCGGTCTTCCATACGCTTAACCTGAAGACCGGCCAAGCGTTTTTCCAGTTCATCGCAGATTCGATCTGCAACTGGAAATGCAACATCGTTTTCCGCGAGGGTTATCTTGAAATCAGAAAGGACAGGATTGATGTTTTCAGCTTTCAGCTCGGTTGTTGTAACCTTGGTTACTAGTCCCTTAAAGCCTGACTTGAGCTTCTCAAACATTGCGCTAAGCTTTCCCTTGGCGTACTCTAGTAAGCAAACTTTGAAGTTGGTTCCTGCCCGTGTTTATTCTCTGGGCAACCTGTACAAATTGTTGCTGTACGGAATTCATGGTTTTCTCGAGTTCATCCAGTCGATCTTTAACGATTTGCTTTGCCTCAGAAAATGTTTTCTCAACGGATACGCCTGCACCCATTCCAACAATTACCTTTTCTTTGCTTGCAAGTTTTGCCATAATATAGGAGCTGGCACCTATAGGAACAAGAAGTTCAGCGTTTTCATCCTCTTTCTCCATGCTTTCTAGAGTCATATTAGCGTAAGCTAAGTCTCTGATAGCTGCGTTAATCATGCCGATCCGTTGTTGCAATGTTTCAGCGGTCTGCTCTAGAAGGCGCATTTCAATGCTGAGCTTGTTAAGTTCTTCTTCCTCTTTGGTCATTTGCGCGGTGGTTTTTGCCATCTTTTATTCCCCGGTGACGATTTTCTTTAAAATTGGATTCTCTATCTCTTCAATTGGAATCTCTTCAACATTAAGTATTTTAATATGAAATCTTTTTACGCGGTGTTTGCTACCGATTTCCGCGTAAACTTTCTCAACTGCATGCTCTGGTTTTTCTACTACTACTTCTTTTGCAAACGCAGTTTTCAAGTTTGGTTTGTTAATCTCGCCTGTTACTCTGAAAACTTTCATTTCATTCATCTTCCTGCACAACATCCAGTGCATTCCCAATTATAAACATCTCGGGTCCAGTTGTCATAGAACCGGCCACAGCGGCATGCTTGTTGCTTATTAAGCCCGTGCTTACGTAGGGTATTCCGCAGTTAATCGTGCCAACGTCAACTGGAACTTTGAAAACGTCTTCCAAGATTTTCTTTTCTTCATCTTTCAATAGCGGATGAGCCAATACACCTTTGTTTGTAGCTACAGCCAAAGACCCTACATAGGGTAAACCAGCAATTTCGGCTGAAACTGTCTCAACACCCAAAGTGCTAGCAATCTGGTTCATTTCAGACTTTTTGAAACGCGGGTCAGCAATCGCACCTTTGTCGTTGGCTAAAACTAAATTACCGTATGCGGTCTTCTTCGTCTCCATAATTGTAATGTTACCCTTGAAAGCTGCTTTGATTGTATTCAGTTCTTCATCTCTAATAGAGCTGGGGAGAAGAATTCCATTTGAGTTCGCACAAGCTAGAGCACCCGCGAGTACAGAGCCACCTATGGAGGTGTGAACAAGCTTGGCCTTCAACCATTTAGCTGTTCTTTCTGCTTTTTTCATCGGAACCATTGTTGGGATTATGACAAACTGGTCGTTGGCAAGCGAGTAAACGCCTATGCTGGCGCTTCCAACAATGCTTGAAAAGTAAACGGCCAAGGATTACTCGCCTTCAGCTAAGAAGACAGTAACATTTCCTTCATTGTCTTTAGCAGCGCGCACCCGAATTTTTCGCGGAGGTTTCTCAATACTCCTGCTCCAGACTTTCTCATTAACATCATTGGTAATCATAAGTCGAGGCATTTCTCCCAGTTCTTCTTCAACCTCTGGACGCATGTCCATCTTCATGTGCTTTGTTATAAAATCTTTAATTATCTGCATAGCCCGAGGAGCTCTCTTCTTGTGCGGTCTAACCCATGCTTTTCCCAGTGGAATAGTGTAAATTCTTTCCTGGACAAACTCTTGTTCCTCTTCTTTCTTCTTCCTTCGCCAAAACCTAGCTTCTTTTTCCTCCACCTGCTCAGCTTCCTCTTCACCTTCAACCGCCTCCTCTCCAGGTTCTTCTTCTGCTAAGAGCTGTTCAATTTCATCAGTAGTCTGCTCTTCGCTTTCTTTTTCCGCCAATTCTTCCTCTGCTTCTGTGGTTTCATCTTCGATCGGCGCTTCTTCAGAAACTTGCTCTTCTTTGTCTTCTTTCTCCATTGTTAACTAGTGCTCCTAAGCTTTTGTTGTCCCTGTTCTCCAGTTTCTTCTTCTCTTGGGGGTGGTTCTCACTTTTCCGTCAGTTCTCACTATAACCCAAGTTGGAACAGCCTGTTTTTTCTTGTTGGCTTTAGCCAACCTACGCTTTTTAGCTGGAGGTTTAACTCGAGCCATCTTCTTATATCCTTCTTATTTTTGTTTCTCGCTTACGAGACTGAAGCTGGATTAATATTTGTTTCAGCTGCGCATCAGAGATAGGTATAGGTAATTTGCCTGTTTGCGCCAACTGTATCAGTTGAAGTTCTAACTGTTGCGTGAATTCTGGTTTAATCATGTTTAAGTTCGTAAGTCTTTGCCGAGCCTCAGGTGTAAGTATCTGCCTCAGCAGAGCTTGCTTCTGAGCTTCCAACTGCTGCTCTAATTGAGCCTGTTTTTGCTCATCAGTTGTTCTTTGCTGCATAGCTAAACGTTTTCTTCTGCGAATCTCTTCAAGGTCTTCATCTGACATCTCATTCGCCTTGATATTTCTTGAGTGCAGGGATCTCTTTAACTAGTTCTTTATGCAGGTTCTCAGCTACTTCTTTTAGAAGTTTCCTACCTTTCGGAGTCATGGTTCTACCCTTGGAGCTTGTTTTTTGAACGAAACCTGCTGCTTCTAGTTGTTGCAGAATTTTTCTGATGTTGTTTCCAGCGGCTTTTACGGCGTGTTCTGGTTTGGTACCGAAGTCTTTTCTTCCGCCGTAGTCAGCGCGGAGTTTTTCTAATCCTATCGGACCATGAACGTAAACCTTGCGAAGTATCGAAGCGCTTCGCGTATACCACCAAGCGGGATTCTGAGGTTGCTTTTCAACGTGAGAGCCAGTTTTAGCCAAAATTGCCCATTCTGGAGGCTGCACTTCATCAATGTTATCCCTTATGTACTTGGCTAGTTTTTTGATGAAGGAAGATGCTGGAATGTCGTAAGGAGTTATCAATGTGCCTTGTTCCTTTTGATTTTTCCTTGCAGTAAAACAAGGAAGCCAAATATAAAGGCTTTCACTTCTCTTGGGCTATTGCGCTAAAAAACCATCATAATCTTGTTAATATGAATTTGATTGTGTTCATTGCTTATTATGACACCAAGAACGCCGCTATCTTTCTAGCTACAGGCACCATAATTAAACTAGCAGGAAAGGCTACAGCAAGGCCGATTAGCCATCCGTTTAGAAATCTTTGAGTAAAATCAGCAGTCCAACCAGTGTTTATTGAAGTCATTGTGACGGTCATTACCTTATCTAATGCCAAAGTCATGGAAAAAGCAACTAGCAAAGCCGAATATTTTTTATTAAACTTCAAAGCCTTCAAGCACCAAGTTTCTTCCTTTATATGGAAACTGGCTATTTGAGTTTGTTGTATCCTTAATTAATTCTTCATTAATGAAGGAGGCAAATGTTAAATATTTCAGCAACCTAAGAGCCAAACATAAACTTTAGGAGAAAAAGAGAATGGCAAAAGACAAGAATACTGCAATCGCGATTTCTGTATTTCTTATTGTAGCTATGGCAATTGCGCTGTTTCCGTTAAATGCTGTTTTTGGACAAGAAACCAGTGTAAGTCATGCTTACATCGGTGCTACACCCAACCCCGTCGGAGTAGGGCAAGAAACACTACTGCACATCGGCATAATGGAGCAGCTGAGCGTGACCCAGCAATTTTGGGATGGGTTGACGGTTACAGTTAAACATCCGGATGGTAGTACCGAAACACTTGGTCCTTTCAGGACTGATCCAACAGGAGGAACAGGACATATTTTTGTGCCTCAAGAACAGGGTACATACGAGCTGCAGACCCACTTCCCTGAAACAGTGACAACATCTACTAAACAAGCAGTAAACAGACCAATAGGCACAATTATGCTTGCCAGCGACAGCCCAGTATTGGAGCTTGTCGTAACTGAAGAACCAATCCCCATTTATTCTGAACATCCACTTCCGATGGAGTACTGGACACGCCCAATAGACGCTCAACTGAGAAGTTGGGCTCCCGTTGCCGGAAGCCAGTTAGAAGCTGGTGGATATGGCGGGGATATGGTTTATGGGAATGACGATGCCCCTGAGACTGCGCATATACTTTGGAAGCATCCGCTACAGCTTGGAGGCTTAGCAGGAGACCCGCTTGGTCCTGCAGGCACCTACACGGGAGACGCATACGAAGGAAAATTCAGCAGTTCACTGATCATACAGGGAGTACTTATCTACCGCAAGTTCGACACAATCGGAGGCAACAATGTTCCTAACTGGTTAGTGGCCGTAGACATGCACACCGGAGAAAAACTATGGGAAAAAGTACTCTACGCTTATGACGACCCCACCGACGCTCGCCTTAACCCATCTTTCGGCCAGATATTCTACTGGGACTCGTTCAACGCACACGGCACCCACGCATACCTAGTCGCCACCACGAGCGCCGGAGGATTCTTTGGATTTGCACCAAGCGAATGGCACTTCTTCGACCCCTTGACAGCACGATACCTATTCACGTGGACGGACGTTCCTTCAGGCACTCGACACAGAGGCCCGCACGGCGAAATCATCATCTACCAAGTCAATTTAGGCGCTGGCACCATAAGAATGTGGAACTCCTCTGCCGTCATCGACGCTTATTGGGGCACAACTCCAAACAGCCCTGTGTGGGGTTCTTGGAGACCACAAGGAAAAGTCACTGACGCTACGGGATCATGCCCGGTTACACCTGCTACTCCACTTGGACTAAACGGGTATCAATGGGAGGCAACAATAAACGGAGATTTATCTGGAAGTATCACTGATTACAGAATTGATGACAGATTAGTCGGCTACACCTGGGATGCAGGAGCTTCGTCTATGTTTGGTGGAACAATTGATGTATCCTCAATCACTGTATGGGGTATCAGCTTGGAACCAGGAAACGTGGGAAACGTGCTTTTCGAAGAAACCTGGAATTCACCACCTAGTTGGACAGACGAGGACCTATCCATCAGTCACTCAGCTACTAGCATAGAAGATGGACTAATGGTTTTCTGGGCTAAAGAGCGAGCACACCACGTTGGCTTCAGCACTGAGACAGGCAAACACATTTGGGGCCCAACTGAATCGCAATTCTATCTAGACTACCTCGGCCATCGCACCATGATAGGTGAAGGCAGGTACTTCTCACTGGGCATGAGCGGAATACTACACTGTTACAACGCTACAACAGGCGATTTGCTGTGGACTTACAGAGCAGATGACCCATACAACCAAGTGTTATGGGCCAATCAATGGCACATCAGACCACTGTTCCTCACTGACGGAAAATTCTACATGGGCACCACAGAACACTCACCAGTAGACCCACTAACGCGAGGCGGACCATTCGTCGCCGTCGACATTGAAACCGGAGAAGAAGTGTTCAGAGCCGACGGCCTATTCCGTCAAACCGACTGGGGCGGACGCGCCGTCATCGGAGACAGCATAATCGCAACCATGGACACCTACGACCTACAAGTATACGGCATCGGCAAAGGACCAAGCCGAACAACGGTTTCAATATCGAGCGACATCATCACAGAAGGCGAAAGCGTAATGGTGAAAGGCATGGTAACAGACATATCTCCAGCCACAGAAGAATACGCTCTGAGAGCAAGATTCCCAGATGGAGTTCCCGTTGTTTCTGACGCAAACATGAGCCGATGGATGCTGTACGTGCATAAGCAGTTTGAGCGGCCAGCAGACATGGTCGGCGTTGAAGTCACCATAAGCGTGCTTGACGCGAACATGAACTTCTACGACATTGGCACAACAACAACCGACGACAGCGGCTTCTACAGACTAATGTTCGAACCGCTAGTTCCAGGCGAATACACGGTTTACGCATGGTTCGGCGGCTCCGACGCATTCTACCCATCGTTCTCGGAAACTGCTTTGGGCGTACTACAAGCACCACCACCGACTGCTCCGCCTGACCCAACACCTGCGCCGATGACTGACATGTACGTATTAGGCTTGGGTGGAGCAGCGATAGTCGCAATCGTAGCAATCGGGCTAGTACTTATCCTGATGCTCAGGAAACAGTAAGCATACAGCTAAGAACAAAACAAATCTCCCCCTCTTTCTTTGGAATAAAAAATTGATGGTAATAGGAGAGGTTTTTGCACAAGACATATCAATAGCAATAGTAGTTAGCTGCTTTGACCTTTTCTCTCTTAAATTGGTGTGCAGAGCATCAGCAAACCTTTAGAGAATCCATGAAAATAGCCGAGGTTCGTTTTGGACATTTTCTTTATTTATCTTGTAAACTTTTCCTTTTATGTGTTTTTAGAAGGCTTAATAGCTGAGTTGACATAAGAAAAGCAACTTTATCAAATTTCAACGCAAATTAGTTGTAAGCATAGATCAGATTATCTTTCTTCTTAAGCTCTAACTCGGTGTAATATTGAGTTCGCAATAATTTGTTTTGTGGAGGTTTTGTTTGGCAAAAAATCTTTTCGCCACAAGATTTAAACTGCAAACGAGCCAAATAAGGGATTATAAAATTTAAGGAGAAAAAGAGAATGACTAAAAACAAGAATACTGCAATCGCGATTTCTGTATTTCTTATTGTAGCTATGGCAATTGCGCTGTTTCCGTTAAATATTGTTTCTGGACAAGGAACTAGAGTAACTTATGCCTACATTGGTGCTACGCCTAATCCTGTCGGAGTCGGGCAAGAAACACTTTTGCACGTTGGCATAATGCAGCAGTTAAGTGTGACGCAACAAGGATGGGATGATTTGACGGTTACGGTTGTGCACCCGGACGGTAGCACCGAGACGCTTGGACCTTTCAGGACTGATCCAACAGGAGGAACAGGCTATATTTTTGTGCCTCAGGCAGAGGGCGAGTACATTTTGCAGACCCACTTCCCTGAACAGGTGACAACGTCTACCAAACAGGCGGTAGGCTCCCCTGTGGGCACAGTAATGCTTGCAAGCGACAGTCCTGAATTGACGCTTGTGGTTCAAGCAGAGCCAATACCTGTTTATCAGGAACATCCGCTTCCAGCCGAATACTGGACCCGTCCAATAGACTCTCAACTGAGAAGTTGGGCTTCAGTTGCAGGAGGCATGTTAGAACCTAGTGCTTTCTTTGGTGTTGAAGAGGTACCTGGCAATGACGATGCTCCAGAGACTGCGCATATACTTTGGAAGCATCCGCTACAGCTTGGAGGCTTAGCAGGAGACCCGCTTGGTCCTGCAGGCACCTACACGGGAGACGCATACGAAGGAAAATTCAGCACCGCACTCGTCATACAGGGAATCCTGATCTACCGCAAGTTCGACACAATCGGAGGCAACAATGTTGATAACTGGTTAGTGGCCGTAGACATGCACACCGGNNACTATGGGAAAAAGTACTCTACGCTTATGACGACCCCACCGACGCTCGCCTTAACCCAACTTTCGGCCAGATATTCTACTGGGACTCGTTCAACGCACACGGCACCCACGCATACCTAGTCGGCACCACGAGCGCCGGAGGATTCTTTGGATTTGCACCAAGCCAATGGCACTTCTTCGACCCCTTGACAGCACGATACCTATTCACGTGGACGGACGTTCCTACAGGCACTAGGAACAGAGGCCCGCACGGCGAAATCATCATCTACCAAGTCAATTTAGGCGCTGACACCATGAGAATGTGGAACTCCTCTGCCGTCATCGACGCTTATTGGGGCACAACTCCAAACAGCCCTGTGTGGGGTTCTTGGAGACCACAAGGAAAAGTCACTGACGCTACGGGACCATGCCCGGTTACACCTGCTACTCCACTTGGACTAAACGGGTATCAATGGGAAGTACCAATACCAGCAGAAGTGAGTGGAAGTATTACTGCCTATAAAGTTGAAGACAGAGTAGTCGGTTACGATTGGGAATACGAAACTTCGTATTTTGGTGGAACAATTGGTGTTTCGGAAATCACTGTATGGGGTATCAGCTTGGAACCAGGATCAGAAGGACAACTGCTGTTCCAAGAAACTTGGAATGCGCCTTCCATTTGGGCAGATGGTGATGTGTCTACCAGTCTTGCAAGTACTAGCATAGAGTCCGGAGCAATGGTTTTCTGGAATAAAGAACTGTTAAACAGTGTTGGTTTTAGCACAGAAACCGGCAAGCACATTTGGGGTCCAACTGAACCGCAAAACTATCTAGACTATCTTGGCCATCGCTCTCTTATGGCCGAGGGTAGGTACTTCTCGCAGGGCATGAGCGGAATACTATACTGCTATAACTCTACAACAGGCGATTTGCTGTGGACTTACGAAGCGGACGACCCATACAACCAAGTGTTATGGGCCAATCAATGGCACATCAGACCGGTATTCGTTGCTGACGGAAAACTATACATGGGCACCACAGAACACTCACCAGTAGACCCACTAACGCGAGGCGGACCATTCGTCGC
>JABAOH010105847.1_pt4 | contig 18342 bp, 13 predicted proteins | sample 7062181 | NCBI WGS metagenome assembly JABAOH01 (sample SAMN14538630, study PRJNA623070) | marine sediment metagenome | biome: marine biome [ENVO:00000428]; feature: marine pelagic biome [ENVO:01000023]; material: deep marine sediment [ENVO:00002113]; isolation source: pool of 5 deep marine... | reverse complement strand
CCGGCCTGCTGTAAAGATACAATCTCCGGTGGACCGACGGCCGGGCATGGGAGCCCGGCCTGCTGTAAAGATACAATCTCCTGTGGACCGACGGCCGGGCATGGGAGCCCGGCCTGCTGTGAACTTAGAATCTCCAAAATGTCACTGAAGCGCACTCACCGCAGGCCCGGAAAGCCTTGAGCCATGAGCCCGATCACTGATGGTCGGGCGGTTTTGTTCGAAGTTCGGATGTGGAGCGTGATTAACATGGGAGATTGATTGCCACTCACGTTTAACGCTGGACCCAATCCTCAACCCCCTTTGCCATCAGGAGGAGCCAAAAGCGGTTACCGGCATCCTGGAGGGAAGCAGCTGCTTCCCAGAATTTGAGTACCGCCGGAACTTTGTAGAGTTGATTGCCCGTGTCGCAAAAGAGCTCGACGTTATCGAGAGCTTCGGTCCATGCCTCACCGCTACGGAGCACGAGATCGTGGATCACCTGCGCGTCTTCAGGAGGGCTGATAGATCGGACGGTCTCCATGATGCCCTTCATGCTCTCGTTGTCGGCAGCCAGCCGGCCATCACAGAGGACGACGTCATTCCCTTCTTCGGAAGCCTTTAAAATCTCCCCATCCTGTTGTAATAAGAATCCAGCTTCTACGAGGAGCGGTTGCATTTCGTTCGCGTACTCAACTAAATCCCGAAGATCGCTGTCAGCGGGCAACGCTGATGGCGGGTTTGCTGGGGGCTGAGGGGTTGGGAAGGGTGTGGCCGTCGGCAGTGGGGTTGGAATCGGGGTATCCGTCGAGATTTCTGGGAGGGGTTCTACTTGTCGTGCTCCTGCGCATGCAATACTCGCCAGGATTGTTGTGCCCAACAGGGTAAGGAAGCGTGCTTTCATGGGGTCGTTCTCCAGGTTCTCGGTCAAATCCTGATCATGATCATACAACTTCCATAGGGGAGGGCAATGCCGTACTTTTACCCTAGGGGTGACGATAGATATTTGGTCCGTTGGAGGACTATCAATGCCGGAAAACAGCCCCAATGCCTTATTGCGGGGGAGTATAAGACCGACCTACAATTCACAAGAATCATTGGGCAGGCATGTAGGAGAGGAAAATGAGCGTTCGTCGACGATCCGGTGTGGTGCATCTCCGTGGAGACATTCTTGGCGCATTCATGCTCTTGGCGATGATTTTAACGGCTTGCAGTATGCCTTTGTCACTCTTCGCCACGGAAACACCAACTCCCACGTCGACATCGACGGCCACTTTCACGCCCACCAACACGCGCACACCCACACCCACTCCCACTTTCACGTCCACACCCACGGAGACCTCAACACCGACCATCACGCCAACCCCAACGATCACGCCAACCCCCACCATCACTCCGACGCCCACATTTGACTATCCGGATGTCACGGTGAAGGTGCAATCCCACTGTCGCTACGGCCCCAACGTGGCCTACCTGCACGCCGGCGATTTTTATCCAGGTGATCACGGTGTTCTATGGAATCGTAATCGCGATGGAAGTTGGCTCTGGGTGAGTTGGGACAAGCAGCATTGGGCTTGTTGGATATCGGCCTCGGTTGTGGAGGTAGATGGGGACATCTTCTCGGTGGTGGAGTATTACCATCCGTTACCAAAATCGTCGCTGTATGATGCTCCTAATAGGGCCTGGGGGGAGCGGAAGGGGGATCAGGTGACGCTCTATTGGAAGCCGGTACGGATGACAGAGGACGACGATCGCGGGTACATGGTTATGGCGCAAGTCTGCCTGCATGGGTACCTTGTCGATGTCGTATACCATTCGGACACCACGTCCTTGACGTTGACGGATGAACAAACCTGTTCCCGCCCTTCCAACGGAGTGGTGTATGCTGTCGAAAAACATGGCTACACCAAACCAACGACGATCCGGTGGCCATGATTTCTGACGAAGTTTCTTCTGAATTTGGAGTCCGCAAGATCAGCCTCCAGCCTCTTCTTCTCCGTCGAGGATAACCCCGGGCAGGGCTTGTGGACTTCATACATTTACCTGTGTGCTAGGGGAAAGTAGAGGAAAACTTCTAGGTTGGTCTGTGCTCTTCTGGAGTGTACCTTCGAAGCACGTATCAATCCCGTGATCGGAAGTACCTCTCATCCGCAGCGTTTAGATCCGCATACACCCCGCGATATTTGGGTGGAAGCAGGGCCGCCATTTTGTACATGACCGCGTCGATCATATCTCGGCGGACCCGGCTGGTAACCTTTTCCTGACCTGGATCCAAATAAAAGGGTTCGCCGACAACGATGTGAAAATCCGTCTTGCGTAATCGGCGCAGGTTGGCGTCGAAGTGTTCGTTACCGTAAAAGACAAGGGGCTGCACGGGCGCTCCACTGTGTAATGCCAGCAGCACCGCGCCAGGGTGGGCGCGCTGCAACCTGCCATGGTGACTGCGGGTCCCCTCGGGTGCCATCGCGAGGATGGTTCCTTGCGCTAATCTCTCGAGTGCGATGCGCAATGCAGAGATATCTGCTTCACCGCGGTGCAAAGGAATCGTGCCGCAGACGCTTAGTAACCAACGTAGGAAGGGATTTTCCCAGCGATATTCGGCCGCGAATCCGGTTATCGGTCGGGGTTGCAGGCGGGTGTATAAGACCGGGATTTCCACCAGATTGATGTGGTTGGTGACCAAAATAAGTGGTCCTTGAGCTGGCACCTTGACGAGTTGCGCATCGTCGATGCGGCAAAGCACATTGGTCAGAGCTCTAAATGAAGCGATCACCAACCGTCTACTGAGATTCACGTTCCGCTTCCTTTGAACATGCAAATGACATCCAGTTCGTGCGGTAGCAACTCGATCTCAAGGCGCTGCCCGTCGATGCAGAGAATTTCACCATCCGTCTGAGCGGGTAAGGCACCCTCAATGGCGGCGATCGTGATCTTTGCTGCTTTCCCTGTCGTGATCTCAGGTTGAGTGCTTTGTGAGCCTCGGAGGAAGTGGGGGATCAGACCGAAGATACGCCTTCGGCTTACCTGATGCGCAATGCAAAGGTCGAACAAGCCGTCATCGGCTTCCGCTTGCGGTGCCATCCAGAAGCCGCCCCCCAATCTGCGCCCATTCATGATGGAGATCATCAACGAGGGTTGTGTAAGGGAGTGGCCATCATAGGTAACGGTAGAGACGGGCGCCTCGTGGTAGAGGAAGATGGTCTTGAGTACGGCGACGAGGAAGCTGAAAAATCCCCCCCAGCGTGGTAACTTGGCGGCCTCGATGGTTCCGATCGCATCGAAGCCCACGCCGACACAGTTGCCGAAGTACCGTCCCTGAGGGAAGAGCCCCCCGTATACACGGCCGATATCGATCCGCCGCCTATGACCTTCCGCCAAAACCCTCGCAGCAAGCTCGAGATCGATAGGTACATTAACAGTGTGCGCAAAGTCGTTGCCCCGACCAACGCTGAGAATGCCCAATGCACAATCGTGCATCCCTTCTGCCTTGGCTTCCTGGAGACCATTGATCACCTCGTTCGAGGTGCCGTCTCCGCCTGCTGCGACGACCACTTCATATCCTGATAGCGCAGCCTGCTCAGCGAGCTTGATGGCATGGCCTGGATACTCACTCTGTACAATGTCGAAATCCAAAGCTTGGACACGGAGCGTATTTTCGATCTGGTGTATGGAACGCGCCCCAGCACCGCTACCTGCGGTGGGGTTGAGGATGACCTTGTGTTTCTTCATCTGCGCTCCGACCCGCATCCAGAGGTGGACACGGACCAAAGAGCCCAGCACGACCCTTACCCCTTATCGCCGCGGACGAGCAGGATCGATCGGTGTCTGGATACAGGTACTAGAATTATACATGTCTACACCGTCAGTCTCGCCGCGGCTAGTTACCGGGCCAGCGAATCTTTACCGCTGTGCTATATCCCTTCTTATTGAAGACGCGCAATTGTCCGTAAGAATCCCCTGAGCAGCCGTCCTTGTCGATGATTATTATGGAAGTGTTGGTGGTGTTGTAATACACATCGACAAGGTATCTTCCAGTGCACACCCTGGCTTCGATCAGATAACCAAGGTCTATCGCTGGAGGGGCGGCATTCCAGCTCACGGTGACATTGTCGCCGCTGCGGTTCGCTCTGACACCCGTTGGAGCAGGGACGTCGGGATTAACGTACAGTGGTGGATAAACTACAGGCACACTGTCGATCTCGACGGAGGCTGTTACGGTTGACGCGGCGACCCAACAATTCCAAACTGTGTCGTGTGGTTGGACATACAGCCATGTCCCCGCATAATTGCGCCCATTGAGTTGTGCGGTGTCGCCTTCTGATAAACCCCAGGCGTACAAGTAGGCTTTATCCGGTCCATAACGGCAGTTCACTTGCCCGTCGGCGGTGACGATCGGTGTTTCTTCCGTTGGTGTGACCGTGGCGCTCGGTGTGCTGGTTGAGGTTGGCGTGTCCGTCGAGGTTGGGGTGATGGTTGGTGTTGAGGTTTCCGTGGGTGTTGGCGTGAGTGTGTGGGTAGATGTGGAGGTTGGAGTATGGGTGATGGTTGGGGTGAATGTCTCAGTTGGCGGGACGGGCGTTGGTGTGGGAGGAGGCGTGGCAGTGGCACAGCCAACCAAGAAGAGAATGGGCAATGCGGCTAAAATGGAAGAGAACTTCATCGAAACCTCCACGGGATCAATCCGCTCCAGTATTGCTTCGATCTGCATCAGGTCCACCCGACAGAACTACACGAGAGATTCACGGAGTTTCGTCGGGTGGTTCTCGGCCCGATCGTATGACGCGAGTCCCAGTCTTATCACCGACTGGGAAGAAGAGCGGGTCGGATTAGGGTAGGACTGTAGATCAACTTCTCGCTCTTCGCAAGCCCGTTTTCGATGGGTGTTCCCTTCGCGACTCGAGATCTGATGCCTTTTCTGATCTCACAGGATTGTGAGAAAACAGTCTTGATTCTACTCCCTAGTAGACCTCGTGTACTTGGGGCATAATGACCATATCCATTGATACGCATGCTGGGCCGTGAAGTGCAGATCCACAAGAGAACCTCAGTTGCATCGTTTTTCTTTCAGATGCAATGAGAACTGCAAGAAGAACTCAACCGGGTGCGCAATGATCCCACCAGATTTCACCCACCTCTGTGTACACTCTCATTTCTCATTGATGAGAGCAACTGCCAGCGTTGATGCACTGGTCGATCGCGCCTCAGCTGATGGTTTCACCTCGCTGGCGTTGACGGACAGGAACGGGCTCTATGGGGCCGTCTCCTTTTCGAAGCGTTGTCACACGGACGGGATCAAACCAATCCTGGGAGTCACTTTCAATGTCACTTCACCGGGACTTGTGCAGTCAGTAGAGGAGGGTGGGCGCGGTCAAGTGACGCTCTTGGCGACGGATTCATCAGGATATCGCTCGCTTTGCCGGCTTTCATCCGCCTTGCTGGGGGATCCCAGGCGGGTCTCTCAGAAGGATGCTGCAATCACGTGGGACGAGCTTCGTGTCAATCGAGACGGTCTGCTCTGCTTAGAAGGTGGAAGGCGTGGTTATCTAGAAGCCTTCCTTCGGGCGGAGGATGAAGAATCAGCGAAGCGCTATCTCGCCTCGCTGGTGGGGCTTTTCCAGGAGAATTGCTACTTGAGTCTTGAAATCCATGGCTCCTCTAACCACGACGTGCCCGAGCGTATCGTCGCGCTTGGAAGGCAGTTTGGCCTACCAACTGTAGCCGTCCAACCCGTGTATAGCCTCCGTCCGGAAGAAGGGGAGAAGTTGAAGCTGCTCGCAGCGATCGACCACAATTGTAGTATCGATAACGTCCCGATCTGGGCATTGCCCAACGGCGGTAAACCCGATGTGGATTTGCACTGGCTCAGCCCGGGGGAAATGGTTGATCGATTCGCGGGCTTCCCGGATGCGCTGGAACGGGTAGGTGAGATCGTCCAACGCTGTGAACCCACTCTACCTGGTGGAGATCCTATCTGGCCCGCGGTTGAATTGCCGGATGACAAATCACCAGAACAGACGCTCGTGGCTAGAACTCATCTTGGACTGGGTGAGAAATATGGAACAGACATATCGGAGGCCATACAGGGAAGAGTGGACCATGAATTGGAACGGATCAATGCGCAAGGATTTGCACCTCTGTTTCTTGTCGTTGCGGACATCGTTCGTTTCGCACGCGAGGCTGAGATTCCAGTCAGTACACGCGGCAGCGTTGCAAACTCCTTGGTCGCCTTCTGTCTTGGCATCACGTCCGTAGATCCTTTTGAGAACGATCTGCTATTTGAGAGGTTCCTGAATCCGGCCCGCAAAGATCTGCCTGATATTGACTTGGATTTTTGCAGTAGGAGGAGAGACGAAGTTCTCAACTATGCTCGTGAGACTCATGGTGAGGATCGCACGGCGCTTGTGGCCACGATCAACACCATGCAGCCCAAGTCGGCCGTGCGTGAGACAGCGAAAGCGTACGGTTTTCCTGAATCGAAGATCAAGCGCTTGACTGCTCGGCTACCCCGCAGATGGCATCCGGATCCGAGGCGACGTGATCGACGTTCGTTAGAGGACTTCCTGCGAGAACTGGACGATCCCTTGGAGCGAGCCGTTGTACAAGCAGGTCATGGAATTGTCGGGCAACCTCGCCACTTGAGTGTGCATCCGGGTGGCGTGGTCTTCACCCCGGGGCCCTTGACGGATCACGTTCCTTTCCAATGGGCGCCAAAAGGTTTCTTGATCACACAATTCGATCATGAAGACCTTGAGGCGATTGGGTTGCCGAAGCTCGATTTGCTAGGCATCCGTGCGCTCACGGTGCTCTCAGATGCAAGTGATCTGGTCCGAAAGCACCATGATATCGACATTCAGCTTGAGAGGATTCCACTTCTCGATGCGCCAACTGGAGAACTGCTTTCGTCGGGTGAGACGATAGGTGTGTTCCAATGCGAATCGGAGGGCGCGCAGCGAACCTTGCGACAATTACAGGCACAATCCGTACAAGATCTGGCAGTGGCAAATGCGTTCTTCAAACCAGGCCCGGCTACCGGTGGTATGGCGCGTGCATTCGTACGCCGGTATCGTGGTGAGGAGGAAGTTACCTATCTACATCCATCCCTGGAACCGATCTTAGGACGTACCAAGGGTGTCTTGATCTTTCAAGAGCAGATCCTTAGGTTGGCCACGGAAATTGCGGGACTCAGTTGGGAGGAGGCGGATTACCTACGGCGCGGTATGAGCAAATTTCGTCCTGATGAGATGGATGCCATGCGCGCTCGTTTCCAGTCCGGGTGTATGCGCTCGACTCCTAGAGGCCCGGGATTTACACGACGACAAGCCGAGCAGCTATGGGAGCAGGTCGAGGCGTTTGCAGGGTATGGTTTCAACCAAGGACACGCAACGGCCTACGCCATGGTGAGCTATCGATCGGCTTACCTGAAAGCACATTGGCCGGAGGCCTTCTTTTGTGCCCGCCTGGCAGACCACGGTGGATACCATCATCCGGCGATCTACATGGCTGAAGCACGGCGTTTGGGGATCGACGTACGACCACCGCATATCAACCATAGTGGTAGACGCTTCACACTGACCTACGAGGGCAATGAATCCGAGAAACCGCAGCCGGTACTATGGATGGGCTTGGATCAAGTTCGCGATTTGCATCGCAAGTCTATTGAGGCGATCCAACGTCAGCGTGAGCGCGCGCCTTTTGAAGGTGCTCGCGACCTCATGGGTCGAGTTCGCTTACAGGAGCGCGAGGTTACACACCTGATTCAGTGTGGTGCCCTGGATGGATTGATAGCCAGCCGATCGCAAGCGCTCGCCGAGGCAGATCGTATTCGGCGTGCGGGGACCCCACGTCAGATTGCATTCGACTTCGTAGAGGATGAGTCAATAGATGAGGAGACGCATGTCCAGCGACTAAATTGGGAACGCACACTTCTCGGAATCCCCGTCAGTGTGAGCCCGTTAGAGCTGGTTGAAAATGGGTTGCATGATGTGCTTCCATTGCGCGATCTGACGGGAGCAGAAAAAGGCAGGGTCTCAATTGTAGGCTACAAGCTACCAGGATGGACCGGCGGTCCGAGCGTTTTTTTCGGTGACGGTGAAACTTATGTCCGGGTACGCTTCGATGAGTCGATTTCCCACCTTCAATCCGATCTAGAAGCCTGGGCCCCAGTGAAATGCTATGGCCAATGGTGTGTAGATGAGTGGGGTTCAAGCTGGTTTCAGATCGTATCGATGACCGTTATGGCCCTCGCGAATGCAAAGTGATTTCAGGTCAGTTGCGAAGAGTATGTCGTTTCCCTCATGATCCTTTTTATTCATCCACAATATCGGTCCTTGAATGAGTCTGCCAAGCAGGCTTTAGTAGCATCGTTACGGCGATGTGATGAGATATTCCTCGTTTCGTACCTGCGATTGGAGGTCAATGTCAAGCTTTCAATATTGGGGAGATAGGATGTCAACGAAATAGACGGGACGACCGTACNNCGTGGAAGCTACGTTGCGATTCGCAATATTTGATACGTCTGCCTTAGATTGACTCCGATTCTTGGATTAATCTTGATATCTTCACTGCGGGCGATCTAATCGTTCTCTGGTTCTTCGCCCTCATCGACTACTTTCCCACAGGCTCCCTTATTTAGTTCATACTGGTTTAGTTTCACCGCGAGGTTCTTCACACGCACGAGCTCTCGCTGAGAGGCATCAGGATCGAGCAGGATAGCTTCAATTTCATCGATCAGGTCACGCAGGCTACCGTCTACTTCTCCATCCTTATCGAGGTCGATGGGCGTCTCCAAAACCAATGAGCCTTCTGCGAAATTTAGCCAGGTGGTCAGGAGATGCGCCTTAGCCTTGGCTACCATGTCGCTATCTGAGAATTGCAGGATTTGGAGTACTTCCTCGAAAGTGTTGATGTCATCGTGTTCTGGGAAGACGGAGGAAAGGAACTTAATAATCTCTAGATAAGCGAGCAACTGTTTCTCGCTAACCTGAGCACTGCCTGCCTTTGCGAACTGGTGTTTCCAGGAGCCCAATCCTCTCGAGCAAGATGAAGAGCCAACGACGAAGAGCTTGATCTGCTTGGTCGCGTATCCGCCATCGTCATCCTCGACCTCGAGTGAAATCGTGTGCCACCCCTCTTCTTCGAAGGTAACACTCGTGTGATCGGTGATATGGACGGGGAAAGCGCCCCAAGAGCTTGGGAAGGGATCCGGCTCGCTTCCGTTGTTGAAGTAGGTGTTCACTATGCCGAAGCTCCACGTGAAAGTCAGGTCGTCGGATCCTGGGTCTGTCGCAGTGACTTCAAGGGGTTGCTCGACACCGACTCGCGCAAAGGAGAAGCCTGAGGGTAGGCACGGTTGCCACCTGGCGGACCTGTCGAAGATTTTCAAGATCTTCATATATCGGCAGACTCGGACCGATATGAGAGAAGGGAGATCAACCGTTGGTGGCTGATTTGCGACCGTGATCGGAAGCACCGTCGAACCTTCACTCCCGCTATCATCGATAACCGTAACAGTAAGTTTGTAAATACCATCGTCGCTGTAGGTATTTTGCACTTCGAAGGTTTGGTCAGGGCCTACGATCAGGGGTCCGGGCTCACTGCCATCGTCGTAGTCTACGGAGGCAGTCCAGGCCTGTGAGTCTGGATCGGTAAAGAAGCCGGTTGCGCTTATCGTTTCCCCTTCTTTGATGTTCGTATTCTCGACGATGAAGTACACAGCAGGTTTCTCGGGCGGTGGAGGAGGCGTAGTTGGGGTCGCCGTCGGAGGGGGAGGTTCCGTCTCAGACGGCGCCGGCGTTGTTGGGCTTTCCGAGGGATAAGGAGGTTCCGTCTCAGACGGGGCTGGCGTTGTTGGGCTCTCCGAGGGAGAGGGGGGCTCCGTCTCTGATGGCGCAGGAGTTGTTGGGCTCTCCGAAGGATACGGTGGTTCCGTCTCTGACGGTGCCGGTGTTGTCTCCTCGGGGGTAGGAACGGTGGGCTCGTCGTCGGGGCACAATTGATCGTTCCCCAGATGTCCTTCGATGGACGTGACATGCGTGCCGCCGGCACCTATCCAGCCTTGCGGGAGCAAGTATTCTTTAATCCACGTGGATTCGACCGCAGTGGTAATTTCCGCCTCGGGACCGTATCCGCCAATCTCTTCGCCGGGCTCAATCATCCAGGGTCCGAGGATCTCGCCACTATATGCACGCAAACGGTATTCGCCTGCCGCGCCAGTGTTGACGACTTTCAGGCGGAATACACTCTCCGATTGAACGAGACAAGAACCAACGCTTATGCTTGGAGGGACGGGAGCGATCGGCGTGGAGGTCGGTTCGGGTTCCTCCGTCGGGATCGGTGTTGCAGTCGGTTCAGGAGTTTCAGTGGGAGTCGATGTTGGAACCGGCGTGGGGGTGGGTGTCGTCGTGGGTGTTGCGCTCGGCTCTGGCGGCAGCTCTTCACATATTTCAACCACTGCGAGCGCGCCGCTGCTTTCCAAATGAACCTCGAGCCGGCTGATATCTGTGAAGTCCAACGGTAAGATTTGGAAGCTGTTGTTCCCCAAAGCGGGGATCCATACACGGACAATCTCATTTCCTGAGGCGTCAAAGCCGGCAACGCTACCGCTGGTTTCATCACTGTCAATGTCGAGGAGATGAACAGCGGAGATGTCCATGGGTTGCTCGAAGGTCAGGATGAAAGTGCCGCCGGCCCAGTAATCGTCGGGATCCGTCGAGTCCATGTCTTCGGATATGATCAAGACATTACCTTGTGGCAGGCGATTCTCACCCGGCTGACCTTCTCCACCACCTGCGCCTCTCCCCGGTCCACCAAAAGCCTCGTTCGGAGATCCAAGATCCCAATCACCACCAGTTGGTTGACTGCTATTGAAGATCATCGCGGGATGAAAGTCTACGAGATTGGTGGTGATCGTGATCCCAAGACTCGCCCACTCATGGTCGATGATCTCGCCAGCCGTGAGGGGATCACCAGAGGCGTTGGTCTCGAAATCCAGTGTAAGGGAACAGACCTTTCCACCGGGTGTGGCCGTGGGCTCCGGCGAAGGCTTGGTGGCGGTCGCTTCAGGTGTCTCGGTCGGCGTATCGGTTGGGACGGGTGTATCCGTCGGCGTATTGGTCGGGACGGGTGTGTCCGTCGGCGTATCGGTCGGGACGGGTGTGTCCGTCGGCGTGTCGGTCGGGACGGGTGTGTCCGTCGGCGTGTCGGTGGGGCGGGCGTGTCCGTCGGGGTGTCGGTTGGGACGGGTGTGTCCGTCGGGGTGTCGGTGGGGACGGGCGTGTCCGTCGGGGTGTCGGTTGGGACGGGTGTGTCCGTCGGGGTGTCGGTTGGGACGGGTGTGTCCGTCGGTGTGTCGGTGGGAGTGGAGGTATCCGTCGGTGTGTCGGTGGGAGTGGAGGTGTCCGTCGGTGTGTCGGTGGGAGTGGATGTATCCGTCGGTGTATCGGTGGGAGTGGGTGTGTCCGTCGGCGTATTGGTCGGAACCGGCGTGTTCGTCGGGGTGTTCGTCGGAGTTGAGGTGTCGGTTGGTGTGCTGGTGGGCGTCGACGTGTCTGTCGGTGTCGACGTTGAAGTAGCGGTGGCTGTGGGTGTCGGTGTGACGGTAGGCTTCTGACCGTGTGCGAAAACGTCCCAAGCGTTGTTGTCGTCGGCCAATATCAAATCGAGATTTGTTGCCTCAGAGTAAAAAGCAACAACATTGCCGTCGGGGCTCATCGCGGGCCAATAGCTTGGTCCATTGGCTTCCGCGCCGTTGCTGTCCACGCTGACGCGCACCGTGAGTTCCCACTGAATATCTCGCACGAAGATATCATCAGAGGCATTAAGGTCATCCTCGACGAGGTTGGGGGCGTAAGAGCGGAAGGCGATGAAGCGCCCGTCACCGCTGATCGAGGGTTCGTCGCTAGGACCTCCGACTGCTTGACCTCCACTCGAGGACAAATTGACACGTTGGGTCAGATGAGTTTCTCTATTGTGCAAGAAGATGTCCGCCATGTAGTTCGTGTCGCCTGACACCAGGTTGGCAGCTTGGGAGCGAAATGCGACATAGCGTCCGTCGTCGCTGATCGATGGTAGAAAACTCGAGCCGGTAGCCTGGCCGCCAGTGGATGTGACGCTGACGATTTCGGTGGTTGATTCCGTTCGATCGCGGACGAAAATGTCCCTGCGTCCGTTGATATCCCTCTGTATCAGGTTGGTAGCCCGCGACGAGTATGCTACGAAGCGGCCATCAGCGCTTATGCTAGGCCAATCGCTTGCCCCATCTGGTTCCACCCCTACGGCCGGGACGTTGATCCACTCCGTCGTATTGTTTTCCCGATCGTAGACGAAGATATTTCCGATGCTGTTGGTTCCACCAGGCACAAGGTTTGTTGCTTTGGAATAGAAGGCCACAAAACGCCCGTCGGCGCTAATGGCGGGCATGGAGCTCATGCCATTGGCTTCTGCTCCTCCGCTGCCTAGACTTATTCGGACGGTAGTAGGCAGATTCGGATCCCGATCACGAACGAAAACATCCGCGACGCCATTGGTGTCCCCGGCGACGAGGTTCGAGGCCTCCGAAGTAAAAGCGATGAAGCGTCCGTCGAGGCTGATGGAGGGTAAATTGCTTGGGCCATTGGCTTCTTGGCCGCTTGAGGAGAGACTCACACGCTCGGTCGACCCGGTAATCCAGTCGTGGACAAAGATGTCCCTAAAGCCATTTGCATCATCAGAGACAAGATTGACGGCGTCAGAAGAGAATACGATGTAACGTCCGTTCGTATTGATGCTCGGATCCGCGCTGGCGCCATTTGCTTGGTGTCCTTCAGAATCAATACTGACCCGCTCGGTAACGACCGGGTTGGCGAGTACGCTATCGGCGAGCAATAACGCTCCTGCTAAGAGAATGGGAGCAAGCCCGACGGCGATTTTGTTTCGGTTTGAAGTTTCGGAGGTCAAAGTCAAGCGTTCTCCGTTTAGGTTTCAATCGTTGCGATTTGCCTTTGGCAAGTCGCGTTGTCGTCACTCGCCTAAAGGATCACGGTTGCAACGATGGCCTCCCCGGCAACGCTTCCTCCAGGTCTCCTGGAGCCCCCAAAAAACTGTCCTTCGAGTCTTGCAGCTTAACCGCACAACAGATCGGCCTCCATCTGCAAGATCGAGATCAAGTTTTTTGTACCATCCCCAATTTGGAAACAGGATAATCGTTCATGCGCCAAGTTGCGCATTGATGCAGATCGATTTTCCGTAAGGCGCACACTTTTTATAGCATTCTCTGCATTGCTTACAAATAGCTAACGAGTCCTACTCTCACCTTCAACCTTTGCAAGGGTATTACCCATGACGGGTGCGGCACAGAAGTGGCCTCACTGTAGGACAAAAATCTCACTTCCTTCCTCGGATCTTTCGTACAAGAATTAATCGACTATGGTAGGCTTTCCGTTCAGCCTACTAGGAATCGCAGTAGGAATGTGTTTGTATCCTCCTCGCACAGATACTGTTAGAATCCCGGCATTCGAAACCGGGGAAAATGGTTACTGATGGCTCGTGCTTCAAGAGGGGGGATGACAAGCGTAACCTTGTGAATACCAGATTAAAATGTGTACATTGGAGGGAGGCGCATCGAGTTGGACATCGATCTTTTTACGTATTCGATGTTCAAATAATTACGATGTGGTTCGCCCATTTTCGAGCGAGGTCCAAAGGCGCACTTTGTGGTATGGGTGGTAGTGGGTTCCGATCCTTTGTGACGATGTTATTTTGGGGCAGTACGTCATGACGTACTTGATCGGCAAGGTCCTGGGGAAATACGAACTTGTCAAGAGAATCGGCCGCGGGGGCATGGCTTCCGTATTCCGAGCGATCGACGTAACGAACGAGCGTGTTGTCGCCATCAAAGTTATCGCTCCCGGTTTGGCCGAAGAAGAGGGCTTTATGGCTCGATTTCGTCGCGAGGCCAAAGTCCTCATGGGATTGCGACATCCCAACATCGTGCCCATTCTCGATTTTGGGGAACAAGATGGTCTGGCGTATATCGTCATGCCCTACATGAAGGTGGGCACACTTCGCGAACGTCTTTTAGAAGGTCCTCTTGGTCCCGAAGAGGGTTCCCATACTGTCAGTCAACTTGCCTCGGCGTTACAGTATGCCCACGACAATGGCGTCGTGCACCGGGACGTAAAACCCTCCAACGTTCTCATTGACGAGAAGGGAAACGCCTGGCTTTCAGACTTTGGCACGGCACAGGTTCATGACGCGACATTGACCCTGACGGGATCGGGTCTGATCGGCACACCCACGTATATGGCCCCGGAACAAGCCCGCGGTGAGAAGGTGACCCATCTAGCCGATGAATATGCGCTGGGGGTCATTCTATATCAGATCACGACGGGGCAACTCCCGTTCGAAGCCGACACTCCCTTAGCGCTAGCGCTCATGCACGCCCACGATCCCCTACCGCTGCCGCGCATGGTGAATGAGAACTTGCCTCCAGCGATCGAAGCCGTTCTTGTCAAAGCTTTGGCGAAAGATCCTGAGAACCGCTATTCGTCCGTGGCGGAATTGAATAAGGCATTCCAAAATGCTTTACAGGAAGTGTATGATCCCGCTTCAGGAAGTTTGAAACCAGGTGCCAAGGCGCCGCCGCCCTCCGCGTATGATTTCATCATCTCACCGGAATACGAGGATGAGGAAGCCGACGAACCCAAGCGTCGCGTTCCACTCCCCGTCTTGTTTTTACTTCTTGCGCCGCTATGTTTGGGGGCGTTATGGGGGGGGTTACGAATTCTCCAAGGTACGACGGGAGGCGAACCCTCGGGCGCTGCCGCGGCGATGGGAGGTCCGACGCCGAACCTTCAGGCGACCATCGATGCACTATCCACAGCGGTAGCGCTTGGTCTGGGCGAGGATCTTTCGAGTGAGCAGATTCAGACCGCAGTCGCTGGGACGCTTGAGTCGATGTTGAATCCGACGTTGGAGGCGGCAGGAGAGGACACGCTCACACCTGCCCCCGTGGCCACGGAGCTGGGGACGACAACGCCATCCCTGACTGCTGTCCCGTCCGCAACCATACGGTTTACACCAACAAGGACGCGCACGGCGACTCTCGCGTCGTCCAAAACACCAACCCAAACGCTCTTCGTGTCACCGAGTCCAACACGAACTCGCACGGTGACTCCAACCCCGACCATCATAAAGACAGCGACACTCCCTCCACCTCCGACCGTCACATATTCACCGACTTCGACAACTGATCCGTGTATTGACCTATCCCTTGGCAATTTTTCAGCGCCAAGCACAATTGCCAAGTGGAGGATCAACAACGACTCAGGATCGACGGTCACGTTGACTGACGTATCGTTGAGTTGGCCCGCCTCGAACGACCTACTTTTCAATGTTTTCTTCAAAGGTGCTGTGATCTGGTCCGGCGAGGGCGACCCGCCATCGATTACTATTCCTCCGGGTTGGATAGGGGGTCCTGGAGCACGCCAGTTCGATTCCGCGGCCACGTTGGAATTCTTCTTTGGCAACCCCACTGCGGAGTCGGGATACAACCTGCAGGTCACACTGAGTAACGGCTGTACGCTCTCCGACAGCAATTGATTTCCTGACACCCATAAGCAATCTGGATGGTCCTTTCCTACTCCCTTCCTTTTTTGACATGAGGCAGTGGGCCTGATGATTAAGTGTAGGGACAATTCATGAATTGCCTCTACACTAAACTCTGTCAACGCACCCAATTGACCACATGGGGGGCAAAATAAAGACGACTATATCGGAGCTTGCCAAGCATTTCTGAGTGTCGATGTTTTCGTATACACTAGTAGCCCAGTCCGTCTCCTCCACCGAGGCGCATTCACTTCTTTTGACTTGGTGGTGGAATGATGGTGAAATGGATCGTGCGAATAGGAGGAGGAGGATGATAAGACCATTGATAAGCAAGATCTGTGCACTTGTGCTCCTAAGCCAGGCATTTCTGACTGCATGTGGCGCGGGTACGACTGAAGCGCCGACGCCGACAGCGATGCCTCCCGATACACCGACGATAGCCGAACTACCGACCGATACGTCAATGCCTACGCCAGAAGTTACAGTCCCGCAACCCTCACCGACGTTGCGACCAACGATCACACCGGGTCTCGCCGCCAAGCCTGTCTACGCAGGGACATTAAATGAAGACGGCCCTTGGCTGGTGTACTATGATCCGAAGACGGAGGATTTGGTTGCGGTAAACCCGGACGGGACGGGGCGATCGCAGTTGCAGGTGCCACGCCCGTTCATTGTCGGTTTCTCCCCCGATTTACACCCCTCGCCAACGGGGGACAAGCTCGCTTATCTCGCCGGAAGCAGGGCGCTTCCCAATCCTGATCTGGAGCTCGTTGTCCTGAGTCTCCCGGACGGAACCGTTGAAGACCGCATCCAGCTATTTGGTCCGGATTGGCATGCACAGATGGATGCTGCCAACCTGCCGACAGATCGAGTCATCTATGAGACGGATGTTTTAAAGGCCGTGTGGTCGTACACTTCGGTGGCATGGTCTCCGGATGGTCAATACCTGGCATTTGTCGGAGCCTTGTACGGCCCGAGTTCGGACGTGTATGCCTACGATAGTGAGAGCGGGTTCTCACGTCGCTTGACCACAGGGTTGAATCAGGCGTACGACCTCAACTGGTCACCGGATGGCGCGTGGATCGTCCATCAAGAGGTGGTCACGTTCGGCAGCAGTCTGGATTGGGAGGTCAAAGCACTCTGGGCTGTCGACCCGATGGGTGAGGAGGCGATCAAGNNATGGGTCCCATGTATCTCAAGGAAGCGGATCTTCGTGAGGCAGGTGCGACGCGTTTCTTCCGTGGTCCATTACGCGGTCATGCTTATGATCCAGCGAGCAGCGTCGTGGCCCTCTACCTGGATGAGGTCGGGGCGGCCGAATATGGTGTGGAACCTGGAATCTACATCGAACCTCGCTATGGAGGTACACCCTGGCTGGTGTTCGAAGGGGCTGAGCATATCGCACTCTCACTCGAATGGTCAGATTCTTATGAGAGTTTCGTTGCCGGTTTACCTAACTACGTGATCCTGTTTGATCGAGAGGGTAAAAACTTAAGTGTGATCGATCAAGGTGGGGTTGCAAAACGTGCTCCCAACGGATGGTGGTTGGCGATCTTTGCGCTGGACGGCCGCTCACCGCCGGGGATTGGTCTATATACGATGCGTGGCGATTTCTTCGGTCGCGTCTACGATGAGGTCGTGGACGTGTTTTTGTGGTCACCGGATTCAGCCGGTTTCTTCTTCGTTGACGAGCAGACCCTGTATTACGTCACCGTACCGGATAGGGAAATCTGGCTAGTTGAGGAGGGCGTAGCCGATTGGTCGTTCGCCTTCGCTTGGGTGGGTACGGATTGACGGGTATTTTCTTTTTCGCAGTGGTCAATGTGGAGGAGGGTGCAATCCCTTCTCCACTGATTAACTCAGCAGTCAAGTTGATGTGCCGCCGATGTGCACCATTTATATCGGTTCCAGGTGAGCCTCTACCCAGGAATCGAATTCTTTCGTGAACTTGAGAGTTGTAGGTCCAGGGGTTCCAGAAGCGATCGGGATGTCATTGATACGCACGATCGGCACCACACCGCGACCGCTGCTCGTGAGGAAGGCTTCCTCGATATTCTGGATTTCGTCTTTATGGATCGGATGCAGCTCGACGGGCACGATCTCGGGCGCGACGGAGAGCACGATGCGACGGGCGATACCGTGTAGGATGTCATCCTCCGCGGTACGTAAGACGCCATTCAATATGGCGTAGAAGTTACTGCTGAAACCTTCTGTGAGGTAACCATCGGACGTAAGGCGGATTCCTTCATACATCTCAGGGGCAAGTTTGCTACGGGCTTCATTCCGAATGGCAACCCATTCGGTGCGCTTGGCTCGCGGGTTGGATCGAGGTAGGAAAAGCGTGCCCACGGCCACCCCCTCNNGTCGTTCGCGGGCGACAGTGAGGCGTAAGCGCGCCTCTTGGTATCCTGCAGCTTCGACGATCTTTCGCACGGAGGCGCGCAAGGCAGCGCGATCGAGATGGAGAGGTATGTCTTCCAAGTGCGCTGATTCTTCCAACCGGTCAAAGTGGGCGTCAAGAAGGATGACCTGGTCGATATGGTAGGTTCTCGAAACGGTGTAGACGCCTGAGGGCTCCTGCTTGGCTGCCTCGGCTATGGATTCAGCGGAGTACGTCGCATTGTGTAGCTCCCCATTTTCGGTATGGATGACGATCGGAATGGGCATATGCACACCTCGTTGAAGGGGCAGGTGCTCTGGCCAACGATAACACATTCAGCGCCTCTTTGCATGCGTGAAAGGAGAAGGTAGTGGTCATTGAATCCTTGTGCTCGCAATAACAGA